>Ga0075418_10008905_pt1 | contig 11253 bp, 5 predicted proteins | sample SoiMetdeltSBSDD2_FD_81776 | JGI IMG/M metagenome (GOLD analysis project Ga0075418, IMG submission 81776) | Bulk soil microbial communities from a Populus tree surrounding site in Tennessee, USA - Soil MetaG P. deltoides SBSDD2 | ecosystem: Environmental > Terrestrial > Soil > Tree plantation...
CTACGCGCAGGTCTGCGTACTGGGCGCCGCGGCCAAGCAGAGCCTGTTCGGGTTCGAGAACGCTATCGGACGCCAACTCAAGATCAACAACGTTTGGTTCGGCGTCACCGGCGTCATTGCCGACCAGACGCTGGGCAAAGACGAGTTCGAGGGCATCAAGCTTCAGAACACGAACAACGACATCTACATCCCGCTCACGACCGCATTGAAGAAGATCGAGTTCAAACCGATGGAGAGCGAGTTGGACGGCATCGCGCTCGAAGTCGCGGATGAGCGCCGGACGCAGACCACGGCGCTGGTCGTCTCGCAGATGCTCGACAAATCGCACAACGGCGAATCGGACTATTCGCTCGTCATCCCCGAACAACTGCTGCGGCAGAGCCAGCAGACGCAGCGCATCTTTAACATCGTGATGGGCTGCATCGCTGGCATCTCGCTGCTGGTGGGCGGCATTGGCATTATGAACATCATGCTTGCCAACGTGCTCGAACGGACGAAGGAGATCGGCGTCAGGCGTGCGATCGGCGCGCGCCGCAGCGACATCCGGCTGCAATTTTTGATCGAGGCGATCACGATCAGCGCGCTGGGCGGGACGCTGGGCATCGGCTTGGGCTTCGCGATTGCGAAGCTGGTGGTCTATTTCGCGGGCTGGTCAACGATCATCACGCCATGGTCGGTGGCGCTGGCGTTCGGAGTTTCGACCACGGTAGGGATTTTGTTCGGATCTTACCCGGCGGAGCAGGCTTCGCGGCTGAGTCCGATTGAAGCATTGAGATATGAATAATCGCGAGTATGAAAGATAGAAGATCGAGAATCGAGGATCGAGACCTTCGATCATCGATCTTCACATCCTCGTTCCTCAACCATCAAGAAGGGAATTATGCAAACACTTTGGCAAGACTTGCGCTACGCGGCTCGCACATTGATCAATCGCCCGCTCTTCACGTTGCTTGTCATCGTCACGCTCGCGCTGGGCATCGGCGCGAACACGGCCATCTTCAGCGTCACGAACGCCATAATCCTCAAGCCGCTGCCCTTCAAAGACCCCGATCGCCTGGTTCACCTGTGGGAGAACAACAAGCGCGGCGTGCGCTACCGGCGCGGTCAGGATTCCGACTTCATCTATGCGCGGCCGGGCAGCCTGAGCGACTGGCGCGAACGCAGCCAGAGCTACGAGAGCATGACCGGTTACCGATGGGCGTCGATGATGTTGACCGGCGCTGAGCGCGCCGAGATGGTCTGGGCCAATCGCGTCGCCGACAATTTCTTCGAGACGCTGGGCGTGAGCGCGCAACTGGGCAGAGCTTTCATCGCGCAGGATTATGAGCTGTCCGCGCAGCCGGTAGTCGTTCTGAGCGACGCGTTATGGCGCGACCGCTACGGCGCCGATCCCGGCGTCGTCGGGCGCGCGATCTCGCTCGACAACGTGGCGCATACGGTCGTCGGTGTGATGCCACCCGGTTTTTACCCGACCAGGTTTGAAAGTCCGCAACTGTGGACGCCCTACGCCTTCACCGCCGATGACAAGACGAACCGCGTGGCCTGGGGATGGACGGTCTTCGCGCGTCTTAAACAAGGCGTATCTCTCGATCAGGCGCAGACCGAGATGGACTTGATCGCCGCGCAGATGGAGCAGGCTTATCCGGAGCATTACCAGAATATGGGCGTTGTGCTCGTCCCGGCGGACGCGGAGATCATCGGGAGTCTGGGGCGGTTGTTCTTCCTGCTGCTGTGCGCCGTGGGGCTTGTGTTGTTGGTCGGGTGCGTGAATGTGGCGAACCTGCTGCTTGTGCGTGCGGCCGAGCGGGAGCGGGAGTTCGCGGTGCGCGCGGCGCTTGGCGCGAGCCGCGGGCGGGTCTTGCGCCAGCTTCTGACCGAAAGTTTGTTGCTGGCAAGCCTGGGCGGCGCGCTCGGTTTATTTCTTGGATCGCTGGGAGTGCGATCCCTGCTCGCCTTGCTGCCGGCGTCGGCGAATGTGCCACGGCTTGATGAAGTGAGACTCGATTGGCGCGCGTTCGCCTTCACAGCAGGCGTGTCGCTTATAACCGGCGTCCTCTTTGGCCTGGTTCCGGCGTTGCGGGCCGCGCGCCCGGATTTGAACGAAGGATTGAAAGAGAGCGGCCGCGGTAACGCGGCGAGCGCGCGGGGCAGACGGCTCGGCAGGCTGCTCGTGACGGGCGAGGTTGCATTATCGCTACTGCTGCTGATCGGAGCAGGGCTGCTCGCGCAGAGCTTCATTCGTTTGCAACGTACGGATCCGGGCTTCGTCACGAGCCGATTGCTTACGTTGGAGATTCGCGTGCCCGATTATCGTTACGGCAAATTCGCGGAAGGGACGAAGAACGAAGGGCGCGTCAGACTTTACGAAGAGCTTGAGCGACGGTTGTCGGCTTTGCCTGGAGTCGAGTCCGCCGCCGTCGCCTCCAAACTGCCCGTCAAGCACGGCCCCAACCCCTGGGGCATCAGCATCGAGGGACGCCCCGCTCCACCGCCCGGCATTCAGCAAGGAGGGCAGGAAGGGGGCGCGGCGCTAAGCCGCAAGACTGGCCGCTATCATCACGGCAGCGTCGCTATCAACCGCGTCACATCCGGTTATGCGCGCACACTCGGATTGCGGCTGCTGCGCGGACGGCTGCTTGATGAACACGATACGGCTGACGCGCCGATGGTCGCGCTCATCAGCGACACTACCGCCCGCAGATACTGGCCGAACGAAGATCCGATAGGGCAGCGCTTCACGGTGGATTACACGAGCTGGTTCCCGAAGATGACTGTCGTCGGCGTGGTGGCGGACATCAAAACGGATCGGCTCGATAAGCCGCAATACCCGGAAATCTACTGGCCACAGGCGCAGGCTCCATCGGGCAGCGCTCGCATCCTGATTCGGACGAAGGTTGATCCGGAGTCGCTGACCGCGGCCGTGCGCGATGAGATCGGGCGGATAGACCGCGACCTGCCAATGTTAGAAGTGAGCGCGATGGATGGAGTGATCGCCGATACGTTGTGGCGTCCGCGACTTGCGGCATGGCTGCTCGGCCTGTTCGCCTCGCTCGCCGTCGCGCTGGCGTCGGCGGGGCTTTATGGCGTGCTGAGTTATTCGGTCAGCCAGCGGACGCAGGAGCTCGGGCTGCGGATGGCGCTCGGCGCGCAAGGCCGCGACGTGCTGCGGCTGGTGATCGGCGAGGGAATGCGGCTGGTGGTTATCGGTCTGGCCGCCGGCCTGGCGGCGGCGTTCGCGCTCAGCCGTTTCGTCGCCAGCCAGCTTTACGGCGTGAAGGCGACCGACCCGTTGACGTTCGTAGGCGTTGCGCTGCTGCTGGCCTTTGTCGCGTTGTTGGCGTGCTGGCTGCCGGCGCGGCGGGCGGCGAAGACCGATCCGATGGCGTCGCTCCGTCACGAGTAAGAGGGGGCTTTGTAGCAATCGTCCACATGGAGGGAAAAATAATGATTACAAGAGTCGCAGGTAAAGAATTCATCGAGATGTTGCGCGACGGCCGCTTCCGATGGGCCGCCGCCATCGTCTTTGCGCTGCTGCTCGCGTCAATGGTGATGGGAGCGAAACATCACCGGGAGGTCAAACGCCAGCACGACCTGGCGCAGGCCGAGACGCGCGATCAATGGCTGCGCCAACCGGTAAAGAATCCGCACTCGGCGGCGCATTACGGCATCTATGCCTTCAAACCGAAGATGCTGCCCGCAATGCTGGACCGCGGCGTTGACCCGTTCACAGGGCAGGCCGTCTGGCTGGAAGCCCACAAACAGAACGAATTCAAATTCCGGCCAGCGCAGGATTCTACGGCGGTGCAAAGATTCGGCGAATTGACCGCGGCGACAGTGATGCAGTTGTTGATCCCGCTCCTGATCGTGCTGTTGTCGTTCTCGGCATTCGCCGGGGAGCGCGAGCAGGGCACAATGCGTCAACTCCTGAGCCTGGGCGTAAAGAAGACCGCGCTGGCTTGGGGAAAGGCGTTGGGCATTGCCGGAGCGCTTGGCGCGCTGATCATTCCGGCGACACTCGTCGGCGTAATCGCGCTGGCGCTGACTTCGGAAAACGGCCTTCTCGCAGCCAGCGCTTCGCGGCTGGCGGTAATGTTCGCAGGTTACCTGCTCTATTTCGGCGTCTTCATTGGCGCATCGCTGGCGGTCTCGGCTCGGGCGCCGTCGTCGCGGCTGGCGCTGGTCGCGCTGCTGGCTTTCTGGATCATAAACGGTTTGATCGCGCCGCGCGCGGTGGCCGACGTTGCCAGGCGCGTCTACCCGACGCCGTCGGCATTCGCGTTCCAACAGGCGATTGACCACGAGATGCGCAGCGGCATTGACGGCCATGATTCTGAAGACAAGCGCGCCGAGGCGCTGAAACAGCGTGTGCTCAAACAGTACGGCGTGGACAAGCTGGAAGCCCTCCCCGTCAGCTTTGCAGGCGTCTCGCTTCAAGAGGGCGAAGAACACGGCAACGTGGTCTTCGATAGACATTATGGAGAGCTGTGGGATCAGTTCGAGCGGCAGAACCGCCTGAAGCAGGCGTCCGCGATCTTTGCGCCGATGCTGGCGATCAATGCGCTCTCGATGGGGTTGGCCGGAACCGACTTCGCGCAACACCGCGATTTCGCCGCCGCCGCCGAAAAGTACCGCCGAATGCTGGTCAAGATGATGAACGACGATATGACCTACAACGCGGGCAAGAGCGATTTCAGCTACCTGGCGCAGCCGGCGGTGTGGCAAAGGGTCCCGGACTTCGAGTACGCAGCGCCCTCGACCGGGTGGGCGCTGCGCCATCAAACTATCAGTCTGGCGCTGCTTGCGCTGTGGTTTGTCGTGGCGATGGCGGCGGCGTTGATCGCAACGAAGCGCATGCGCGTGGATTAGGCGCCTTGCAAATGATCAATTCAACTTCTTTTGAGGCTTATGCTGACGAAAATCATGCAACACGAGTGGCGCGCGTTACGCGCCGACCGCACGCTCTGGGTGATCGTTCCGCTCCTCGCCGTCATCATCGTCTACGGCGTCTACAACGGCGCGTCGTGGGTTCGGTTTCAACAAGCGACGCTCGACTCCGCCGCCAACGAAGAGTGGGAGCGATACGCGCAAGCCAAGCGGGAAATAGTCGAGATCGAAATAAACAACAAAGAGGTTTCCCCCTTCACCGACCCGCGGCTACCCTCGGTCGCCAGCGGCCGCAGCGGGATGCGTTACGCTCAACTCCCGCCCGCGCCGCTCTCGGCCCTGAGCGTCGGCCAGAGCGATCTGTACCCCTACTACTTCAAAGTCTCGCGACAGAGCAAACAGACCTTCGTCACGAACGACGAGATCGAGAACCCGACCAACCTGCTGGCCGGGCGCTTCGATCTGTCGTTCGTCATCATCTACCTGTTCCCGCTGCTGATCCTAACGCTCAGCTACAACCTGGTCTCGGCCGAGCGCGAACAGGGGACGCTGGCGATGATGATGTCGCAGCCGGTCGCCTTGCGCTCGTTCGTCGCGGGCAAGGTCGGGTTGCGCGGGATTGTCGTGTTGCTGCTCGCCATCGGATTTTCACTCGCGGGGTTTCTGCTCAGCGGCGTGAAGCTGACGGCGGAAGGCGCGTGGTGGCGATTGCTTTCTTGGGTCGGGATGGTTGCGGCCTATGGCGCGTTCTGGTTCGCGCTGGCCGTGGCGGTCAACGCGTTCGGTAAATCGTCGGCGACCAATGCGCTGATGCTCGCCGGACTGTGGTTGATCTTCGTGCTGCTCGTGCCTTCGTTGCTGAATGTGGCGGTGACTTCGATCTACCCGGTTCCGTCGCGCGTGGAGATGATTCAGGCGACGCGGCGCGCTTCCGCCGAAGCGACGGCGAAGGGCAGCCAGTTGCTGGCGAAGTATTTTGAAGACCATCCCGAACTGACCGCGGGCGGCAAGGCCGACCCAACCGATTTCTACACGCGCTCCATCGCCACGCAGGAAGAAACCGAGCGTTTGGTACAGCCGGTGGTTGACCACTTCGATCGTCAGGTGATCGGGCAACAATCGTTGGTGGATCGTTTCCGCTTCCTCTCTCCGGCCATTGTCGCACAGGCCGCGCTCAACGATGTCGCGGGCACGAGCGTCGCGCGTTACCGCCATTTCCTTGCGCTCGTGGATGAATTTCACCAAGGCTGGAAGTTCTACTTCAACCCGCGCATCGTGCAGAAAGCAAGGTTCGGGGCGGAGGATTACGACCGCTTCCCGAACTTCGCCTTCCGCGAAGAACCTTCCGGCGCGGTTGCGCGCCGCGTCGCTATCGGTTTGATCGGATTGTCGCTGCCCGCGCTGATCATCGGGTGGCTAGGATTACGCGTGTTGCATCGCTATCGGCTGGCGGACTGAGTCGTTCTCTGAGCATATACATGAGCATATCTACGATACTATTCGCCGACCTGATGACAAGCCGCGCAACTTCGGCATAACCGCCGATTTACCAGGTGCGCGCAGGCGATCAGCAACGCGCCGATCACCATCGCGGGCGCTTCCAGACGCGAGCCCTCTTCAATACACAACCGGACGACTACGATCAGGCTCGCGCCGAACGCGAAAAACAACAGCGGTCGCCACTGCCTGTGCTTTCTCGCGTAACTCGGCAGCAGGCTCAAACTCCCGATGACGAGTGAGAGACCGACGAGCACCCATTCGGCCTGCTCACTTACCAGGAATCCCATTCCGACAAGTGGCGCCAATCCGACCAGCAATGGCATCGCCGCGCAATGCGCCGCGCAGGTCAGGGAAGCCGCCGCGCCCAGCCGGTCGAGGCGGTCTCCCTCAGTCATCGTTTGCGATCTGCTCAAGATATTCTCCTCTTTATTCATGTTTGTCGTGGTTGAACTTGATAGCACGCAATTTATCGATTCATGGCTGGCGGCGCGACTGTTATTCAACGAACGGCTCTTTCGGCCGGGCGAACGGGCGACGCGCTTCCGTCGAGCCTTAAGCGGGTGAATGCCATCCGATTGATAAAAACGACCACTGATATCGAGCCTCGCGCCCCTCATTGAAAACCGGTAACACGAATTTCCCACCTTCGTTATTCTCCTGCCTTCTTTGTATCTCAACGTAAAACCCGATCCGCTGAAAAGCCGGAAAATCTAACAGGAGTAAACTTCATGAAACCGCTTCGCGTTGTTCTGCCGATCTTTTGTCTGGTTGCATTCTCGACCTCGATCCTCGGCCAACAGTTCACGGCGATAAGTGGAAGGGTCAGAGACGCCACCGGCGCGGCCATCAGCGGCGCAAGAGTGACGTTGACCGCTGCAGATACTCGCGCCAGCCGAACAGTTTCGACAGACGAGACGGGCGCCTATCAGTTTCGCCAACTCCGGCCCGGCCTCTATTCGCTGAAGATCGAGAGCGCGGGCTTCAAGACTTTCGCGCATGAGCGAGTGGAATTGCTCGTCGCCACGCCCGCGACCATTGACGTGACGATGCAGCCGGGCGCGATCAACGAACAGGTCGTCATTTCCGAGCGGACCGCATCGGGCGTCAACACGCAGGACGCGAGCGTCGGCGATCCGCTCAATGAACGCGCGATCAAGAACCTTCCGATCCTGGCGCGCAATCCCGTGACGCTGCTGACGCTGCAACCGGGTGTCGTATTTACTGGCGAGTCCGACACCGACCGGCTGTCGCAGGGGGCGAACAAGAACCTCGACGACCGCGAAGGCTTCGTCAACGGCCTGCGCGCCAACCAGACGAACGTGACTGTTGACGGGGCGAACGCCAACGACTTCGAGACGCAGGCGGCGTTCTCTTCGACGCTGCCGGTGACACTCGACTCATTGCAGGAGTTCCGCGTGACGACTGCCGGCGCGAGCGCGACCGAGGGCGTGGCGGGCGGCGCGCAGGTACAGCTCGTGACGAAGAGCGGCTCGAACAGTTTTCACGGCAATCTGCGCGAATACCACCGCAACACCGCCACGGCGGCCAATTCGTATTTCAATAACCTGGCGGGCATCGATAAACCGAAGCTGCTGCGTAACATCTTCGGCGGCTCGCTCGGCGGCAGACTCGTTCGTGACCGCGCCTTCTTCTTCGTTGATTACGAGGGCCGCCGCGACGCGAGCGAGGAGAGCGTTGACCGCATCGTGCCGAGCGACAGCTTGCGGCAGGGCGTTTTGAAGTACGTCGCAAACAACGGGCAGGTCGTCGCGCTCGACGCGGCGACGCTCAAAACGCTTGATCCGGCGGGCGTGGGCGTCAATCAGGCGATGCTGCGTTACTTCGCGCAATACCCACGTGTCAATAATCCCGACGCAAGTCTCGACGGCAACCTCAACTACAATTCGTTCCGCTTCAACGCGCCCATCAAAACGGGCAACAACATCTACACGGCGCGCTTCGATTACAACCTGACCGGCGACGGGCGGCACACGCTCTTCTGGCGCGGCACGCTCGGCGACATCAAGACCACGCTCACACCGCAGCAATTTCCCGGCGCGCCCGTTTCCGCCGAGTTGCTCAACAACAGCAAAGGTTTTGTCACGGGCTGGACCGGGGCGTTCACTTCGCGTTTCATCAATTCATTCCGCTACGCGCTGACGCGGCAAGGCATCGAGGAGCCCGGCGCGGTGGGCGAATACTTTAACGTCATCCGCATCACGCCATTCTTCCCCGGCGCGCGCGAAAACACGGGCTTTCCCGCCGATCCGAAAGGCCGCCACGTTCCGATCCATGAGTTCAGCAATGACGCGACATGGACGGCAGGCGCGCACACCTGGCAGTTCGGCGGGCTCGCGCGTTTTTCGCGCAACGAACGCTTCGATCAGGGCTTCGCCTATCCGTATTACAACGTCTCCGCGCCCGACTGCGCCAACGGCTGTCGAGACGTTTATGAAAACCTGGTGGCGATGAACGGCGCGAACACTGGCGTCAATCCCACGAACGTCAGCAACTTCGCCGCCGATTTCGTGTTGCTGGCCGGCGTGATTCCGAGCATCCGCGCTGCGTTCCAGGCCGATCCGCAGAACAATTCGATACTGCCGCAGGGCAACGGGCGGGCGCGCAAGTTTGCCGAAGACGGCTTAGAGCTTTACGCTCAGCATTCGTGGCGCGTCAGGCCTAACCTGAATCTGTCGGCGGGCCTACGCTACAGCTATTACACGCCGATTTGGGAAGTGAACGGGCGGATGCTGAGGCCCAATTTCGATGTCGGCGCGTGGTGGGAGAAGCGCAAGGAAGATATGCTAAAAGGCATTCCCTCGGACGCTTCGCCGCTCATCGGCTACGACCTGGCTGGCAAGGCTAACGACCAGCCCGCATGGTATGCGCCGGACAAAAACAACTTTGCGCCGCGCGTCTCGCTCGCCTGGAGTCCGGATTTCAAGAGGGGTCTCTTGAAATCCATCTTCGGCGAGTACGGCAAAAGCGCGATCCGGCTTGGCTCCGGCGTCTATTTCCAACGCTTCGGCAGCACGCTGGCGATCACGACCGACCGGTGGGGAAATCCCGGACTTTCCAGCCTGCTCTTCAGCCCGCGCAATAAATTCGACCTGGCGAACGCGCCGCGCTTCAACGGGACTTGCGCGATCACCGGCTGCGTTGGGATGCCCTCGATCACCGATTACCTGACGCCGCCCGGCGCTCTCTCGCTGCCGTTCACGCCCGCGTCCGATGGTTCGAACTTCCATTTCATGGTGGACACGAACCTGACGACGCCTTATTCATTCCACAACACCTTCTCCGTGCAGCGCGAGCTGCCGGGCAAGGTCACGTTCGAAGTCGCCTACGTCGGCACGCTCGGACGACGGTTGCTCAATAAAGTGGACATGGCCGCGCCACTCAACTACCTGACCGACACGGCTTCTGGGCAGACGCTGTGGGGCGCCTACCGCCAGATCGCCGGTTTGATCGGCGCGGATCCGTTCAATCCGGCGATTGACCCGAATAATGCGGCGGCGCTGAAGACGATTGCCCCCGTGGCTTTCTTTCAAATTATGCTGCCGAACCTGCCCGCGTTTCTAGGCCGCGCCGATCTGACGCCGACGCAGGCCTTTTACCTGATGGCTGCGGGCAGCGGCGGGCTCTGGTCCGATCCGCTCTTCCTTCTGGATTCTCCAAATGAAGGCGGCGTCAGCGCCTGGAACAATCAGGTCGATCCGCAACGAGACGGCAGGGTGTTGTTCCAGCCGCAGTACTTCTTTTTGCCAACATGGTTTAATTCGGGCAGTTCGGCCTATCACAGCGCCCAGATCAGCGTGCGGCGCAACGTCGGCAGCGCTCAGTTCGGTATCAACTATGTGTTGTCTAAATCGCTCGACAATGGGTCGGCGGCGGAGAACGCTTCGCTCAACAACGGCACGTTCTGGCCTTCGACCGGCACGGTCGCCAATCCGTTCCGGCCCAATGCCCACCGCGCGCTGTCGGATTACGATCTGCGCCATAACTTCAACGCCTATTGGGTCGTCGATCTGCCGTTCGGTCGCGGGCGGAAATTGAGCGGGGGCAAATTTCTCGACGCATTGGTCGGAGGTTGGACAACGACGAGCGTGTTGCGCTCGCGTTCGGGCTTTCCGATTTCGGCGGACGGCAATGATTCATATTTTTCGACCTACGCGACCGTCGCGTCCCTGCTGAGGTCGAGCGTAGTTCGTAACGGAGCGGGCGGCAGGCCCAATCTGTTCATTAGCCCGGCGAAAGCGAAGGAGTTGTTGCTCTATACGCCGCCTGGCGAGGTCGGCTCGCGCAATGCGATTAGCGGGCTTGGCTATGTGAATGTTGATTTAGGCTTTGCCAAACGCTTCGCAATGCCGTGGAACGAACGCCACAACATCGAGTTCCGCGCGACGATCTTCAATGCGTTCAACCATGCGAACTTTTCGATCAGGCCCCCGAATTACGATCACAACTTCAGCCTGTTTTATGACCCGCCTCCCACGGGCAGCTTCGGACAACTCGGACCAATCAACGCGCCGCGCGAAGGCGCGCGTGAGATCGAGTTCGCGCTACGTTTTTCATTTTGAGGTAACTGATGGTTCTGACCATTGCTCGAAAAGAGTTCACCGAGATGGCGCGCGACGGCCGCTTTCGCTGGATGGCCGGCGTCGTTTTGCTGCTGCTGCTCACATCGCTAGCGCTCGGCTGGAAGCATTACCTGCAGGTGAAAGCCGAACACGACGCGGCGCAGGCCGCTTCGCGCGACACCTGGGTCAATCAAGGCAGACGTAATCCCCATTCGGCCGCGCACTACGGCGTTTACGCGTTCAAGCCGAAGATGCCGTTGTCGCTCGTAGACACCGGGCTTGATCCTTA
>Ga0075418_10008907_pt1 | contig 11253 bp, 15 predicted proteins | sample SoiMetdeltSBSDD2_FD_81776 | JGI IMG/M metagenome (GOLD analysis project Ga0075418, IMG submission 81776) | Bulk soil microbial communities from a Populus tree surrounding site in Tennessee, USA - Soil MetaG P. deltoides SBSDD2 | ecosystem: Environmental > Terrestrial > Soil > Tree plantation...
ACGGCCAGACGACGGCCAACTTCGAGGATGCCGAGCGCCGCTACACGAAAGGGCATATCGCGCTTCAAGTCTTCAGTCCGCAGACAGTCGTGCAGTTTCGGAAGATCGAGATCAAGGAATTGCTGGCGGGTGTTTCGGCCGATTCAACGGCTGTCGCCGCCGGCTCACCCGCGGGCGCTCCTCCGCAGGAACCGACTGCCTTGATCTGGGGTCCTGTCCGCGACGGCTGGCAAGTTGGTATCGGGTGGAACAACGGCAAGCTCCGTTATGCCGCCGGCGAGAAGGTCGAGTTCGAGTTAAGTGTCCGCAACGCGACCAACGGCGAAAAGACAGTTCGCATCGTCGAGCCGAGCGACTGGGACCTGTGGTACTTCGGCGGCAATGAACTTTCCCTGCGCATCTCCGGCCGCGACGAACACGACGTGAAGCTCGCGCCGCGCGAAGAAAAAACCATCGACGTCCCTAACCCGCAGATTGACCTGGCCGGCCTGGCCGGCGGCACTTACCGCGTGAAGGTCACGACCGACGTGGGCGACAAGAAAAAGCAGCCGGCCGACGAAAGCTTCGGCTTTGAGTACGACGGCCCGGCCGAGCCGCCGTTTCCCGCCACCGGCAATGCACCGCTGAAACATCCGGACGCACAGTATGCGGCCGTCTCCTGGGGGAAGCCGGTCCTGGGACTCTCCGTTGGCGTCCGTGCCGCGGATGCCAAGTCGAAGCGTGAGGGGACCGATGACGAAGTCGCAATTGCCCAGCTCGAGTTCTTCCTCTGGAATACGGGCGCCAAACCGGCCGACGTCGATTACATTCGCCCTCATCCGCTCGACTGGCAGCCGCAGCTCCGCGACAAGGCCGGCAAGGAGTTTCACATCGAGCCGATCCTCACCGGCCCCAAGGAGGACGCTCGCGCTCATCTTGACCCGGGCCAGGCGATTTCCCTCGGCACGACAATGCTCAAGGGACCCTGGCTTTCCGATCGCGTGCTGCAAGGCCCACTTCAACCCGGCCCCTACCAGGTCTGGTCCCACTTCAACTGCCGGCGGCTCGACTACGGCCACTTGAACTTGCGGATCACATCGGGGGAGGCGAGCGTCGAGATCAAACCGTAGGACAAGCGTCTTGCTTTTCCAGGACAACCGGGAGCGCGGGCCTACTTCGCTTTGCGTCGCGCTGCAGACCGGCGTATCATCGACGGCATGTCCAACCGCGCCCTCACCTTCCTCCGCAGACTCCTCCGCTTCCGCCTGCGGACGCTGCTGCTCGCGGTGCTAGTGATCAGCGTCGCGCTGGGGATTTACGTCAAGCGCGCCAAGCAGCAGCAGCAATCAGTCGCGGCAATCAAGCGCCTCGGCGGCTGGGCGTATTACGACTACCAGCTCAAGGATGACAACGTCGACCTGCAAGGCGAATCCTGGGTGCCGGCCTGGCTGCGCAGCAAGCTCGGCGATGACTATTTCCACACCGTCGTCCACGTGAACATGGTCTACAACGACGATTCCGGCAAGCAGATACAAAACCCGAATATGAGCGACGAGATTCTCTCGCACCTGGACGGACTGCCGCGACTGGAGATGCTATTGCTTCACGGCAAGCAGGCGTCCGATGCCGGCCTGGCCAAGGTCGGCCGGCTGGCGAATCTGCGAATGCTCTACATCTGGAATGGGACGAACGTAACGGACGCCGGCGTGGCGCATCTGGCCGGCTGCCGGCGGCTGGAGTATCTGCATCTCAGCGAATCGAAGCTTGGCGACGACGGAATGCGGGTGCTGAGCGAGCTGCCGCGGCTGAGAAAGCTGTCACTGCAAGGGAATTTTTTGACGGACGCCGGCTTGGCGCACGCCGGCAAGATGCGGCAGATCGAGTCGCTGTGGATCGGTGAAACGGGCTTCCGCAACCGGCTGATCACCGACGCGGGAGTCGCTCACCTGGCGAAGTTGCCGAAGCTGGAAGAACTCGACTTGCAAAGCACAGCCGTGACCGACGCGGGGCTGGTGCATTTGGAAAGGATGCAGTCGCTGAAATACTTGTATCTGGACGGCAGCAAGGTTAGCGACACATCGCGGCTGCAAGCGGCGCTGCCCGGCTGCAAAGTCGACCAGTGACGAGATGACTTGTTCCCAGGCTGCGGTAAAAACCATCTCCCCTCGGGAAAGGATGGCCGCGCAGTGTCACCGATCCTGCTGGTCGTCGCGGAATGACCGCACAATGAGGCCGACCACGGCAAGCCAGTAGGTTGGAATCGTCAGGACCATGCCCGCCAGCAAGCTCACCTGCGCGCTCGAGATCACCTCGGCAACGTGCGAAGGCTTCGGGTAGAGTTCCAGCGAAGCAATTGCCATGTAGGACTGGATCAGCCCGTCAATCGTTCCCATCAGGCCGACGAGTAACGGCAGCGGCACCAGCAGCACCGCGGCCGCTCCCGCTGCCAAACCGCGGCCGCGAATGACGATTACAAGCAGCAGCACAAACGACAGGAGCGTCGAGGCGGGGAGCAGCAGCGTGTACCGCCAGCCCAGTGATTGGAGAAGCCATACCAGAAAGGACCGTCGCACGGGTTCTCGGAAGTCAGGCTCCGCGGGAGCTTCCACTGCCTCCTCCAGCGCGGCATTTTGCTCCATCGATCGGGCCTCAAGCGGTTGGGGAGAGTCGTCGCGAATCGTAGCGACTTGCTGCGCAAAGATCGGACGGCTCAGTCCCGACGACAGCCCGAGGAAAACGGCAACCAAAAGCACGCGACTGTTGGACATGTTGAGTCTCCGCCTTGAAATAGAGCAGAGAACAGCATACAAGACCGCAAGTCGAGTCAACACTCATTCCCAGGCGGAGCCAAGGAACCAGAAGTAGTCTTGGCTCACGTCGCCGCCAACTCCAACGCCTTCTCCGCCGTGACCTCGCCGCCGAGCGGCTTGTAGCGGAGGGTCATCGTCCGGTCGCGGATTTCGATGAGCGTGTAGCCGGGGCGGAATTCGCTCAGGTTGTAGCCCGGGGCTTTCTGCTCGGTGAGCTTGCGGTTCTCGTTGTAGAGGGCCGAGGGAAAGACGATCTCGTGGACGGGCGCTTTGCCTGCCTGGCCGCGGTCGGACCAGCCGCGAATGCCGTTGTGGAAGTGGCCGTGCAGCAGGGCAATGATCTGCTGGCGGTGCTTGTCGACCAGCTCGTAGAGCCGCGTTTGTCCTTCCTGGGGCTGGATGTGCCAGCCGCGGTCGGGGTGCCGATTGGTGTGCGCCGGGACGTGCATCGCCAACAGCACCAGCTTCCGGTCGCTGGCGGCCGCCGAGAGCTGCTCGCCCAGCCAGTCGAGCTGCCGGCCGGAGAGGAACCCATCGTGCGAGTCAGTCCGCGAGTTGTTCATCAGCAGCACGCGCAGCCAGTCGTCCTCCACGACCCGATCGACGCCGCGCACCAGGTGCTTTTCAAACAGCGGCTGCGGATCGTGATTGCCGGGGATTTCGTGAACCTCCTTGCCGATCGTTTCGCGGGCGGCCCGGTAGAGCGGGTACTGGCTTTCCCGCCCGCCGTCGACCACGTCCCCCAGGTGGAGCACGAACTTGCCCTCCGCCTTGGCCAGCTCGGCCGCCGTTTGCTTCCACTGGGCCTCGGCAGTCGGCTGGTCCTTGTGTCCCAAGTGGGTGTCGCTGATGACGATGAATTTGGCTTGCCGCGACGAATCGTCGGCGGCGAGCGCTTGCGGATGGACGAGGACGGTCCCCGCGGTGGCGGCGGCGGCCGAGAGAAACAGGCGGCGGGATGTAGTGTTCGTCATGCTACAGATGGGCAGGTTTGAGCGGGTTTTTAGTGGTTATGCATCGACGGGTCCATGACCAACTTGGACGCGGGAAGCGGGTCGAGCGGAGATCGCCGCTCTACAATTCTTCCAACGCCCGCTCGAAAACTTTGCATCTGCTCTTGAGCATGTTCTGCTCTTCAGAAAGCGGCCGGCCCTCGAAACCGGCTCTGAAAATCTTTGCCTCAATCGCAAGTATGCAGAGTCTGAAGTAAAACCGTTCTGCCCACCAATCGTTGCCAAAGCTCGCAGCGGGAAGATCTTTGAGCGGCAAGGCTCTTAGGGCCTCCACTTCATTGATGTTCGCCTCAGCGATGTTCTTGAGTTCTTGGATTAGCCGACTCCCAAGTTCCTTCAGTTCGCTACGTTGCATGGCCGCGGCATTTCGAGTCAGTGACGGCGCGGGAAGTACCGTCAACAGAAGGTGACGAATGGTGTCCTCTTGCTGCCGACTTCAGGCGGCACTTGTCTGCCACCAGCTTTAGCTGGTGGACCAAGGCCTCTCTGCCAGAATTCTACAGCCAGCTTGAGCTGGCTTGGGTCCGGGCTTCAGCCTTTCCTGCGGATCATTCCATGGCCAGCCACATCTTCCACGAAATCTACCTCCACCTGAACTGGCACACCAAAGATAGCAAGGGATTGCTCACATCAAGTCTCGAGCCTCAGGTGCATGCCTGGATCGAGGACCGCTGCCGCAAGACGCAAGGTGTCTACTTCCATGAAATTGGCGGCACTGCCAACCACATCCATCTGGCGATCAATATCGAGCCGCACGTCTGCATCAGCGACCTCATGGCGGCTCGCCGCTAGTTGGCTGAAGCCCGGACAGAAGCCAGCTAAAACTGGCTGAGGATGATTTCACGGATCCCACATGTTCCACCAGCTAAAGCTGGTGGCAGACAGATGCCGGCTGAAGCCGGCAGGATTCTATGTGGTCCCAACGAGGGTCCTCTTGCGGCGATTCCATCAATCCACAACCAAGGGCGGCCTGCGATCAATTACGATAATCGGTGCCAGAAAACGCGCCGGCAGGAACGCATCCACCATCGCCATCGAGGCGGAGCCTCGTGTTATCGGGTTCCCAGACAGAGCCTGGGAACCAGTAGCCGCGGCAGGCGAGACGCCTGCCCACGGGTTACTCGATCGGAATCGTGTATCCCAGCGCGCCGATCGGCTCCCCTTCCTTGGCCAGTTTGTAGTTGTCGTGGCACATGATGCACTTCTTGTGGACGACCGGGATGGGCGTCGCCGAACGGAGGAACCGCTTGCCGTCCTTTTCCACGACCTGTTCATAGCCGCTCTTGCCGCTCTTGAGCGCGGCCACGGCCGCCTTCTCGAAGTCGTCGCGCGGCCGGTTGCCGTCCACCAGCGGCTCGCCGGCCGCGTCGATCAGCCGTACTTCGTGCCAGCCCTTTTTCTTGATGGCTGCAAATAGCGCTTGAGCGGCTTCGCCGGCAGCCAGACTGCTGTCGTCGGTCACGTAGTGCTCGGTGATCAGCACGACGGTCGTCTTGTAAATATCGTCGAGCATGGCGACGGTCTTACGGGCGCGGGCCACCGCCGGATCGTCCTTTTTCTCCTCGGCAGTGCCGGGCAGAACGGCCGCCGCGGCAATAACGCCGCCGAGCGTCGCGAGGAAGGTGAGGTGCCACAGGTTGGTTCGTCCACTCGTCATTGAAAAAACTCCTGAGGGAAAAATCGTAGGACAGATTTTCAATCTGTCCTGGACAGGTTGGAAACCTGTCCTACGCTCGGGTTATCTCCAATAGCTGTCCCCCCGCCTTGACCAGGTCCGACAGCTTCACGCTCATCAGGTACTCCATCTGGATCCGCTCCGCTTTGGCCAGCACTTTCTTCAGGGTGCAGCCCCGCTCGATCACGCACACGCCGTCGGTGGAGACGCATTCGAGCAAGTTCATGTTCCCCTCAAAGTCGAGGATCACCTGGCCGACGCGAATCTCCTCCGGCTTCTTCTTCAGCTCGATGCCGCCGCCAGCGCCGCGGACGCTCCGCAGGTACCCCAGCCGCACCAGCGACTGGATCACCTTGGCCACGTGGTCGCGGGAGATGTCGAAAAACTCGGCGACGACGCCGGCACTTCCTCTCCCCGGCTTGCCGGCCAGGTAGATCAGCGTCCGCAGGGCGTAGTCGGTGTGAAGGGCCAGTCGCATGCAAATAGGTATAACACGTACTTATTATGCTTATTTACACGAGTGGGACGGCCCGTGCAACGGTCTTGGGACGTGTTCCGCCAGTTTGCGGTCAGGCGCAATGGTGCGGTGTGCGGGTGTTAGGGTATGCGGGTGCGAAACCGTGCGGGTGAACTGAATCCGACTCGCAGCGACCCTCATACCCTCACACTCTCACACCCCCACACTTGCTCGCCGCCCGCCTCTTTCACGGCGATAGAATGCGGATATGGCAGAGCACCACGATACGCCCGCCTCCGCCTGCTGCGACTGCGGCAATCCGCCCCTTCCCGGCAAGCTGCGCTGCGGGCCGTGTCAGATGCGCCAGGAAGCTCAGGCCGATGTCGTGGCCGCGCTGACGCCAATGGCCCCGCTGATGCCGCAGTACAGCCTGGCGACGCTGTTTTTCTCCGTCACGTGGATCTCCGTCTGCCTGGGGAGCCTCAAGCTCAGTCCGTGTCTGGGGATGCTGCTCATTTTTTTGACGATGCCGGCGCTGCTGCGGACGCTGGCCTTGGGCTTGCGCGACCGAGAGTTGGGGGTGGCAGTCCCGCCCCGCAAGCGGTTGGCGACCTTCTTTGCTTCGCTGGCGATCATGCTGCTGGTGCTGATAGTCAGCGGCGGAATTTTTGCGGCGTCGGGGTGGCTGATCATGGCGGCGGCTGGCGAATCAGCGTTTCCCGACGCGATTCACACGGCCGGGGCGGTGCTCGTGTGGATGGTGGGTTTGCTCGGCGCCTTTGCCGCGGCGGCCGCCATTTTGTGGTATACCCGCTGGATCGGGGCCTGACGATGACGCACCCGACCGACAAGCCGCAGCAGTTTTCGCTGGCCACGCTGCTCTTGGTCACGGCCCTGATTGCCGTCTGCCTGGCACTGTTTCGCGCGGCGCCGCTGCTGGGTTTGATTTATCTGCTCTTGGCGGTGCCGGCATTCATCCGCACGCTGCTGCTTGCGCTGCGCGAGAAGCGGCATGGCGGCCGGCTGACGGCGGCGGAGAAAGTGGCTGTGTTTTTAGGTTCCATTGCGGTCGTACTGATGGTATGGATCGGGACCTTAATGGCGGGCTGGCTCGTATTTCTGGCAGGACTTGGCGCGGCCATGCTGGCGGAGCCGCTGGGCGAAGGCGCTGTGGTTGGTATGGCCTTTGTCGGGGCGATCGTGGCAATGTTTATCGGCTCCGTGGTCGTCTTTCATTTGTTCCGCATCTCCTGGCCGTCGCGCGAGGCGTTCGTCGATCAACTCCACCGGGGCGACCTGGTGCAAATCGACCCGCCCAGGCATTCCGGGGATCAGGCGGCATAAATCCGCTGTGCTCAACCAGGAGACGCAACATGGCATCTCCGACCGACGGCCAAACCGCCGCTTCCTTCGTTGTCTGTCCCGACTGCGGCGCGAGCTTGGCGCCAGGTGCGGAAACCTGCTGGCTGTGTCGCCTCAGACTGCCGTATCGGACAGTGAACCCCGTTGCTTCGCCGATCCCAATCGAGCGCCCGCCGGCCGCCGCGGCCCAGCCGCTGATCGCGCCTCAACCGTCGGTTGCGGCACCCCCCTTGCCGATTGCCGACCATCCCGCGCCGCTGGTCCCGCGGGGCCCGATTCAGTTTTCGCTGAGCTCGATCCTACTGGTGATCACGCTGGTTGCCGTCTGCTTGGGAGTGTTTCGCATTTCCTATGTTCTGGGCGTGGTTCTTTTGGCGCTCGCGACCCCTGCGCTCCTACGGACGGTGCTCGTCAGCTCTGCCGAGAAGCGACGCGGCCAGCGTTCGACGATGGTGGATAAAGTCAACACGTTCGCCGCCTCAATAGGCGTCGTGATTCTGGCAGGGATGGCGGGCATTGCCGCGTGCTTCGCGGCATGTTTGCCATTGTCGGTCATCGCTACAGCGCCCGACAATCCAAAGATCACAGTTCCCTTGCTCATGGCGGCCACTATCGTTGGCATTGGGGTCGGCCTTTGGGCAACCGTCCGCGTGGTCCGGTATTTTGCGCCGCACCGACCGTAGGGCGATTTGACTTCTTGGAACGCAACCTCGCCGGGATGCGACGTGCGATCAGCGCGTCGCGCCGGCACCCGCTTGGGCGGAATAGCCGATACGATGGTACCATGCCCAGCCCCACCGATAGCCGAACGGACCCCGCCCCCTTCATGCACTGCCCCGAGTGCGGCTCTCAAGTGCGGGCCGGCGAAGAGCGCTGCTGGCTCTGTCATGCGCAGTTGCCGGCAGGGCAAAGGGGTCGGGAGTCGTTCCGGGCCGAAGACGGTCCAGTGGCAGGATCACCGGCCCGAAACGACTCCCGACCTTCTGCCGCCGCTAGCCAGCAGTTCTCTCTCGCCACGATCCTGCTGGTTATCACGCTGATTGCCGTCTGCCTGGGCGTGCTGCGCATTTCTCCCGGCTTTGGCATTGCCGTGCTCGTCTTCGCGGTGCCGGCGCTGATCCGCACGGTCGTGGTCGGTGCGCAGGTCAAGAGCGTCGGTCAGCGGCTGTCGATCGGCGAAAAACTGACCGCGTTTGCCGCCTCGCTGGGGATCATGATCCTGGTTGGGATTGCCGGCGTTGTCGCCTTTCAAATCGCCTGCTGGGGGACGTGCGGGGTGATCATGCTCACCGCCGATGCTGCCGGTGCGAGTTCTCCCAATGAGTCGATCCTCTACATATCGGTCGCAATTGGATCGCTGGCCGCGCTGGCCGTCGGCCTGTGGATCATGTGGCTGACGCGCCCGCGAAAGCGATAGACTGAAGGCTGGTGCTCATTGCGTGCGCTCCTAGCCGGAGGCTAACAGCCTCCGGAACCGACTTGGTCCAGTGCCAGCCGTGAATTCCGTCAGCACTTTGCGGTCATGGACTGGTAACCGCGTGGCGAGACGACCGTGGCGGATTTGTCTCCATCCCGATTCCGCCGCTGCTCTAGTTGCGGCGCGACGTGCGAAGTCAGCGACGAGCGCTGCTGGCTGTGCCTGGGGATGCTGCACCCGCTGAGGGAGCGGCTGGACGGCAGTTCCGCTTCGAGCGCGCCGGTGATGGTTCCGCCCGGGCAATTTTCGCTGGCCACGCTCCTCTTGATGACGACGCTGATTGCGGTCTGCCTGGCTCTGTTTCGGCTGCACCCCTGCGCGGGAACATCGGCCGTAATCCTGGTTGTGCCGGCGGTGATTCGCACTATTTACTTGGCGGCCGGCGAGAAGTCCCGCGGCCATCGGCTGTCGGTCTACGAGAAAGTGCTCGCCTTTGGCACGTCGCTGGTGGTGATGCTATTTTCGTACATCGCCGGCGCCGTGGCACTGGGCGGCTCGTGTATCGTGACGGCAACTCCCGTCGCGCTGATCGGCCGCGGTGCGGAGCCACTGATCGTTCTGTCGATCATCGTCAGCTGCGGCGCGGGCGCGGCTGCCGCCGGCTGGGTGGTGTGGTCACTGCGGCCCAGAAGGCGGTAGATTGACGGCAGCAATGACCAATGACCAAGCACCAATGACCAATGGTACTGGCTGCGTTGCCGCGACGCCAACGTTCTGCCCGTCCTGCGGCGCGGGAACCGAGCCCGACCGCACGCACTGCTGGCTCTGTCACGCGCCGCTCGATGTGGTTCCGGCACAGGCCGTCCCCGCGGTACCCCCCGATCCCAAGCTGGCGGCCGCCAATCCGGCTCAGTTCACCATCGCCACGGTCCTGCTGGTCACCACGCTGATTGCCGTTGTGCTTGGCGTCTTTCGCCTGAATGCCGGCCTGGGCGTAATGCTCCTGGTGCTGGCCGTGCCAGCACTCGTGCGGACGGCGTCGGTCGCCCGCCGCGAAAAACGCCACGGCCAGCGGATCACGACCGGCGGCAAGATAGGCCACTTCTTCCTGTCGCTGCTCATCATGTATGGCGTGTGCACCGCCGCCACCAGCGCGTTTACGATTGCCGCCATGGGGACTTGCCTGGCCGCCCTCGCGACCAGCTCGGCGTCAGAGGGTGTTGCCACCGGCGTGGCGATCGTCGGCGTCATCCTCAGCCTGATCGTCGGGTTGGTGGCCGCCGGGGCCATCTTGTGGGCCACGTGGCCCAAACGAGATTAGTTTTCGAAGGATGCAAGTTTCATGACTGCGCCGGCGAGCCGCCCATCGCAATTCACTTTGGCGACGATCGTGCTCGTGATGACGCTCGTGGCCATCTGGCTGGTGCTACTCCGCTTTTCCTTCTGGTTGGCACTGCTGGCCGCCATTGTGTTTCCCGCCGTGGTGCGAGTGCTCGTGGTTGGGCGGCATCGGCGGCTGAAAGGTGAGTCGCTGGGGAGCGACCAGCTCGTCGAGTTGCTGGCGGCGTCGCTATACACGGCCGTTTTGACATTGCTGGCCGCGTTTTTCGCCCTGGCGGCGACGACGCTGCTGACCGAGGCGGCACTATCCCCCTGGAGGGCCAGCTTCACGCCCACCACGCTCGTTACCGACCTGGCCTACTTGCTGGGAATCGTCGTTTCGCTGCCGGTCTATTTGCTGGTATTCTGGGGTTTTACGTTCTTGGAGGGCGACTTGCCATGAAGCCTCGGCGGCGTCGGGAGTCGTTTCGGGCCGATGATCTTGGTTGATGGAGAATCGTAGGCCTGAAACGACTCCCGACTCCTTCGACTCGGTTGCCGCAAAGCCACTCCCAATCGCTGTGTTGACATTGCCGCCCGACCGGCGATGATGGCGGCGGGAAGCGGCAAAGGTGGCGTCTCTTCATCTTGCCGACCGATCCGCGAACAAACTCGTCATGCACATCTCGCACGAAGCCCCCGGCAAGATCCCGGCCCGCAACGCCGGCCGCTGCTGGCTCTGTGCTGCGCCGGAGCTGGAGCGCGGGTCGCGCTGCATGCTCTGTCTCCGCAAGGTTTCCCCCTGTCTGTTCACCTTGGCGCCGGAACGCCCGGGCACGGTCGGCCTGTTCTGGCCGCAGTTCACGCTGGCGGCCATCTTTCTGGCGACGACGCTGGCCGCCTGCTGCCTGGCGCTGACTCAGTTGTCGGTTCTGTTCGCCATGCTCGTGCTCGTCGTTGTCGTGCCGGCCACCGTCCGCACCGCCGTGCTGATGGGCATCGGCCGCCGCAGCGGCCGCTCGCTCTCCACGCCTGAAACCTTGCTGGCGTTCATCGCCTCGGTCGCCGCCGTACTGGTCCCTACGGTCCTGGTGCTGTGGCTGACCAATTCATCGTCCCTATTCGCCGGCGGCGTGCTCGTGCAGCCCCACCGCGTGCTGGGCGTTGCCGCCTGCGCCGGCACCGCCTGGGCCATCTGGCCGGCATTTCGGCGATAAGAA
>Ga0075418_10008909_pt1 | contig 11252 bp, 7 predicted proteins | sample SoiMetdeltSBSDD2_FD_81776 | JGI IMG/M metagenome (GOLD analysis project Ga0075418, IMG submission 81776) | Bulk soil microbial communities from a Populus tree surrounding site in Tennessee, USA - Soil MetaG P. deltoides SBSDD2 | ecosystem: Environmental > Terrestrial > Soil > Tree plantation...
CGCCTGCCGCTCCCTCGCGCGCGAGACGAGCTGCGCCGGCTCGGGGAGACGCTGAACGCGATGCTCGGGCGCCTGCAGGAGAGCCTCGCGCGCGAGCGGCGCTTCGTCGCCGATGCGAGCCACGAGCTGCGGACGCCGCTCGCGCTCCTCCAGACCGAGCTGGAGCTGGCGCTCCGCCATAGGCGCACGCCCGGGGAGCTCGAGGAGGCGCTCCGCTCGGCGAAGGACGAGGTCGACCGGCTGGCGCGGCTCGCCGAGGATCTCCTCGTCCTCGCCCGGCTCGACGAGGGCCGTCTGCCGCTGCGTACCGAGGAGGTGTCCGCCGGCGACCTCCTGGAGGCGGTGGCGCGCCGCTTCGACACGAGAGCGACCGGCGAGGGGCGGACGCTCGAGGTGGACGCGGAGCCGGTCTCGCTCGAGGGCGACCGCCTGCGGCTCGAGCAGGCCCTCGGCAACCTCGTCGACAACGCCCTTCGCTACGGCGCCGGGAAGGTCCGGCTGGAGGCGGCGCCCAACGACGGCGGCGTCGATCTCCGCGTCGCGGACGAGGGGCACGGCTTCGCGCCCGAGCTACTGCCGGTGGCCTTCGACCGCTTCACGCGCCGGGACGAGGTGCGCGGTGATGGGGCCGCCGGGCTCGGGCTCGCCATCGTCGCGGCGATCGCGCGGGCGCACGGCGGGAGCGCGCGAGCCGCCAACAGCCCTCGGGGCGGCGCGGTCGTCGTGCTCGCGCTTCCGGGCGGCCCGGTCAGGCCACGGTAAGCCCGCGAGCCTTCCGCGAGGCTGCAGTCTGGCGCCGCTGCGCCGAGAGCTCGACCTTACGGAGGCGAACGTGGTTCGGCGTCGCCTCGACGCACTCGTCGTCGCGGATCAGCTCGAGCGCCTGCTCGAGCGAGAGCGGCCGGGGCGGGATGAGGCGAACGAGCTCGTCGGCGGTCGACGAGCGGATGTTCGTCAGCTTCTTCTCCTTCGTCGGGTTGACGTCGAGATCCTCGGCGCGCGCGTTCTCGCCCACGATCATCCCCTCGTACACCTCGGCGCCGGGAGCCACGAACAGCTGCCCGCGCTCCTGGAGGTTGAGGAGCGCGAAGCTCGTGACCGCGCCGCGGCGATCGGCGACCAGGCTGCCCGTGGGTCGCGTGCGAAGCTCCCCGTGCCAGGGCTCGTACCCGTCGAAGACGTGGTGGAGGATGCCCGTCCCGCGCGTCTCGGTGAGGAACTCCGTGCGGAACCCGATCAGGCCGCGCGCGGGCACGAGGTACTCCATCCGCACCCAGCCGGTGCCGTGGTTGACCATGTGCTCGAGCCTTCCCTTGCGAAGAGCGAGAAGCTGGGTGATGACGCCGATGTAGTCCTCGGGCGCGTCGATGGCCAGACGCTCGACGGGCTCGTGGAGCTTCCCGTCGACGTCGCGCGTCACGACCTGCGGCTTCCCCACCGTGAGCTCGAAGCCTTCGCGCCGCATCAGCTCGACGAGCACGGCGAGCTGGAGCTCGCCGCGACCCTGCACCTCCCACGCGTCCGGTCGCTCGGTGGGGAGCACCCGCAGCGAGACGTTGCCGACGAGCTCCTGGTCGAGCCGCGCCTTGACCATGCTCGCCGTCAGACGGTCGCCGTCCTGGCCCGAAAGCGGCGAGGTGTTGATCCCGATCGTCATCGCCAGGCTCGGCTCGTCGACGCCGATCACCGGCAGCGGGCGCGGGTCGTCGGGGTCGGCCAGCGTCTCGCCGATGGTGACCTCGGCGATCCCGGCGACCGCGATCAGCTCGCCGGCGCCGGCTTCCGAAGTCTCGACACGGTCGAGCGCCTCCGTGACGTAGAGCTCGGTGACCCTGGCGCGCTCGATGTTCCCGTCGGCGCGGCACCAGGCGACCTGCTGCCCCTGGCGGATCGTCCCCTCGCGGACGCGGCAGAGCGCGAGCCGGCCCACGTACGGCGAGGCGTCCAGGTTGGTCACGTGCGCCTGCAGCGGATGGCCTTCCGTGAACGACGGCGCCGGAATGCTCGCGAGAAGGGCGTCGAAGAGCGGCTCGAGATCGGGCGAAAGCGAGTCCGCCTCGAAGCCGGCGTGGCCGGCTCTCGCGTTCGTGTAGACGATCGGGAACTCGATCTGGCTCTCGTCCGCATCGAGGTCGAGGAAGAGCGCGTAGACCTCGTCGACCACCTCGGCGACGCGCGCGTCCGGCCGGTCGACCTTGTTGACGACGAGGATCGCGGGCAGTCGCGCCTCGAGCGCCTTGCGCAGGACGAAGCGGGTTTGCGGCAGAGGCCCCTCGCTGGCGTCGACCAGGAGCAAGACCCCGTCCACCATCGTCAGGGCGCGCTCGACCTCGCCGCCGAAGTCCGCGTGGCCCGGCGTGTCGACGATGTTGATCTTCACGCCGCCGTGCCGGACTGCGGTGTTCTTGGCCAGGATCGTGATGCCCTTCTCGCGCTCGAGGTCCATCGAGTCGAGGACGCGCTCGGCGACGTCCTGGTTCTCGCGGAATGAACCGGACTGCCAGAGCATCGCGTCGACGAGCGTCGTCTTCCCGTGGTCGACGTGGGCGACGATGGCGACGTTGCGGATGTCCTCGCGCGTGGGCACCCGCCGAGAGTAGCCGCGCGGGCCGTCACTCCCGCCGCCCGCACGCGCGGCTCATGACTCCGCGCCGAATGTGAATCAGGTCGTCCACACAGGCGTGCGCCCGTGCGGCCTCCGCCGGGACAGGACCCTTCCGGCGACTGTTCGGTCGCACTCCGCGCGCGATATCTCCGGTCGCGTCACGTCGACCGGAAGGAGACCCATGAAGATCAGTCGGATGCGCGCGCTCGCGGCCCTCGCGGCCGTGGGCGCCGTTGCGGCGGCCGCCGGCGGTGCGCTCGCCGTCGGCAAGGCGACCACCACGGCTGCCGAGGCGGAGATCATCACCGCCTGCCGCCACCCGAACGGCGGCTGGGTGCGGATCGTCGCCGCCGAACGCGCCTGCCGGGCACGCGAGCAGGTCGTCACCTGGAACACGGAGGGGCCGGCGGGCGCGCCGGGCCCCGCCGGCCCGCCCGGGCCGAAAGGCGATCCCGGCCCGGGGCTCGCAACGCTCGAGGACATCGCCGGCCTTCCCTGCACACGGGACGGAGGCGGCGCGGGCGAGGTCGAGCTGGACTTCGCCGGCGACGACACGGTGCTCTTCCGCTGCGTGGCGGGCGGGTCGCCGCCTCCCCCGCCGCCTCCGGCGAGCTCCGTCGTCATCAACGAGGTCGACTACGACCAGGTGGGCGCAGACGGCGACGGCTACGTCGAGCTGAAGAACACCGGAGCAGCAGCGGTCGACCTTGCCGGGCTCGCGCTCGTCTTCGTCGACGGGGCCGACTCGGAGGAGTACCGCCGCGAGCCCCTCACCGGCACGCTCGCGCCCGGCGCGTACCTCGTCGTCGCCGGCGACGCGCAGAACGGCGCGCCCGACGGCATCGCCCTGATCGACACCGAGGACGGGGCGCTCCTCGACGCCCTTTCCTACGAGGGAGCGATCGCGGCCGCCGTCATCGGTGGGCGGACCTACTCGCTTGTCGAGGGCACGGTCCTCCCCGCGACCGTGGTGGACTCGAACACGGCCGCCGGCTCTCTGAGCCGGATCCCGGACGGCCGGGACACGAACGACGCCGCCGCCGACTGGGTCTTCACCACGACCTTGACGCGCGGCGCGGCCAACGTGGCCACCACGCCCTGAGGGCCTGCTGCGAAGCGGGCGGCGCCATCCGGCCCGCCCGCTTCCTGCTACTTAAACCGCGTGAAGGAAAGATCTCCCGTATGACCAAGCGGACGATCCTGGTCATCGAGGACGAGACCGCCATCTCGGAGCCGCTCGCGGCCGCGCTCTCGCGCGAGGGCTTCGACCCTGTCGTCGCCGGCTCGGTCGCGGAAGGCCTCGAGCTCTTCGGCAAGCGCTCGCCCGACCTCGTCCTCCTCGACGTGATGCTGCCGGACGGGGACGGGCGCGACGTGCTCCGCACAATCAGGGAGACCTCCCGCACCCCGGTCGTGATGCTCACCGCGCGCGGGGAAGAGATGGACCGCGTCCTCGGGCTCGAGCTCGGCGCCGACGACTACGTGACGAAGCCGTTCAGCGCCGCCGAGCTGGCGGCCCGCATCCGCGCCGTCCTCCGCCGGGCCGGAGACGAGCCGGCGGCCGACCCCGGCTCGGTGCTCCAGGGCGGCGACGTGCGCATGGACCTCGGCACGCACGAGGCGACCAGGGACGGCGAGCCGCTGGAGCTGACGGTGAAGGAGTTCGAGCTCCTGCGGGTCCTGCTGGAGCGCTCGGGGAAGCTCGTCAGGCGCGAGGAGCTCGTGCACGAGGTCTGGGACCCGGCCTGGTTCGGCTCGACGAAGACCCTCGACGTGCACGTCAGCGCCTTGCGCAAGAAGCTCGGGGACGACCCCGCCGACCCGCGCTACATCCACACCGTGCGGGGCGTCGGCTTCCGGTTCGACCCCGCCGACGAGCAGCCGTGACCTTCCGGGCACGGCTCGTCCTCGCCGCCGCGTACCTGCTCGCGACGGTGGTGATCGCGCTCACCGTTCCGCTGGCGCTGAACATCGACCGGCGCGCGACCTCCGAGCTCGAGCCCGACGTGGTCGCGAACGCCACCATTCTCTCGGGGCGGGTGGCCAACCTCGTGGTCAACCAGCAGCCCGGGCGTCTCGAAGACGTGCTCGCGGCCGCAACAGTCGGCGACGGCGCGCGCACCGTGGTCGTGAACGATGCGGGCGCCGTGCTCGCGGACACGGACGGCACAGCCCCCGTCGGCGAGCAGTTCGCCACCGACGGGCGTCCCGAGTTCGCGGCGGCGAACGCCGGCCAGATCGACGTCCGCCAGCGCCACAGCGACACGCTCGACGAGGACCTGCTGCTCGTCACCGTGCCCGTCACCGACAACGGAGCCGTGGTCGGCGCCCTGCGCGTCTCCACGCCGATGACTGAGGTGGACGCGAGCGTGCGCTCGAGCTGGCTCGCGCTGCTCCTGATCGGCATCGCCGTCGTGGGCGCGGGACTCGTCCTCGCCTGGCTTCTCGCAGGCTCGATCGCCCGGCCCGTGGAGAAGATGCGGACGGCTGCCGGCCGACTCGGACGCGGCGACCTCGACGCCCGGGTCGAGCCCGAGGGCCCGCAGGAGCTCGAGGAGCTCGGGCAGTCGTTCAACCGCATGGCCGGTGCCCTCTCCTCCAACCTCAACGCCCAGCGGGACTTCGTCGCCAACGCCTCCCACCAGCTCCGCACGCCGCTGACGGGGATCAAGCTCCGCCTCGAGGCGATCCGCGCCGAGGGTGGGCCGTCTGCAGAGGAGGCTGCGAAGGCGGAGGCCGAGCTCGACCGGCTGAGCGCGCTCGTCGACGACCTGCTTGCGCTCGCCCGCGCCTCCTCCGAGGAGGCCGTCGCCGAGCCGGTCGACCTGGGTGAGGCGATCCGGGCCGCCGAGCGGCGCTGGTCCGAGCCGGCCGCCACCGCGGGCCACGACCTGGCGCTCTCCGACGGCCAGGGCGGGAGGATCTCGGCCGCCCCCGCCGACATCGCCCACATCCTCGACAACCTGATCGAGAACGCGATCCGCTACTCGCCGGCAGGCGCGCAGATCACGGTCGCCACCGAACCGGGCGCGTTCGTGGTCTCCGATACCGGGCCGGGCATCCCGCCGGAGGAGCGCGAACGCGTCTTCGAGCGCTTCTACCGCGGCGCGGGCGGGCGCAGCAGCGGCCCGGGAACCGGCCTCGGGCTGGCCATCGTGGCCGAGCTGGCGGAGCGCTGGGGTGGCCGAGTCGAGCTCCTCGACGGCCCGGGAACGCGCGTGCGGGCGAGCTTCCCTGCCGACTCCTCACCCCGTCCTAACCATTCCTGAAGAGTCGCCTTGCTAGCGTCGAAGCCATGAACAGGGCGCGCATCCTCTTCCTCGCCGTCGCCGGTCTCGCCTTCCCGGTGGGCCTGGCGCTGGCGGTCTACGTCGCCTCGGCGTCGTCGCTCGCGGCGGTGCCGACCGTCGTCTCCGTGCAGGAGAACAAGATCGCGCGCTCCGAGACTGTCACGACCCCGACGACGACCCAATCGGGGACGACGACGCAGTCCCAGACGACGACGGGCGACGACGACCGGGACGACGACCTCCCCGGCAAGTGCGACGACCCGGATCACCGTCTCGACCCGGACTGCGATCCGGCCCAGGCGGACGACGACTCGAGCGGCCCGGGCTCGGGCGGCAGCGACGACTCGAGCGGCAGCGGCTCCTCCGGCTCGGGCAGCGGCTCGGACGACTCGAGCGGCAAGGGCTCCGGGGACGACGACTAGCCCTTTTTCGCCGCTTTCGAGCCGACCTACCGTTCCTTTACCTACGCGCGACGAAGTCTTCAACCCGCCTGGGGGCGCGCTTTCCCCGGCCCTTTCTAGCCTCGGTGGTGCATGACCGAGCACACAAAGGAGGGTCACATGAAGACCATCACGAAGCTCTTGCTCGTCCCCGCGCTCGTCGTCGCCTTCAGCGTCGGCGTCGCGATCGCGGCGAGCGGCGGCTCCGGCGGCTCGGCCGCCCAGGCGCCGTCCACGACCGACGGAACGACCACGCTCGACACGACGACCTCCGGCACGATTACGACCGGCGGCGTCGACATCAGCGGCCCGTGCGACGAGGCCGAGCACGCCAACGACCCGCGCTGCGCGGGTGTCGCCCCGGCAGCCGGCGGCGTCGCCCCGACCGGCGGCGTCGACATCAGCGGCCCGTGCGACGAGGCCGAGCACGCCAACGACCCGCGCTGCACCGGCGCCGGCGGCGCCCGGAACGACAACTCGGGCCCCGGCAACGCCGACGACAACGGCGGCCGCGAGGACAACTCCGGCCCCGGCAACTCGCACGACGACGGGGACGACGACAACTCCGGCTCCGGCTCGGGTGGCGACGACGACCGCGGCGGAGACGACTCCAGCGGTCACGGCGGCGGTGACGACGACTGATGAAGCGCCTCACGCTGCTACCGACGGCAGCCGCGCTTGGTTCGGCCCTTCTCCTCGCCGCCGCATGCGGCGGCGGGGAGAACTCGGCCGCCACGGAGCCGGCAGCCCCCGCTGACGACACCACGACGGCGCCCGCCACGACCGGGGGCGACACCACGACAGGCACGGCGCAGACAGCGGCCGGAAGCGTCGACCCGCGCCAGGGCGGCTTCGAGATCGCCCTCGGTGAGTGGGCCCTGACGCCCGAGGCCGAGTCCATTCGCCCGGGTCGCGCAACCTTCGTGATCACGAACCGCGGCAAGATGCCGCACGGGTTCGAGATCGAGCGGGAGGACGGCGACGACTCGAGCGGCAGTGGCTCGGCCGACGACGGCGACAAGGTCGAGACCCGCGTCCTGCAGCCGGGCGAGAGCGTCAGCGTCCAGCTCAACCTGAGCGAAGGCGTCTACAAGCTCGAGTGCAACGTCGACGGACACGACGACATGGGCATGGAGATGCTCTTCGAGGTGAAGAAGGGCGCACCGCTGGCGAAGAAGAAGGCGGCTCCCGCGGCGCCGCAGGCCGGCAACGCCGTCGCGGCCGACATCCAGGGGTTCGTCTTCGAGCCGGCCACGATCCAGGCGAAGGTCGGCCAGAAGGTCACGTGGACGAACCACGACCCGGCCCCGCACACCGTCACCCAGGAGGGCGGCGGGTTCGACTCCGGGCAGATGGGCGCCAACGGCAAGTTCACGCACGCCTTCGACCAGCCCGGGGAGTACCGCTACATCTGCGCGCTGCACCCCGGCATGAAGGGAACCGTGGTCGTCACCGGCTGAGTGTCTCTCTCCCCTCAGCCCCGGACGGATCGGCGGCCGCCTTCGGGCGGCCGCCGATTGTTCTCGACAGGGTCCGCCGGACCGACTACAACTCACCGTTGGAGGTGCGCGGAGACCTGACATCACTCCAGCGTCCGTGAAGCCCCACGAGGCGAAGGCCGCGCTGATCGACAAGGCCGTCGCGCACGCGCACGCCAAGCTCCCCCCGGACCAGGCGGCGCGCCTCGAGGCGCTGATCCGCATCTTCTACGGCGCGGCCGCCCCGGAGGACCTGCTCGACCGCGACGCATCCGATCTCTACGGCGCCGCGCTCTCCCAGCTCAACTTCGCCTCCAGGCGCGAGCCGGCGGAGGCCAAGGTCCGCGTCTACTCGCCGCAGCTCGAGGAGCACGGCTGGAGCTCGGACCACACCGTCGTGGAGATCGTCAACGACGACATGCCGTTCCTCGTCGACTCGGTGAGCATGGAGCTCAACCGGCTCGGCAGCGGCGTCCACCTCATCATCCACCCCGTCGTCCGCGTACGGCGCGACGACGCCGGCGTCCTGCTCGACGTCCTGCCCTTCGACACCCCCGCCGAGGACGCGCAGCTCGAGTCCTTCCTCCACGCGGAGGTCGTGCGCGAGACCGAGCCGGAGCATATCGACCGGCTCCGCGCAGGGCTCGAGCGCGTGCTCGAGGACGTACGGACCGCCGTCGAGGACTGGCCGGAGATGGTCGAGCGGGGGCACGAGGTGATCGCCGACCTGGAGCGCGTCCCGCCGAGCGTCGACGCGGAGGAGCTCGCCGAGAGCAAGGCGCTCCTCGAGTGGATCGTCGACAACCACTTCACGTTCCTCGGCTACCGCGAGTACGACCTCGTCTCCGAGGACGGCGGCTACGCCCTGCGGCGCGTTCCCGAGACGGGCCTCGGCATCCTGCGCGACGACGACGACGAGGCGGGCGACAGCGGGGTCAAGCTCGCGCCGGAGGCCGTCACCCTCGCGCGCGCGAAGGACCCGCTCGTCCTGACGAAGGCGAATTCCCGCGCGACAGTCCACCGGCCCTCGTACCTCGACTACGTCGGCGTGAAGAAGTTCGACGAGTCGGGCGAGGTCGTCGGCGAGCGCCGTTTCCTGGGCCTCTACACGTCGACCGCGTACAGCACGAGCCCGCACGACATACCTCTTCTGCGCCGCAAGGTCCGCAAGGTCCGCGAGCGCTCGGGGCTCCCGCCCGGAAGCCACGACGACAAGGCGCTGCTCGAGGTGCTCGAGTCGCTTCCCCGCGACGAGCTCTTCCAGATCTCCGACGACGACCTCTTCGAGATCGCCATGGGCATCGTGCGCCTGGGTGAGCGCCAGCAGGTCAGGCTCTTCGTCCGCAGGGACACGTTCGGGCGCTTCTTGTCGTGCCTCGTCTACGTGCCGCGCGAGCGGTTCAACACGCAGGTGCGCGAGAAGATCGAGGACATCCTCCAGGAGGCGTTCGAGGGCGTCAGCGCGGACTACACCGTGCGCCTTTCCGAGTCCGTCCTGGCGCGGATGCACTTCGTCATCTACACGCGCCCGGATGCGGCGCGCGACTATGACCACCGGGAGATCGAGGCGCGCATCGTCGAGGCGACGCGAACCTGGGTCGACGACCTCGGCGACGCCCTCGTCGAGCACCTGGGCGAGGAGCGCGGAACGGAGCTCTTCGCGCTCTACCGTGACGCGTTTCCCGCCGCCTACCGGGACGACTTCACGCCCGAGGCCGCGGTGCTGGACGTCGAGCGCCTCGAGCGCCTCGACCCCGAGGGCGACCTGGCCTTGACGCTCTACCGCCCGCTGGAGGCCGAGCCGGACTTCTTCGTCCTCAAGCTGCTGCGCTCCGGACAGCCGATCCTCCTCTCCGACGTCCTCCCGCTTCTCGAGGACATGGGCGTGAAGGTCTTCGACGAGCGCCCGTACGAGGTCGACCGAGCCGGCCCCGAGGACGCCTGGATCTACGACTTCGGCCTGACGCACGCCGACGGCGCGCTCGACCTCGAGCAGGTCGGCGAGGCTTTCAAGGACGCATTCGCGCAGGCGTGGCGCGGCGAGATCGAGGTGGACGGGTTCAACCGGCTCGTGCTGAGCGCCGGCCTGACGTGGCGGGAGATCGCGATGCTCCGCGCCCTGGCCAAGTACCTGCGGCAGGCCGGGAGCACCTTCAGCCAGGCGTACATGGAGGAGACCCTCGCGGCAAACCCGGAGATCGTGCGCAAGCTCGTCGAGCTCTTCAGGGTCCGGTTCGACCCCGCGCGCGCCGAGGAGCGCGAGGCCGAGGATCGTCAGTTCGCGAAGAAGATCGAGAAGGCGATCGACGCCGTCGCGAGCCTCGACGACGACCGCATCCTGCGCAGCTTCCTGCGGCTCGTCCAGGCGACGCTGCGGACGAACTACTTCCAGGCCGCCGGCGACGGCCAGCCGAAGTCCTACCTCTCGTTCAAGTTCGATCCCTCGCTCGTCCCCGACCTTCCCCTGCCGCGGCCGATGTTCGAGATCTGGGTCTACTCGCCGCGCACGGAGGGAGTGCACCTGCGCGGCGGCAAGGTCGCGCGCGGGGGCATCCGCTGGTCGGATCGGCGCGAGGACTTCCGCACCGAGATCCTCGGCCTCATGAAGGCGCAGATGGTCAAGAACGCGGTCATCGTCCCGGTGGGCGCGAAGGGGGGGTTCGTCGTCAAGCGGCCGCCGGCCGAGCGCGAGGCGCTCCGCGAGGAGGTCGTCGTCTGCTACCGCACGCTGATGCAGGGGATGCTCGACCTCACGGACAACCTCGCCGGCGGCGAGACCGTGCCGCCGCCCGACGTCGTCCGCTACGACGACGACGACCCGTACCTCGTGGTGGCGGCCGACAAGGGCACGGCGAGCTTCTCCGACCTCGCGAACAGCGTGGCCGCCGAGTACGGCTTCTGGCTCAGCGACGCCTTTGCCTCGGGCGGCTCTGCGGGCTACGACCACAAGGCGATGGGGATCACCGCGCGCGGCGCCTGGGAATCCGTGAAGCGCCACTTCCGCGAGCTCGGCGTCGACGTCGAGACGACCGAGGTGACGGCGGTCGGCATCGGCGACATGGCGGGCGACGTTTTCGGCAACGGGATGCTGCTCTCGCGGCACCTCAAGCTCGTGGCCGCGTTCAACCACGAGCACGTCTTCCTCGACCCCGACCCGGACCCCGCGGCGAGCTTCACCGAGCGCGAGCGGCTCTTCAACCTGCCGCGCTCGAGCTGGGCCGACTACGACGTGGGCGCGATCTCCCCCGGAGGAGGCGTCTTCCTCCGGTCGGCCAAGTCGATCCCTCTCTCGCCCGAAGTGCGACGGCGCCTGGGCGTCGAGGACGAGGAGCTGCGGCCGAACGAGCTCATCCGCGCGATCCTGCGGGCCGAGGTCGACCTGCTCTGGAACGGCGGCATCGGGACGTTCGTCAAGGCGTCGTCCGAGTCGCACCTCGAC
>Ga0075418_10008910_pt1 | contig 11252 bp, 9 predicted proteins | sample SoiMetdeltSBSDD2_FD_81776 | JGI IMG/M metagenome (GOLD analysis project Ga0075418, IMG submission 81776) | Bulk soil microbial communities from a Populus tree surrounding site in Tennessee, USA - Soil MetaG P. deltoides SBSDD2 | ecosystem: Environmental > Terrestrial > Soil > Tree plantation...
CGCTACGCTCGCACGGTGCAGCCGGGATGGGCCGGCATCGGTGGCAGCGATGCGCACACGCTGCGTCGAGTGGGGACGACCTGGACCGAGGTGCCCGGGGCGGCAGACGCCGCCGGGTTTCTGGCAGGTCTTCGCGCTGGAACCTGCGCCCCGGGCGGCGTCAACGGCAGCGTGCTGGCAATCGCCGGAGACGTGTACGGGGTAGTGGCACGATACATCGCCAGCCTGACCGGCATCGGCCCGTCAGATCATGAGGGCTTCGACAGGCTCGCCTGTCTGGCGTTCAGCGCCGGCTCGCTGCCCTTTCAATTCACGCCGGCGCTCGTCGCCGTCGTTGGCAAGATCAAGGAACGGCTGACGGTCGCCGCGGTGCGCGACCAGCTGGCGCAGCGGCCATCCTGCGGGATCACCGGCTTCCGCGTCGAGCAGGCAGACTGAGCGCGGGTCCCGTGAGACGTGTAGCCGTCACCGGCGTCGGCATCGTCAGCGCGCTCGGCGCAACGCGCGAAGACACGTGGCAGCGGATGCTGGAAGGCGTCTGCGGCGTGCGGCCGGTCACGATCTTCGACGTCGCCGGATATCGCAGCCAGGTGGCCGGCGAAGTGCCCATGGACAGCGTCCATGCGCGCGGAACGGCCCTGCAGCGCCGCCGTCTGTCGCGCGCCGATCAAATCGGACTGATGGCCGCCGACGAAGCGCTGGACGATGCCGCGCTGCTCGACTCGCCCGTCGATCGCCGCCGCGTCGGCGTGATGCTGGGCGCCGGCACCGCGGATCTGATTCGCAACGAGAGCTACTTCTTCACCACGCTCGACGCCGGCATCGAACGGGCCCGTCCGTCACAGGCCTGGAATCACTTCGCGAACACGCCTGGCGACGTGATCGCCGGGAAGTACGGGTTCGAAGGGCAGCGCGCCTGCGTCGCGGCGGCCTGTTCGTCGAGCACCATCGCGCTCGGCCAGGCGATGGACGCCATTCGCCTCGGACGTCTCGACGCGGTGGTCGCTGGCGGCACGGACGCGCTGGCGCGGCTCACCTATAGCGGCTTCAACGCGCTGCGGCTGATGGATCCACGCCCCTGCCGGCCCTTCGATCGCAGCCGCGCCGGCATGAACATGGGCGAAGGCGCAGGCATGCTGGTGCTCGAGGAGATGGACTGCGCGCGGCGGCGCGGCGCACACATCTATGCGGAGCTGGCCGGCTACAGCCTGGGCTGCGAGGCCTTCCATCCCACCGCGCCGCAGCCCGACGGGCGTCCGGTCGCGGCCGTGGTGAAGAGGGCGTTGGCCGACGCACGCGTTGATGCCGCGGAGGTCGACCATGTCAACGCACACGGCACGGCGACCCCGCAGAACGATCAGGCCGAGGCAAAGGCGTTTCGCAGCATCTTCGGCGATCGCATCGCGCGACTGCCCGTGACGTCGCTCAAGTCGATGATTGGCCACTGCCTGGGCGCGGCCGGCGCGCTCGAGGCCGCCATCGCCGTGTTGACCGTCGCGCGCGGAGTCATCCCTCCGACGATCAACTACGCGGAGGCTGACCCGGACTGTCCGGTCGACGTCGTGGCCAACGTGGCGCGTGAGACACCGATACGCTGCGCCGTCTCGACGTCGCTGGCCTTCGGCGGCAACGACTCGGCGCTGGTCGTACGGGCGATCTGAACGGCCCGACTACAGCACGTTTCAGTTGCGCGTAGTGTCCGGCGTTAGCCGGACGTGCCAGGTCCGCCTGAAGGCGGACACTACGTCAAGTTGAAAACCAAATTACACGGCGGGGACGGGTCCGGCGATGGGGACGCGGTTGAGCGTGATCGCCCGGATGTCGAATAGCGCCTCGTCCGCCTCGACCGGCGCGACGAAGCGGCCAAGCGCCGGGTCGACCTCCGAGGCGAGCACCTGCAACGACTGCGCGAACCGTTCGAGCAGATCGAGGTTGGCCTGCAGCGTGGCGCGAAGCGCCGCGTCGTTCAGGGCCGGTCCGCCGAGCGCCGCCTGAAGGCGCCGCAGCTCCTCAACCGCGACGACGTTGGTGAACCCCGCGTCGTAGCGCGCCACATCACGCTGATCCCAGATGCGGAAGAACACCTGCATGCGCGCGTGCAGGACGAAGAACCGCTTCATCAGCGGGTCGATCGTCGCCATGAACTCGGGCTGCGTGAGGCGGCGCTGGAAATAGAGCAATGCGGTGATCGCCCAGTAACAGGCGTTGTCCCAGGCGGCTTTCGCCGTCATCACCTGGGCGTTGCCCATCAGTGGATACTGGCCGGTATAGACGCGCAGAAACGCGTCGAAGAGCCGCAGGTAATCGAGGTTGAAGCGCTCGAGCCGTTCCTGGATGTCTTCGCCGCGGCGCTCGCGCGTGATCAGATCGGTGATGTAGCCGTTGCCCATGCCGATGAAATCGGAGCCCGGCGAATAGAACGGATCGGTGAAGACGCCGGCCTCACCGGTCAACAGCCAGCGATCGCTCGAGTAGACGCGGGCGCAGCCGTGTGCGTAGTGACGCAGGGCAAGGAAGTCTTCGACCGTGCCGTTGTCGCGATCCTCTTCGGCGACACGCGCGCATTGCGGCTCGTGAATCCTGAGCCACTCGATCGCCTTGTCGAAACGGTTGAGACGATCGTAAGGATGCAGGCCGGCGTCGCCGACGATGCCAAAACTCGTGCTGCCGGAGCCGAGGGGAATCAGCCACACCCAGTAGCCCACTCCCATCAGGTGGTTGGTGCTGTGCCACCGGGTATGGTCGGGCACGCGAGCTTTCCAGACCGGGTCGGTCACCCAGTCGTCGAGGCGCACGCTGCGCTTCACCCGCCACCAGCACGCGTTTGCCAGATGCGCGACCTCCCGCGTCAGGCCCAGGCGGCGCCGCACCAGGCCACTGCGTCCGCTGGCATCGACAAGCCATCGAGCCGTGATCGTCCGGATCCCCTCGGGCGTGTTGATCTCGACCCGATGATGCGGATTGCCGAACTCGAAATCTTTGACGGTGGCGCGATCGAGGACGTCGATCCCCATGGCACGGTTCGATTCGAGCAGCCAGTTCTCCAGGCGGCCGCGGTCGAGCTGAAACGACGGCACCGGCGGGAAGTTCGCAGGTCCGAGCTCGAATCGGCTCCCGAGGTCGCCGTTCTCGCCGGCGGGAAAGAAGTAGCGCAGCCCGAGCTTCTCGAGATGGCCGGCGCGCAGATGGTCCTCGATGTCGAGCACCTTCTGCAGGTAGTGCGCGCCAATCTCGACCGACGACTCGCCGACCTTATGGGCGGCCTCAGGCGCAGGATGGGTCCGCTTCTCGGCGACCAGGATCTTCAGCGATGGCGCCGCTCGTTTCAGCTGCCGCGCCAGCGTCAACCCGGCCAGTCCGCCTCCGGCAATGAAGACGTCAACGTGCATGGTCGCCACTACGATAGCGATGGTTGCGGGTCCTGTCGAGATCGGTTGATCATTACCCGGGGCGTCGCCATGAGTTTCGACATCTTCCTGAGCTACAGTCGAGCCGACCATCAACTCGCCCAGCGATTCGTCGAGGCCGCAGCCACGCGCGGCGTCAGTGTCTGGTTCGACGATCAGATCGAAGGCGGAGAGAACTGGCGGGAAAAGATCGTCGAGGCGATTGGTTCGGCGGAGGCCCTGGTCATCCTCTTCTCGGAGCGCTCGAACCAGTCGACCCAGTTGATCAAAGAGCTTGCTCTCGCCGACAACCTGCGAAAACGTGTCGTTCCGGTCCTGATCTCCAATTGCGAGCCGCGCGGCGCGTATCTCTACGAGCTCGCCTCGCTCAACTGGATCAATATCCATCCGAACCCGGAGGCCCGGCTGGCAGGGCTGGTCGACACCCTGATCGCGCAGCTCGACCTGCGACGCCCCGAACCCGCGGCCGCCTCGGTCAGCCGCGCCACTCCGGCGCCCGTAGCACCGGAAGCGGTCTTGCCGGCTGCTGTGCCGCCGGCCGCTGTACCGCCGGCGGCAGCGCTGTCCCCCGCGCGCCGGCAGGACGAGCGCTGGTTTCCACTCGGCCGCCGCGACCTGTACTTCATCGTGCCGATTCTCCTCGGGGCATTCCTGACCGGCCTCTTCACCACCGGTGAAAACAAGTACATGGGGCTTGGAGTCAGCACGATCGCATCGTTCGTCTACATGCTGATCATCGCCGTACGCAACGCTCGTCTGAACCGCAGCGTGTTCTCCGGAAGATCGTTCGCGTCGTATGTCGCGGTGATGGTGATCGGAACGTCGCCGGTGTTGGTCAGTGAGGCAACCCTGAGCGACACGCTTCCGGCGTTTTTCGGGCTCATCATCATTGCCCTCTTCGTAGCAATGATTGCGAACCTCGTCCAGGTCGTGTTGCGAAAGGCTTTTCAGCAAAACCTCTTCCGCAAGCACATCTTCGATGCCCCGGCATGAGCGCTGCTGCGACCGTGGAATTTGCGGGCATCGCCACCGGCCTCATCATCATCGTGTCGCGGGCAGCCGATAGCGCTCTCGGAGGACACGACAATGATGCGCGGTGTGCCCCAGAATGATGTAGACAAGTGCCCGAGCGCTCGTGCGGAAACCATTCGCAGTCCCGACACGAGGCCATGCGGCTGGAGGGATCCCGTTCACGAGTGCCAACGTGCTCGCTCGCTGTAGCTTGAACTCCGATACCAGCTCCTCGACGCTGCGCAGGTTGAACTGGCCTTCTGACGCATAGGTCGTCTCGTGAAATCCTGGCAGTTCCGTCACGTCGCCGCGGCTGATCCGAAGCAGCCTGTAGGCATAGACTCGTTCCGTATCGAGAAGGTGGCCGATCACCTCCTTGATCGTCCACTTGCCTTCAGCGTAGCGAAACATCGCGCCTGATTCGGTCAGGCCCACACAGAGCTCCTCGAGTTCGACTACCTGTGTCTGAAGATGGATCCCGACCCGCCCATCGGGAAAGGCAGCAAGGAAGTCCTTGTAGAACGGGGCAGCTTCCTCAGGAGGTACCTGTGGGAGTGTCAAACATGCCCATCTTCTGTCAGATGGTCACATCGTCGGGAACGGTCAACGTGCCGCGGCGCGGGGGTACTTCTCGAACATGGCGGCGACGCCGGCGTTGATGATGGCTTCGAGCCTGGCACGATCCGTCTCGATGGGCGTGTCCATCCGGACGCGAAAGAGCGACGAACGATTGGATGGGTCGCGTAGATCGACGATGAGCGTACCGACAGCGAGCTCAGACGACTCGCCCAATGCGGCCGGTGACTTCAGGTCGACGTCCGTCCGGCTGAGCGAGCTGTACGTGACAAGCAGGTCGCAGGGGCCGGTAGCGAGCTTTCTGAGCCCTCGCGCCTGGAGCTCCCGGTCGACGGCGACGATGATCTGCGCGTCGATGGTTTTGTCAAATGAAGGGTGGGTCTCCGTCCACCTGTACGTCTTGACATTCGCCAGCGCCGCCGGCCTGGACTCCTTCACGGAGACGCCGTACTTCGTCTGCTGGCCGGCTGGTGCAAGGCCGGGGGTGGCGATCGACGCGCCGATCAGCACGAGTGCCGTGAGTGTGATTCGTGTGCGCATGGCTGCTGCCTCCTCGGACGTGCGCAGGACGACGGGCGTTCCGCGCTTAGAACAATCGGCCCACCCCGATGTAGGTGCGCCACCGCCCGTCGAACCCGGCGCTGCCCGCAAGGATCACGGGGCCCACGAGTGTCTCCATAATGGTTCCGCCGCTGGCGTGGGTCCGCAGCGTGGCGTCCGTCCACCGACCGAAGGCGTCACCGTTCTCGAGCCAGGCACCCGCGAAGATCGGGCCGCCCAGAAAGTCCGGCATCCGGCCCAGCTCGCGAAGGTAGCCGGCTGTGGCGATCGCGTAGTGATCGCCGCGGATCTCTCCGACGTTGTAGGCGCCGAGACGCAGCGGCCTGCCAAGAGGAAACTGATGGATCGCCAGCGGATGACGTGTGAACGACGTGCCGCCGCCGCCGAGGAGGAAGAGACGGTTCCGCTCACCGATCCGCGCGAACCAGGTCGCCTCACCGGCGAGCTGCGGAAGGTGAAGACTGCTTCGGCCGGTGCTAAAGGCTTCGTCGTCAACCGTGACGTCCGGGCCGTCGAAGAGATAGCTGAACCTCGCCTGGGTGTTGATGCCGCGCGACGGAATGACGACGCTATCCTGGGTGTCGGCGCGCCACGTCAGGCTGGCTACGGTTTCGCCGCTGGCAATCGACGGCAGGCCGGGATCGCCGATGGTGGCGTTGGCGTCGAGCCAGCCAATCGTCGCTCCGAGGCGCAGATCGCTGTCGTGACCAAGATTGACGCCGATCGCCGCGCCGGCAATCGTCGACGTCTGGGTGTAACGGGCGACGATCGCGTCATCCTCGATCTGGTTGAACGTGCGAGTGGTCACCCCGGCGCCGGGGACGACGAACAGTGAGCGCCAGATCGGCTGATAAAGCGCGACGGCGACGCCCGGGTCGGCGCCGACTTCGCCGTCGACACGCAGTTCCGAGCCGGAGCGCAGCAGGTCGAATCGCAGGTAACGGGCCGTGAGACTCAGTTGAAACTGATCGGAGGTCGTGTTTTCGAGGTTGAGGCCCAGCATCAGGAACGGCGGGGCATAGCCCTTCTCGACGGTTCGAACGATCAGACCCGGGACCCCATTTGCATCCGCGCCGAGGGACCACGTGATTGACTGGTAGCGGTCGAGGCCGGACAGCTCTTCGAGATCATGCTCGAGCGCAACGACGTCGACGGGTGCGCCGACGTGCCTGGCCAGCAGTTCGTGTATGCGCCGCTCGTCCCCGGCGGCGACGCCGTCGAGCGTGACGAAGGCCGGTTGCGGCAGCGACACCTTGCGCGCCGAGACGCGGTGCGCCTGCCACGCCCGCCACTCGATCTCGTCAGCCGCGAATGGCAGGAGCGCGTCCTTCATCGCCTCCGCTGCCTGGTAGCCTTCTTCGATCAGGGCGTCGCTCCTGCGCCAGTCGAGCGAGCCGTAATCGGCGAGGGGCACATTGAGCACGACATCAGCGGCGGCCAATGCCCTCTTCGTGTTGGCGCGCATCATGGCGTCGATGGTGGCCCCCGCGAGGCCGAGGATCGAGTAGTTGATGTCCTCCTGGTCGCTCAGGTCGCCCACGTTGACGGCAATCACCGTGTCCGCGCCCATGGCGCGGACGACATCGGCGGGCACGTTGTTCATGGCGCCGCCGTCGACCAGTAATTTGCCGTCGATCTCGACCGGCGGAAATACGCCGGGCAGCGACATGGTGGCCCGCAGGGCCCGCGCCAGCGATCCCTGTTCGAGGACCACCGGCTGCGCGGTGCGGAGGTCCACCGCCACGACCTTGAACGGCGTGGGCAGCGTCTCGAACGTCGGCTCCGCGAAGTACGGCGCGGTGATGCCGGCGATGAGCAGGTCCACCTGCTGGCCGTCGTTCAGCGACGGCGGGAGCACGATGCGATTCTTGAGCCCGAATTCCAGGCGCGAGGGATAGGCCCGGGCGTCGGCCTTGCGGCGGATGTTCTTGAACGCGAAGCTCGAGAAGCCAAACATCTCGTCCCAGTCGATGCCGCGGAGCATCGCCTGGATGGCCGCGGCGTCCATGCCGGTGGCGAAGGCCCCGCCGATGAGCCCGCCCATGCTCGTGCCGGCCGCCACGTCGATGGGAATGTGATGCTCCTCGAACCAGCGGATCACGCCAACGTGCGCAAGGCCGCGCGCGCTGCCGCCGCCGAAGGCCACCCCAACTTTCGGCCGTGGCTGGGCGAATGAAGGCGCGCCGACGAGCGTCAGGAGGAGAGCGAGCGCGACAACGCGTGGTGAATGGCTGGCGCCGCCCCTGGCCGCCGTGTGAAACGCAAGCACGCCTGCTTACGGTGACGCAGGGAGAAACGACGGGATATGCCTATCCGGCAGTGCGTCTTGCGAGGTGCTCGATGAGCTGAGCTGAATGCGGTGGCCCGACGGATCGATCTACGGTTTCGCCTCTGGGAACGTCCAGCTGCCATTCAGGATGTCTGCGCGCGGGCGGTAGAGGCGCACCATGTAGTTCCAGCCCTTCATGATCGGCAGGCAATTCGGGACCTTTCCGTCACAGCCGCCGAACTGGATCGCGACCGCTCGTGCCTTTGCCGTAGGTGACGAGCGGCGCGTAGTGGTCCTGATCCACGATCATCATCGTCATGAACCGCTCGCCCGCATCGGGCAGCGTGATCGTCACCGGTCCGGCATCCAGATCGAACACAGCGATCGAATAGAGCGTGTCGCGGTTCGGCCGCACGCCGGTGGCCTCACCGAGCGGCAGATCGCGCGCGTGATTGAATTTCCCGAACCCGCCCCTCTTCGCGAACTGCGCGAAGTACATATCGGTCTCGGCGCGGACGAAGTGATCAACAGTGGCGGGGATCGGCGTCGAGGCGTCACTCTGTGCGTGCGACAGCATGTCTCCGCAGGCCATCAGCCCGGAGACCAGGAGCGCAGTACCAAACGGAAAGGTAGTCTTCGTCAGTCCACCGCCGACCAGGACTCACCGGGATCGTACCGGGTTATGCGTCGAGCGAGGGCAACCGTGTCACGCCCGAGGTCGCGTTCGTAGACGATGCCGTCGCTGCTGACGACGAAGGTCATGATGCCGGTGACGTCGTACTGCGCCGGCCAGGCGATCAGCGCAAAGCCACGCGACATCTCGCCGCCGACGAGGTAGTCCATCGCTCCACCGGGCGCCGCCTTGCCCTGTGCCGTCAGGATCCTGAAGTGGTAGCCGTAAAACGGCGAGTGTGAGCGAGCGGAGGCAGCCGCGCCGCGTTCGACGGCCGCCTCGCTCAGCACATCGCCGAGCGGGCTGCGTGGCTCGCCGCGGGCCGCGATCCAGTACAGGCCGTTCCGTCTGCCCGGGTCGCTGCGGAACGTCCTGGCGTACAACCCTGCCCGCTTGCCATCATGCCCGCTGCTCGCGTAGCGGCGCTGCGCCGCGACATACGCGCGGGCGACGCGAATCGCTGTCAGCTCGTTGCGGCCGATGCGGCGGGCCAGCACTTCTTCCTTGCCGGCGGCCGTGTCGAAGCGCCAGCCGTTCGCCTCCTCGACGAGCGGAACGGGAAACGGCCACCCCTCGTTGCCGATGACCAGCCACTTGCGGGCTCCGTCATCGACCAGTCGCCATCCCTCGGCGAACGCGACGGTAAACACCGAGCGATTGTGCTGAGCGGTCGCCGGATCGGAGGAGTCGAGGAGCTCTTTGGCCCCAGGCCCGAAGATCGCCACCACGTCGTCGATGTCTCCCTTGGAGGCGGCGTCGTTCAGCGCGCGCGCGGCATCCTCCGGCGACGGGAACACGCGGTGCGCCTGGGCGTCGAGCGTCTTCGAGCCGGTTGAGAGCGTCAACGTCGCGCACGCGATCGCGACGAGTGCGATCAGCGCCCGGGCTTTCATGGGATGGACTGTCATGGCTGTCAACGGCGACGGCCGCCGCCTCCTCGGGAAGCACCGCCCCGGCTGGATTGTCCCCTGGTGCTGGCCGCTCGCGTGGAGCCGCCGCTGGAGTAGCCGGAGAACGCGTCCGACCTGGTGCCGCTGCGATCGGGATTCGCCTGGCGCGTACCGCCACTGTGTCCCCGTGCCTCGTAGCCAGATGTCCCTCGCGTCTGCGTGGCGGCCTGCGCGTCGGTGCGCCGCTGTTCGCGCTGCGCCTGCGAGGCGACGCCGGAGTCCTGGCGTCCCTGGGCACGGTCGGTCCGGGATTCCTGGCGGACATCGGTGCGTTCAGTGCGTTGCTCCCTCGCGTCGCCCGCACGCTCGGTGCGTTCCTCTCTCGCGTCGCCAACCCGCTCGCCGCGCTCTTCGACGAGATCCTCGCGGTGGTCGATCCAGTCCTCGCGCGCATCCTCGCGGTTGTCGTACCAGTCGTCCCAGGCGTCGTTGTACATGTGAACCCCGCCGTGCCAGCCGTACGGTCCGTAGTAGTAGTCGTTGTCGAACGCAGCGCCAATCGCGATGCCGGCGGTGAATCCAATCAGGCCAGCGGCGATCGCCTCGGCATCGTCATCGTCCTCTTCGACCACCACCACCGTCGTCTGCGGCGGATCCGTATAGACGACCTGCGGGTTGTACTGCGGGACGTAGACGACCTGAGGGTTGGCGGGCTCGATCACGATCACCTGCTCGCCGGCCGGCGTCGTGGTCGTCTCGACCTCCTGCTGCGGGCTGGATTTGAGCGCGCCCTTCGCGTACGCATTCTTCCGCAGCCGCTGGATGCTGTCGAACACCGCCGCGCGATCGGCCGCGAACGCCTTGCCGAGGCTCGTGGTCCAGTCCAGCTGCTCGGCCATGAACTTCACCACTGCGGGAAACAGTGTCAGCGAGACAAAGTTTGGTTCGAAGCCCTCGACAGTCGCCGCGTCCTGCAGCTCCGTGCCCTTCAGTGCGGCGTTCGATCCAAGCCATGTGTGCAGGGCGACGACCTTGGCCGGCTCGCCGGCACACAGGAGCATCTGCGCCAGCAGTTGATCTGGATACAACGCGACTGGAGCGAGCAGGCCGTCGAGATCGGCTGCCTTCGGGGCCGTCGGCGCTTTGCTCGACTGCGCTGCCGTCCCGTCGTGGCACGCCAGACTGATGACTACGGCCAGCACCGCTCCGATGAGATGTCTCATGGCATACGCCTCCCCGACGCGATCCACCGGATGATGATCTACGGTCGTCCAGGCGTGCGGCCAGACACTATGCCGATCCGGCAGGGGCCTCGAGAGCAAGCCAGGCCGCTCAGCCGCGAGCGTCATCGGTTCGCTTCGCCGACAGCCGATAACGCTCTCTCAAAAGACTCAGATGATGTTCGTAGGCGTTTCTAGAGACAGGCTATTTCCGGATGATCTGACCGAGGTCTTTTTCATTCTCGCAGAAGTGTTCTATCAGTTCAGTGTCCGGCATGAGATTGAACGGAATGGTCGCGGTCCACGGCCGCTGGTAGTACTTGGGATCGGTGAACGTGAATTCGACCGTGAGGTGGCCGAAGTCGGGCCGGCGGTAGCGTTCGGTGATGCGCAGGTCTTCCGAGTGCGGTAATCCTTCTCCGTCCAGGTAGGTCTTGTCGTTGAAGCCCGCGCTTTCAACGACGAGAGTATTCTCCTGCCAATGCGCGACCGAGTATCCGAACCAGGCCGGTTGAGGGTCAACCGGCAGTTTGCGCCCGTCCGTGAAAATTTGACGGAAGACGAAGAATTCTTCGAACAGTGTGACGATGAGTCCCGGGGTTTGTACGATCTTGATGGGGATCGGTAGCATGTGGTTCGGAATGC
>Ga0075418_10008911_pt1 | contig 11252 bp, 6 predicted proteins | sample SoiMetdeltSBSDD2_FD_81776 | JGI IMG/M metagenome (GOLD analysis project Ga0075418, IMG submission 81776) | Bulk soil microbial communities from a Populus tree surrounding site in Tennessee, USA - Soil MetaG P. deltoides SBSDD2 | ecosystem: Environmental > Terrestrial > Soil > Tree plantation...
CATGATGGCGTAGAGGATGCCGTCGGACGATGCCGCGATGCCTTCCAGCCCGCGGTTGTTGCACCGCTTCGCCAGAACTGCTGGAAGCACGTCATACGTCGGCACTTGTTCTACCCCTGTCTTAGTCGCGGCAGGCACCAGGCGCATGAGCACTGTTCCCGTCGGGGGCAGCATGGCCACGCTCGGTTTATATTCATCGCAAACCCAGAAGTTGCCCCATGGGTCGATCGTGATCCCTTCGGCGTCCAGGCAATCCTCGTCGAAGGGCAGCCGCACCAGGTTGAAGTCGAACGGGATGTCCGTGGCCGGCAGGCTCGTCGGCAAGCCGCTGATGTGTTCGCCATCCGGGCGTGTAAGCGGACGGAGGTGCTTGATCTTGGCTCGCTCCTTGTTCTTCAACTCCACCTGGAGAAGGTGTGGACCGAATTCCGGTATCGCGAACGCTTTGAACGTGCCAGCCGAATTCGTAAAATCGGGCGCCGGGCCACGATCCGTGATGATATGGAAACAGTCGGGCTTTCCGGCCACAGGATAAATCCCGGAGAATCCGCCGACTTTGATCTGGTTGCCGTTATAAGGATCGGTATAGAGCGTGAACGGAACCGGGTCCAGGTCCACGTCATACGTCACCACCTGGGCCTTTGATGTGCTGTGTAATGTCAGCAACGTGCCGACGAGCGCCGCGAAACAGGCGCGGCAGGTTAGAGGTGCTTTCATGGTATCGATATATTTGTGCCGCGCCAATCCCGCCGGCCATCGGCAGTGATGTGTTCAGCGCCGCCTTACCCCTTACTTCCGAAATTCTCGAGAGTTGTTACGAAGAAAGATCCTTACCTTAATAAGATGAATCGTGGTGGCCGCCGCCAGCCACCGCTATCCCCAGGCCAAACCCGTGCTCGAGGTCGCGGGCCAGTTCCTCGGCCGTTGCGTACCGGCGCGACGGATCTCTCCTCAGGCATTTCAGGCAGATCGCCGCCAGTTCCTCGTCGATGGCTGGATTGTGCCGGCGCGGAGAATCGGGGTCTTCGTTCAGTTTCTTTCGCCACGCTTCCCACGCTGTCGCCGCGGTGAATGGCAGCCTGCCCGTGAGCAACCCGTAGAAAATGATTCCCAGGCTGTAAATGTCCGTCGCGCGTGTGGCTGGAACATAGCGATCCTGCTCCGGCGGCAGATACTCGTTGAGAGATGAACCAAAGATCATTCCGGTTTCAACATCTTCGCCGAGGAATGCGCGAGACGGGATCCTGGCCACACCAAAGTCCGTCAAATGAGGCCGATCGTAGTAATCAATCAGTATTCGGTGCGGTTTTAGACCACCGTGCACCAGGTCATTTTGATGGGCGCAACCAAGTGCCCTCGCCAGGATCGCGACCAGCCCCGCAATTTGTTGCTCAACGTAACGGGGCCCGCTCGACGAGGGCTTGTCGCTCCTTTCGACTTCATACTCGCCCCGAGCGATCTTTCGCGCCAGTGTTTCCCCGCAAATGAGCGGCATCGTTAAGAACTGTTGCCCCTCCAATTCCCCAATGTCGTAAATCGCCGGAATGTTCGGATGGTACAGTCTCGACACGGCGTCGGTTTCCATGACGAAGTCTCTCCACGCCGGCGGTGACTTCAACCGCAAGTCGAACAACATCTTAAGCGCTAGCGTGCGGTTCAGGTTCAGTTGTTCCGCTTTGAAGACGACGCTGTTGGGGCCGTGACCAATTTCTTCAATCAATTCGTAACCGCCAAAGCCCAGCGGTCCTTTCAAACCGGCTATTTTCTCTTGTGGGCGCTGCGCTTCCACGAAGCCGAACCGAAAGACGCACTCCGAGCAGTATCCGTACAGCGCGTCCTCGTCGATGGCCGTTCCGCATTCGCGGCATGCACGGACGGTCTGCATACAAACGAACCATCTAGTAATTGTAATTCGGATTCATTCCAGGATCCGGCGTCCAGACTACGTCCGCTTGAGGGAGGATCGCTTTTCCGGCATGGCCGCCTTCCGTCTCGACAACGCTCCGCCCTCGCATGTTATCCACGTGCCCGTCGCCGAAGGCCAGGTTGCCGCTGCCGCGATGTCTGATAGAAAAGCGATTCGCATATGCACTCGGTTGGCCAAGATCAAAGTCGTCCTGCGCAGGATGGACTTCGGGTTCGTCGTCCAGTCGGTTATCGAGAAACACCACGGTGTGCGCCGGTTGCTTGACACTTGCCCATGGAATCGTGATCTCCGACCCGTTGATCAGCTTCGAATTCATCGCCACTGAAAAAAATACCCAGGTCTCGAGGTAGGCGAACTTCTTGAAACGGGCCTTCGGGCAGTGCATCAGCCTTTTCGTATCGTAAAAGTCGTCGCGCACGAAAAAGTAGTCACTGGCCGGCCGCTGCCCAAGGATTCCGGGCAGGGAATTGTACCAAACATCTTGATTGAATTTGTTACGTACTTGCGCCCAGATTTCGAGTGAAACACCTCCCGGGGTGGCGCTTTCCCGCGGCGTGCGATCTTCGTTGTCGTCCACGTACATGAAAAACCCCGTCGTCCACTGCTTCAGGTTGTTCTTGCAGGTTGTTGTGTAGGCCGCGTCCTTGCTCCGGGCCAGAGCTGGGAGCAGGATGCCCGCGAGAATAGCAATCACTGCGATCACTACGAGCAATTCAATCAGCGTGAAGGCGTGGGCGTATATTCGATGTGTGGTCGGTTTCATAGTCTTCTCATGGCCCATGCACTAACCGGTAGAAGCGCTGACGCCCTGCCGCCGAGTTCGTGACGGTCATGATGGTGCAATCGGCCACGAAACTCCCCACTGAGACCCAGGGTCCTTGTGCAAGCGTGTCTCTGGCTTCCAGCGTGCAGGATATCCCTGCCGGCGCCCGCCATCGAATGATCGTATCGTTTCCAACGCGCCGAATGGCCGTGATCCGCGGTGGTGGATTTGTCGTGTATCCAGGCGAGCCGATAGTGTCCCCATTTGCGGCGCAAAAAGTCCCGTTCTGGCCAACCACACTCTCCTCTTGCTCCGTCCAGAATGTTGGCTGAAAACGGAAAGTCACGTTACTCACACCGCCGTCGTAACCGACGTCATGGATGAATACGTGCTCAAGGGTTGTCGTTGCATTCCAAAGGCGCAACGCATCGGTTGTGTCCGCCAATCCGAACTTCTCATACGTGAATACCTGCAGCCCCGGTGGCAAGTGTTCCGCGCCCCACCATTGGCGAAATTCCTCAGCCGTGATCCCGTCGCAAAAGATGATCGATTCACCGGGTGCGATCATCAGGGAGTTTGTAATCTCAACAGCCCGGTAGAATGTCATGCCTTTGTCAACAAACCGATAACCAAGGAGTCGCACCGCATTCGTATCGTAATTGGTTAACTCCCACCAGTCGGCGTAGGGACGCGCTGGCCATGCCATGATTTCCGTGATATAAAGCTCTGGCTTGCGCGTAACGGTGAGCTTCGCCGAGGCAGTACACGTCGCGAAGCGATTTGAAGCGACGACTGAATAATCGCCCGTATCGGCAAAGGTCACGGGACCGACTTGCAGACTCGAGCCTGTCTGGCCGGCGAGCGGCGACCCATTGAAATACCATTGATACGCACAAAGCGGATAGCCGCGCGTCACGACCCTAAACGTGGGTTGTTCATTCGTGGTAACCGTCAAATCACTCAAGCCGCTGATCAGCTCGCAAGGCCGGTCGTTCGTATTGACCATTAATTCTGCGACTCGACTTGTAACGACATTCAATCCATTGGTGATAACGACATAGTAAGAACCGGCCTCGACTGGAGTGACGTTGGCGACGGGCAGTAAACTGTTTGTCCCGTGGGGAATCTTCTCTCCATTAAAATACCATTGAAACCGCGGTCGCGGAAATCCGTAGGCCGCCGAGGAAAGCGTGACGCTCGTCCCGCCGTCAGCCACGGTATTCGTCGGTTCCAGATCAAACCACAGCGGGAGTGGATCGCAGTGTCTTCCCGGCGATCCAATGTCACGTCCTGTCGCGGTAGCGACAGATGCCTGATGACAAGTTCCCTCGCTGCTCGTCACTGGGAATTCTCCGGTTACAGGCGAATAGGTGAATGTGTAACCATCCGACGCGTTCGCCCACACAACACTATCGACGTAGTTATTGCTCCCGTCCCAAAGCTGTAAGGCATCGTTCGCGGGACCGAGGCCTGGAAACGGGTCGGCATTCGGCCTCGCAGGATCCGTTGCCGGGACAACAACAATTCTTACGCCGACAAGCCGGTCGGCGCCCCACCATTCGCGGAACTGTGATTCGTTGGTATAAAAGGCCAGATTTTCTCTGGAAAAAATGATGGATTCATGCGGCTGAATCACCAAACCGTGAAACGCGTCGCTTCTTGCGTTAATGATCGTGTTCAAGTCAGTAAACTTATAACCCTCTAAATCCACCTCGTTGGTGCCGAAATTCGTCAATTCCCAAAAGTCAGGGAAACGATGGCCAGCCTCATTGGTCCATGCATGCGGCATGACTTCGGTAATCGCCAGTTGCGCTCTGAGGTTTGCAGCCGGAAGGACCACTCCGCCGCAAAGCAGAAATACGCACAGGAAACTTCTCCTTCGCGATTTCATGGGTTATCCCCTTCGGCTTTCCGGTCGCTCGTGTCTGGGAAAGCTTTACCTACAACATTGATCGCGCCCTCGAGCGCCCTAATTTCTTCCTGCGGAACTGCAGCAAAGCTGGTATCTGTGCCACCGAACGCTTGAAGCAGGTTGCGGTCGGGAAAGCCAATCAAAGCCCGCTGCATTTCGCGCACCACCTCAGGGCGGAGGTGGCTTCCGGCCAGCCAAAACAAGCTGGTGCTCTGAAAGGTCATCAAGGGCGTCACGCTCTTGTAAAAGAGAGCGTCGCGGAGTTGCCCCTCCGAGGCCACGCCGGCGTCAAAACGATTTTCCAGGACAGCTCGCACCACTTCGACGTGGCTATTGAGGCGGGCGAGCGCCGGGTTCGCAAACTGGCCCAAACGCACCCGTTGTTCGAAGACGGAGACGGCATCCAGCACTTCATAATGTCTAAGTTCCGACGCAGTGATCCCATTCGTGGTGAGATGGTATTTCGCCCAAAAACTAATCGTGGCGTAGGTTTCTCCAAAGGCGAAGGATCGCCCTTTTATGCCCGCTATGTTTTGGATGCCCAGGTTTGTGCGCGCGAAGATGATTGCTTTTTTTGCCGGCGCCTGTGTGGCAATCGGCACAATCCCCGCATCTAACGCTTTGGCCTCCAAATACGACACGCCACCGATGCGCAGGAAGTCCAGCTTGCCCAGCGCCAGGTCGTTCACCGCGTCCTCGTTGCGCTTGTAGATACACAAATCCAGGCGAACAGCTTCTCCAAGCCGTCGCTCCAGTTCCTCTTCGATTTGCCCGATGATCGGGGCGAACTTTTGCACGCGCACCGCAGGGTCGGCCTCCACCAGAAATCCCATCGTATATGGGGGCTTGCGAATCGAATTTCCGTTGGCGCGAATTCGCCGCCCGGTAATAAAAGCCAGCTTTTCGGAGGGAACCTTGCCCATCTGCTGGTCGCTGCCCCAAAATTGTTCCATTTGCAACTCCACCAGGGCGGCGCTTTGCCCTCGGGCCCCGACCTCATTAGCCTGCCTCAGTTTATCCAGCAGCACGAGGGCTCCCACGAGGCTGACGCACAGCGTCCCGATGAGCGCGCTGCCAACCGGGTTCCGCTGCATCCACCGGCTGGTTCTTCTCACCAGGCTCGTTCGTCGCGCATGGATTGATTCCCGCCGCAACCAACGCTCAAGATCGTCGGCGAGTGTTTGCGCGGACACGTAACGCTGGGCGGGATCCTTCTCCAGGCATTTGAGGCAAATCGTCACCAGGTCGTCGTCAATCGCTCCGTTTTTTCGCCGGGGATTCACCGCTTCTTCTTCCTTTGTCCGACGGAGAATCTCCATAGCCGTAGGCCCATCGAACGGCGGTTTTCCTGTGAGCAGTTCATAAAAAATTGCCCCGAGGCTGTAGATGTCGCCCCCGGCCTGCGAAACCGCTCCCAACGCCTGCTCGGGCGCCATATAGCCGGGTGTCCCGAGCACCGTTGTCGCTGGTGTTAAGGCCACGGTTTGATCTGCAATCTTCGCAAGCCCGAAATCCGTCAGATGCGGTTTACCCTCCTTGTCCATCAGGATGTTGCTCGGCTTGAGGTCCCGGTGCAGCACGCCGCGCTCATGCGCATAGTGCACCGCGCGCGCTACGGTCGCGATCAGTGTCGCGATCTTTTCTTGCGTCTTGTCCCGGCCCGCGAAGCGTGTCTTGCCGCGCTTCGGCACGTCCCATTCCCCCAGCGCGATCTTGCGTTCCAGACTCTCCCCATCGATGAGTCGCATGCTGAAGAAATGGTGGCCCTCAACTTCCGAGATGTCGTAGATGGGAACGATGTTCGGATGCTCCAGTTTGGCCGCCGCTTCCGCTTCGATCAGGAACCGCCGGAGGACCACGGGCGAGGCCAGATGCGAATCCAGCACCATCTTGAGCGCCACGGTGCGGTTGAGGCTCACTTGCCGCGCTTTGTAGACGACTCCCATCCCGCCTCGGCCAATCTGCTCAAGCAGTTCGTAATCCCCAAACTGCAGCCGCCCCGCCGGGCTCTTGCGTTGCGGCTCGAGCGCGACGGCATCCACGAACCCCAACTCCAAAAGACATCTCGGACAATGCCCAAAGGGCGCGTCCTTCCCCACTGCCACGCCGCAACTGCGACAGGTACGCACCGGGTCCATATTGGGGGCAGTGCTCGCCACAGTGGGTTTCATCCGGAAAAATCCCAGGTTGTTACGGGCCTTGTCTCTCTTCTCAACCGCTGAGCGCGGCGTAGAGGCTGCGCAACTCCTCCTCCACCGCTGCTTCGGTCTCGACCGTTTCTCGAATACGCTCCCGCAACCGCTCCCCATAGCGCCGGCGCATACGGAACACACATTGGCGGGCATTCCCGTCGGTTAACTCCAAAGACGCCGCGGCCGCCGCGTAATCACCGTGCGCGGCCTCACCCACAATGAAGATTTGGAGCGCCCGGAACAGCTCTGCTTTGCCCGCTTGCGCGTATTCCCCCTCCAGATCTTTCATCGCTCCCTCCAGCAGCGTCAGCGCCCAGCGCCGGTCGAACAGCTTTTCCGGGCTCGAATCGTCCGCGGGCTCTTTCAAATACAGGTTCTCGGCCAACTCATGGTCCCAGGAAATGGTGCTCGTCCCCCCGCCGCGCTTCTGCGCCTGTGAATGCTCCCACTGATTGCAAAGAAACCGCTGCACCGCCGTGAGCAGGAACGTGCGGAAGCGCCCTTTCTCCCGGTCCACGTGTTGCAAAAACTCCTTGGCGATCAGGCGGTGAAAAAACTCCTGCGCCAGGTCCTGGGCGTCATGGGGGCCTTTCCCCTTGCGCCGAATGAATGCATACACCGGATACCAATATTCCTGGCAAAGTGTCGCCATCGCGCGCTCGCCACCGGCGCTATCGAGGTCCCGCGCTGTGAGCACGACACTCCAGTGCGTAGTTCTGAAAGCACCGGCCGGCGTCGAAGACAACTCGGCGAAACTGCTCATTCGGTTGGGAACTCGTGCTGCGATCACCAGTAATTCAAACCGCCTGCCCATTCAACATAATAATGGGCGGAATGCGCGACTATATATACGAGCACACCAAACATTTCTTTCAAAATTTCTCCACAACATATATATATTTAAAGCGCACGGTATATGATGCACACGTATGCCCACGTACGTACAGGTACGTAACAGGCGCGTACAGATACGTACGTCTCTGGCTCTGGTCACTGGCTACATCCTGGGAAACGGTCGCAGGAGCATTGATTTCGTGCACTCGTTGCACTCAAATGGCCACCAATCCCTAACCGCCAACTCTCGGGCAGGAACACCTGGGTCTCGGTGTCGCGTGGCGGCCGAAGTGCGGGAGACGAACGCGCCAGGCCGCGGGGCCAGAGGGCGGGACGCTTCGCGAACAACGGCAGGGGACTGCGCGAATGTACGATGAGAGGTGAGACTCGTGATGCGAGTCCCACTTCTCATCACTCCGTCTCATCAACCGCCGGTCAAATCCGCGTCCCCGGCGCTTCCATCACGCAGCGCCCCAATTTTAAATCTTCCAATCGTCACTTTTCATTTCCTTAAGCAGGTCCCAGCCCCAGCTTCTCTTTGCAGAACCGAATACTCCGTTCGATCTCTCCCTTCTGATATTCCTGCTCCGCGACTTTTCTGTCTTTGCCCTCGGGGGCTTTATACGCATCACGCGGCTTCCCCTTCCGCGCCAGCGCGACAAACTTCGCCAGGTCCGTGGCCTTCGCCTTCGGCCACACGTTCCAAAAATCGGACTTGAGATACGGAATTTCCCGATTGAAACCCGAGATCGTCTCGATGTGTACCGGCACCCCCGGACACAACTTCTCGAAACGATCGAAGTAAGTCTGCCAATCGATCATTCCTTCACCCATCGCCGTCCATTGCACCGTCGCGCCGTTGGCGGACTCCCAAATCGCCGAGTCGCGCAGACTCGTCGTCACCACATAAGGTCCCAAAACCTCCAGGCTGGCGAGAGGGTCCTCCATCGTCCACACCGCGTTGCCCGAATCCATATTCGCGCCCACGAAGTCCTTGCCCGCCTGCTCGATCAGCGAGACGACCTCCCACGCCTGCATGTCCCCCGCGTGATTCTCCATCGCAATCTTCACCCCGGCATCGACCGCTTTCGACTTCTGCGCCTTCAGCACTCTCACCGTGTCCGCAATGCGCGCCTCGATGCCGCCCGGCGTCTTCCGATCCTCGCCGTTGCCGAGGACAACGCGCAGCACCGGCGAACCAAGCGCTTTGGCCACTCGAATTCCAAGCGCCAGATGTTCTTCGGCCGTGCCGCGATTGTTTCGGAACGCCTTCGACGTCGGACAAACACTCCAAGTACCCACGTGAATCTGAAGCCCCTTCTCAGCCGCGCGCGACTTCACACCACTCAAATATGTCTCATCGAAACTTTCGAAAGCATCCAGATCAGAAATCAACAGCGAATCCGTTTTAAGCGACGCCGCGTAATCGACCAGCGCAGGCGCTTTCCACCCCATCCCCCGCACCGCAAAATTATCGAGCCCCAACTTGATATTCCGCCGTTTCGCCGGTGGGGCCGCCTCTCCGCCGGGGGCCGATGATACACCCACGGCAGTTGCACCCAGCGCGAGAGCCGTCGTCTTCAGAAATCCCCGCCGCGACCCGCGTGAAAAAGCATTTACTTGCGCATTCATGGTTTAGTGCCGCTACTCCTAAACCAACCCCCTCCAAACGCAAGCCCAGACATCGCTAGCCGTGCGCTCTGATCGCCGAGGTTCAACTCACGAAACCAGCCGAGCTGGAAAACTGAAACCCAGTTTGACCTGTACGCACCAACGATAGCGCGCTTGGTACCATAGCTTTTAGACGGCGGAACAGCCTCTCGCTTACGATAGGTTTCGATGCTCCTGTCGGGATGCTGCACGCGCAACTTACGAGCCGTGGCTGTCGACGGTAATTTCCCGGCGAACATTCGGGCAAAACGATGAAAAGTGTACAATAAGAGACGAGAGGGGACTCTGTTTTGGCTTTGCTGCGGTGTTTTCTTCTGTTATCAGTGGTAAAGCCTGCTTCAGGCACAAGCATGGAGGGAAGCTTGCGTGGGCTGTTTTGCAGTGTCGGGTCGAAAGGACCGCATGAAAAAAAGTTTGTTTTCCTGGTTGTTTTTGGCAGCGCTTGCCGGAGTCCGGCCCGTTGTCGCCCAGGACGTGACCATCACGATACACGCCAGCGATTCGGCGGCGGCGGAGGGATTTTCGGATCCAGGAACTTTCACGGTCCGACGCGCCGGGGAAACGAACTTTTCTGTGCTCGTGTTCTATGAGTTGAGCGGAACTGCGTCCAACGGAGTCGATTACGCCGAGCTTCGGGGGACCGTGGAGATTCCGGCGGGCGCTACGAATGCATCGTTTACCGTGATACCGATTGACGATAGCCGGGTGGAAGGAACGGAAGTCGTGCTCGCGCGCGTGGCGCCGTCCCCCTTGCAGTGTCCGACGTGCGGGTATGAAATTGGTGATCCGACCGCGGCGGAGGTTTTCATCCGGGACAACGACCGGGAAGGGAACAACGAGGCGCCGCTGCTGAACTTCTACGAACCGCAAGACGGCAGAGTATTCACCGCGCCTGTCGATGTTCGGTTGCAGGCGTTTGCACAGGACCGCGAGGATGGATATTCGTTAAAAGTGGAGTTCTTTGAAGGGGAGCGAAGCCTGGGGTTTGGGACGTTTGAACCGACAACGTGCCCAGCGCCTTATTGTCCTTACTTCATGCTGGTGTGGTCAAACGCGCCTCCGGGGGTGTACGAGCTGAGAGCGAAAGCAACGGACAGCCATGGGGCCACCACAGTGTCGGGCATAACGAGGATTACTGTGAATGAGAGCAACCCGCCACCCGCGATTGTAAACGTGCTGGCGACTGACGACACCGCTACCGAAATACCGCAGGTGCCACCCGGCCTTTACATAGCCCAACGAGTTGATCTCGGGATTTTCACGGTGATTCGGACGGGAAGGACCAATCAAGCGCTAAGGGTTTCTTACGCCGTGCGGGGCACCGCATCAAACGGCGTGGATTACGCGTGGCTGCCAGGCGAGGTGACTATCCCGGCGGGAGAGTCTTCGGCGAACGTGGAAGTTGCGGCGATCGATGATTTTGCAGCGGAAGGTACTGAAACAGTCGCTTTGATGTTACAACCGCCGTGGTGGACGCGCATTGAGGATCGTTACGTCCTCGGCCCGCAAAGCAATGCTGTGGTGCAGATCGTGGACAACGAGCCTGGGCCGACCAACCGGGCGCCTTTCGTTCGCCTGGACGACCCCGAAAATGGGCGCGTTTATTATACGCAGACGTCAACCAACATTTATTTGCAGGCCTTCGCGCAGGACGAGGAGGACGGATATTTCGTCGATGTTGAGTTTTTTGAAGGCACAAGGAGCCTTGGACACGGCACGTTCAATGGAACGCGGTGTGCCTATTACTGCCCGTACTATTCCCTGATGTGGACGAACGTTCCTCCGGGGCGTTACGTGCTAACGGCGCGCGCGACCGATCGGCACGGGGCAATGGGAACGTCGGCGCCAGTGAACATTACAGTGGCCGATGTTCGACCGCAGGGTGCGGTGAACGTCTCCGCGACCGATCCCGTCGCCACGGAGGTGTCGCCGCTGAGCGCGCAGCCGCCGGAC
>Ga0075418_10008912_pt1 | contig 11251 bp, 16 predicted proteins | sample SoiMetdeltSBSDD2_FD_81776 | JGI IMG/M metagenome (GOLD analysis project Ga0075418, IMG submission 81776) | Bulk soil microbial communities from a Populus tree surrounding site in Tennessee, USA - Soil MetaG P. deltoides SBSDD2 | ecosystem: Environmental > Terrestrial > Soil > Tree plantation...
ACGCCCCCACGCCAAAGCCCCCCGCCAGCACGAGCCCGGCCCCCAGCAGGCCGCCCCAGACCGGCCCCAGGCCAAAGAGCCCGCCTTCTTCCTGCGGATAAAACACCTGCGTGGGATTACCCTGGGCGTCCAGTTGCTTCAGATCCCAGCCTGTCCCCCCTTCCGCTCGCGGGTCGAGGCGGGCATCGCCATGACTAAACGTGTTGGTAATGGTGCCCTGGTTATCAAAATGCACCATGCCGCCGACAACGTTGGGGTCATCGGCATACCACATGCCAGGGTTTAACGGATCCTGCGTGGCATATTGCCCGCCCGGGCCAAACGGCGCCCCGGGCTTATAGCGCTCCGGGCCATTGGTGACAGCCCAGTCCGGCTTGCCGTCATCGCCGATATACCAGTCGTTTTCCCAGTGCCCCATCAGGGTCCCTCCAGCGCACTGACCCGCGCTTGCAGGTCGGCCACCGTCGTTTGCAGCTCTTTCACGGCCCGGATGAGCTGTTCGAAAAAGGCGATTGTGGCGATCCCCGTCACCCCACGCTGGAAATCTTGCGCAATAATCGCCAACGTTTGCCCGGTATACGCCAACTCCGCCATCCTACTGCCTCCACTGCGTGGCCAGGACGGCCCACGCCACCGCCATCGCGCCCTGCTCTTGCATGCGGGTAATCTGCTCGTCGGTATGCATGGTTTTGGGCTCCTGCCCAGGGCACAGCTGCTGTGACAGCGCTTCGGCTGCCGCCATCAGGGCATCTGCTTCCGCAATACTCAGATACCGCTCAGGCCGACACTGCCAGGGGCACGGCATGTTCTCGGTCACCCCCCAGAGCCGACAGATGAGGGGCCGCACGGCATACACCGTACAGCGCCCGTGTTTGAGCAGCGGACACACCGTCGTTTTGGCTTCCGCCAGCCGGAGCGGACTGGCCCGCTTCACCCGGAGCCATTCCAGATGCGCCATGCCGAGCGGCCCACACCCCTCCGCACAGTGCCCCTGACAGGCCACACGCGGAATCTGGGCATAGAGGGCTTCCAGGGCCTGACAAGCCTCACGGAACGTCATCACTGGCGGCCTTTCTGGCGGTCACCCGCGCCTGCATGTCCGCCCACTCCCCGGCTGCCATCCAGTCCGGCTTGACGCCCCCCACCACCCAGGCCTCTTCCAGCTCCTGCATGCGGGAGGCCGCCATGCGCTGGGTAAAACGCTCCATACTCTGCCGCGTGACGGCCAGCACCTCGGCCCACGTGGCCTCATCGATCCCCAGCAGTTCCCAACGTGGCTTCATACGCTCGTGACCTCACTCTCCACATACCCGCCCAGAATCGTCCGAATGACCGGATCCGAGATACTGGCCTCATAAATACGGCTCCGGGAGCGCCCCAAACGTAAAAACCGTGCCCGCGCCCGGCGCTCGCCGATTCTCCCGAGCGTCGCCGTCCGCTCCAGCGTCCACGTGGCCCCGCCGTCATCACTCCACCGGAGTATCAGCGTGGGATCACTCCCTGGCCCACTGGCTAGGCCCACCCCCATTTCACAGTCAATCTGGAGGGTATGGTGCAGCACCCAGGGCAAGTTGGCCGGACTCTTTCCCGCAAACAGGTACGGGGCCCGGCGCACGGCCCGGATCGGCGCCCCGTTATCGCTGTACGTCTGCATATCCAGCAGATACACATTGCCGTTTTGCCAGTCCCCCACCAGGTGCAGCCCAAAGGCATAGGTGGCGGCATTGGCCCGGTGCCGATCGAACGTGCCGGTGACCGGATTCAGGTACGCCCGTTCATGCCACAGCCCACTCGTCAAATCGAAGACCCAGGTGGCATTGCCCGAAGGAAAGGTCAGCCAATAAAACTCGTGGCCATCTCGCTGCTCCGCCCAGCCCAGCGCGTCACTGATTTGCGGGTAGCCCTGCCAGGCATGTTCCGTCGCATGCGTAGACACCCGCTGGACTTGCCCGGCCAGCACCACATACACCATGCCGGCGCCTTCCTGATTGGCCGTGAGCCAGCACAGCTTGTCGCCAATGACCGCCGGGGACTGCGGCGCCGCCATGCCCTGCTCACTAAAACCGCCCTGAATGCGCTGGAACGGAAAAAACAGATCGCCGGCGTTGTACCAGCGCTCCGTCGTCGTGGCACCAAAGAGCCAGAGTTCACGCCGGTAGGCCAGCAGCGACACCAGGCGGTCGGGAAAGCCATCGACGGAGGTAAAATCCAGGGCGTTAAAATCCACCCCACTCAAATTGGTCCAGAAAAACTGCTGCGTGCGCGGCCGGTTAAAGATGAGATAGTTGTCCAGCACCGTCACTTTATCCGCGCCCGGAAAATCCGGGTCGGTAATCTGCTGAAACAGCCCGGTTTGCAGGTCGTAGGCATAGCCATAAATGCCATCGACCAGCACCAGAAAGCGGCCATTATCGGCCATCGACACCGGCCCGACGGACGTTTGCAGCGTGCCGCGTGCGAACAGGGTGCCAAATTCGTTCACTTCCCAGAGCGTATTGCCGTAGGCGAGAAACGCCCGGTCCTTCACATCGGTGTGCGTGGTGTACATCCCGCCCGCCCGAACGCCAAACTGCCCGGCCAGCGTACAGAAGAGTTTCAGGCCGGGGGTGCGGATGAGCGCCGCCGGGGCTTTGCCCTGTTTCGTCTCGTCCATTTCCACGTAGAAGTTGACGGTCCGCTGACTATCGAGACTCGCAGACACGGGGGTATAGCTGCCGCCCACAAAGTTGATCGCCGCCATGCCTGTCCCCTAGCCTGGGTTGCTGACATGCTCGTAGTACGAATAGGAACCCATACGGCGCTTAAACAGCCCCACCGGCACCTGCAACACCGGCGTTTTGTTATTCTGGATTTCAATTTGCATCTTGCTTTCTGCCGCAATCTTGATGGTTTGCGGCGTCAGCCGGGCGCCCGGTTGCTGCCCCAGTTCCACGGCGAGCTGATGCACCAGAAAGCGCTCATAGCCCGGAGGAAACGCAATCGGGTCCACGAGCTGATCCACGCTCATCGTCACCCAGGGCTGCCACACCCACACCACCAGCTTGGTCGCACTGGTCGGCGCCGGATGCACAAAGAGGGTGCCGACCGGGTAGGTCGGCTCATAGTAAAAGCTCAGGGGCAGGGAACTGGTCAACTCTGGCGTCCACAGCCCATGATATTGCTGCGCCGTCATCGGCCTGAGCGTGTGTTCCAGGGCGGGGACCTGCGACTCATCGCGCCACTTCACCTCTTCCAAACGCACCGGGCGCGGGATACTGAGATCGCCCCCCGGCCCGATGGTATACGTCTGGCGGGTCAGGAGTACCGGAATGACGTAGCGCTGCATGGTGTACACTAAAAGCTCTTCCAGGGCCCAGCCATCGACCAGCATGTTGAGTGCCGCTAAACAGTCCTCCGTCAAAAAGGCATCTAACTCTTCGCCCGAGGCCCGCATGCCGGTCAGCATCGTGGCACGGTGCAGGATGTCTAAAACGGTGGTCACCGTCATCCCTCCCTAGGCTCGTGGCGGCCAGGGCCAGGGCGGCAGCGGCCAGCCCCCAATCAGCAGGGCCAGCGTCAGGCAAAACCACGCCCAGGCTTCAGCACGGGGGATGACCGTCACCCCCATGCCAAGCAGCGCAAACAAGATGAGAGCCAACACCAAAAACACGGTGCCAATACTCATGCTGGCGCCTTGTCCTTGTCCTCCTCCTCGTCCTCCTCCGGGCCTGGATCCGGCTCAATGACGATTGGGGACTCCGGCGGTTCAGGATGTTCAGGAGGCTCCGGGTGCTCCGAAGGTTCAGGGTCGTTATGCGACTCCAGCATAGAGACCTCCTACGGGTTCACACTAAACATGCTCATACTGCGCGCCACCGCATCCAACGTGTCGTCATTGACGATCTCCAACCAGAGATAGCCGGCGCCCTCACTAAACGCCGTCAGCGCTGAGCTGGTTAAGACGAGGCTATCGCCTCGGTTAAACTTGTTGAGCCCCGTAATCGCCGTCGCATTCACAATCGCCCCTTCCGGGGTCGTGTTGGCACTGGTAAGATTCAGCACCCCGCCGGTCATGTTGGTGGTGGTAGCCCCGGAACGAATCCGCGCCGTCAGCGTCGCCGCTTTGCCGGCCGTGGTGGCTTTGGCAAACACACTAAAAAACATCGAATCCAGGCGACCTTTAAAGGTCATCGGAATGACAAACACATCCCCCGCTACGGTCAAGTTTGCCAGCGTGAGTTGCAGCCCGATATACTGACTCCCCGTGCCTGGCGCGATGTTCTCCAAGGTCATGGTCTGACCTTCGATATTCGGGCCTGGAAACGCCATTAGTCACTCCTCCCGCGCCGCTGACTGCGCTCAACAGGTTCTGGACTCTCGGTGCTGGGCTCCGGGGCGGGCGGGGGCACACCAAGCGCCGCCACCTGCGCCTCTAACGCCTCCACCCGGGCCGTCAGGGCCCGCATTTCCTGCTCATACGCCACCAGCAGCCGCAGCACTTCCTGATACGTTTCCGGCGAGGCCTGTGGCGGCACCTCCGGGGCGTTCAGCGTCGTGACCGTCGTGCTGGGCGCCGTTTCGACCCCCAACTCGCTCCAACTGGCCCGCCAGCCGGCGTTGTGCATCTGCTCGTATTCTTCGGGGCTGCCGGCAACCCGTTCTTGCCGGTAGCCTTCGGGCGTCACAAATTTCAGCGCCGTCGGTTCAAATGGCGCCTGTTCGGTTGTGTCAGGTTCAGGCATACACTCATTCCTTATAACTCATTGATTATGCGGCTATACGAACCCCAAGCTCCGGGTACACCCAGGTCCACCCGTACAGGACATCTAATCGTCCTGCGCTAATATCATTCGCGCCGTCTTGGTACATATAGAAGCGAATGGAGATATTGGAGTCGGGATCACTGACCCGTTCGCACAGATCGCGGGGCACGCCGGGCGGGTAGTCGAGATCGACCACGGCCAGCGTCAGGGCGTCCCGGTGAAAGCCCAGATTCTGCGGGGACACGGTATTGGCCGTGCCAATCACGGTAATGGTGGCACCGTTGAGGGGCGACACGTTGACGGTTTGAAACTGCGTCCGGGTGCCGTCCAGGTTGGGCGGCGTCAAGGCCGGGTAAATGGGAATCGTGGCAAGCCCGCCACCATCACTGGCCACGTTGGCCGTCACGACAAACATTTGCAGGCGCCCGGTACTCTGCCGATTCTGCGGGTTGACGCTAAAAACGCCGTTAATCGTAAACACGTCCCCCCGGTTCAGGCGGGGTGCTGCTGCAGCCGTCCACCCCGAGGTCAGCAGGTTGGACCCCGTTTGCCCCCCACCCGCCACCTGCGGCGAACCCCCGAGCGGCCCCACCGTGTGCGCCGCAATATTCACATCCTCATACCAGTTCCAGCCGCCGGACTGCGACATCAAGCCACTGCGGTACAGTTCCGAAATATCCGGCTGCGGATTAAACAGCGTGGTCTTGGCTTCGCCAATCACGGCCATGGACTGCGAGCCCAGCATGAGGCTGCGCATATCGCCCTTGGGCGCCCCCATTTCCGTGAGAATGGCCCCGGCCTGCCAGTACGTGGCCAGGGAGTTCGGGACCACCCCAGGCGCCCCCAGCATCCACGGCACCTGGTAGTAAATGACCAGTCCATCCGCGTCAATCTTGTTGGCAATCGTGGCGACGGCGGGCTCTAAGTGCCGCCGGCGGAAATCATCCATCGAGAGGGTGAAATCGAAGCTGGTGAAGTTCAGGTCCACCCCAAACATGGCCAGCGTCAGGTTGGTGTACTGCTCGTTAATGCCTTCGTAGTACGCGGTCGGCCCCACACGTCCCACATACCGGGGCGGTTTGCGCAACGCAATGGTCTGGCCATGCTTGGCCCCCGTCTGGGCAAACTGGCTCTCATACTGCCGGTTCACCCGGTTGCCCATCTGGAGCTTATTTTTGAGGATCATCGCCGACTCATAGGTAATATGCGCCGGAGTCAGAAAGGTATTGTTGGTCGCCATAAGGTCCTCGCGGTGATACCCCGGAGGGGTGAGATGCCTGCCAAGCGACACCCCTCTGGGGAGCTAGTGCTGAGAGGACGCTTACCGGCGCCCTCCCCGTTCTTTATCGCGCATCACCTCATATTCCCGCAGACTCATGCCACTGCGGAAGCCGACCACGGGCTGCGCCGGGCCGGTGCCTACCGGGTTCAGCGGGGCCGGGGCCGGTGGGGCGCTCCCATTCGTGCGGGCGGGCGCGGGCCGTCCCGCCTCCACCGGCCGAGCAAGGCGCCGCTCCAGATCCACCAGGTAGCGGGACGCATCCACGTCATGCATACCATTGAATTGCTCCAACTCGGCCCGGTGACTGGCCAGGTGATACATCAGGTCGGCGCCGTGCTCCGAATGCAGGAAAAACGGCGCCAACACGCGCCCCGCCACGGCCGAAAACTCCAGGTCACGGACCCGCGTATCATAATCCCGGTGCCGCAGCCGCCCTTCTTCCGTGCGCTGCATCCACTGCGCCCGCGTGCGCCGATCTGCCTCCTCCGCCTGCCGCACGGCGGTCTCCGCCGCGTCCTTTTCCTGCCAGTACCGGCGCAAATCGTCCTCATACTGCTGGTAATCGGCGTACTGCGCCGGTTGCGGCCGAGGGCGGAGGCCCGCCACCGTCCCCGCCGGCACCCCCTGGGACGGCGCCTGTGGCTCCACAGGCCGCTGGCCCTGCGCCGCTAACTGGCCTTCCAAATAGGCAATGCGCTGCAGCAATTCGGGATGCCGCGCCTGATACTGCTGGTTTTCTTCCCACAACCGCCGCCGAAAGCTGCGGTTGGACTCGCCAGGCTGCTGCCCCATCGCCGCTGCGGCCTCCGCAGGACTGGGCTCCGGCGCTGGTGTCTCTGACTCCTCGGACGCGCCCGGCTCATCCGGCGCTGCGGCCTCCGCAGGTACCGGACTATCGGTCTCGTCACGCTCATCACTGTCCCCCCCCGCTGCTGCAGACTCCGCAGGCGCGGAGTCGGGGGTCTGCCTCGGCGCGTTCGCTTCCACCACGCGGGTAATGGTCCCGTCCGGCTGGAGCACCGCACCCGAGGCAAACACGATAGTGGGACTCTGGACTGCATCTGCCATAACGCCCATTCCTCAGCACAGCCCTGTTCTGGCCGGGCAGCCGCCACGCATTACCGGCGTCTGGACACAAAAAAAGAGGCAGGGTGGGGACTAGTCCACCCTGCCTCTCAGGGATGCGCCCGCTTCTGCTAGCTAGGCAGAAGTGACGCCGATAGATTCAATTGTTGTCCACGCACACCTACGGGGTTACGTCTTTTTCCCTTTCGGCATCGCCACTAAATCTTTGACACTCATGCCATCACGACCATTGCGCCCCATGCCCCCAAACTGGGTACTGCCATACGTCGCGTTGCCCTGGCCCTGCTGGACGCCGGTCCCGTTCCCATTCCCGTTCCCAGACATGGGCTGGTCCATCACGACATGCGCCAACTTATGTGACTGCAACTGTTTCTCGCCAATCAGACAGGCGATTGTGCTACGGCTCTGTGCCATTCCCCTGGTCCTCCCCGCGTAAAAACGCCTCACACTCGTCCGCCACCTCCAGCACCTCTTCCAGGCTCGTCGTCTCCCAGGTGGAGGCCAACCGAACCGCCATCTCTAAGGCCACCGCCCGGATACGGAAGGCTTCCCACTGCTGGATCGACATGCCACGCTCATCATCTCTCGCCTTCTCCCAGGCCTGGTCCTGCGTCATGCCGGATCGTCCTCCAGCGTGGCAATCCCGGCCACCACATCCGCAATGGCACTGGCCGCCCGCTCCCAGGCCGCCCGGATATCGCTGCGCACCTCCACCCACGGCGGGATCGGCAGGCCCTGATAATTACACCAGCGCTGGTGCGTGGCGTAGGCTTCATAGCCGACTTGCCCGAGGGTCCGGGTGCTGGATCGTGCGGGGGACTGAGGCATAACACTCCTCTCAGGGCTGGGGCGGAATCGGCAGGCCGCCCTCCACGTTCACACTGGGGTAGACATGCTCCGGGCTAAAGGCAATATAGACGCGGTGCGGCTGGCCGCCGCCACGACCACCGATATGGGTAATACCGTCGTAGCCGTTTGCCCGAAGCCAATCATTCACCTCCGCCTTATCCCCCAGGTTGCGCAGCAGCGTCTCATAGAGGTCTTTATTGGTGGCAATGTCAGGCTCGTTCGTGCCCCACTTGGTGTAATAGTCAAAGCCGACCTCATCAAGCGTCTTCAGCAAGCCGGCGTCGGCAGGGGCCTCAATATCAAAGGGCTTTTTCAGATCGGCGTACACCGGGCGCACGTTGGCCCCACTCAGCCCGCCTTTCGTCCGCAGAAACCACGACTGCACCGCCGTATCATACATGAGTTCCACCTGCCCCTGTTCCCCGGCGGGTAAGGCCTGGATCTGCTGCAGCCCGGCCTCTTTGGACGCGACATAGCCGAGCGGCCGGGGTGGGTCTTCAAACATCCACGGGGCCTGCTCTACATGCCCCTGTAACCTGGCCGATTCCTGCGCGATCAACCCTTCCACGGACTTGGCCTGCTCCATAGCATGCATGGACTCATTCAGCGTCCGGGCCTCACCAGCCATCTTCGTGTAATACGCATGACTTTCATGCAACTTTTCTAACTTCGTCAAAGCCTCTCGCGCCAAGTCTGGCCAGTTGACCGTCGCATACCCCTGTCCTCCCCCGGCAATCTGTGGATTCTCCGTCATGTAGATACCCGGCCCATAGAGATCCCCACCCGCCCCGCTGCCAAATTTACTCTCCGCAAAATCAGGATACGCCCGGGTCGTCCCATGATACAGCCGCTTCAGTTCGCCCGTTTCCGTCCGCACCGCACTCTCTGGCAAGGGCTGTCCGCTCTGACTGCGGGGCACCGGCCCCAAATTCCCCCGTTCACCCGCCAGGGCTCCCAACCGTGGCCCTGGGCTCCCGGCCACTTCCAGACCCGTCTTCACGCCCTTGAGCAGGCCCGGCGCCAGCAGAAACGCCGCCTGTGACACCGGATCGGCCAACGAGCCAAACGCGATTGGCTCAATCGTCTGTTCCTGGATCCAGGCCGGGCTGCGGGGGCCTTCGACTTCCGGGTGCACGTTCACCCCCGGCACGGGCTGTCCCGCCAGATGCTGCTGCACCGCTGGCCAGTCCACCAAATCAAAACTGGGATACGCTGCCCGGTACTGACTGAGGACCTGCTCGGTGTCCCGGATACCCTGCCCGAGCTGCGTGCGCAGTTGCTGGCGCAACGCCCGACTCTCCATGCTACCGTTCGGCATCGCTTGCCTCGTCCTCTCCCGGCTCCTCCGGCACTGCTGGCACCCCAATACTCAGCAGGTCTGCCGACAGCGCTTCCTGCCAGGCCGCACTGGCGGCGGGCTCTGTGGCGATAATGTACTCCCGCAGCCAGGCCCGATACGCCTCAGACCGCTGGAGCATACTCCTGGCGCGGACCACCATCGTCTCCGCCTCCACCAGCCGCTCCTGCCAGGTGAGCCGGTCCCAGGCCTCCCGCTCCGCCTTGGCCTCACCTTTCTTCTGCTGTCGCCTATTCACGTTCCCGCGCCTCTTCCGCCTCCAGGGCGGCTAACTGCTGGCGCATCTGGCTCAGTTGCCGCATCAGCCCCGCCACATTGCGCACCGCACTATGCGCATCCTGGCGCTGACTGAGGAGCATCTTTTCCCGCTCCAGGTCCAGCAGGGCCGCGTCCTGCCGCGCTTTCAGCACGGCCTCCTGTTCCTGCAAGGCCACTTCCCGTTCTTTGAGCTGGAGTTCCCGCGCCTCCATGGTGCGATCGGCCTTCAGTTGCTGATTCTCCTGCAAGATCTGCTGGGCCGTCTGCTCGGTCTGCATGGCGTGCGCATTGAGCGCTTGCGCCTCCTGCGTCTTTTGCTGCAGCCGCTGCATGACCACGGGCAACATCTCTTCGGGCTTTTGCCCTTCATCCTCCTGCAAAATACCGGGCGGAATCGTCAGCTTGGCGCGTCTGGCCGCTTCCTTGGCCTGGTCAAAATCCAGATTGCCCAGAATCAGATCCGGGATCACGGCGCCAATGGGCGGGATCTTGTCGGCCACTTCAATCAGGTTCATCGCCGCTTCCTGGCGCTGCGTGGCATAGTTCGCCCCGACATCGGCGACCACATCATAGGTCCCAGCGCTCAGGTTATAAATGCCCTCGATGTCACGCTGGAGTTGCTGCAACCCGGCCTGCTGTGCCTGTGGATTCGGGTGCAGCATAATTTGCCGCTCGGTATCGTCTTTCCCCAAAATCCTGAGCACCCGCTCGGGCTCGTGATAGACCCGCGGGATGGCATCGACCAGAATCCGCATGACATGCCGCACCGCCCACGACAGATGCGCCCGGTAATGACTACTGCCCAGCTCGCTTTCGTTGCGCCGAATCTCGGCATGGCGCCCACTCTTTTCGTTCGACGGCTCGCCCAGATCGGCCGGCGTCAGGCCCGTGGTATTGTACAGGTCTTGCTGGGCCTGGCCCCGGGCGACCGCAATGGCCTGAATGGCCGGCTCCGCCGTCTGGCGCTGCGGCGGCGGCAGCATCTGGCCATTCGGGGCAAAATCCGGGGTGTAGGGCAAGTACGAGTACGCCATCGTGTTGGCCGTGGCCCATTCCGGGTGATTGGCAAACTGTTTGGCGGTGCCGACAAACGGCGCTTTGGGCGCCAACGCCACCGTTTCTGCCGCTGCGGAGGTCCAGTAGTTATAGGAGCGCTGGGCGTCCATCATATCCCAGACCAGGCCCCGATACTCCACCCGACCGTTGAGGTCCAGTTCATCCCCCAACACCGGCACAATGGGGATATACCGGCTGGGCCAGAGGGAGCGCTCCACGATCACCTCGCCCACGAGCTTGCATGCACGGATAATCGGGAGCGCCGAGCGGCGAGACTGTTGCACCTGTCCCACCACGTTCTCCGTCATCGGCGTGACCCCGTACCGGAGCATTTCCCACGCCACCGAATCCACCATGGCAGCCTGCTCGCGCTGCTCATCCTCGTCCAGGTCCTCCTGGGTCATCAGGAGCGGGATATAGCGGGTTTCGCCGTTCCTGAGCTGCACCAGTTCGACCTGCATCTCTTCCCGGTAGTAGTAATCGACTAACAACCCGTCATCCCGGGCGACCCAGTTATCGCCCGTGCTCGTCCACTGCACCCAATCTCGGTTGGGAATCTCATAGCGCTGGCACAGTTCGTCCTTGCTCTTGCGCTCGACCACCAGGGCCCAGTCGGCCGTG
>Ga0075418_10008914_pt1 | contig 11251 bp, 6 predicted proteins | sample SoiMetdeltSBSDD2_FD_81776 | JGI IMG/M metagenome (GOLD analysis project Ga0075418, IMG submission 81776) | Bulk soil microbial communities from a Populus tree surrounding site in Tennessee, USA - Soil MetaG P. deltoides SBSDD2 | ecosystem: Environmental > Terrestrial > Soil > Tree plantation...
CAAGTACCTCGCGGGTCTTGCCCAGGCGGTCGAAAAGGGCGGCGGCAAGATCTTCACCGGCACCCACGCCACGAAGGTCGACGGCGGCAAGCACGCCAGCGTCTCGACGAAGAGCGGCAACGTCGCCGCGACGGCGATCGTCGTCGCGACCAACACACCGGTGAATGATCTCGTCGTGGTCCATACGAAGCAGGCGCCGTACATGACTTACGTGATCGGCGCGCGCGTGCCGAAGAACTCGATGCCGTTGATGCTGTTGTGGGACACCAGCGATCCGTATCACTACGTCCGCATTCACCCGGGTGTCGATGCCGATCACGATCTGCTGATCGTCGGCGGTGAAGATCACAAGACCGGGCAGGCCGACGACATCGAAGAGCGCCATGCGCGCCTCGAGCAGTGGACGCGCGAGCGATTCCAGTCGATGCAGGACGTCACGTATCGCTGGGCGGGGCAGGTGATGGAGCCGGTCGACAGCCTGGCGTTCATCGGCCACAACCCGCTCGACAACGACAACGTCTACACCGTGACCGGCGACTCGGGCAACGGCATGACGCACGGCACGATTGCCGGCATCCTGATCACCGATCTGATTTTGGGCCGGCACAATCCGTGGCAGGCGCTGTACGATCCGGGCCGCGTCACGCTGCGCGCGACGAAGGAGTTCGCGAAAGAAGCCGTGAACATGGCGGCGCAATATGCCGACTGGGTCACCGGCGGCGACGTGTCGTCTCCTGATCAGATCGAGAAGGGTTCAGGCGCGGTGATTCGGCGCGGCGCGCTGAAAGTTGCCGTCTACAAGGATCCGACCGGCGCGTTGCACGAACGTTCGGCGATCTGCCCGCATCTTGGATGTATCGTGCAATGGAATCCCGCTGAAAAAACATGGGATTGTCCATGTCATGGCTCGCGTTTCGATAAATTTGGCGACGTCATCAACGGTCCGGCGAACACCGGACTTCCGCGCGTGACGTAACTGTCATATCGAAGCGATACAAACTGGGTTATGTTTGAGTCCTCCAAAATGAGCACTTCGCCGGAGCGACAGCCAATCGTGCTGGTGGTCGACGACCACGAAGACACGCGGCAGATGAGCCTGATCGTGTTGCGGCACCAGGGCTTCGATGCCGTCGCCGCTGACGGCGCGGCCGCCGGCTTTGAGGCGGCGTGTTCGAATCAACCGGATGTGATCGTCACCGATCTCGCGATGCCGGATGGCGATGGCTGGGATTTCGTGCGCCAGCTGTCGACGGATACGCGCACCAAAGGCATTCCGGTGGTCGTCCTGACCGCATGCGCGACCGAGAGCGTGCGTCAGCGGGCGCGCGAGGAACGCTGCGCCGGCTTCTTCTTCAAGCCCTGCGCGCCTGACGTTCTTGCGGGCGAGCTGCGTCGGCTGATCGCAGCACGGGTGCAATCGGTTTAGCCGATACCTCTTCCTTCTGTTCTTCCTGTTCCAGGACCATCTCCTCGGCCTTGATCTCGACGCGCTCGCGCTTGATGTCGAGGCGCAGCCGTCCGAACAGGCTCATGTAGAGATTCGCCACCCACACCAGCGTGAACCACGCGAGGAATGCGCCGCGCCAATCCGGGAGCAAGAGTCGATAGCCGGTGATGAGCACGGCGCCGCCGGCCACGTAGTGACTGAAGCAGTACTCGCACGTGAAGAGATAGAAGAACTTCCGTTCGACGAGCGTGCGCGCCGTTTCGCTGCGGCGCACACACCACTCGTGGACTTCCTTGAACACGTCTTCGTGGGTGACCGTCCACGCGACGCACGAAACCGGCGCCGCGAGGACGAACAACCACAGTAACTGCATCCCCTCCGTCATTGATATCAGGCAGCAGCCGGAATCTTCAGGACCTGTCCGGGCTTGATCTTGTCCGGATCCGTCAGTTGATCTTTGTTGGCGTTGAAGATCTTCATGTAGGCGTTGGCATCGCCGAGACGTTCCTTGGCGATCTTGCTGAGCGTATCGCCGGCCTTCACGGTGTAGGTCTCGACCTTCGGCGCGTTCGGATCGATCTTGATCTCGCCGACGATGTCGTTGCGCCAGTCCGGGACGGTCTTGATGGCGTCCCAGATCTTGTTGACCTCATCCTGGTTCTTCACCATGCCCTTGAAGTAGAGCTTGCCATCGCGCTCTTCCGCCGAGCCCTCCATGTGGAAACCCTTCGCCGTCTGAATGGCATGGCTGTACTTGTCTCGCAGGTTCATTGCACTTGCCTCCCGGGCAAACTCATGCAAACGTGGCTCCAAGGCAGATTTATTGCACGGTGTGGGACAGGACGGTGTCTATGCGTACGCGCACGATGGCTGTGCTGGCAGCGTTGCTGATTCTGGGAAGCGCCGTTCCCTCTGCTGCCCAGTACTTCGGACGAAACAAGGTCCAATACGAGAAGTTCGAATTCAAGGTGCTCACCACCGAGCACTTCGACATTTATTACTACCCTGAGGAAGAAGCCGCGGTGCAGCTGGCGGCGCGCATGGCGGAGCGATGGCATGCGCGACTGACCAGGCTGTTTCAACACGAGCTCAGCGGCAGGCAGCCGCTCGTCTTGTATGCGGCTCATCCGCACTTCCAGCAGACCAACATCCTGGGCGACATCGGCGAAGGGACCGGCGGCGTGACGGAGAGCAATCGGCGCCGCGTCATCCTGCCGTTTGCCGGCGGCATGGCGGAAACGGATCACGTGCTCGGCCACGAGCTGGTGCACGCATTCCAGTACGACATGGCGGCGCAGACCGATGCCCGCGGCCGCCCGACGGGCGCCGGCATCCAGGCGTTGCCGCTGTGGTTCATCGAAGGCATGGCCGAGTACCTGTCGCTCGGGCCGATCGATTCGAACACCGCGATGTGGGTGCGTGACGCCGCGTCGCGCGACGCGATGCCGTCGATCGACAAGCTCGACGATCCAGACTTCTTCCCGTATCGCTACGGTCACGCGTTCTGGGCCTACGTCGCCGGCCGCTGGGGCGATCGCGTCGTCGGCGAGCTGCTGCGCGCGGCCGGGCCCGACGGCAATCTCAAGGCGGCGATCGCCGCGGTCTTCGGCGAAGACGACAAGCAGTTGTCGGCGGAATGGCACGAGGCGACGAAGAAATCGTTTGCGGCGGTGTATGAGACGGCGCGTCCGGCCAGCGCGTTCGGCCGCGCGCTGATCTCGCGCGAGCACAGCGGCGGCGATCTGAACGTCACGCCGTCGATCAGCCCCGACGGCAAGAGCGTGGTGTTTCTCTCCGAGAAGTCGATGTTCTCGATCGACATGTACCTGGCTGACGTCGCGACCGGCCGCATTCGACGCAAGCTCGTCGAGACGACGAGCGATCCGCATTTCGACAGCCTGCAGTTCATCGGGTCGGCAGGGGATTGGGCGCCTGACAATCGCCGCTTCGTGTTTGCGGCGCTGCATGCGGGGCAACCCGTGCTGACGATTGTCGATACCGAGAACGGCGATCGCCAGGCTGAGTACGAGTTCAAGGATCTCGGCGAGATCTACAACCCGGCGTGGGCGCCTGACGGCAATCGCATCGCGTTCTCGGCGTTGACGGGCGGCGTGCTCGATCTGTTCGTCTATGCGCTCGATACGAAGCAGCTGCAGCAGATCACCAACGATCCGTTTGCGGATCTCGATCCGGAGTGGAGCCCGGATGGCCGCGAGCTGGTGTGGGTGACGGATCGCTTCTCGTCGAACCTGGATTCGCTGTCGTTCGGCAACTATCGCATCGCGGCGATCACGCCGGGCGGGGCGGCGCGCGAGCTGGCGGGATTTGCGAATGGTCGAAACTCGAATCCGGAATTCGCGCCCGATGGCTCGCTCTATTTCCTCGCGACGCCCGACGGCATTCCGAACATCTATCGCCTGCCGAATCCGGCCCGCGGCGGCACGCCGATGAAAGTCACGAACGTGATTTCCGGTGTCGCCGGCATTACGCCCCTGACGCCGGCGTTGTCGGCGGCGTCGAAAGACAACGCGTTCGTGTTCACGGTCTTCGAGAACGATCACTACAACATCTACGCGAGCGACGCGTCGAAGCCGGTGACCGTTGGAGCGCTGGCGACGGATTCGCGCAACGCCGCGGTGTTGCCGCCGGCGGAGCGAAAGCCTGACACGGTGGTGCGGTTGCTTGAAAGCAGTAATCAGGGTCTGCCCGCGCCGCGTGACTATGAGGTCGAAGACTACAAGGCGAAGCTGACGCTCGAGGGCATCAGCCAGCCGACGGTCGGCATCGGCGCGGATCGATTCGGCACGTATGCGGCGGGCGGCGTGTCGTTCGTGTTCAGCGACATCCTCAACGATCACATGATCGGCGCGACCGTGCAGTCGACGAGCCGCATCGAAGAGACCGGCGCGCAGGCGGTCTATCTCAATCGCAAGTCGCGCTGGAACTGGGGTGTGGTCGTCGAGCATCTGCCGTATGTGACCGGCAGCTACGCGCAGGGCCTCGCCACGGATCCCAACGGCAACACGGCGATCGTGCAGCAGCAGGTGCGCGTGACGCAGCTGAACTCGGGCGCGAGCGCGATTGCGCAGTATCCCTTCAGCCGCGTGCAGCGCGTCGAGTTCTCCGTCGGCGTGCGGCGCATTGGTTTCGACGCGCAGCTCGAATCGCAGTTCTTCTCGCCGGTGACGGGGCAGTTCATCGACGAGCAGCGCGAGGAGCTCCCGCGGCCCGACGCGATCAACATGGCCGAGACCACCGCCGCGCTCGTCTATGACTCGTCGATCTTCGGCGCCACCAGCCCGCTGGTTGGACGCCGCTACCGCTTCGAGTATTCGCAGATGGCGGGCTCGATTACCTACGGTGGATTCCTCGCGGACTATCGCCGCTACTGGATGCCGGCGCGTCCGTTCACCTTCGCCGTTCGTGGATTGCACTATGGACGTTACGGATCCGGCGCGGAGGATCCGCGGCTCACGCCGTTGTTCCTGGGTTATCAGGGTCTGGTGCGTGGCTACGACTTCGGATCGTTCGACGCGAATGAATGCGAGTCAGTCGACTTGACGGCGTGCCCGGCGTTCGATCGCCTGAACGGCAGCCGCGTCGCGATCGGCAGCGCGGAATTGCGGTTCCCGCTGCTTGGTCTCTTCAGCCGCAAGTCGTTCTACGGCCCGTTCCCGATCGAGATGGCGCTCTTTGCCGACGCCGGCATGGCGTGGACGTCGGAGATCAAGCCGAGGTTCGCCGGCGGAGAACGTGATTGGGTCCGCAGCGCCGGCGCCGCATTGAGAGTGAACGTCTTCGGATTCGCGGTTGCCGAATTCGATTATGTGAGGCCGCTGGATCGATCCCGTAAGGGATGGTTGTGGCAATTCGGCTTAACGCCGGGATTTTGATCATTCGATAGACTGGGCCCATGACGCGTACAGAGCATGACGCGCTTGGGCCAGTCGAAGTCCCTGCCGACCGCCTGTGGGGAGCGCAGACCGAGCGCTCCCGCCATTTCTTTGCGATTGGCGTTCCTCGATTCGTCTGGCCGCGGCCGGTGATTCGCGGGCTCGGGCTATTGAAGAAGTGTGCGGCGCTCGCGAATGGCGAGCTCGGCACCATCCCGAAGGATCGCGCTGATCTGATCGCGCGCGCGGCGGATGAAGTGATCAGCGGCGCGCTCGACGGCGAGTTCCCACTCGTCGTGTTCCAAACGGGCTCCGGCACGCAGAGCAACATGAACGCAAACGAGGTGATCGCGAATCGCGCGAATCAGCTCGCGGGCAGGCCGCTCGGCTCGCACGAGCCGATCCATCCAAACGATCACGTCAACAAGGGGCAGTCATCCAACGACGGCTTTCCCGTCGTCATGCACGTCGTCGCCGTCGAGGGCATCGTGCATCGATTGATTCCGGAAGCGACGACGCTGCGAAATACGCTTGCCGGCAAAGCGAAGGCGTACGCGGATGTGGTGATGATCGGCCGCACGCATCTGCAGGACGCGGTGCCGATCACGCTCGGCCAGGTGATCGGCGGCTGGGTCGCGCAAATTGATGACGGCATCGCCGGCGTCACGGCGACACTCGATGGTCTCTACGCGGTCGCGTACGGCGCGACCGCGGTTGGCACCGGACTCAACGCGCATCCGAAGTTTGGCGAAACCGCCGCCAAATACCTCGCGAAGGAAACTGGACAACCGTTTCGCGTGACCGCGAATCACGTGGCGGCGCTATCCGGTCACGATGCGATGGCTGCGGCAAGCGGCGCGATTCGCACGCTCGCCGCCGTGCTGATGAAGATGGCGAACGACGTTCGCCTCTATGCCTCCGGCCCGCGCGCCGGCATCGGCGAGCTGCGCATTCCGGAAAACGAGCCGGGCTCATCGATCATGCCCGGCAAGATCAATCCGACGCAGTGCGAAGCCATGACGATGGCGGCGGTGCAGGTGTTTGGCAACGACCTCGCGGTGGCGATGGCCAATTCGCAGGGGCACTTCCAGCTCAATGTCTACAAGCCGGTGATGCTGCACAACGTGCTGGAGTCGATCGATCTCCTCGCCGACGCGTGCCGCTCCTTCGATCGTCACTGCGCGCGCGGCCTCGAGCCCAATCTCGATCGCATCCGGCGGCACGTCGAAGAGTCGCTGATGCTCGTCACCGCGCTCAACCCGCACATCGGCTACGAAAAGGCCGCGTCGATCGCGCTGAAGGCCCATCGCGAACAGCTGTCGCTGCGCGACGCCGCGATCGCGTCGGGGTACGTGACGGACGCGCAGTTTGCGGAATGGGTCAGGCCGGAAAAAATGGCGCGCCCGAACCCGCTCGCGTAATCTATTGCCTTCTTGGCGGTGCCTCGTCTGTTCCTCGCGCTCGTCTTCGCGGCCGTCGCGGCCCTCTATCTTTTTGATCTGTCGAACAGTCCGGTTTATTTCGGAGGCGATGAGGCGCATTTCGCCGCCATCGGGCACTCGCTCGCGACCACCGGCCGTGCCCTGAACGGCGACCGGTTCCCGGTGTTCGTCAACCTCGCCGATCCGCTCGGCGAGCCGCCGCAGCCGTGGGGTGACTCGTATTACCACCCGATGCTGTTTTATCTCGATGCCGCCGTGATGCTGGTGGCGGCGCCGACGATAGCGGCCGCGCGATTGCCGGTGGCGATCATCGGCGGCCTGCTGAGTCCGTTGTTGCTCTATGTCGTCGCGCGCCGCATCATCGGCGAGGGCGTGCCGGCGCTGATCGCGGCGCTCGTGCTGGCGCTCGCACCAGTTCACGTGATCCTCAGCCGGCAGGCGCTCGATTACATCATTCCCGTCCCGTTCGTGCTCGGCTGGTTATGGTGTCTGGATGCGTCGCTGCGCGCGCGCAACGGACAGTACGTCGCATCGGCCAGCGCGATGCTCGGCATCGGCTGTTACAGCTACATCGCGTCGTGGGCGGTGATGCCGATGCTGCTCGCACTCTCGTGGGTGATCTGGGTGCGGGCCGGCCTCGCGCGGCGGTCGATCGCGGTGTCCGCTCTCGCCTTCGCCATTCCCGTCGTCGTCGCGCCCCTCTGGATTGCTTTTCATCCGCAGATGTTTCACGACACGGTCGCGCGCTATACCGCCGAGCCTTACGGGCCGAAGACGCCGTTCGTGCCGACGTTCATCAGTTTGATACAGCCCCGGTTGTGGTTCGTGCGCGGCGGGCCGAGCCTGACGACGGCGACGGCGCGATCCGGCGTGGTGCTGCTGCCGGTCGCTGCGCTGTTGGCGAGTGGCGCGATCGTGCTGGCGCGGCGTCGCGACTGGCGCGCTGCCGTGATCGGGTCCGGTCTGTTGATCGGATTGCTGCCGGCGGCGGTGAAAGGCGAGCCCGGCATGATCCAGCGCGCGATGTACGTCTTGCCGTTCATCGCGTTGACGGCAGGCGTCGGTGTGGCGTGGCTGTGGCAATCCCGGCCCGGGCGCGCGATCGCGGCCGTGTTGCTGGCCGCATCAGTGCTGCAGTGCGGCTACTTTTATTTCGATTACCTCACCCACTACAAGCTTCGATCGGCGTTCTATTACGATCCCGTTGCATTTCGCGACGTCGCCGGAGAGTTGATCCACGCTTCGGACGTGCCTCAGTACTACTTCACGACCGACCTCGATGATGCCGGCGTGAAGTGGCGGTTCTACACGACGCTCGAAGGGCGAACGGACCTGTTGTCGCGCACGCGATATATCAAGAGCGATGAACACCCGGCGGCGCCGGCCGGCAGCATGCTCGTCACCTATGACGAGACGGCGAGGATCGACGCCCTCGTTGCCGACGGCTGGCGAATCGCGACCATCCTGAAGGACGTCGACGCGCGCCCGGCCGCCGTGATCCTTCGCAAGCAGCCGTAACGCTCATGTGGCGCATCATCACCCTTGTTGCCGTTCTGTGGCCCAGCCATTTGAGCGGCGTCCTTGATGGCGCGCCGCTCGATACCGGCACCGATGCGTTGTTGCTCGGTCTCGTCGTGCCGACGTTGCTCTGGGCGCATCCCGCCTTTCTTCGCAAGACAATCGTTCGCGTCACGATCGCGGCCGTCCTCTTGATCAAGCTCGGTGCCGCGTTCGCGGTTCAGCAGCAGGGATGGTGCGTCACGTTCGTGCCGCCATACCCGATGGTGCGCGACAGCACCGGCAAGCCGCACTCGTGGGACATGCGCGCCGATTGGCTTGCCGATGATCCCGCATGTTCCGCGATCATGACGCGCAGTTATCTCGACACCGGGCAGTTGCCGGTGTGGTTCTACAACCTGCCGCCGCCGGATGACGCGGTCGTGCGCGGGCCGCGGTTCAGTCCCGGTGAAATCCCGGTGCGCATCGGCGGCATCGGATACATCACGGTAGGCGGGCCGGGCGTCTTCGATCTGTTGACGGCGCCGATGATGGACGCGGCGCTGCGTGTCGACGGCACTCGTGTCGAGCCGGCCGAGCCCGCACATCACCGCGTGAGCCTGACTCGCGGCAGCCACCTGATTCAGTTTGAAGGCACGCTGCTCGGCAAGTATTGGCGCGTCGTGCCCGAGTGGAACGGCACTGCCATGGGATCGATGTCGTTTCCGCTCACGACGTTGCGGCCGCCGTCGCGAGTCGAGCGCCTGTTGATCAAACCGTTGAACTGGCTGATCACGATTACCCTCTTCGCGCTGATCGCCGCCTGGCTGTGGAGCGCGCTGGCGCGCGTGCACGCGCCGCACATGTTGATCTGGAGTGCGGCGGCATCGTTGGCGATCGTCGTCGTGACTATTTATCTACCGCAGCAGGCGCCGTGGTACACGGTGCTCGTGACCTCACTTGCGCTGCTGATGCCGCTGCGCCGACGCTTCATGTCGGTGAGCGGCATCTTCTTTGTGCTGTTCGTGCCGTGGCTCGCGTATGTCGCGACCGCAAACGCGCCGCAGATTGGGCACTGGACGTTGTACGGCATCGGCAACGACAACTTCCTGTTCCAGCGCTTCTCGTACCGCATCTTCATGCAGCATTACTGGCTCGAAGGCGGGCAGACGACGTTCTGGAACCAGCCGTTCTTTCGCTGGATCGCCGGCGCGATCCACATGCTGTTCGGCGATTCGAGCGTCGGCCAGGCGTACTGGGATGCGGGCGGCGTTGCCATCATCATGCTCTTCGCCTATCGCAGCGTGCTGCCGATGGCCGGATTCACATTCGGTATGGTCGCGGCGCTGATTCCGATGGCGATGTTCCTGCTGGGACCGGCGCTCGAATTCGTCGGCTTCGGCCTGTCGGAGATTTCATCGGCGGCGTTCATCTATCTCGCCGCGTTCTTTGCGATGCGCAACCGCGGCTGGCGCGATGCGCTCATCGCCGGCGTACTGGTGACGCTCGGTTTCTATACGCGCCTCAACAATCTGCCGATGGCGATGGCGGTCGTGACGTTTGCGTTGCCAGTCTCGTACGCGGCCGGTGACTGGTGGCGCGTGCCGAAGTGGTTGCCGCTCGTGCAATGGCGCGTGGTCCTGGCGATCGCGGCGGTGCTCGCTGTTGGAGGAATCCTGTTCGCGTGGCGCACGTGGTACTACACCGGCGTCTTCAGCCTGTTTCACGGCACGCAGCGTGAATTCCTCGCCGTCTGGAAGCAGGGGATGACCTTTCGCGAGGCCCTGCCCGCGATGATCAGCAGCGCCATGATGGTGCTGACCGGACAGGATCCGCCGCGGCTCGCACTGCACGCGACGCCGCTGGTGGCGGCAGGCGTCATTTCAGCCGCCGCGTTGTGCGGGCTTCGCGGATTTCGCAGCGCACCGTTGCCGGCGGTCGCCATGTTCGTGGCCGGTTTGTCCGGCGCGCTGATCACGCGCGGCTGGGGACACGAGGGCCGTTTTTCGATTCATCTCTACGGATCCGCGGCGGCGTTGTGTGCCTGGGCCTCAGCAGCACTGTGGGGGTCCGCCTTCAGGCGGACCGTGAAATCCCGTAATATTCACGCCATGACCAATCCACAACGCATTGCTCTCACGCTCATCGCTGTTGTGTCGCTGTTCACCGCGGTCGTCCCCGCGCAACAGGCGGCGATGTCGCCGGCCGACATGCAGCGCCGCCGCGATCTCGAAGCCAAACTGCAGGACATCGCGGTCGTCGAGCGGCGCGTGATGATCCCGATGAAAGACGGCGTGCGACTGGCCACCGACATCTATCGCCCGAAGAAGGCAGTCGCTAATTCGCGAGGGACGAGCGTAGAAAATAAATGGCCGATCATCTTCGTCAAAACGCCCTACAACATGAACTTCTGGGACGTCCGCAACGGGGTGCCCGCCGACATGTCGCGCATCATCGAAGCGATCGAGAAAGGCTACGCCTACGTCGGACAGAACGAGCGCGGCCACTTTTACTCGGAAGGCAACTACGACATTCTCGGCGCGCCGATCACCGACGGCTACGAGACGGTCGACTACCTGACCAAGCAGCCGTGGTCGAACGGCAAGCTGGGCACGACCGGCTGTTCGTCGACAGCGGAGTGGCAACCTGCGGTCGCGTCGCTCGGTCATCCGGGATATGCCGCGATGAACGTGCAGGGCTTCGGCGCCGGCATCGGCAAGGTGGGACCGTACTGGGAGCAGGGCAACTGGTATCGCGGCGGCGCGATGCAGATGCTGTTCATCACGTGGATCTACGGCGAGCAGAACCAGGTGCGGCCGATGTTCCCGAAAGACACGCCGCGCGAGGACCTGATTGCGGCCTCGCGCCTGTTCGATCTCGCGCCGCGCATGCCTCCGGTTGACTGGGACAAGGCGCTGTGGCACCTGCCGACGCAGGACATCCTCAAGAGCGTGAATGGACCGAAAGGCATC
>Ga0075418_10008921_pt1 | contig 11246 bp, 10 predicted proteins | sample SoiMetdeltSBSDD2_FD_81776 | JGI IMG/M metagenome (GOLD analysis project Ga0075418, IMG submission 81776) | Bulk soil microbial communities from a Populus tree surrounding site in Tennessee, USA - Soil MetaG P. deltoides SBSDD2 | ecosystem: Environmental > Terrestrial > Soil > Tree plantation...
CACGCCGACCAGTTCCAAGTCGGGGCGCTCGATCAGCGTGCGCAGCGCGTGGCGGCCCACGTTGCCGGTGGAGAATTGGATGACTCGTCGCACGCGGCTCCCCTAGAGCAGATCGGTGATGGTTTTGAGGCCGGCTTCGTACAGCACGCCGGGCAGCATGCCGCCGTCGATCTCGATCGTGGTGCCGTTGATGAAATCGGCTGCGCCGCTGCATAAGAACACGCATGCTCGGCCGACTTCGGCGGGCTCGCCCGCGCGCTTGAGTGGAACGTTGCGGAAATACTGGGCACCGTCCGGGTCGTCCTTGGGCAGCACGAAGCTGCGGAAGTTTTCGGTCATGGTCGGGCCGAGGGCCAGCGCGTTGACGCGGACGCGTGGCCCCCACTCCTCGGCCAGCGAACGGGTCAGGTGGTTCAGGCCGGCCTTGGCCGCACCGTAGGACACCAGCGTCGGTGACCCTGCGGGGTGGCCGGCGCCGCTGGAGATGTTGATGATCGAGCCGGTGCCGTCTTGTCCGCGCATCTGCCGATACACCCGAATGGCAAACCATAGCGGGCTGATCAGATTCATCTGTATTGCGAACGAGTGAAACAGCACCGTGCGCTCAAAGTCGTCGTCACTGCGCGGTGCGCCCTGAATCTGCGCGACGAGCGCGGGCACGTCCTCGACGTTCGGGGTGGGCACCGTGCCGCCGGCGTTGTTGACAAGGATGTCGATGCGGCCGTACGTCTCGGCCACCTGCGAGACCAGTGCGTCGACGGAGCGGTAATCACCTTGGTCGCAAACCAATTGGGCGGACCACGGCACCCATTCAGGTTCGACGCCGGGTAGCCCGTCAAGTTTGGAACGCGAGCAGCCGATGACCGTGGCGCCCGCGCGCAGCAGTTCGTGCGCGATGCCGACGCCGACTCCCCTGCTGGTGCCGGTGACGACCGCGATCTTGCCGTCGAGTGCGCCCATGTCAGAACGCCGGTATGCCGTCGCGATGTGGATGCAGTGCGCCCAGCGGCGAGGTCAACGGCAGATGCAGCGCGTCGACGACACCCGGGGCGGCGTCGCATACCCACGGGATGGCGTTGACGGCGCGCATGCCGGTGGCGAGCAGGCCTTGATCGCTGGAGCTTTCGCCGTCGCGGAAGCCGACCTCGAATTCGGCGTCGAAGCTCGGTTCACCGTCGACGATGACGCGCCACGTGCCGTCGATGCCGCCGGTGCGGCTCTTCGGCCAGTCCGGTGCGAGGTCGTCGGCCATCCGGTCGACGTGCTCGATGGTGATCACCTCCTGGCCATCGACGACGCCGATGCATTTCGCATAGGTGGCGCCGACGGTGCCGGCTTCGATGACGCCGCAGGCGGTTTCGAGCCGCCGTGGGGTGGGCAGGAATTCGCAGGACTCTCTGATCTCGTCGAGCTGGACACCCAATGCATCGGCCACCATGGTCACCGCGGCGCCCCAGCCCCACGTCAGGACGCCGGGGCTTTTCAGGCCGCCCTGGTAGTCCAGCGGTTGGCCGAATCCGAACAGCTCGCGCATGTCGAATTCGACCGGGTATCGCGAGTAGTCGGTGATCTCGATGCCGCGCACGGAGTACACCTTGTGCGACATCGTCATCAGCGCGATCGGGAACAGGTCGCAGCCGAAGCCCGGTTCGATGCCGGAGGAGAAGATCGAGCTCGAACCGGCCTGCGCCGCTTGGCGAATCGCGTCGAGATAGCGTTCCGACAGCGACCCGCGCTCGTACACCAGGCCTGGGAGTGACGTGGTGACGATGTTCTTGCCCGCGGCGAGGATGCGGCAGAGGTCGGCCAGCGCCTCTTTCGGTCGCGAGCCGGCGGGCGCCGCGTAGACGACGCAGTCCGCGTCGCCGTCCAGGACAGCCGTCTCATCGCGGCTGGCGGCCACGCCGATCGGTGCGATCCCGGCCAGCGTGCCGATGTCCTCGCCGTCCTTGCTCGCCGAATGCACCCAGGCGCCTACCAGCTCGTAATTGGGCCGGTCGACGATCGTGCGGATCGCGAATCGCCCGACGCCACCGGTCGCCCACACCGCCACTTTGTAGGTCTGCACGCGCAAACCATAAACCACTCAATGTTTTTGCGGGGCCGTTTCCGTCAGTCTCGCTGCGGCCCGCCCACCACCACGCCCGCGGCCCGTTCGATCGGCTTGATGGCCGCGGTGAAGTCTGACTCCGGGCCGAGCTCGCGGTTCACCGTTTCCCACAGTCGCGCCACCGCCTCGGCGACTTCCATTGACACGCCGAGTGCTTTGGCCTCCGCGACGTACAAGCGCACGTCTTTCACCATCAGCCCTGTGGCGAAGCCGTAGTCGAAGGTGCGCGGGAGGATTGAGCGCGGGAACTTGTCACGGCTGGCGTTGGTGCCGCCAGACCCGGCGTTGAGGACTTCGACCATCGTCGCCGCGTCCAGGCCTGCTTTGACGCCCATCGCAACCGCCTCGCACGTCGCGATGAGGCCGGTGGCCGCCAACAAATTGTTGACGAGTTTCATCGTCTGCGCCGAGCCGGGCTTGTCGCCCAGATAGAACGCTCGGCCAATCGCTTCGTACACCGGCGTCAGCAGCTCGAAGTCGTCTCGCGGTGCGGACACCATCACCGCAAGCGTCCCCGAGTTGGCACCGCTGACCCCGCCGCTGACCGGGCTGTCGATCGCGACGATTCCGCGCCGGGCGAGCAGGACATGCACCTCGATCGCGGTCTGCCGACCCACCGTCGAGAAGTCGACGAACCGCTTGATTCGCGAACCCTCAGCGACGGCAGTCGCAACGTCACGGGAAGCCTGCGGCGACGGAAGGCTGGCCATCACCGTTTCCGCATTGTCGGCGACATCCCGAGCGGACGCCGCGGCCCGCGCTCCGACGAGGGTTTCCACCACCTCGGCACGCGTGTCGAACGCGACGACATTGTGGCCGGCCGCCACCATGCGTCTTGCGATGGGAAATCCCATGTGGCCCAAGCCGATAAACCCGATGTCCACGACAGCTAGCCCTCGTCCAGTTCGGCGAATGTCTGGCGGGCGATGCGGAAGCTGTCGACGGCAGCGGGAACACCGGCGTAGACCGCCACCTGCATGAAGACTTCGCGGATTTCATCGCGCGTCACGCCGTTGGTCAGCGCGCCCCTGATATGTGTGCGTAGCTCCTGCGGCCGGTTGAGTAGCGAGATCATGGCCAGATTCAGCATGCTGTGAGTCTTGAGGGGCAATTCCTCGCGCCCCCACACCGCGCCCCAGCAGTACTCGGTTACCAGATCCTGGAACGGCTTGTTGAAGTCATCCGCATCCGCCGTCGCCGCATTTACATATGCCTCGCCGAGCACCGCCGCCCGGACTTCGCGCCCCTTGTCATAAGTGTTCTGATCCAACGTGTTTCCTCGATTCTTCTCGAGGAGGGATCGTACGTCAGGCCAGGATGGTGACGGCTGAGTTAGGCCATCTGCTTGTGGTCGGGCATTCCGCCGGTTGTCTCGAACACCACTCGCTTGCCGATCTCGACGGCGTGGTCGGCGAAGCGTTCGTAGAAGCGGCCCAGCAGCGCCACATCGACCGCGGAACACACGCCGTCCTGCCACTTCTGGTCAATCAGCAGTGTGAAGAGGTGGCGATGCTCTGCGTCGACGGCATCATCCTGATCCTGCAGTCGGGCCGCCTTGTCGGGATCGCCTGAACTCAGCACCTCCTGCGCAGTCCGGGCCAATTCGACTGCCCGTCGGCCCATTTCCGCGAATGAGGCGCGAACATCGTCGGGTAGAGCGCATTCCGGATGCCGCAGCCGCGAGATGCTGGCGACGTGCACGGCCAGCGCACCCATCCGCTCGATATCGGCGCCAACGTGGATCGCGCCCACGATCGTCCGCAAGTCGCCGGCGACCGGTTGCTGCAGGGCGAGCAGTTTGATCGCGCAGGCCTCGGCGCGCTTGCTCATCGCCACGATGTGCTCGTGGTCGGCGATGACTTGCTCTGCCACCGAGAGATCCGCACCCAGCAGTGCCTGAGTCGCGTGCTCCATTGCGTCGGCCGCCCGCCCACACATCTCGCCGACCTGGGCGGACAATGAGGATAATTCCTCGTAATATGTCGTCCGCATGATTCTGAAACCTCCGCTGCTGGGCACCAGCCGGCTGCTAGCCAGCACTACCTGGTACCCGCGCGCGATCCAGTCTAATCCGCCGCGCATCAGTGACCTTGCTGAGACCCGAACTGAGACCGGTTGTCGTTGCGGGGGAACTGGTCGCGCGGTTGATAGGTCGGCGTGGCGGTGACGGTCTCGGTGGCCGTCGCGACCGACGTCTGAACCGAGGTCTGGACCGTCGTCGCAATATCCGTCTCGGTGTTGGTGACCGTGCTGGGCGCGACAGTGACGGTGTCAACCGGGCCTGCACCGCCGCCGCCGGAGCCGCCCGCCGCCGCGCTCGTCGTGGTTGTCGTCGTCGTGGTGGTCGTGCTTGTTGTCGCCGGTGCGGTGGTTGGTCAACGACAACGGAATCTCGCTTCCTCGCAAAGTTACGACGGGACAGCGAGATTCATACCTGCGCGCAGGCGCCGGGCAACAGGACCGCTACGTAGAGCTTCCTGTCAGCCCGCTGAACTGACCGGCTCGATAGGAAGTTGTCGCAGCGCAGCAGGCGCATCGGCGGGCACCACCGGATGCTCCGGCGGAATCGGGGCGAGCCGCTTGTACGGCTGGCCCTGTGCTGGCCGCTGATCGACCTGGCCCTTGTTCGGCCACAGCGACGCTGCCCGCTCGGCCTGCGCGGTGATCGAAAGCGACGGATTCACACCGAGATTCGCCGATACCGAGGCGCCGTCGTGCACCGAGAGTGTCGGATAGCCGTACACCCGCTGATAGGGGTCGATCACCCCGTGCTCCGCGGTGTCGCCGATCGCCGCCCCACCCAGGAAGTGCGCGGTCAGCGGGATGTTGAACAGCTCGCCCCAGGTGCCGCCCGCCACGCCGTCGATCTTCTTGGCAATGCGTCGGGTGACCTCGTTGCCTGCCGGGATCCACGACGGGTTCGGCTCGCCGTGGCCCTGCTTGCTGTCGAGTCGCCGGAAGCCGAGTTTGGTGCGCCGCGTGAAGGTGGTGATCGAGTTGTCCAGATGCTGCATCACCAATGCGATCATCGTGCGCTCGCTCCACCGCCGGGGGTTGAGCAGCCGGAGCATGGCCCGAGGATCTTCGCCTGCCTGCTGCAGGAACTGCCTCCAGCGCGGCACGTCGGTGCCCTGCGGCCCTGCGCCGTCGGTCATCAGGGTCTGCAACAGCCCCATCGCGTTTGACCCCTTGCCGTACCGAACGGGTTCGACGTGCGTGTCCGATGTCGGATGGATCGACGAGGTGATCGCGACGCCGTGCGTGAGATTGAGGTCGGGCGACACGTTGAAGCGTCCCGCACCCACGATCGACTCAGAGTTGGTTCGGGTCAGCACGCCGAGCTTGTCGGACAGCTTGGGCAGCTTGCCTTTGTCGCGCATCTTGAACAACAGCTTCTGGGTGCCCCAGGTGCCCGCGGCCAGCACGACGTGCGAGGCGGTGTAGGTGCGCCGCTTGAACGGCAACAATCCGGTCCTTGCGGTGCGCACCTTCCACGACCCGTCGGGCCGCTGCTCCAGGCCGGTCACCGTCGTCATCGGAATGACTTCTGCCCCAGCCCTTTCCGCCAACCCTAGGTAGTTCTTCAACAACGTGTTCTTGGCACCGTAGCGGCAGCCGGTCATGCAGGAGCCGCATTCGATGCAGCCCGTCCGCGCGGGCCCGGCACCGCCGAAATAGGGATCGGGCACGGTCTTGCCCGGTGCCTTATTACCGTCGGGCCCGAAGAACACCCCGACCGGAGTCGGCACGAATGTGTCGCCGATGCCCATCTCATCGGCGACCTCCTTCATGACACGGTCGGCGTCGGTGAAGGTCGGGTTCTGGACCACGCCGAGCATGCGCTGGGCCTGGTCGTAGTGCGGCATCAACTCGGAGTGCCAGTCGGTGATGTTCTTCCACTGCGGGTCGTTGAAGAACGGGTCCGGCGGCACATACAAGGTGTTGGCGTAGTTCAGCGACCCGCCGCCGACCCCCGCGCCCGCCAGGATCATGACGTTGCGCAGCAGGTGGATTCGCTGGATGCCGTACATGCCGAGCTTCGGCGCCCACAAGAACTTGCGCAGGTTCCAGGAGGTCTTGGCGAAGTCTTCGTCGTTGAACCGGCGGCCGGCCTCGAGCACCCCGACGCGATAGCCCTTCTCCGTGAGCCGCAGCGCGGTGACGCTTCCCCCGAACCCCGAACCGATGATCAGAACGTCATAGTCAGGTTTCACGCGACCAGTATGGACTTAACGATCGCTAAGTTCTAGACAGGGGGGCCTAATTTGTAAAGCAGGCCCTCGCTGACCAGGCAGAATTAGCTGCCGACCGTCAGACCGACCTTCTGGAACTCCTTCAGGTCGCAATAGCCGGCCTTGGCCATCGACCGGCGCAGCCCGCCGACCAGGTTCAGCGAGCCGAACGGGTCATCCGACGGGCCGGTCAGCACCTGCGCCAGCGGCGGCCGCTCCCCGATCGCGACCTGCAGCAACGCGCCGCGCGGCAACGATGGATGGGCCGCAGCGGCCGGCCAGAACCAGCCGCCGCCGAGCGCCTCGGCCGCCGTCGAAAGCGGGGTGCCCAGCACCACCGCGTCGGCACCACACGCGATGGCCTTGGCCAGGTCGCCGGACGTGTGGATGTCGCCGTCGGCCAGCACATGGACGTACCGGCCGCCGGTCTCGTCGAGGTATTCGCGACGGGCCGCGGCCGCATCCGCGATCGCCGTCGCCATCGGCACGCTGATGCCCAGCACCTCGTCGCTCGTCGTCACGCCGGACGTCGACCCGTAGCCGACGATCACACCCGCCGCCCCGGTGCGCATCAAGTGCAGGGCGGTGCGATGGTCCAGCACACCGCCGGCCACCACTGGGACGTCGAGCTCGGAAATAAAGGTCTTCAGATTCAGCGGCTCGCCGTCCTGCGCGACGCGCTCGGCCGAAATGATGGTGCCCTGAATAACGAGCAGGTCGATGCCCGCGGCGACCAGCGACGGCGTCAGTGACTGTGCGTTCTGCGGGCTGACGCGCACGGCCGTCGTCACCCCGGCCTCGCGGATCCGCGCTACCGCAGCGCCCAGCAGATCGGGATCCAGTGGCGCCGAATGCAATTGCTGCAGAAGGCGGATGGCCGCCGACGGTTCTGGCTCCTTTTCGGCGGCCTCGATGACTTGGGAGATCTTTTCCTCGACGTCGGCGTGCCGACCGATCAGACCCTCGCCGTTGAGCACGCCCAGCCCACCGAGGCGGCCCAACTCGATGGCGAACTCCGGCGACACCAACGCGTCGGTGGGATGCGACACCACCGGGATCTCGAACCGGTAGGCGTCCATCTGCCAAGCCGTCGACACGTCCTGCGACGACCGGGTGCGCCGCGACGGCACGATGTTGATGTCGTCCAGTTCATAGGTGCGACGGGCGGTTCTGCCCATGCCAATTTCAACCATGTCTCGCACGACCGGCTCCTAGTGGCTGGTGTAGTTCGGTGCTTCGACGGTCATCGTGATGTCGTGCGGATGGCTTTCCTTCAAGCCCGCAGCCGTGATCTGCACGAACTGCGCCTGCTGCAACTGCTCGATGGTCGCCGAACCGGTGTAGCCCATGGCCGCGCGCAGGCCGCCGGTGAGCTGGTGGATCACTGTCGACAGCGGGCCGCGGAATGGCACCCGGCCCTCGATGCCTTCCGGCACCAGCTTGTCCTCGGAGAGCGCGTCGTCCTGGAAGTAGCGATCCTTCGAATAGGACTTGGCGCCGCCGCGGCCCTGCATGGCACCCAGCGACCCCATGCCGCGGTAGCTCTTGAACTGTTTGCCGTTGACGAAGATCAGCTCCCCCGGCGATTCCGCTGTGCCGGCCAGAAGCGACCCCAGCATGGTGGTGGACGCACCGGCGGCCAGCGCCTTGGCGATGTCACCGGAGTACTGCAGTCCACCGTCGGCGATGACCGGCACCCCGGCCGGCGAGCACGCGGCGACGGCCTCCAGAATCGGGGTGATCTGCGGCGCGCCGACGCCCGCGACCACCCGCGTGGTGCAGATCGACCCGGGCCCGACACCGACCTTCACCGCGTCGGCCCCGGCCTGGACCAGGGCGGAGGCCGCGGCACGGGTCGCGACGTTGCCGCCGATCACGTCGACCCGCTCACCGACCAAGGTCTTGAGCCGGTGCACCATGTCGAGCACCAACCGGTTGTGCGCGTGCGCGGTGTCGACGACCAGCACGTCGACTCCTGCATCGACGAGAGTCATCGCGCGCGTCCACGAATCGTCGCCGACACCGACGGCCGCGCCGACGAGCAGTCGACCGTCGCTGTCCTTGGTGGACAGCGGGAACTGTTCGGTCTTGACGAAGTCCTTGACCGTGATCAGCCCGGTCAGCTTGCCGTGGCCGTCGACGATCGGAAGCTTCTCAATCTTGTAGCGGCGCAACAGACCTAGCGCCGCTTCGGCGGAAACACCCGCTTGCGCAGTGATCAGCGGCGCCTTCGTCATCACCTCCGAGACCGGCTTGCTCATGTCGACTTCGAAGCGCATGTCGCGGTTGGTGATGATGCCGACGAGCTCGCCGGTGTCATCGACGACGGGCAGCCCGGAGATCCGGAACCGCGCGCACATCGCGTCGACCTCGGCCAGCGTGTTGTCGGGCGAGCAGGTGACCGGATCGGTGACCATGCCGGCTTCGGAGCGCTTGACCGTCTCCACTTGGCCGGCCTGCTCGGCCACCGGAAGGTTGCGATGCAGCACGCCCATGCCGCCCGCCCGGGCCATCGCGATCGCCATTCTGGATTCGGTCACGGTGTCCATCGCCGAGCTGACCAACGGCACCTTCAGCCGGATCCTCTTCGTCAGCTGGCTGGAGGTATCGGCGTTGGCGGGCACCACGTCGGAAGCGGCGGGCAGCAGCAGAACGTCGTCGAACGTGAGCCCGAGCATCGCGACCTTGGTCGGGTCATCGCCGCCGGTCGGCACCGGAACGGCGATGGGAATGCTGCTTTCAGCAATCGACATGGGCGGGCCTTCCATCGGCGTCGAGCTAGATACTCATCTTATCGGCATTGACCTCGCCACCTGGGCCCCACACGGCGTTGCAGATCCCCAGGTGGGCTTGCCGCGCAACGGCTGGCGCGATCCCAGTACCGCTGCGTAATGTGGACTCGTGCGCGATCACCTCCCACCGGGTTTGCCGCCCGACCCGTTCGCCGACGACCCATGCGACCCTTCGGCGGCGCTTGATGCGCTCGAGCCGGGCCAGCCGCTGGACCCGCAGGAGCGGACCGCCGTCGAGGCCGATCTCGCTGATCTCGCGGTGTACGAGGCGCTGTTGGCGCACAAGGGAATTCGCGGCCTGGTGGTGTGCTGCGACGAGTGCCAGCAGGACCACTACCACGATTGGGACATGCTGCGCGCCAACCTGTTGCAGCTGCTGGTCGACGGCACGGTGCGGCCACACGAGCCGGCCTACGACCCAGAACCCGATGCCTACGTGACCTGGGATTACTGCCGCGGGTACGCCGACGCGTCGCTCAATGAAGCCACGTCGGACACCGACTATCGCTAAGGGCTGAACCCGCTATTCGCCGTCGCCGCGCTTTTTCGGCGGCGGCAGTTCGAATGTCGTCGTCGTGACCGGAATGGTCACGACAGGCTGAGGCTCCGTGACCGGATTCTGAGTCACCGGACTTTGCGGCGCAGGACTTTCCGGGCCGCGCTGACGCGGGGCCTCTGACGGGACCGTCGTCGGGGGCGCGACGACCTGCGCACCGCCGCCGACCGGCGAATCACCATCACCACCCGCGGGCGGCGCGCCGCCACCCACAGGCGGACCGGCAATGGGCGCCTGCGTTGTGGTGGTCGTCGTCGTGACGGCGTGGGTTGTCGTTGTTGTCGTCGTCGGGGCGGTGGTCGTCGTGGTCGGCGGCGTCGTGGTCGTCGGCGTTCCAGTCGCCGGTGGCGGTTCAGGCGCCGGCGAGCTGGATGTCGGCGAGCTCGTTGTTGTGGTCGACGACGTCGTCTCGGACGACGAGGTGCTTGTCTCCGATGACGACGATGTCGCGCTGCTGGTCTCCGACGACGTGCTTGTCGATGCGTCCGATCCCGGCGCGACGACCACCGGCTCGGGCATCGGCGGCGGCGCCACGCCCGGCGCGAGGGTCGCGTCCGGATCCTGAGCCTCGACCTTGACCGTCAGCTGTTGCCACTGACTGACCAGTTCCTCTTTCTGTTCAACGTCATCGACCGAGGCGACGGTGGTCGTCAGCGTCTGCAGCTTGTCCTGGGCGGCTTGCCACTGGCCCTCGTCGATCAGCTGCTGCACCTCGGCCAGCTGCTGCGAGGCGAGCGCCACCTGATCGGTACGGGTCGGCTTCTGCTCGCCGAAGAGCATCGTGTGCAGCCCGTACAGCGGATCGCCGGGACCTGCTCCTGCCACCACCGCGCCAAACCCGCCGAGACACAACACAGCCGCGGCAACCGAGCCCACGATGGCCATCGACGTGCGGGTGCGCTTGCGCGCCTCGACCGCGCGGCGCAGGGCAAAGGTGGCATCGCGGGGTGTCACCGGCGCCATCAGCGGCGGCGTGCGGATCTCGTCGCGCCACCCTGCGAGCAGTTGGGCCAGCTCGGCCTCGGCCGGATCGGTTGCGTACACCTGCTGCTGCGATGCCAGCGAATCGATCAACCGGTCCGTGCGGTTGATCTCGTTGAGCGACGGATCGCCCCCGTTAGTCCAGCGTCCGAAATCAGGCATAGTCGTGCCCCGTCGCGATGATTTCGGATTTCAGCCGCGCAAGCGCCCGGTGCTGCGCGACCCGGACCGCGCCGGCGGTGGAACCGACCGCCTCGGCGGTTTCTTCGGCGCTCATGCCGACCACCACGCGCAGGATCAGGATTTCGCGCTGCTTCTCGGGCAGCACGGACAACAGCTTGTTCATGCGTGCCGACGATTCGGCATCCAGAGCCACCTGCTCGGGGCCTGCGTCCAGGGAAAAGCGCTCCGGCACGACCTCCGTCGGGTCGGAACGATTCCTGGCGGCTGCGCGATGAGCGTCAGCAACCTTGTGCGCGGCGATGCCATACACGAAGGCCAGGAACGGTCGTCCCTGATCCTTGTAGCGCGGCAGCGCCGTGATGGCGGCCAAGCACACCTCCTGTGCGACGTCA
>Ga0075418_10008922_pt1 | contig 11244 bp, 7 predicted proteins | sample SoiMetdeltSBSDD2_FD_81776 | JGI IMG/M metagenome (GOLD analysis project Ga0075418, IMG submission 81776) | Bulk soil microbial communities from a Populus tree surrounding site in Tennessee, USA - Soil MetaG P. deltoides SBSDD2 | ecosystem: Environmental > Terrestrial > Soil > Tree plantation...
ATGATGATCACCACGATCGCCACGACCGCGGCGATGATCCAGATCCACTGCTTGGTGGTCAGGCCCGCGGCAGTGGGATCGGCCTGGAGGGCGGCCGCGCGCGCGGCGAGGTCCTGCAGCTCGGCGTCGGTCAAGGTGGGGAGCGCGCCGCGCACGCGGTCCTCGCTCACGCCCACGACCTTGAGGGCCGCGCCACCCTCCGGGGAGACGAGGAGCGCGTCCACCCGGGCCAGGTTCCTCTCGCGCTCGGCGCTCGCTTCCAGGAGGCGCGCCTGCGCGACGTCGGGGGTGACGAGATGGGTGTCCGGGGTGGCCAGACGCTCTCCGGCTCCGACCTGGACCGCGGACAGGACTGCCGCGGCGCCCAGCGCGACAAGGATCCTTCTCATGAGCCCTCCCCTTTCGAGCCTTCGGTGCGAAGGCATCTCAAAACCACTCTAGCACCGGGCCCGGCGGCGACCCGTGACTGGCGACACGATCGCCCTACCGGGCGCGGCGCGATGCGGATAGAGTCCGCCCGTGCCCGCCACCCTGGACGATGACGGCGGCGGCCGGCCGCGTCTGGAGCGCGGCCTGCTCCTCGGCCTGGCCGGCGGGAAGCTCTTCCTCCACGCCGCCCTGTCGGGGCGGTACGGCTACTTCCGCGACGAGCTGTACTTCCTCGACTGCGGCCGGCACCTGGACTGGGGATACGTCGATCACGCCCCGATGATCGGCCTCGTGGCCCGCCTGGCCCTCCTCCTGGGAGGCTCGCTCCCTGTCCTGCGGCTCATACCGGCGGTGGCGGGGGCGCTGCTCGTGGCCCTCACCGTGGTCCTGGCGCGAGAGATGGGAGGCGGGCGCTTCGCGCAGGCCGTGGCCGGCCTGGCCGTGATCGCGGCGCCCATCTATCTCGGCACCGACAGCCTCATGACCATGAACGCGTTCGAGCCGCTCTTCTGGATGGGATGCGTGTGGGCCCTCGTCCGCATCGCGAACGGCGGAGACCGAAGGCTCTGGCTGGTCTTCGGTGCCCTGGCGGGCCTGGGCCTGATGAACAAGCACTCGACGGTGTTCTTCGGCCTTTCCGTCGCCGCGGCCTTGCTACTGGCGCCGGAGAGGAGGCACCTGCGCACCCCCTGGCCATGGCTCGGCGCGGGGCTGGCCCTCGTCATCTTCTTCCCCAACCTGGTCTGGCAGGTCCGCCACGACTTCGCCACGATCGAGGACCTGCGCAACGTGGCCCGCAGCGGGAAGAACGTGCGGCTCGGTCCCGCGGAGTTCGTCGCGCAGCAGGTCCTCATCCTCCATCCCGCCCTCTTCCCGCTCTGGCTGGGCGGCCTCGTCTGGCTCTTCCGCGGCCGCGGCGGACGGTATCGCGTCCTGGGCTGGACGTTCGCGGTCTTCTTCGTGGTGCTCTTCGCGCTGAAGGCGAAGAACTACTACCTGGCGCCGATCTACCCGATGCTCTTCGCGGCGGGCGCGGTGGGCCTGGACGCGGCCCTGGAGCGCTGGCCGGCCACGCGCGGAAGGGCGTGGCCGAAAGCAGCCGTCGTCGCCCTGATCGCCGTGGCCGGCGGCGTGTTTGCGCCCCTGGTCCTGCCGGTGCTGCCGCCCGAGCGGTACGTCGCCTACGAGGGCGCGCTCGGCGTGACCCCGCCGAAGACCGAAGTCGCGCACCGCGGCCCGCTGCCACAGATCTTCGGCGACCAGTTCGGGTGGCCCGAGCTCGTGGCCGACGTGGCGCGCATCTACCGCGCGCTACCGCCGGACGAACGGGCGCGGACCGGCATCTTCGCCAACAACTACGGGGAGGCGGGCGCGATCGCGCTCTTCGGGCCGCGGCTCGGCCTGCCGCGGCCCATCAGCGCGCACCAGAGTTACTTCCTGTGGGGGCCGGGCGACTTCAGGGGCGACACCCTCATCGTGCTCCAGGACGACCGCGAAAGCCTGGAGCGCCTCTGCGCCTCGGTCGAGGAGGCGGGCACGCACTTCCATCCGTGGGGGATGGCCGAAGAGAACGGCCCCATCTATGTTTGCCGCGGCCTGAGGGTCCCTTTGCAGTCGCTCTGGCCGAGCCTGAAGAAATGGAACTGAGAGGGGCGCGTCCCCCAGAGGGCGCCGGCCTGCTGCTCCTCGCCCTGGGGTTCACGTTCCTCTGCCACGGCGCGGCCATGCTGGGCATGGTGCTCTTCCTGCTGCCCGGAATGCCCGGCGGCGGCGTTGAGGACGTCGCCGCGCGGGCGGCGTACGTGGCGGGCCATCCGTGGCGGTGGCGCCTGGGCTGGCTGGGCTGGCAGCTCACCGCCCTGTCGGACCTGCTGCTGGGCGTGGCCCTCGTCCGCACGCGGTGGATCCCGCGGCTTCCCGCATGGCTGACGCTGCTGGTGACGCTCATCGCGCTGGCGCCCGACCAGGGCGGCCAGTGGCTGTGGATCACGGTGGGCGTGGACCTCGCGCGCGAGGCCGCCCGCAGCGGCAACCCCACCGCCTATCTCCGCTTCGAGTCGTGGGTCTTCCCCACCGTCGCGGGCTGGGGCGCCACGCTCTACACCGTCGGCGCGCTCGGATGGACGTGGTGCTTCGCGGCGGCGGGAGTCTGGAGCCGGTTGCTGACTTGGCTGTCCGTGGCGGTGTGGGGCATCTTCGCGATCGTCAGCCCCGCGCTGCTCCTGCCCGGCTGGATGCGGGCCCCGGACGCCGTCGTGTCGGCGGCCAACGCGATCGGCTTCGTCCTGATGCAGCTCTGGTTCGCGCTGGTGGCCCTTCGGGTCCGCGCCCGCGGTTGACTCCCGGGCGGCCCGCGGCGTACTCGACTACCGCCCGCTGACGTCTTCCCGGAGCGCGGCCTCGAGGGCCGCCAGCGTCGGCTCGATCTCGCGTGGGGTGTTTCCGCGAAGCAGGATCTCCGGGTCCTTGAGGAGGTGTCCGGTCAAGACCGCGACCACCCGTTGGCCGCGGGCGATAACCCCGTCCCTCGCCAGGGAACGCGCACCCGCCACGCTGGCCGCGCTGGCCGGCTCGCAGCCGATCCCCGCGCGGTCCACCACGGCCTTGGCCTCCAGGATCTCCGCGTCCGTGACGTCGATCACGACACCGTTCGTCTCTCCGATTGCCGTCACGGCCCGGTCCCAGGAGGCCGGATCGCCGATGCGGATGGCCGTCGCCACCGTCTCGGCCGTCACCCGGTGGCGCCGGGCGAAGCCCTCGCGGAAGCCGCGCGCGAACGGGGCGGCGCCGGCGGCCTGCACGGCGGCCAGGCGGGGGACGCGCTCGACGAGGCCCCACTCCCGCGCCTCGCGCAGGGCCTTGCCGAACGCCGCGGTGTTGCCGAGGTTCCCCGCGGGCACCACGATCCAGTCCGGCGGGTCCCAGCCGAGCTGCTGGAGCGTCTCCAGGACGATCGTCTTCTGTCCCTCGATGCGGAACGGGTTGACGGAGTTCAGTAGATAGACGCCCAGCCGCAGGGCGGCCTGGCGCAGGAGGGCGAGGCACGCATCGAAGTCGGCGCGCACGGCCAGCGTCCGCGCTCCGTAGGCAAACGACTGCGCCAGCTTCCCCACCGCGACCTGTCCGGCCGGAACCACGACCAGGGCGGGGATTCCCGCCAGAGCCGCGTAGGCGGCCATGGAAGCCGCGGTGTTGCCGGTGGACGCGCAGGCCACGGCGCTGGCGCCGATGCGCCGGGCCTGCGTGACCCCGACGGTCATGCCCCGGTCCTTGAACGATCCGGTCGGGTTCAGGCCCTCTTCCTTGAGGTGAAGCCGTTCGATCCCGGCCCAATCAGAGACCGCGCGGCTTTCGACGAGCGGCGTATTGCCCTCCGGCCGGCTCACCGCCGAGACGGCCGCGGCCGGCAGCACGATCTCCGCGAACCGCCACACGCCGGACCCGCCCGCCGAGCGGCGCGCGTCGAACAGGGCGCGCAACTCCGGTCCCGGTGCCTTCGGCGCGGAGTGTTGAACGTCGAGCATCCCGCCGCAGGCGCAGATCGTCCGCGCGTCGGTCTCGGAGAGGCGCGTCCCGCACGCCGCGCAGAGCTGCCAGGATGGAGCGGTTTCGATCGGTGCGGAGCGCGAATCCGTCACGGTTGGCTCGTCTCGAGAGGACGCAGTCTACGTACTCGTCCCGGGACCAGTACGAAAGTGACAGTTATCCGTTCTGAAACGGATACGAAATTCGAAAGTGGCGCGGGCACGCCCGGCCATTAGACCATGGCCGTCGTTTTTGCGAGGGATGCCCGCGGGTGTCAGAATCGCCGCCGACGTCCCGGAGCCCCAGGAGCCATGGAGTCCGAGCGCGATCCTGATTCGTTCGGCGACAAGACCGGGGGCCTCGACCCCGCCCTGTCGTCCGGAGGGCCCGCCGACCCCGGCCCGACCTTCGGCCGTTACCGCGGCCTGCAGCTCCTGGGCTCGGGCGGCATGGGCAGCGTCTTCAAGGCCCACGATCCCACCCTCGGCCGCGACGTGGCCCTCAAGCTGCTGCGTGGCGACGACCCGCAGTTCGCCGAGCGCCTGCTGGGCGAGGCCCGCGCGCAGGCCCGGATCCACCACGAGCACGTTTGCGCCATCTACGAGGCGGGCCTGCAGGACGGCCGGCCCTTCATCGCGATGCAGTACGTGGCCGGCAAGACGCTCAAGGACCTGCGCGCGTCGCTGACCCTCGAGCAGAAGCTCAAGCTGATGAAGGAGGTCGCCGAGGCCGCCCACGCCGCGCATCGCGTGGGGCTCGTGCACCGCGACCTGAACCCGTCCAACGTCATGCTGGAGCGCGGCGAGAGCGGCGAGTGGGTTCCCTACGTCCTGGATTTCGGGCTGGCCCGCGATCCGCAGGACCCCAGCCTCACGGTGACGGGCGTCGTGCTCGGCACGCCGTGGTACATGTCGCCCGAGCAGGCCCGCGGCGACAGCCGCAACCTCGACCGCCGCAGCGACGTCTACAGCCTGGGCGCCACCCTCTACGAGCTGCTGGCCGACAAGCATCCCTTCGAGGGCAGGACCAGCGTCGAGATCGTCATGAGGACCATGAACGAGGAGCCCGTGCCCCTCGGCCGGCGCGACCCCGGGGTCCCCCGCGACGTCCAGACCATCGTCATGAAGTGCCTGGAGAAGGACCCGGCCCGGCGCTACGACTCCGCGCGGGCCCTGGCCGAGGACATCGGCCGCTACCTCGACGGCGAGCCGATCGCGGCCCGCCCGGCGTCGCTCGGCTATCGCCTCTACAAGCGGGCGCGCCGGAGCGCGGCCCTCGTGGCCACGGCGGCCGTGGCCCTGATCCTGGTGCTGGGGTTCGCGTTCGTGGGGCTGCGGGCGCGCGCGGACGCCCGCCACCAGGCCGCGCTGGCGGCCGAGTTCGCGCGCACCCTGGAAGACGTGGACGGGATCCTGCGCGTCGCGCACATGGCCCCGCTGCACGACGTCCGCCCCGCCAACGCCCAGGTGCGCGCCCGGCTCGACCGCATCGCCGAGCGGATGCGCACGGCGGGCGAGCTGGCCCTGGGCCCCGGGGAGTACGCGCTGGGGCGCGGGAAGCTCGCGCTCGGCGACGCGGCGGCGGCGCGGCAGCACCTGGAGGCCGCGTGGCGCGCCGGCTATCGGGGCCCCGAGGTGGCGTACGCGCTCGGGCTGGCCCTGGGCAACCTGTACCGGCGGGAGCTGGAGATGGCCGACGCGATCGGCAGCCGCGACCTGCGCGAGGCCCGCCGGCGGGAGATCCAGGCCGCCTTGCGCGATCCGGCCGTCGGCTACCTGAAGCAGGCGGTGGGCACGGACGCGGCGGCGCCGGGATACGTGCTGGGCCTGATCGCGTTCTTCGAGCGTCGCTTCCCCGAGGCCCTGTCCCATGCCGACGCGGCCCGCAAGAGCGTCCCCTCGCTCTACGAGGCGAGCCTGCTCCGCGCCGACGTCCACACGTTGCGCAGCCGCGAGCAGCAGGAGACGGGCGACGAGGCCGGGTCCGCGCGCTCCATCGCGGAAGCCGACGCCGCCTTCCGCGAGGTCGTGGAGTACGCCCGCAGCGAGCCGCTGGCCCTCGAGGGGCTGTGCCAGACGGCGCTGCAGCGGATGGAGGGCGTTGTCTGGAAGCGCGGCGACCTCGTTCCCCTCCACGAGGCCGCGCGGGCGACCTGCGAGCGGGCGCTCCAGGCCGACCCGGACCGCGCCGAGGTGCACGCCAAGCTGGCCAACATCGATCGCTATCTGGCCAACCACCTCCTGCTCCAGGGCCGCGAGCCCTTCGCGGCCCTGGACGCGGCGGCTGCGCACGCGCGCACCGCCGTGGGGCTGGACCCGAGGAACCGCCGCGCCTGGGGCAACCTCGGCATCATCTACCGGCTGCGCGCCCAGTACGAGCAGGACCACGGCCTCGATCCAAAGGCATCCCTGAAGCAGGCGTTCGAGGGGCTGCACAAGGGCGTCGAGCTGAGCGGCGGGGACGCGGGTGCCTACAACGACCTCGGCAACGCGTACCTCACGCGGGCGGGGGTGGCCACGACGCAGGATCCCCGGCCTGACATCGAGCAGGCCGTGGCGCACTACGACAAGGCCCTCGCGAAGGTCCCGGACTTCGCCTACGCCCACGCCAACCGGGGCCACGCCCTCGTCTCCCGCGCGCGCTACGAGCTGGAGCACGACCTCGATCCCGGCGCGAGCCTGCAGGGCGCGCTGGGCTCGCTCGACCGCGCGGCCCAGCTGCTGCCGAAAGCAGAAGGGATCTACACCCTGATGGCCGAGGCGCGCGAGCTGGAGGCCCGCTCCGCCCTCCAGCGCGGCCGGGATCCGATGCTGGCCGTCGCCGCTGGCCGCAAGGTTCTCGAACAGGCCGCGGGCATCAACCCGAACCCGGGTCCCGACGTCCTGGTCATCGCGGGCAACCTGGCGCTGGCCGAAGCCCGTGGGCGGGCCCAGCGCGGGCTCTCGCCGGATCCGGCGCTGGGCGAGGCCAGGGCCCGGTTCCGCAGCGCCCTGGCTGCCGACCCGAAGCTGGAGGCGGCCGCTCGGCAGATGCGCGAGGCAGAGAGCCTCGCCGCCCGCTGGCGCACCGGGGCGGGCGCTGCGGGCCGCGGCGAGGGTCGGGTAAACTGAATCGGTGAGCCATCGATCTTCGTTGAGAGCCGTCGTCGTCCTGTCGGTCGCGGTCGCGCCGGCCACGGCCTTCGCCGCGGACGCCCGGAGCCGCCTGGCCTATCCCGCGGCACGCAAGGCCGCGGTCGTCGACGACTACAACGGCGTCAAGGTGGCCGATCCCTACCGCTGGCTGGAGAATGCCGACGACCCGGAGACCGTGGCGTGGGTGGACCAGCAGAACGCCCTCACGCAGTCGCTCCTGGACCGGCCGGACCGCGAGGCGATCCGGAACCGCCTGAAGGAGCTGTTCAACTACCCGCGCCTGTCGGTGCCGACCCGGCGCGGCGACCGCTACTTCTACTCCCGCAACAGCGGCCTCCAGAACCAGTCCGTGCTGTTCGTCCGGGAGGGGACCGCGCCCGAGCGCGTGCTCCTCGACCCCAACACCTTGAGCGCGGACGGGACCGTGGCCCTGAGCTCGGCCATGACGACCCGCGACGGCTCGATGCTGGCCTACGCCCTCTCCCGCAGCGGCAGCGACCGCGAGGAGATCTACTTCAGGGACGTGGGCACGGGCCAGGACCGGGCCGACAAGCTGCTGTGGGCCAAGTTCACGAGCCTGACCTGGACGCCCGACAAGACCGGGCTCTACTATCAGCGCTTCCCCATCCCCGGTACCGTCCCCCCGGGCGACGAGAACTATTTCGGGAAGGTCTACTTCCATCGCCTGGGCGACAAGCAGGAGAAGGACGCGCTGGTCCTCGAGCACCCTGACAAGGACGTCACGCTGGCGACGGATATCACGCGCGACGGCCGGTTCCTGGTCCTGACCGCCTTCAAGGGTGCCACGTCCAAGACGGAGATCTACGTCCTCGACCGCCAGATCGGAGAGAAAACGCCCAGGGTGCTCCCGTTCACCAAGGGCTTCGCCGACGCGTGGGGCTTCGTCGGCGAGGACGGCGGCCGCTTCTACTTGCAGACGGACAAGGACGCCCCCATGAACCGCGTGGTGGCCGTGCCCGCCGGGCAGATGGGGGCCGCGCCGATCGAGGTCGTCCCGCAGGGGACGGACAAGCTGGCCTTCACGACGCTCGTCGCCCATCGCCTGGTGCTGGACCGCCTCAAGAACGCCAGCGACCGGCTGTTCGTGCACGACCTCGACGGCCGGCTGGAGAAGGAGATCGTCCTGCCCACCCTGGGGTCCATCGGCGGCGTGAGCGGCGAGGCCGACGACGACGAGATGTTCCTGGGCTTCACGTCCTTCACCTTCCCGCTGACCCCCTACCGCTACTCGTTCAAGGACGGGACGCTCGCGGAGTTCGAGAAGGTCAAGAGCACGGTGGACAGCGCGGCCTACGAGGTCGAGCAGGTCTGGGCCCCGTCGAAGGACGGGACGAAGATCTCGATGTTCCTGGTGCACAAGCGCGGCCTGCCCCGCGACGGCCAGCGGCCCACGATCCTCAGCGGCTACGGCGGCTTCAACGTGGACATGACGCCGTCCTACAGCTCCGCGCGGTTCGTGTGGCTGGAGCGCGGCGGCCTTCTGGCCATCCCCAACCTGCGCGGGGGCGGCGAGTACGGCGAGTCCTGGCACCAGGCGGGGATGCTGGAGCGGAAGCAGAACGTCTTCGACGACTTCATCGCCTGCGCGGAGTGGCTGATCAAGAGCGGCTACACCCGGCGCGAGCGGCTGGCCGTCCAGGGCGGCAGCAACGGCGGCCTCCTCGTCGGGGCGGTGATGGTGCAGCGGCCGGACCTGGTGGGGGCCGTGGTCTGCCAGGTCCCGGTGGCGGACATGCTCCGCTACCACCTCTTCACGGTGGGCCGGTATTGGATACCCGAGTACGGATCGGCCGAGGACCCTTCGCAGTTCAAGTTCCTCTACCGCTACTCGCCGTACCACAACGTGAAGGACGGGACGGCCTACCCCGCCACGCTCGTCACCACCGCCGACACCGACGACCGCGTGGCCCCGGGCCTGGCCAAGAAGTTCGCCGCGCGGCTCCAAGAGGCGACGGGCGGCGACAAGCCGATCCTGATCCGCGTGGAGACCAAGGCCGGCCACGGCGCGGGCAAGCCCGTCTCCAAGCAGATCGACGAGCAGGCCGACATCTACACGTTCCTGTTCTGGCAGCTCGGGACAGCGCCGGAGGCGAAGGCGGCCGCGACTCGATAACGGCTATCGGGCGTCCGTAGGCCCGATCACACGGACGCCCGTCCGCTCGGCCAGACGATCCTTCACCGCGGCCAGAAGCGTCGCGCCCAACCTTTCGAGGGATTCGTCGCGCCCGCTCACGGAGCCGGGGAGCATGACCTGGCTCGTGATGTCCACGAATCCTGCGATCAGCTGACGAGGCGCTGGCGGGTCCTCGAGGCGCCACGCTTCGGGCGCGGGCACAGGCCGGCTACGCACCGGGATCTCGTGGCGATCCGCTGTCACATAGAGGAACGTCGTCGCTTCCGACTGCCGGGCAACCCTGCAGTTCATGGCAGGCGCGATGCAGGCCTCCCGCAGCGCATCGGCCAGCCGGGCGGCGTTCACGTTGCCTGCATGGTGGGTCACGTGGATGACCAGGCTCTTGGCTTGCGGGCGGAACGCATCGGCGCTGCCCAGTGCCAGGACGGCCGCGAGAGTCGCCGTGAACATCGAGAGACCCTCCTCGTAGCCTGATTCAGACGTGCCGAGCTCGGTGTCGGGCCAGGGGACGACGATCGCGAGGAGGTAGCAGACCACGCCCGCTACTCCCGCGATTCCACCAACTGTCCAGAACCTGCGATCCGCCGTGGCCCGATCCTCCGGAGGCAAAGTCACGCCGGCGGCGGGCGCCGCTTTGCCGAAGCGGACATCACCGGCCGGTGACTACTGCGCCGGCGCCGTTGTCGCCGCGACCGGCTTGAGATCGAACGCTCCGCTGCTCTCGACGAAAAAGACACAGTCGGCGGCCTTGTCGCAGGTCGTCGTGTGGCGGTAGTCCCCGCCCGGCTGCATGAAGTAGGAGCCCGGACCGATCCGGAACTCGGGCTTTCCTTCGGGCGCCTGGATGTAGGTCCCCGACACGATCACGACCTTGATGTCGTGCGTGTGGGTGTGGAGTGGCGCCGCGAACCCCGCCGGGAGCTTGAAGAGCGCGCCGAACGGGCCGCCCTTCGCATGGCTGCCCCAGAGATCGGCCACCTTCACTCCCGGCGCTCCCGTGGGGTCGAGATCCGTCCATTTCATGTCGGCGGCCGGCATCACGACCAGCCGGCTCGCCGCCGGCTTCGGAGCGTCCGCAGCCTTGGCTCCTGCCGCCTGGGGGAGAGCCGCCGCCGGCAAGGCGAACGTCATGGCGACGGTCAGAACCATTCTTTCGTTCATCGCGCCCTCCTCGAAATGAGCTGTCCTATAGCTTAGAGCGATAGTCGGTGGGTGTTCACGACACGAGGCTCACCGGATCCCCGACCCGGAACGTGCCGGTCCGGACCACCGTTGCGTACACGCCCGCGGTGTTCTTGTTGAGGCGCACGACCGTCTTCATGACGCGCGCATCCTGTTCTCCCGTCTCGGGGTCGAGGTTGACCATCATGCAGCGCTCGTCGCGCAGCGTGACGCTCACGGCCGGCCGTGCGTCGCCGTCGCCGAACACCAGCGTGCTCCCGACCCACTCATCCTCGTGAAACGGCTCGCCGCGCTCCGTCTCGACGACGATGTTGGCGCGGAAGCGTCGGCGGTCGAGGTCGAGCCCGGCCTCGCGGCCGATGCCTGCGATCGTCGCCAGGGTGATCACCGAGACCGCCCCCTCGTCGAAGATCCCGTGCTTGAGCTTCATCAACTCGACGCCGCTGCCGAAACGGTGGCCGATCTCGGTGTTCAGCTCCGCGCTCCCCAACTCGACGTCCGATCCGGCCGGTGTGCGCACGTGCGTCGGGAGTGGCTCGCCGCTGCTCTCGTCGAGCCCGATGGGGCGATAGAGGATGAGCTGTGGGAGCCGGCTCGCCGAGAGCCACGGGAAGCCGCCGTCCTCACCCACACGCCGGAACGCGTACCGCCGGTCACCGGCGAGCCCGTGCCACCCGAGGAAGGCCGATTCCGTCGCGGTCCCGGCCATGGACTTGACCGGATAGCGCACGATCTCGCAGACACGCCCGAGCCGAGGCATGGCGCTGCCACTGTACGGCAGCCCACCCTCGGCCGCCAAGCGCGGCCTGATCCGAGGGC
>Ga0075418_10008925_pt1 | contig 11241 bp, 10 predicted proteins | sample SoiMetdeltSBSDD2_FD_81776 | JGI IMG/M metagenome (GOLD analysis project Ga0075418, IMG submission 81776) | Bulk soil microbial communities from a Populus tree surrounding site in Tennessee, USA - Soil MetaG P. deltoides SBSDD2 | ecosystem: Environmental > Terrestrial > Soil > Tree plantation...
AGACCGGCGCACATGCGCCGTCAATGCATCGGCTGCTGCGGGCGCTCGCCGGTCTCGGCATCGTGGCCGAGGACGGGGATCGCGGGTTTTCGCTCACGGTTCTCGGGCAGGCGCTTCGCTCCGGAGCGCCGGGTGCCGCGCACGCGACGGTGCTGGCCCTGGCGGGCGACTGGTGGTGGCGGGGATGGGAGCACGTGCTGCATGCCATCGCGACCGGCCAGACGGGCATGGAGCGGGCCTTCGGGACGACCGTCTTCGAGTATCTGGCGCGAGAGCCAGAAGAGGCGTCGCACTTCAACGACGCGATGATCGGCTTCCATGGCGCCGAACCCGATGCGGTCGCGGTCGCATACGACTTCACCAGGTGCGAGACGATTGTTGACGTCGGTGGAGGCACTGGAAATCTCATCGCGGCGATTCTCGAGCGCCATTCGCATGCCCGCGGTGTGCTTGCCGATCGGCCTTACGTCCTGAGCGAGGCGGCTGCACTCATCGCGTCGCGCGGGCTCGCCGATCGCATCGCCCTCGAGCCGATCGACTTCTTCACGTCGATCCCGGATCGCGGCGATGCCTATCTGCTCTCGCACGTCATTCACGACTGGAGCGAAGACGAGTGCCTTACCATCCTGTGCAACTGCCACGCCGCGATGAAACCGGGGAGCCGGCTGCTCATCATCGAGATGGTCCTGCCGCCCGGCAACGCGCCTCATCCGGGAAAGATGCTCGACCTGGCGATGCTGGTGATGCCCGGCGGCGAAGAACGTACCGCAGACGAGTACGCGATGCTGCTCACGCGCGCCGGCTTCGAGATGACGCGCGTGGTGCCCACCGCGTCGGCGGTCAGCATCGTCGAAGCCGTCCCAATGCCCCCGGGGTGATCACTCGTCGCAGTTCACGGTGCCGGCGTCGCGAGCGCTCAGGGTAGTGAGGAAGAGAAGGCGGGTCCAAAGAAAAAGGGCCGGTCCGAAAGGACCGGCCCTACCACCAACTAGGCCGTGGTGCCTGCGGGAGCCGGATTCGCCGCCGCCAGGATCTTGTCCTTGTTCTTGTTCACGAACTGATCGAAGGTCTGCAGCGCCGGATTGAGCTTGCGCGCTTCGTCCAGGTTGCGATTGGCCATCATCTGCTTTTCGAAGTCGCGGTCGGCCTGGAACATGTTGCCCATCTCGTCCGCGCCCGGGAAGCCCCAGCTCCGATACACGTCGGGCTCGACGGCGTTGTACTTCACCGCTCCGAGTCCGAGGTTCTTCTACAGGCTCTGGCCCATCTGATCGATGGTCAGGAACTCGCCGGCGATCCCGACGGTCTTGCCGATGTACTGGTCGCCCGCCTTGAAGATGCCCAGCGCGGTCTTGCCGATGTCCTCACCGGCGATGCCGGCGAGCTTTGCGTTGCCCATCGGGAACGCCCACGCGTACTGTCCATCGTCGCCCTTCTTCGGGGCCAGACCGAACATGAAGAGGTTGTCCCAATAGAAGGACGTCACCAGCATCGTCGCCGGCACGCCCGAGAAGAAGGCATTGGCCTCGGCCTTGGCGTCGAAGTGCGGCACCCGATACTTCTCCTGGAGCATCGGCATGCGCTTGTCGTCGGCGCTCATGAACTGGCGCGTGTCTTCGAGGGTGGACCAAACCACGTGCTTCACGCCCGCGGCCTTGGCGGCGTCGGCGATGTTCTTGGCCTGCGCCTTTTCCTTCTCGGCCGAGAAGTGCTCCCAGAAGTTCGTGACGCCAAATACGCCGTGCGCGCCCGCGAATGCCTTCTTCAGGCTCTCGACGTCGTCGAGATTCGCGCTGACCACTTCCGCGCCTTTCGCGGCCAGGGCCTTGGCGTTGTCCTTGTTCGGATCGCGGGTGATCGCGCGGACCGAGAAGCCGCTGTTCGGTTCGGCCAGAATCGCGCGTGCGAGCCCGCCGCCCTGCACGCCGGTTGCGCCTACAACTGCAATGATCTTTGCCATGTCGTCCCTCTATCGATTGAAGATCTGGTGATCTTTGATTGTCGATTCGTTGGTGATTGCTGACTGTTGATTTCGTGACTGCAGTGCGTTGGTGGCGTCGCCCCGGCTCGCCGTCAATCGCCAATCATCAATCACGTCGATCAACAACAAATCAAGAATCACCAATCAAGAATCCCCAATGTTCTTTAGACTCCCGCGACTTCCTTGCGGACGATCGCCGCGCCCTCGGTCAGCGCATTGAGCTTCATCTTCGCCACCATGCGAGCGAGAGGCTTCATGCCGCAGTCAGTGCTGAGCGTGACCTTGTCAGCGGGCACCGCTCGCACGACCTTCCTGATGCGTTCGGCAATTTTGGCGGGCGACTCGATCGCATTGGTACGGATGTCGAGCACGCCGCACTGGATGCCCTGGTTGGCAGGCAGGTTCTTGAGGAACTCGACGCCGGCCATGTCGCGGTTGGCGTAGTCCAGCACGAACTCGTCGATGCCCGCAGTGCCGAAGAGGTGCGGCAGCACCGTCTGGTATCCCTCAGGGTAGCTGGCGCTCAGGATGTCGTTGCCCCACGCATTGCCGAAGCAGAAGTGCCACCCGATCTTGGCATTGACGCCGTCGCAGCACATCTCGACGCTTTCGCGGACCCACTTGAAGTCATCCTTGTTGCCGGTGAAGAGCCCCATCCAGGGACCGAGGTCCTCGAACTGCAGATACTTGGCGCCCGCCGCGACGAGATCCTTCATCTCCTTGTTGAAGATGGGCGCCAGCGCGAAGCTCAGCTCCTTCGGGGTCTTGTAGTGCTTGAAGTGCACGTGCCAGGCCAGGTTGGCCGGACCGGCGCCCACCGAGACCTTCACGGGCGCCTTCGAGTGGTTAGCCGCAATCTTGTAGAGATCGACAAGACGAATCGGGCCGTGCGTGACTGGTCCGCTGTTGATGACGCCGCCCCAGTCATCCATGATCGTGTGGATCTGGCTCGCGCCGGCTTCCAGGTACGCCGGATGCGGTTCGCGCGACTGCTCGAATCCGCCAATACGCTCGTACATGTACCAGCAGAACGACCCGATGACGCCCACGTAGTCGTCGTACCACATGTTGCCGTCGGTGACGATGTCGAGGCCCGCTTCTTCCTGGTCGCGGATCACCGTGGCCACGGCGTCGGTGTACGCCTCTTCGTGCTGGACTTCCTTGAATGCGACCCGAATGTCGCGGCCCAGGAGCTGGTGCTTGAACCAGTGCGGCCTCGGGTAAGACCCGACCATCGTGGTCGGAAGAATTTTGTCGACGATCTTCGTTGCCATGTGCCCCTCTGCTGGTTTAGGCGTATCGATATCGGCGGGACGCCGCCCGCTCCCGCCCGCTGCGTCTCAGGCGTCGCGGCCCGAGGCTTATGCCCAAGCCGCCGATTATTGCACTATCCAGCTGGTAGCTGGTAGTCGGAGCCGGCAATGAATGCAGCTGGTAGCCCTACTGTGTTCTCGACACTGCTACCAACTACCAACTACTAGCTGGAAGCCGTGGGCTATCATGCAACTGTTGTCGCTGAGGTTCATTGCGCTCGATCCGCCTTCGCCAAGGCTTCGGCGGACAAGTTGATACCGGGAGAGAGATCAATGTTCATACGTGTCCGTGCCGGAATCCCGCTCTTCGCACTCCTCATCGCCGCGGCGTGTGGCTCGCCGAGCCCGCAACCGAGTTCAGCTCCCGCGGCCACACCGGAACCGACGGCCGCACCGGCCGCGCCAGCGCCGTTGCTCGGTGAGAGCACGATTACCGGGACCGTCAAGTACGAGGGCACTTCCGAGAAGCCGCGCGTCATCCGTATGGATTCCGATCCGCTGTGCATGCCCGAAGGGCCCCAGACGTCAGAAGTGCTGATCGTCGGACCAGGCAACGGGCTGCAGAACGCGTTTGTCTACGTCAAGGATGGGCTGGGCGATCACAAATTCACCGCCCCGCAGACGCCGCTCGTGCTCGATCAGAAGGGCTGCAAGTATTCGCCACATGTGTTCGGGGTCCAGGTCGGCCAACCAGTCATCATCGTCAACAGTGACCCCACGCTCCACAACATCCATGCGGTGCCGAAGGCCAATGCCGAGTTCAACTTCGGCCAGGCCACGAAGGGCATGAAGACGACGCGGATGTTCGACAAGCAGGAAGTGATGGTGCCGTTCCGCTGCGACGTGCACGGCTGGATGGCGGCGTACGGCGGTGTCGTTGCGCATCCGTACTTCGCGGTCAGCAAGGCCGACGGCACGTTCGCGATCAAAGGGCTGCCGGCGGGCACCTACACGATCGAAGTCTGGCACGAGCGGCTCGGCACGCAGACGACGAAGGTGACGGTGGACGGCAAGAGCAGCGCGACAGCGAACGTCGCATTCAAGGGATGACCGTGTAATTACATCGTCATCTCCAATCGCCCGCGGCGACAAACGCTGCCCAATACACGGGCAGCGTGCTCTGCTTCTGGGCGCGCCGCTCGCTCAGTACGGCGACGCTCGCCGAGTGCACGGCGTCGGCAGTGCTGAGTCCGCGGCGAAAGCGCGCCTCGTAGAGGGCGCGCATCCACGCCCGCGTGGCCTGGTCGTCCACCGGCCACAAGCTCATGATCACCGTGCGGACGCCCGCCACCTGAAACGCGCGGCGTAACCCGAAGACCCCTTCACCGGCTCTGATCTCGCCGAGCCCGGTATCGCAGGCGGACAATACGGCCCATTCGACACCGTTCAGATTCAGGCCCGCGACTTCTTCCGCGGTCAGGATCCCATCGTCTTCGTCGGGCGCCGCGCCGCGGCGATTCGCGCCAGCGAAGGCGAGTCCAGAGAGGAGTAGCGGGTTCTCGCGGCCCTCTTCCGCAAATTGCGCCGCGGCTGACGAGCGCGCAACGCCGCCCTTGGGCGCCGAAGCGCCAGGCGCGGAGGCGGCGGATCTCGATCCGTCCGGTGGACAGGCGTCGCTGATAAAGAAACCATGCGTGGCGAAGTGCAACACGCGCCGGCCACTCAATGCCTTCTTGACCGCCGTCTCGCTCGCCGTCGATCCGCTCAAGACCGTCACAACGCTCTTGCCGGACCGCGGCCACAGCTGGCTGATCTCGTTGACCTCATCGAGCGACCCCGGCAGATTGCCGAATCGAGCCGGCCCCGCGGGCTCGCAGGCCGAGCGCATCGTCGCGGGTTGCGCGCGCGACGGGGGACCGCCTTCGTCGAACGCCGGATTTCCCACCGCGAGGAGGCTGCCTTGGCTTATCGACCCGACCGTGCCGACGACGACGTCGCGCTCCGTCGAGAGGTAGTGAATCACCGCGTCGCGTTCCACGAAGTAGCGACCCTGGCGGTCGGTCAACGCCGCGAGGTTGACGAGGTTCAACGTCCCGTCCGGCACGACGAAGATCTGGCGGGCATCCGTCATGTGCGCCTCGATCGGATCCCACACCGCGCTGCGCAGACGATCGGCCGCGGCGATGTAGAGCGCTTCGGCGCGATCGCGAGTCATCATTCCCGACGTGTTCTCACCCGACGCGGTCTTTCGCCATTCAGAGACCAGGGCTTCGATCGACGAGGCGGGTCCGAGGGGAGCAAAGAAGACGCTCGACGTGCCGCCCTTGATCACGAACGCGCCATAGGACGGCACGACCGTCGTCGTTATCGAGGAGCCGGTTGGTGAGGGCGCGGTTCGGTCGTAGCGCACGTACGACACGAGGACCGTGTCTCGCGGCAACGCACGCTTGACGTCATCGATGCCAGTCGAGGCTCTGGCGAGTTCGACACGTCCTTCACCGGTGCGTTCGGCGAGGAGCCGCTCCGCATCCTCTTTCTGTTTTCTCGCGTCCTCGAGCAGAGCACGAGGGACCGTCTCGACCAGGCTCCGCACGACCAGATTTGCGAACCGCTGCCGTGCCGCAGTGGCCGTGGCTGTGACGCCTGCATTCTCGGCCGTGCCGCTGTATGAAGCGATGCGTCGGGCGGCGAGCTCGTCGAGCACCACACCGCGCGAGCGAATCACGCTGTCGAAGACGCGTGAGGCGTCGTTCGGGACAGCCGCCGCCGTAACCGACAGCGCGAGATCCAGACCGCGCGGACGCTTCGCGGCATACGCCATCGCCTGCCGCTCGGGCAGATACCGTACGGTGAAGCGCAAATGGTCGCGACCACTCTGCTCGGCCTCCAGCGCGGCGGCGAGCGCCGCGTCGCGCTGACCGCGCGCCAGTTCCACGGCCGCGAGCGTGGCGCGGGTCGCCGCCGCGAGCGGGTGTGCGCGGCCGAAAATGCGCTCGCGCTCGGCCAGGGCCTGCGTCAGGCTGGCGCGGGCCTGCGAGAGGTTGCCCCCGCGCATCTGTAACGTGCCGCGCAACTCGAGGACACGAGCGACGTGATCGGGCTCGTCGGACGATCCTGACTTCTGAAAGATGGCGATCGCCTGATCGACGTATGAAAGCGCTTGAGCCGTGTGTCCTTCGTCGGCGACGGTCCTCGCGAGATTGGTCAGCATCCACGCGACCTGTGGGTGATTCGGGCCGAGCTGTCGGCGATGAATGGCGAGCGCGCGCTCGTACAGCTCGCGCGATCGTTCGAGCTGTCCGCGCATCGCCGCCACTTCCGCAAGCGCATCCAGCCCGCGGGCGACATAGGCATGGTCGGGGCCGAGTCCCTTCATCCAGATCTGCAACGCGCGGTCATAGAGAGTGTCGGCCTCGGCGAGATCGCCGATCTCACGCGCCAGCGACGCGTCGTTGAACACGTAGGTGGCGTAGTCCGAGTGCGTCCGGCCGAGGCACTTCTCGATGGTCGTCAAGGCGCGGCCGTAGAGACGACGTGCGCCGAAGTAGTCACCGTCATAGCGCAGCGACTCGGCCAGTCCGTTGAGGAGCCTGGTGACCGCCGGATCGCACGGTGCCAGCGCGGCTTCGCCGACGCGCACGGCGCGCTCGCGAAGACGACGCGCGTCGGTGAGACGTCCGGCGGAGAACTCCGCGAATCCCAGACGGCGCAGGAACTCGGCAATCGAGGGGTGATTGGGGCCGAGGCCGTGCTCGACAATCCCGAGCGCCGTGGTCCACAGTTTCTGCGCGGCGCTCGCGTCGCCCAGCAGGAACAGCACGTCGCCGCGCACCTGTAGCACTGACGCCGTCTCGGGGTGCTGCGGCGTCAATCGTGTGCGAATGGCGATCGCACGATCGAGCGGTGGCACGGCGTCGGCGTATGGACCCGAATAGCGATAGAGCAGGCCAACCAATTCGAGCGTGCGGCTCAGGCCGATCGGATCCTGTTGTGCGCGTTGTTCGCGGAGGCGCAGCGATTCATCGAGTCGCGGCCTGGCGTCCTTGAATCGTTCGAGTTGAATCAGGACGAAGGCGAGTCTGTCGAGCGTCTCGGTGACGAGAGGACTGTCGTTGCCGAGGCCGGCGCGTCGAATGGCGAGTGCGCGGTCAAAGAGCGGTATCGCCACGCTGAACTCGCCACGAGCGGTGCGCACGAGTCCGGCGTTGTGCAGGGCGTGCCCGGTCTCGACGTGCGTGAGCCCGAAGCGCTGCTCCTTGAGGCGCACCACGCGTGTGGCCAGGCTCAAGGTGCGAGCGTCGCCACCTTTCCCGCTGAGCACGCGCGCCTCGACGAGTAGATCCTGCGCGCGCAGCAACGCGCCCGAATCGGATGGACGCTGCGATGCAAGCTGCGCGGTGGACCTCGTTGCGAGCTCGTCCGCCCGCGCGTACGCACCTGAATCGAGCGCCTGTCGAATCACCGCCGCGCTGGGGACGCCCTGCGCGTGGCCTTCGGCGACGAACAGCGCCAGGCCCAAGCCTGGGAGCAGGGCTCGGAACAAGGCTCGGAGCAGGGCGAATCCTTTACCGCCTCCGGGTCTTGCGCGATGCATGTCTAGGGAGCGTCCTTTTGGACTCGCCTGCGGGCTTCGTGCGCATCGCGGGTCCGAGGACGCGGGCCGCGAAGCCGGCTTCCTTGTCCAGAACGTCTGCGAACCCGGCCTCCTTGGCGAACCCCGCTTCCTTCAGGCTCTCGGCGTCGAAGCCCTGACGGCCGAGCGCGGCGTCCTGCGCCAAATTGGCCAGCACCCGGCGCAGCACGTCGAGTCCCTTGCGCCCGAGATCCTCGAGGACGCCCTGACGCTGCAACTGTTCGAGCAGCACGGGCAGCAGGGCCCCGGACGCGGAGTACTCCGGGTTCGATCCGTCCCGGTGATCGTGGTGATACGCGACCGGCTCCGGCGGCTCCACGTTCGGCATCGCTTTGAGGGCGACGCCGTCCCAGCCGGTCTTCACAATGGCCAGTTCCGAATAGACCGGCCGTGTCGCATGGTGTGCGACGATCGAACGCGTCTGATCCTTCTTTGCGAAGGGGAAGCAGAACAGACTCACGCTCTTGTCGTCGCTCAACGTCATGGTGGCAAGCGCGGCCTCGAGATGTTCGGCCGGCTGTTTCAGTCCGTGCCGTTTGATCTTGCCGCACAGGGTGTTGACGTCCACGAGCGCCGGGTCGGCCTTCGCGCTGGTGGTCAACGCCTTGCGGAATGGGTCGCCACCGTTGCCGCGTGCAGTTTCGGCCGTGAGCTTCGTGGCGATCGCGCGCAGCGGCTCGCTCACGTCGGACAGCTTGCTCGTGTCCATCAGTGTGAAGGGGACATGGGTGCGGCCGTGCCGGTTCGCTTCCACCGTGTAGTACTGCTCGAGTTCCTTCACGAGCGCCTTGGCCGCTGCTTTCGCCTCAGGCTGCCGGGCGAGTTGCTCGAACATCCGCACGTACGGCCAGCCCTCGATCGGGACAATATCCGGCGATCCGATCAGATACGTGGCCGCGTCCTTCAGTTCGTACGCCGTCTCCAGCGTGCTCATGAAGCAGTCTTTGAACGCGATGATGTCCACTTCCTGATTCAGACACTCGCGGGCGTGGCGAAGTGCGGCTCGCAGCTCTTTCAGCGTCAGCGTCTGCGCGACGTAGGTCCACGGGTCGGCTTTGGCGAAAAGACCAGACAGCGCGCTGCTGAACGGCGCGTCGGTGAAGAGGCCGAATGGTCCCCGGCTGTGCCCCCACAGAATCAGCGCGTATCGATCGGCAGGGCACATGTGCTGCGCCCATTCGAAGAACCCATACAGCGTCTCGGGATCGGCGGCGTCGCTCTCAGGCTGGAGCCAGGCGCCTTCGCCGATGACGCGCCGCCACACGTCCGGCTGGCTGCGGAAGTCCAGTTGGACGGCGACATACAGCTGATCGCGGTTCACCGACAACGCGCCGTGAACGATCTGATCCAGCTCGCGGTTGGCCTGCTGGTCGAGCAGCGCTCCGCCCGCGGGATCGTCCGCGATCATGTAGATCATGACGGTCCAGGGTTTGGTCGCTCGGGCCTGTTCCATGGCCTTCGGCATTGAGTTCCTCACGTGTCATTCAAAGGCAAAAGGCAAAAGGCAAAAGGCAAACATTGCCTGCGCGTGCGTTCTGCGCGGGTGTCTTTCTTGCATTTTGCATTTCGCATTTTGCATTACACCGTCATGATCGCCGTAACCGTCGTCCTGTACACGACGTCTTCGTACGCCTCTAACATGCGCTCGATCGGCACGACGGAGGTGGCGAGCGGTTTCGCGTTGTACTGACCTTTGTCGAGCAGCTCGACGAATCGCGGGATGTCGCGCATCGGGCTGGCGCCGCCAGCCTGACCGGCGTGATGCGTGCGGCCGCCAATGGTGAAGAGTACCGCGGGCAGCGTGATATTCCCGCGCGGCAAGCTCGTCGTCACGGCCCTTGGTCGGTGAGGAACTCGGCTTCGTCCCTCAGCCACGCGTCGTACGCCTCCTGGGTCTGGATGGCGTAGACGCCCTTCATGCGGAAGTGGCCGAGCCCGCACAGCTGCGAGCACGCGATGTCCCACTGTCCGACCTTCGTCGGCGTGAACCACACCGGCTGGACGATACCGGGAATCGCGTCCTGTTTCACGCGCATCTGCGGTAGCCCGAAGCTGTGGATGACGTCTTTGCTGGAGAGGAAGATGACAACCGGTTTCCCCACCGGGAGGTTCATCCGATTGGTCGTGATGATGTCGTCTTTGCCGACCTGCTCGTCGCGATCGAGCCCCAGCGGATTGTCTGGACTAACGAGCTTGATGTCGGTGCGGCCGAACACGCCATCCGCACCTGGATAGTGGACGTGCCACGCGAACTGCTCGGCCACCACGCGGACTGTCGTTGCGCCACTCGACGGCGGCATTGCATCGACGTTGGCGCGCCAGAAGGGAATCGAGAAGAAGGCGAGCAGCACGATCTCAGCGACCAGCACGCCGCCCTCGATCCACGTGGACCACGAGCCTTTGACGCCGCGGTAGTTGGCCTGCGGGTGAGCGCCGCGCCGGAATCGAATCAACACGTACACGAAGAAGACGCTCCAGCCGACGAACAGCACGAGCATCAGCCAGTGGATCAGCACCATGATCCGGTCCACTTCGCCGGCGTGCGCCGAGGCCGCGACGGGGAGACCGAGCCACTGCAGCATCAGCGCGCGACCCCCGCTGTCGTGTCCGCCTTGCCGCCTTCGCCGAAGGCTTCGGCGAGCCTCGCCGTGGCGCGCTCTGCGCGCGAAGGCGGGAGGCGGACCTCAGCCTCACGCGCCCGGCGCGCGAGCACCACGATGAACCGGGCAAACCCGGCGAGGACGATCGTCGTCACGCCCATCAGCACGCCGATGCCCGCATTCAGGCTCTCGCGCATCACCGTATCTTCACCGCCGAAGCAAACTGGGCAGGCCATCTCACAACCTCTGAATTTTCGATTGACGATGTTCGATTGACGAATTGGCCTGGCGAACACCATCCGTCAATCGCACCTCGTCAATCGTCAATCTCATTCCTTCGTAAAGGCGTCGCCGAACTCCGTGCCGAAGAGATGATCGCCTTCGGAGAGCAGCACACTGACGAGCAGGCCGACAAAGAGGAATGCCGTCAACCCCAGCGGCCAGTAGACCGCCGGCTTCTCCCCTTTGAGGTGCATGAAGTACATCGCGACGAGCGCCGCCTTGGTCAACGCGATGCTGAGGCCGATGATGACGGCGGGCGTCTCTGGCAGACGGAGGCACGACACGCCGACGGTGACGAGCGTCAGCACGAGCAGCGCGCCGAACACGAACATGTAACTTCTGACCTGTGCCGCGACGTCGTGTCCCATAGCCTCAGAGCAAATACAACACGGGGAAGAGGAAGATCCACACCACGTCGACGAAGTGCCAGTAGATGCCAGCGACCTCGATGCGGTTTGCGAACCGCTCAGGCTCGCTGCGCCACATCCGCGC
>Ga0075418_10008926_pt1 | contig 11241 bp, 6 predicted proteins | sample SoiMetdeltSBSDD2_FD_81776 | JGI IMG/M metagenome (GOLD analysis project Ga0075418, IMG submission 81776) | Bulk soil microbial communities from a Populus tree surrounding site in Tennessee, USA - Soil MetaG P. deltoides SBSDD2 | ecosystem: Environmental > Terrestrial > Soil > Tree plantation...
TCTTACCTTCTTAAAAGCTTCGTCACCTGGCACAGGCGGTTTTATCGATACCCCGAATCAAAGGCTTTCGATCTGGCATGTATTGCCAATCTCCTCGGCTGAGGAGCTTGGGCAGGTGGCTGTCGAAGGGACTGAGGGATTGCTGCTGAAAGATGTGGCGCAAGTTGTCGAGGATCATCAGCCACTCATCGGCGATGCTGTTATTAACGACAGCCCCAACCTCATGCTTGTCATCGAGAAATTGCCGGGGGTGAATACCCTGGAAGTGACACGCAATGTGGATACTGCGCTTGCCGCATTGGGGCCCGGCTTGCCAGGCGTCCAGTTTGATTCGAGTATCTTCCGGCCCGCGAGCTTTATCGAGATGGCGATCGCCAACCTCAGCCAGGCATTGGTGATCGCGGCGATCTTAATAGTCGTCGCCCTGGGCATTTTCATGAACGGGTGGCGGGCCGCCTTGATCAGCCTGTTGGCAATTTTGACATCTCTGGCGGCGGCCCTGGTTGTACTCTTTTTGCGTGGCACCACCCTCAATTCGATGGTGATTGCGGGATTGGTGCTCACCCTCGGTCTCATCATCGATGAAGCTGTCGTTGATGTTCAGAATATCCTGCAACATCTGCGCCAAAACCGTGCCCAAGGCGGTCTCCAGTCAGCGAGAAATGTGATTCATGCAGCGTCGGCCGAGATACGGGGCGGACTCTTCTTCGCGACGTTAATTACCCTGCTTGCCGCGCTGCCTCTGTTTTTCCTGGATGGCATGTTCGGTGAAATTTTCCGTGTCATGGTTGTCTCTTACACGCTTGCGGTATTGGCTGCTATGGTGACGGCGCTGACCGTCACGCCTGCCTTAAGCCTGATCTTTTTATCTGACAGAAAGCTTCAGGTACGTGAATCCGCGCTTGTCACGCGTCTACAGCGCGGCTATCAGTGGGTTTTGGCTCGTGCTGTGAACAGCACGGGGCTGGCCTATGTCGCCATCGCAGGGCTCATTTTGGCTGCAATTATCGCCGCCCCCTTGCTCAAGCATGACCAGATACTCCCCTCCTTCCGTGAACCCTACCTGAACGTCAAAGTGGAGGGGGCGCCGGGCACTTCACACATTGAAATGAATCGCGTCATGGCGTTGATGGGGAGTGAACTGCGTTCCGTTTCAGGTGTTAAGAATGTAGGGGCTCATGTCGGTCGTGCCGAGTTCGGTGACCAGGTGGCAAACGTCAATTCCGGCGAACTGTGGGTCACACTTGACCCACATGCCAATTATGACGCAACGGTTGCTGCCGTTCATTCGGTGGTGAATACTTATGCTGGCCTGGTTCGTGAGGTGCGGACTTACACCCAACAGACACTCAGCCAGCCTCAAAATGTGGATCCTAACAGCGATATCACCGTCCGCCTGTATGGAGAAGACATGAACGTCCTGCGTGCAGAAGCGGACAAAGTGCAGAAGTCATTGTCCGGGATCGGTGGTGTTACGAGCGTCAATACAATCCTTCCGGTTCAGGAACCCATCCTGGAGATTAAAGTAGATCTTACAACCGCTCAAACCCACGGGATCAAACCGGGTGATGTACGCCGGGCAGCTGCCGTACTCATTTCTGGAATCCTGGTCGGCAACCTGTTCGAGGACCAGAAGATCTTTGACGTGGTCGTATGGGGAAAGCCCGAACTTCGTGACAGCATTAACGATGTCAGCAACCTGATGATCCCCAAACCAGATGGCAGCCTGATTCGATTGGGCGATATAGCTGATGTGAAGATTGTACCCTCTGACACAGTGATCCACCACGAGGGCATATCCGCTTACCTTGATTTGAGCCTCACGGTGCAGGGCCGCGATCTTGCGGCTGTGGCTGCTGATGTCAGCACAGTTGTCCACGGGCTCACCTACCCATTAGAGTATCACGCTGAGGTTTTGACGGATCATCTCCAACGCGGAGCTGCGCAGCAACGCCTGCTCATCGCCGCGGTCGTCGCGTTAGTCGGGATTTATTTGCTTTTGCAGGCTTCCGCTAAAAGCTGGGGGATGGCGCTGGCCATGTTCCTGCTCCTGGTCGCAACGGTGGCAGGCGGTATGCTCACGGCCTTCCTGATCAATGTTGCGCTTTCGGTTGCTTCCCTTTTTGGGCTGTTGACCGTCCTTGGGATTGCAACTCGTAATGCCGTCGCGTTGATCAATCAGTATCAGCACCTGGAAGCGGAACGAGGTGAGAGCTTCGGTTCACAACTGATTCTGCGCGCCTCCGCAGAAAGAGTCACACCAACAGTAATGACCGCCGTGACGACGGCACTGGCGCTTCTGCCTTTTGTGTTCCTGGGCAATCTGGCCGGTTTTGAGATCGTGCGTCCGATGGCCATCATTATAGTGGGCGGTCTGGTCGTTTCGACCTTGCTCAATCTGTTCGCGCTGCCCGCGCTCTATTTGCGCTATGGCGCCAGCCGCGAAGTTGACCTAGAGTTGTTGCCGCCTTCAGGAGCCGATCTGCCGGCTGTGGCAACCGATTAGTGAATCGTGGAGGTCCAAAATGAAACGCGTACACTTTTTCATACAGATGGTACTCATGGTCACTGTCTTGGGACTTGCAGCTTGTGGTCCAAAGACGACAATCACAACGGAAAAAATCAATCCTTCCACGCTGGAGGATATCGAAGGGTCAGAGCTCAAACGAGTCATTCTGACAGAGAAGGCAGCCGAACGCATAGGCGTGCAGACCGTCCCGGTGAGTGGGATGGTCGTCCCGTACGCCGCCTTGATCTATGATATCGAAGGCAATACCTGGATTTATACAAGCCCATCCCCTTTAACCTTCGTTCGGGAGCCCGTTGTCATTGCCCGCATTGAGGGCGATCAAGCCTTCCTGTCGTATGCGTTGGAGTCTGACGCTCCCATTGTGACGGTTGGAGTTGCTGAGATTTACGGCGCTGAGACCGGAGTTTCGAAGTAACCGCACCAGGAGGCATGCCATGCAGTGGATTGTTGCAACAAGTTTGCGTTATCGCTATCTGGTAGTTTTCCTGGCCGTGGTACTCATGATCTTCGGTATCACCCGGTTGAGAAATTCTGCGGTCGATGTATTTCCAGAATTTGCGCCGCCCCGGGTGGAGGTTCAGACTCTATCTGTGGGTCTTTCCGCCTCCGCGGTGGAAGAATTGATCACCGTGCCACTGGAACAGGCACTCAACGGCACACCCGGTCTGGATGTCATGCGTTCGAGGTCTGTTTCCGACCTGTCCGATATCGTTATGATCTTCAAACCTGGCACTGACATTATTCTGGCAAGGCAGTTGGTGCAGGAACGTCTCGCGGCTGTATATAGTACACTGCCGTCGTGGGCGCAACCACCCATCATTATTGCACCGTTATCATCAACCAGCCGCGCCATGAAGATTGGTATTTATTCAGACGAATACAGCCAGCGCGAGCTTTCTCTCATCGCCTACTGGAAGATTCGCGCTCGCTTGTTGAAAGTGCCCGGCGTGGCCAACGTGCCCATTTGGGGGGAGCAGCGGCAAATCGCGACAGTGCAGGTAGACCAGGAAAAATTGGAGGCCTTTGACGTTCCACTCAGTGAAGTCATGAATGTAATGGCCGACGCCTTGGACGCTGGTCTGCTAAAGTTTTCCAAGGGAGCGATCATTGGCTCTGGTGGGTATATTGATACACCCAACCAGCGAATCGGGATTCGCTCCGTTCTGCCTATCGTAACACCGGAAGAACTTGCTGTCGTGCCCATCAATGATCGAAAGAAGACCGACGGTTCACCGTTAACACTGGGTGACGTGGGCAATGTCGTCTGGGATCATCTGCCCATGGTGGGAGACGCGGTCATCAATGACGGTGAAGGCTTGATGATGATTGTGGAAAAACTTCCCTGGGCAAACACCCTGGATGTGACGCGGGGCGTAGAAGAGGCGATCAACGAACTGCGCCCGGGTCTTCAGGGCGTTAACATTGACACAACCATCTTCCGCCCTGCGACCTTCATTGAAACCTCTATCAACAATCTCACTGCGTCGCTTCTCATTGGCGCCCTGCTGGTTGTCATCATATTGTTGTTCTTCCTATATGAGTGGCGCGTGGCGTTGATCAGCGCCACGATCATCCCCCTGTCTCTCATGGCAGCTTTGCTTGTGCTCAATCTGCGCGGTGTGCCTATCAACGTGATGACATTGGCAGGGCTGGCAATCGCCATTGGCGCCGTTGTAGACGATGCCATCGTGGATGTTGAAAATGTGGTGCGGCGTCTCAGACGGCTTCGCCAGGAGGGCAGCACTCAGTCAACGGCCAGTATCGTCATGCACGCCTCACTCGAAGTACGTGGCGCTATCGTGTACGCTTCGTTGATCGAAATCATGGCGTTGATGCCCGTCTTCTTTCTGCAAGGACTGTCTGGTGCTTTCTTCCGGCCGCTTGCTACGGCCTACGTGGTGGCAGGGTTGGTCTCCCCATTGATCGCCTTAACAGTCACACCTGCGCTAATCTATATTCTGCTCTCCAATGCGCCTATCGACCATCGTCCATCTCCCATAATCCCATGGCTGCACCGTATCTATGATCGAGTGCTTGGACGAAGCCTTCGCACACCCGGCATTTCCTATGGCACGGCTGGCTCGATCGTGTTGGCGGGAATCATTGTTTTCCCATTACTTGGGCAGGAGCTGCTGCCCTCCTTCAAGGAACGAGATTTCCTGATGCACTGGATCCTCAAGCCTGGCAGCTCGCGGCCCGAAATGTGGCGTATCACGGCCGAGTCCTGCCGGGAGCTGATGACCATCCCCGGTGTACGCAATTGCGGCTCTCATATTGGGCAGGCGAAAAATGCCGATGAACCATATGGTATTTATTTCACCGAGAACTGGATCAGCGTTGATCCCTCTGTCGATTACGACAAAACACTTGCTGCCGTCCAGGAAGTTGTGGATGGGTATCCCGGTCTGGTACGTGACGTGCAAACCTACTTGAAGGAAAGGATTCGCGAAGTCCTGACCGGGTCGAGCGATACGGTTGTCATCCGCATCTACGGACAGGACCTGCACGAACTGGATCATAAGGCGGATGAGGTGCGGGCTGCTCTCGAAGGTATCCCGGGCATCATCGATCTGAAAAAAGAACTTCATATGGAACAGCCCCAGATCGAGGTTGAAGTGGACCTTGCCAAAGCCCATGCATATGGGCTCAAGCCGGGCGATGTCCGCCGGTCCGCGTCGTTCCTGATACAGGGCGAAGAAATCGGCGACCTATTCTTTGGCGCAAAGATCTACGGTGTAAATGTGTGGACGCCGCCAGAGGCACGCGACAGCCTGACCGATATTCAAAACCTGTGGATCGAAACGCCTGATGGTGGGCGTGTCCGCCTGTCGGATGTGGCCGACGTTCACATCAGCGCGGTTCCGAATGTCATTGCCCGTGAGGACCAGTCCCGCAAGATCGATGTTTCAGCCAACGTGCAAGGGCGCGACCTGGGCTCTGTCACAGAAGATGTGGAGGCGGTGGTGCAGAACGTTGAGTTCCCGCTGGGCTATCACGCCGAGGTGCTCGGTGAGTTTCAAGAGCGGGAAGCCGCTCAAAGCAAATTACTGCTGGCCGGGGCCGTGGCAGTGCTCGCGATCTTCTTCCTTTTGTACACTTCCTTCAACAACTGGCGCATGACCATGCTGACCTTCTTCACGCTGCCCTGGGCGCTTGTTGGTGGAGCGCTGGCAGCCTATCTTAGCAGTGGCATCATCTCGCTCGGTTCGATGGTTGGGTTGCTGACGATACTGGGCATCGCCACCCGCAACGGCATCATGATGATCAGCCATTTCCAGCACCTGGAGGAGCAGGAAGGTGAAGCCTTTGGACCAGCACTTGTAATGCGCGGTGCACGTGAACGCATTGCGCCAATCATGATGACAGCGTTGACCACTGGGCTGGCACTTCTCCCTCTGATCCTTGCTGGAGATATTCCTGGTCAGGAGATCGAATACCCCATGGCTGTCGTCATTTTGGGCGGTCTGGTTACTTCCACCTTGCTCAATTTATTGGTTGTACCAACGTTGTATCTCCGTTTTGGGAAACCAAAAGAGGTCGTCACAACGACAGCATAAAATTCAAAGATAATAGTGAAAATGAAAACGGCGGGCCCTGCGGCTCGCCGTTTCATTGGAGGGCCTCCTACTCAGTTGTCTGAAGAATGCCCTCTGTTTTTCCAACATACTCACACCAACTTTCATATTTTGCCACCTTGCCTCGGATTAAATCATGGTACACGTTCTGGATTGCACGTGTAAGGGGTCCTGTTTTGCCGTCGCCAATCGTGCGGAAGTCAATCTCACACAGGCCAATCACTTCGGCTGCAGTACCGCAGACAAAGACCTCATCCGCAATGTACAACTGGTCACGTGAGATGGTTTGCTCAAGTACTTCGTAGCCCAAATCCTGGGCGATGGTGAACACCGTGTGACGGGTAATCCCTTCCAACACGGGTGAGGTGGCAGGCGTGAAAATTTTTCCGCGCCGGACGATAAACAGATTCTCACCGGTGCACTCACCCACATTCCCCTGCGGGTCGAGCATGATCGCTTCTTCAAAGCCCAGCCGCACCGACTCGGTCTTGGCCAGAATACTGTTCACATAATTCCCGGCGATCTTCGCCTTGGTCATGCTCACGTTCGGGTGATGCCGCGTATACGATGAAATATTCGCGCGGATCCCTTTTGCCAACGCTTCATCACCAAGGTAATTCTTCCATTCCCATACGGCGATCATCAAAGCCGGCTTGCCCGCATCGATGTTGAGGTTCCACGCGCCGCCATCCAGATACAGTAGCGGGCGAATATAGCATTCATCAAATCCATTCGCTCGGACAGTGTCCTTCACGGCTTTCACGACCTCGTCAACGGTGTATGGCAAATTGCGAAAGCCAAACACCTCCGCTGATTCCAGCAAACGGTCAACGTGTTCACGCAACCGATACACTGCTGGGCCTTTGTCCGTTTTGTAAGCGCGAATCCCTTCAAAGACCGCCGCGCCGTAGTGCATTACCGGCGTCAGAAAATGCACAGTGGCTTTTTCATAGTCCACCAACTCGCCGTCTTTCCAGATATATTTGGATTCCATTCCCATGGGTTTCTCTCCTTCTTTATAATCGTATTAAAATTTCATCCGTCATCTGACGGGTCGTTAACGTGCCACCGAGGTCCACGGTTCGTGCGCCTTCGGTGATGGTCTGTTCGACGGCGGTTTCAATGGCACAGGCCTCGGATTCTAACTTAAACGAATGACGCAACATTAAAGCAGACGAAAGAATCGTGCCCACCGGATTTGCGATTCCTTTGCCAGCGATATCGGGAGCGGATCCATGAATCGGTTCATATAACCCGACGCTTGATTCTCCCAAACTAGCCGATGGCAACATCCCCATCGACCCTGCCAACACCGACGCTTCATCCGTGAGAATATCGCCAAACATATTCTCTGTGACAATCACATCCATCGACGCCGGACCGATGATAAGCCTCATCGACGCGGTATCCACGAGCGTATGTTCCAATTCGATATCCGGATTCTCTTTCCCGATCTTAGTCGTAATCTGCCGCCATAAGCGTGACGATTCCAACACATTGGCTTTATCGACAGACGTCACCTTCTTCTTTCGTCCACGCGCCAGATTGAAGGCTAATTCAACAACACGCTTTACTTCAAAATCATAATATTCCAGCGTATCGACAGCATATTCCTTGCCATCTTTCATATCCCGTTTCTTGGGCTGACCAAAATACAAACCGCCTGTCAACTCACGGATGACGAGGATATCCACGCCCTGGAGTTTCTCCGGCTTGAGCGGAGAGGCATCGATCAACGCGGGATGCACTTTGACAGGTCGCAGATTCGCAAAGACACCAAGTCCTTTGCGAAGGGCGAGCAGTCCACGTTCGGGTCTGTCTTTAGCGTTCGGGTCGTCCCACTTCGGTCCACCGACCGCGCCAAGCAGCACAGCGTCTGAGGCCTGGCAATCGGCAAGCGCCTCATCGGTCAGGGATGAACCGTATTTGTCAATCGAACAGCCTCCCATCAGGCGTTCCTGAAAGTTGAAGGTGTGATTGTAGGTGCTGGCAATCACGTCCAGCACGCGTACGGATTCGCCGACCACTTCAGGGCCGATGCCATCGCCGGGGAGGAGGGTGATTTTGAAGTTCATCGATGTTTCATCTCACGTAAGGGCGCAGCATGCTCCGCCCTTACAGATCATTAATGCGCCACCATTAATCCATATTCAACCGAATCCGCCAGCGCGCGCCAGGAGGCTTCGATGATATTCGTGCTCGCGCCGACGGTACTCCAGCGTGAGGTACTGTTTCGCGTGTCGATCAATACACGGGTAATGGCTTCGGTGCCGTGGTCTGAATCCAGGATGCGCACTTTGTAATCAGAAAGGTGGAAATCGGCAATCTGTGGGTAATAGCTCAGGAGCGCCTTGCGAAGGGCATTATCCAACGCGTTGACCGGACCATTCCCTTCGGCAGCGGTGTGAAGCAACTCGCCTTGCACGCGCACTTTAACCATGGCTTCCGCAAAAATACCGCGTCCCTGGCGGTGCTCGACGTTGACAAAGAAGTCAACAAGCTCAAAAGGCGGTTTGTAGCCATACTCCTGCCGTTTGAGCATCATCGCCACGGAGGCTTCCGCGGCTTCAAAAGAAAATCCACGCGCTTCGAGTTCTTTGATCTCATTTAGCACGGGAACGACCTCTTCACCTTCCACTTCCACGCCATGTTCCTCAGCCTTGCTCAACAAATTGCCACGCCCCGATAAATCGGACACCACCACACGCATCTTGTTGCCGACGGTTTCAGGCTCCACATGCTGATAAGACTGTGCCGAGCGCCTCATCGCGGCCACATGCACTCCGCCTTTATGTGCAAATGCGGATTTACCAACAAAAGGTAAATGCTCATCAGGAGTTACATTCGCGACTTCGGCAACAAAATGAGAGAGTTCATACAAATGCTGAATATGCCCATTGGGCAAACATGGGTAGCCCATCTTGAGTTCAAGATCTGCCATGATGGAAACCAGGTTGGCATTGCCGCAGCGCTCCCCTACACCATTAATAGTGCCCTGCACTTGAATGGCGCCCTGACGAATGGCAGTCAGTGAATTAATGACTGCACATTCCGAATCATTATGCGTATGAATTCCAAACGGATGATCGAGCGCAAGTTTCAATTCACAAATGATACGTTCGACATCCCAGGGCAAGGTCCCACCGTTGGTGTCACATAAAACGACAGTTTCCGCCCCTCCGCGGATTGCTGCACGCAATGTTTCCAATGCATACGCTGAATCCGCTTTATAGCCATCGAAGAAATGTTCCGCATCGTAGATGACACGTTTGCCACTGGATTTTAGGTAGGCAACAGATTGTTCGATGATCCGCAAGTTGTCTTCTAATGTCGTCAGCAAAACTTCCTTAACATGCAGCGTCCACGTTTTTCCGAAGATTGTGCAGACAGGTGTCTGCGAATCTAACAGGGCTTTGATGTTGGCGTCGTCTTCCGGTCCGCCTTTGACACGACAGGTGGAGCCAAATGCCGCGATCAACGCATTCTTCCACGGCATGTCGCGCGCCCGTTCAAAAAATTCAACGTCTTTTGGATTGGAACCAGGCCAGCCACCTTCGATGAAGGCTACACCGAGTTCATCCAGTTTTTGTGCAATGCGGACTTTGTCATTGCTCGAAAGTGTGAAACCTTCCGATTGTGTCCCATCGCGGAGGGTAGTGTCGTAGATTTGGATTTGTGGCATAAGATACCTTATGTCATTGTGAGTCTGCGAGAAGCAATCCCCAACTTAATTGGGAGATTGCTTCGCCCTAGTGGGCTCGCAATGACATCTTAAACTTTCGCTTCAAAGGCAGCGATGTCTTTCTCAAAGCCCATGATGTAGCCAAGTTCGTCCACGCCGTTTAACAAGCAGGTCTTATTGAATGCGTCAATCGGGAATTTCACAGACCCGTTTTCAAAAGAAAGTGTCTGCGATTCCAGGTCGATCGTGAATTCGGCACCCGGCACTTCTTCAATGTAATCCAACAACATCTTCTGCGTTTCAGCATCCACAACAACAGGAAGAAGACCATTCTTCAAAGCATTATTACAAAAGATATCCGCAAAGGATGTGCTGATGACCGCGCGGAAGCCAAAGCCTGTGAGCGCCCAGGGAGCATGCTCACGGCTCGAGCCACAGCCGAAGTTGTCTCCGGCTAACAGAATTTGCGCGCCCTTTGACTCGCTCTTGTTTAATACAAAATCCGTTTTGGGCGAGCCATCGGCATTGTAGCGCCAGTCCGCAAAGAGATTATCACCCATCCCGTTTTTATCCGTGGCTTTGAGGAAGCGCGCTGGGATGATCTGATCCGTATCAATATCATTGACAGGCAAGGGAACGACACGAGAAGTAAGAGTTGTAAATTGAGCCATAGTTTTTCTTCTGTCATTGCGAGGGCGTTAGCCCGAAGCAATCTCCAGATTATCATGAGATTGCTTCGTCGCACCGACCGCTCCTCGCAATGACATAATGTTATTAATTGGGTTTCCTTCCACCAAACACGGCGAGTTCGAAGATGCGGAAGTAGCAATCCACTTCTTCGTAGCCCATCTCGCGCAGCCAATCGCATTGCAGTTCGGTGGGCGCCAAAATGTTGGCAGCTTTGTCAGGGCGGTTTTTGTATTCTTCCGCAAGCTGCTCGAAGGTGCGCGTGCCACCGTTTTGTTTTTCGATAGAATAACGCGCCGAAACATAGTGATGTTCGAACAAATCAATATTGAGTTGTGCAGCAGACGATACATGCTCAATGTTGATGAACCATCCACCAGGCTTAAGCAGTGAGTAGATCTCTCTATAGACCTCACGCTTGCGAACGTCGGGTTGATGATGTATTGAATATCCCGACACCACCGCATCAAACGGACCATGCGCCTGCACGCTGTTTCTCCAAGCCGGGTCGCCATAATCAAGGTTTTCAAACGCAAGCTGACGTGCATAATCCTTGAGCTGCTCACGCGCTTGTTCCAGCATCGGTTCGGAGAAATCCACGAACACACCACGAGCAGATGGATAATCGCCCAGCATAGTCGCGCCGAGGATGCCATCGCCGCAACCTAAATCGAGAAAATTCTCAACGGGCTGTTCCCTTGCTTTGAGAATCGACATCATCACACCAATCTGTTCATGTGCTAAAGGAATCGCCGCGCGATAAGCCA
>Ga0075418_10008927_pt1 | contig 11241 bp, 8 predicted proteins | sample SoiMetdeltSBSDD2_FD_81776 | JGI IMG/M metagenome (GOLD analysis project Ga0075418, IMG submission 81776) | Bulk soil microbial communities from a Populus tree surrounding site in Tennessee, USA - Soil MetaG P. deltoides SBSDD2 | ecosystem: Environmental > Terrestrial > Soil > Tree plantation...
TCCGAACCGCGATCATCTCGGCATTGAGCGGTGAGCTGTTTCTTGTCAAGGAAGGGGAGTCGATCGCCGGCCGATATCGCGTAAAGGCTGTCGGCGCCGACTCCGTCGAGTTGAGCGATCAGCTCACCGGCGGTGTACGCCGGCTCGTCCTCCGCAATTAGCTACGACACGCGCGCGACGCGAGCTTCGCGCACCGCTTCCTGCGCTCTGATCTCGGGGAGCGCTTTGGCCAGCCCTTCGTCCTCGGGCGCCGCATCGAGCCGCACGACACCGACCGCGCCGGCAGAATCCCGTCCGAGCGCAAAGCTGGCGATGTTCACGCCGTGCTTGCCGAGAATCGATCCCACCTGTCCAATGACGCCCGGCTTGTCGGCGTTTCGCAGGACGAGGAGTGTGCCCTGGAGCTCAGCTTCGATCTCGATCCCGTCCAGGAACGTCAGACGCGGTCGCGCCGGCTCGAACACCGTGCCCTCGAGCCACCTCTCACCAGTATTGGTGTGGACCTTGACCGAAATGATGTTGGCGAAGTTCCGCGCCCGCGAGCTGTGCGATTCGACGATCTCAATCCCGCGTTCAGCCGCGACGTCGCGCGCGTTGACGATGGTGACGGCGGAGGAGAGTAGCGGCTGTAGTAGACCGGTCACCGCGGCGCTAACGATTAATGCGCTGTTCGAGCCAACGAGCGGCCCGTAGAGACGAACGCTGATGCCTTTCGTTCTTCCTTCGGCCAGCTGCACGCCCAGCGCGCCCATCTGCTGGGCCAGCGTCAGGAACGGCTGGAGCTTGATCATGTCTTCGGCGCCGATCGCCGGGAAGTTGACGGCATTGCGAATCACGCCCGTCATCAGATAGTCGCGGACGGCGGTCGCGGTTTCGAGACCGACTAACTCCTGCGCTTCAGCGGTCGATGCGGCGATGTGTGGAGTGGCCACGACCTGTGGCAATTGCGCGAGGCGCCACTCGGCCGGTGGTTCTTTTTCGAACACATCGAGCGCGGCGCCTGCGACGTGTCCGGACTCGATCGCGTCGGCCAATGCCGCTTCGTCAATCAGCTCGCCGCGCGCCGTGTTGACGATGCGAATGCCCTTCTTGCATTTCGCGAGGCGCGCTTTGCCGAAGAGGTGTCGTGTCTCGGTTGTCGCGGGAATGTGTAAGCTGACGTAGTCGGCCGTTTGGCACAGTGTCTCGAGGTCCACGAGACCGATCCCGAGTGATTTCGCCACTTCCTCGGAGATGAACGGATCGTGCGCGACAATTTCCATGCCGAATGCGCGAGCTCGCGCGGCCACTTCCTGACCGATCCGTCCGAGACCGACGAGTCCGAGCGTCTTGCCTCGCAGCTCCGCACCTGTCAGTTTTTTCTTATCCCACACACCTTTCTTCATCGTCGAGTCCGCGACGGGAACCGACCTCGCTAATGAAAGCATTAGCGCCAGCGCATGCTCGGCAACGCTGACGCTGTTTCCGCCGGGCGCGTTCATCACGAGAATGCCGCGAGCGCTCGCCGCATCGAGATCGACGTTGTCGATTCCAGTACCAGCGCGGGCGATCACCCGAAGCTTCGGGGCTTGCGAGAGCAGCGCGGACGTTACCTTTGTCGCGCTTCGAACGATCAGCGCGTCTGCGTTCTGAAGATCCGGTCCGAGGACGTCAGGCGTGCGGCCGGAGCGAGCGTCGACGGTCCATCCACTGATGGACGCCAACAGATCGACGGCGGATGCGGGCAATTGATCGGCGATGACGATGTGCATGAGGAGAGTCGAGAGAGCGTTCAGATATAATGTGCCGTTCCAGTTCGTGCACGGAAGCGCGCCCTCGCACCAGGATGGTGCAAACCGCTGGAACCCGCGGATTCATGGGGCGCTTTCGGCCGGATCGCTGATCTTTTCCACAACGTTTTCCACAGTTTCTGTGAAGATCCTGTAACGTCGCGCCGGTGATGTGACCTAATCCGACCATGCCTAATTTTTCGACCGTGAAACCACCGACGAGCGGGACTGCCATCACCAGAAAGGATGGCCGCCTGATCGTTCCCGACGATCCTATCATCCCGTTCATCGAAGGCGATGGCACCGGTCCCGATATTTGGCGAGCCAGCGTGCGCGTGTTCGATGCTGCTGTGCAGAAAGCGTACGGAGGGAAGCGGAAGATCGAGTGGTTCGAGGTCTATGCCGGCGAGAAGAGCTTCAAGCAGTTCAACAACTGGCTTCCGGACGATACGGTTGAAGCCTTTCGACACTATCTGGTTGGCATTAAAGGTCCGCTTACGACGCCCGTGGGCGGCGGCATCCGCTCGCTGAACGTCGCGCTCCGCCAGCTGCTCGATTTGTTCGTGTGTCTCCGGCCGGTGCGCTGGTACAAGGGCGTGCCATCGCCGGTCAAACACCCTGAAAAAGTTGACATGGTGATCTTTCGTGAGAACACGGAAGACATCTACGCGGGCATCGAGTATGCGGCGGGATCGCCTGAAGCGCAGAAGGTTCTCGACTTCTTCGCCCGCGAATTTCCGAAAGAGTTCAAGAAGGTCCGATTTGGGACACCGCAGGCCGCGCAGGAGTGGCAGGCGCAGCTTCAAGGGATCGGTGCGCCGGCGCGGGACGTTGGCGTGGAAGTCGGCGTTGGCCTGAAGCCGATCAGCTATCTCGGAAGCGAGCGGCTGATTCACAGCGCCATCAGCTACGCGATTGCCAACCAGCGGAAGAGCGTCACGCTGGTCCACAAAGGCAACATCATGAAGTTCACGGAAGGCGCCTTCCGCGATTGGGGCTACGAGGTCGCCAAGAAATTTTTCGGCGCCGAGGAGATCGACGGCGGCCCGTGGTGCAAGATTCCAGCGGGGAAGCCCGGCGCAGGGATCGTGATCAAGGATGCGATCGCCGACATTACGCTCCAGCAGGTCTTGACGCGGCCCGACGAGTTCGACGTTATCGCCACACCGAACCTCAACGGTGATTATTTGTCAGACGCCCTTGCGGCGCAGGTCGGCGGCATCGGCATCGCGCCTGGCGGCAACATCAATTACGTCACCGGCCATGCCGTGTTCGAGGCGACGCACGGAACAGCGCCCAAGTACGCCGATCAGGACAAGGTGAATCCTGGTTCGGTCGTCCTCTCGGGCGAGATGATGCTCCGCCATCTCGGCTGGAAGGAAGCCGCCGACCTCATCGTCAAGGGCATGGACGGCGCGATTGCCTCCAAACACGTCACGTACGACTTTGCACGCCTCATGACCGGCGCCACCGAGCTCAAGACGTCAGAGTTTGCGGACAACATGATTGCCAACATGCACACGTAACGAGGTATCGCGAAGCTTGCGAAGCTCACGAAGCTCGCGAAGAACAATAGGAAACACGGTGAGCTTCGCGGCCTTCGCGGGCTTCGAAATCTTCGCGATTGGCCGTGACATCGAGGACTCATAGATGAACAGAAAAGTGACGGTCGTTGGAGGAGCGGGTGCGGTCGGCGCGACGGTCGCCAGAGCGATTGCGGACAAGGAGCTGGCGGACGTCGTCATCATCGACGTCGCGGATCAGAAGGCGGCCGGCGTTGGGCTCGATTTGCTCGAAGCGTGCCCGATCGAAGGATCTGATTCCCGCGTGGTCGGGTACGGCGCGACCGACGACGGTTGGAAGGCGAGTGCCAATTCCGACGTGGTGGTCATCACGTCAGGCGTGCCGCGCAAGCCCGGCATGAGCCGCGACGACCTGCTGCAGACGAATTACAAGATCATGCAGCAGGTGACCGAACAGATCGTCAAGTACTCGCCCAATACGATCATTGTTCCTGTGGCGAACCCGCTGGACGCGATGTCGCAGGCCGTCTACCGGCTGAGCAAGTTCCCGCGCGAGCGCGTGGTTGGCATGGCGGGTGTGCTCGACTCCGCCCGCATGCGCACGTTCATCGCCATGGAGCTGAACGTCTCGGTTGAGAACATTCATGCGTTCGTCCTCGGCGGTCACGGCGACACCATGGTGCCGCTGCCGCGGTACTCGACAGTCGCCGGGATTCCGATCACGGAGCTCATGTCCAAAGAGCGAATCGATGCCATCAGCAAGCGGACGGCTGATGGCGGCGCCGAGATCACGAAGCTCGTGGGGACGAGCGCCTGGTACGCGCCTGGCTCGGCCGCGGCAGAGATGGTCGAGATCATCCTGAAGGATAAGAAAAAGATCGTGCCGTGCTCGGTGTTCCTGCAGGGCGAGTACGGGATTCGCGATCTGTTCGTCGGCGTGCCAGTCAAGCTCGGTGCGCGCGGCGTCGAGGAGATTATTCAGATCAAACTGACGCCGGAAGAGGATGCTGCGCTGAAGAAGTCCGCCGGTGCGGTGAAAGAGCTGGTGGACGTGATTAAAGTCTAGCCACGGACATCACGGACAGTTCAAGCCACGGATAACACGGAACACACAGATCAACGTTTGATGTCGTTTGGGTTCACGATCTCGTAGATCACACTTCGAAGGTGCCTGGCTTCCCGAAAGGTCGCCAGGCGCCGCAGCATCGGCGATCGGTCCAGAATTTCTAAATCCTCGTCAAAGCCTCCGAGAAAATAGAACCGTTCGTGCGCCAGCACGTAACGGGTGCCACGCTGCCGCAGGTACTCGATGCTCTCAGCTCGAGGAAACGCGGCCATCCGCTCGCGGAGTTCAAAGTACGACGGCGGTGCGAAGCTGCTGTAGCCATTGAGCAGCGGTTTCCAGTGTGCCGTCGAGTAATACATGTAGGTCGCGTCTTGAGGACCGGCGCGTCCCTCGAGGTGAGAAACCGGGTATTCGAGTACCGGCCCAGGTGGCAACGCGGCGAGGTAGTGGTAGACGCCTGGGATACGCGCGGGCATGTCGGCGAGTGGCAGCGGCCGATTCATTGACTCCAGGACAATCCCGCCGAGCGCCAGCACGAGCAGAACGCGCTGAGCGTGCGCGGACTTGAGCTTTGCCAGCGTTGCCGAGACACCGAGTCCCGCCAGCACCGCGAGAAACATGCTCACGAGCATGGCGAAACGGGATGGCACGCGAAGAGAACGGTACGGCGAGAGCAGGCGGTACAACCAGGGATACGTCCGACCGTTGATGCCCAGCGACGCATCGAACGACAAGATTGTGGCCGCCACGTACGGTACGACGATCGCCGGCGACGCCAGCACGGAGGTTCCGGCGAGAACCGGCAGGGAGTATCCCATGAAGAGATTGCGTTCCCCCGGTCCGCGTCGAGCTGGATCGCCGTACAGCAGGTTCCAGTTTTGCGACCTCAAATAATCCGCTGGCGCCGCCGATCCGCGCGCGATGTCGTCCAGGCTTCGGTCAGCGGTCCAGTGGCGGTTGCGTTGATAGGCGAGGGCAGCCGGCGCCGACACGACGACGGCGACGGCGGCGCCGATCGCCGCCGCCGACACCAGCCGTTTGATCCTCACCGGCCGCGACAGGACGATTAGGAGCGGAGCAAAAACCAGGAGAACGGCTGCGAAGAACAGCGTGTAGTACACGCACGACAGAAACAGTCCGCCCACCGCCACCCCGAACCCAACCGCCGCCCGGACGCCTCCACCTGGCGACGAGACGATCCGATGCAGAAAGTAGAGCGCCAGCGGCATGAAGTACGTGAGCTGAAGCTGGACGTGCGAGTACTGATCGAAGCGAATCGGCGTCACAGCGAACGCGGCAGCGGCAATGAGTGCACCTCTCCAGTCGCTTGTCAGCGAGCGGATAAGCAGAAACATCGTTAGCCCGCTCAACACAAACGAGAGAAGCAGGGTGACGTTATAGAGAACGATAGGCCCTGCGCCTCCCCAGCTGAGTGGCGCAACGAGAGTCGCAGGAAACAAGATCGTCTCCGTGAGCGCCAGGGTGTCGGTTTCGGGAAAGAAGATGTTCGCGTTGAATAGCGTGTCGTGCGGGTCGATTTGCGCGTGGGCGATCCAGGCGAGGGCCCACGCATTGTAGAGCGGGTCGCCGTAGTCGCTGATGCCGTCGGAGAGGTGCTGGAACTGCGGGTAGGTGACGAGTGCTGTCAGCGCTATGAGCAAGGACGATACGCCGAGCCAACGCTTGACAGCTTCCGCCACAAACTGCCGGGCAGTTTAGCCCAGAACCGCTTTGAGGTATTCGCGATTCATCCTTGCGATATTGGTGATCGAGATTTCCTTCGGGCAGACCGCCTCGCATTCCCCTTCGTTCGAGCAGCTGCCAAATCCCTCGGCGTCATGGCGGTCGACCATCGCGACGGCCCGCTGTGTGCGCTCGACGTGACCCTGCGGCAGTTGCGCCAGATGGCTCACCTTCGCCGAGGTAAACAGCGCGGCTGACGCGTTCTTGCATGCCGCCACGCACGCACCGCAGGCGATGCAGGCCGCCGCGTCCATGGCGCTCTCGACGACCGGCTTGGGGATGAGGATCGTGTTGGCATCCTGCGCGCCGCCCACGTTCACCGAGGTGTACCCGCCCGCCTGAATGATTCGATCGAACGCGCTGCGATCGACCACCAGATCTTTGATCAACGGGAACGCTTTGGCGCGCCACGGCTCGAGCACGATTCGGTCGTTCTCTTTGAAGCGGCGCATGTGCAGCTGGCAGACGGTCGTGCCGCGATCGGGACCGTGGGCGACGCCGTTGATCATGAACCCGCACGCGCCGCAGATCCCTTCGCGGCAGTCCGAGTCGAACGCAATCGGATCGTTCCCCGCCGCGATGAGGCCTTCGTTGACGACGTCCAGCATTTCCAGGAACGACATGTCGGGGGAGACGTCCTCGACCGTGTAGTCGCCGAACTCCCCCGGACTCCGCGGGCCCGCCTGGCGCCAGACCTTCAGGAAGATTTTCATGATTCTTGATCCTTGAAAGTCTGAAGTGTGAAGTCTGAAGTCTGAACCGTGAAGTGTGAAGGCTGAAGGGCGAAGGTTGAAGGGTAAGGAGGAAGGTTGAAGTTTCAACCGCATTCACCCTTCAGCCTTACCCTTCCGACTTCAACCTTCACCCTTCCCCCTTCACGGTTCAGACTTCAGACTTCAGACTTCGTACTTTCACTTGTAGCTGCGCTGCGTCGGCTTCACGTACTCGAACACCAACGGCTCCTTGTGCAACACGGGTTGCGCGCCGACACCCTTGAACTCCCATGCCGCGACATACGAGAAGTGCTCGTCGTCTCTCAGCGCCTCGCCGTCGGGTGTCTGGCTCTCTTCGCGGAAGTGGCCACCGCACGACTCGGTGCGCTGGAGAGCGTCGAGCGTGAGTAGTTCGGCGAACTCGAGGTAATCGGCGACGCGGCCGGCGTACTCGAGATTCTTGTTCAAGTTGTTCGTCGGCCCGGGCACCGACACGTTCTGCCAGAACTCGTCGCGGAGCTGAGGAATCTTTGCCAGCGCGATGCGCAAGCCCTCGTCGTTGCGGGCCATGCCAACGTAATCCCAGAGAACCGCACCAAGCTCGCGATGGAGCTGCCTCGGCGTTTTCGATCCTTTGACCGACAGCAGCGTGTCGATGCGCGCCTGGACGGAGGCTTCCGCGTCGCGGAACGCATCGTGATCGGTCGTGACCGCAGGAAGCGAGGAGCCGCTCAGGTAATGCGCAACCGTCGTCGGGATCACGAAGTAGCCGTCCGCGAGCCCCTGCATCAGCGCACTGGCGCCGAGCCGGTTCGCGCCGTGATCCGAGAAGTTCGCCTCGCCCAGCACGTGCAACCCGGGGATGGTGCTCATCAGGTTGTAGTCCACCCAGAGCCCGCCCATCGTGTAGTGGATCGCCGGGTAGATCCGCATCGGTACTCTGTACGGATCCTCGTCGGTGATCTTCCGGTACATGTCGAACAGGTTTCCGTACCGCGCGCGAATGACGTCATCGCCCAGTCGCTTGATCGCGTCGTTGAAGTCGAGGTAGACCGCGAGGCCACTGTCGCCAACACCGCGGCCCTCATCACAGACCGCTTTGGCGTTTCGCGACGCGACGTCGCGGGGGACGAGGTTGCCGAAGCTCGGATACCGGCGTTCGAGGTAGTAATCCCGGTCGGCGTCAGGAATCTCGGCCGGCAGTCGTGTGTCGCCAGAATTCTTCGGCACCCAAACGCGCCCGTCGTTGCGCAGGCTTTCGCTCATCAGGGTCAGCTTTGCCTGATGCGTGCCCGAGACCGGGATGCAGGTCGGATGGATCTGCGTGAAGCACGGATTGGCGAAATACGCGCCGCGCTTGTGGGCGCGCCACGCGGCCGTGACGTTCGAGTTGACGGCATTCGTCGAGAGGTAATACGCCGTGCCGTATCCGCCCGAGCAAATCAGCACCGCGTGGGCCGCGTACCGTTCGAGCGCGCCGGTCGTGAGATTTCGGCACACAATCCCGCGCGCCTGGCCGTTGACGACAACGACGTCGAGCATTTCGCGGTTGGGGATGCTTGTGACGGTGCCACGCTCGACCTGCCGCATCATCGACTGATACGCGCCAAGCAGCAGCTGCTGGCCGGTCTGGCCGCGGGCGTAGAACGTGCGTGAGACCTGCGCGCCGCCAAACGATCGGTTGTCGAGCAGACCGCCGTACTCACGTGCGAACGGCACGCCCTGCGCCACGCACTGATCGATGATGTTCACGCTCAGCTGGGCCAGCCTATAGACGTTCGCTTCGCGCGATCGGTAGTCGCCGCCTTTGACCGTGTCGTAGAACAGCCGTTGAATGCTGTCGCCGTCGTTCTGGTAGTTCTTCGCGGCGTTGATGCCGCCCTGCGCGGCGATGCTGTGGGCGCGCCGCGGGCTGTCCTGGATACAGAAGCTGAGGACGTTGTACCCAAGCTCGCCGAGCGACGACGCCGCAGACGCTCCGGCCAAACCAGTCCCCACGATGATGATCGTGTACTTACGCCGATTCGCCGGGTTGACCAGCTTCGAATCGAAGCGATGGCGATCCCATTTGTCCTGGAGTGGGCCGACTGGAATCTTGGCGTCGAGAAGCATGTGGTTACTTCGTCAAATACACAAAGATCGGAATCACGGCCAGCCCACCCCCGATGAGGATCGCAAAGAAGATTCCCAATCCGACCAGCCGCCTGGTATAGCGCGGATGATCGAGCCCTAACGACTGGAAGGCGCTTGAAAATCCATGGCGGAGGTGCAAGCCGACGAGCAGGGTTGCGAGCACGTAGACAATGACCCAACCGATATTCCGAAAGACCTCGATTTCCGTCCGGTACAAATCGCGAATCGACTCAGGGCCTTCGGTCAGATAGAACGTCCCGAACTTGAACTGCTTGACGTGCACGATCACGAAGACCATCAGGAAGAGGCCCGACGCGATCATGGTCGAGGACGACAGGCTCTTTCGGCTCGTGTGGTGGGCCCATTCCTTCTTGTGATACCTCACCGGCCGCGCCGCGCTGTTCCACATCCACATCGTCACGGTCTTGTAGATGTGGATGACGAACACGAGAACAAGCCCAATCTCAATGGGAATGATGAGCGGATTCGAGATCAGAAAGTGCGAGTATTCGTTGAAGAGCTCTGGCCCGAGGAAGATGATGGCGTTGCCCACCAGGTGCAGGATCATGTACACGAACAGCGCCAAACCGGTGAGACCGATGAGAAGCTTGGTACCGACTGAGGAGCCCACGATCCGCGTGAATTTCGGCAGCATGCGTAACCGATTAATTGTACTTCGATCGTCGTTCCCGGGTTCCCAGGTTCCCGGTTCCCAGGTTCTCGGTTCCTGGTTCTCGGTTCCTGGTTCGTGTCGTCATGACGAAAGCGCATGGTGGCCATCGACTTCGGCAATCGATCGATGAACCTGATGAACCTGATGAACCTGAGAACGTGAGAACCTGAGAACCAAGAACCTGAGAACCAAGAACCTGGGAACCTTGAACCCGGGAACCCGGGAACGACTGAGATATCATTCACCGAACGATGAAAATCCACGAGTATCAGGCGAAGGCGATCCTCGCGGCGCACGGTGTGCCCGTGCCGCAGGGGGAAGTCGTCCACAGCGCGGCGGAAGCGAGGGCAGTGGCGCAGCGGCTTGGCGGCGGAACGGTCGTCGTCAAAGCACAGATTCATGCCGGTGGCCGTGGCAAGGGCGGCGGCGTCAAGGTCGTGAAAGGCCTGGACGAAGCCGAGCGGGCGACGCGCGACATGCTCGGCATGCGACTGGTGACGTATCAGACGGGTCCCGAAGGGCAGGTCGTGCAGCGCGTGCTCATCGAGCAGGGACTCTCGATCGCGCGCGAACTGTATCTCGGCATCGTTCTCGATCGCTCGAGCGAGAAACCGGTGCTCATGGTCAGCCAGGACGGCGGCGTCGACATCGAGAAAGTCGCGCACGAAACGCCGGAGAGGATCGTCAAGGAATTCATCCATCCCGGCGCCGGGCTGGCCGGATATCAGACCCGCAAGCTGGCGTTCGCGCTCGGGCTGAAGGGCCCGCAGGTTTCTGAAGCCGGCAAGCTGATGAACGCTGTCTACGATACGTTCAAGACGACCGACGCCTCGCTCATCGAGATCAACCCGCTGATCGTGACCGCCGACGGCCATCTGCTCGCGCTCGACGCGAAGATGAACTTCGACGACAACGCGCTCTATCGCCACCCCGACATCAAGGATTTGCGAGATCTGTCCGAAGAGGCGCCGCTCGAAGTCGAGGCGTCGAAGTACTCGCTGAACTACATCAAGCTCGATGGCCAGGTCGGCTGCATGGTCAACGGCGCCGGATTGGCGATGGCGACGATGGACATTATCAAGCTGGCAGGGGGCGAGCCGGCGAACTTCCTGGATGTGGGTGGCGGCGCAAATGCCGAGCAGATTCGCAACGCGTTCAAGATCCTGATGTCGGACTCGAGCGTCAAGGCGGTGCTGATCAACATCTTCGGCGGCATCCTACGCTGCGACGTGCTAGCCGAGGGCGTCATCGCGGCCGTGAAAGAGTTAGGCGTGCCCGTGCCGATCGTGATCCGCATGGAAGGCACGAACGTCGAGCAAGGCAAGAAGATGCTCAAGGACAGCGGCCTCAACTTCACGACCGCGGACACGATGAGTGAAGCCGCAGAGAGAGTAGTGGCATTGGCCCGTTGATGCACGTCGACTATCGCGAAGAATCGCGAAGCTCACGAAGCCCGCGAAGAGCAGCAAGTGTTTTCCGATAGTTCTTCGCGAGCGTCGTGAGCCTCGCGTTCTTCGCGACTGGCCGTGACAGAGAACCAACCCAGACATATGGCTGTATTAATCGACAGAGACACCCGCCTCATCGTCCAGGGGATCACCGGACGCGAAGGCACGTTCCA
>Ga0075418_10008930_pt1 | contig 11239 bp, 9 predicted proteins | sample SoiMetdeltSBSDD2_FD_81776 | JGI IMG/M metagenome (GOLD analysis project Ga0075418, IMG submission 81776) | Bulk soil microbial communities from a Populus tree surrounding site in Tennessee, USA - Soil MetaG P. deltoides SBSDD2 | ecosystem: Environmental > Terrestrial > Soil > Tree plantation...
GCGCGCAGCGACAGGGCGTACGCGATCGAGTAGAAGGCGATCTGCGGCGCGGTCGACCACAGCGACAGCAGGAAGACTTCCGAGCGCTGCCACACCACGAGATCGAGGAACAAGATGCCGGAGAGCGCCAGCAGGGCGCTTCTCACCTGCTGCCGCAACGCCGTGTCGAGTGGCGGCGCGCGCCAGGCGACGAGGTCGCGCACGGCGGAGAGACCACAGCCGGTGGCGAAGCAGGCGACACCGCCCATCGCGAGCAGCACACCGTAGACGGAGGTGCCGCGCCACAAGCACAGGAGAACTGCAGCCACCCCCAACGGAGCTTGCAGCAGCTGCAGCAGGAGAATGCGATCGAAGCGACGGCGCCCGGTGAGGATGGAGAGGAGGAGCGTATTCCACACCGCCCACGGCACGGTCGCGACGACGATCCAGAGGAGCGGTCGCGGCGCCGCGAACGGGACCCCCGCGCGCACCAGGATCACGAGCACCACTGTGGCCGCCATTCCGACGCCGAGACCGAGGCGCACGGCGCGACCGGCGATCTGGTCGGCCGTGCTCGATTCCTCGTGCGCGGCGATGAAACGCGTGATCGCGTTCGGGCCGCCCAAGGTCACGAGTGCGGTCACCACGCCGAGAAGCCACGTGCAGTAGCCGAAGATTCCGGCCGCCTCGGGACCCAGCTGCCGCGCCACCGCGACGCTGATCACGAAGGCAGACGCGGTGACCGTCAGCTGACTGAAGAAGTTGAGCTCCGTGCTGCGGGCGAGGGTCTTATGCATCGTCGACTCGCCGCACGTAGACGTACAGGCTCTTGGCGCAGAAGCGATTGCCGATGCGGCGACAAACGTCGCCGAGATGCAGCCGATCGAGAACGCGCCAGGGCAGGAGCAAGAGTCGGCTCAGCCACGCTCGACCGAGCGGTTGTCCGGTGCTGTCGAAGCGCGTGCGCAGCAACGCATGCACCAACCAGAAACCGCTCCACTCACAGTTGCGCTGCTCGTGGTGCTCGATCTCGAAGCCGCATCGACCGAGCAGCGCGAACAGCTCCCTCTGACGGAAGACACGGACGTGGCCGCTGTCCTGTCGCCAATAAGGATGCAGCCGGGCGAACAAGCGCTCGCTCCACCATGTGGGCACCGCAATGCATGCGCCTCCGCCACGACGCAGCACGCGCCGGGTTTCGTCGAGGACGATACGGGGGTCGGCGACATGCTCGAGGACTTCGGTGGCGCAAACGGCGGCGAAGCTGCCATCCCGATACGGCAGGTGCTCGCCGTCGCCGACCGTGACCTGGCCGCGGATCGTGGCGCCTTCGAGTGCGCGGGCGCAGATTCGCGCCAGCGCCGGCTCCGGCTCGAGCCCATGCACGCAGAGCCCCGCGTCCGCCAGCCGGCGGGCGCGATCGCCGCGCGCACAACCGAGGTCGAGCAGCGCCGCGCCGGAAACGAGCCGCAGGCGCCCGAGGCGAATGCCGTCCACGTCACGCAACTCGGGATCTCCAAGGACACAGCTTGCAGTCGTGGTGACGAGGAGCGATGGGGCGGATCGAGACCGTCGGCGTTATTCTTCCTCGCTCTCGCGCAGCTTCGCCAACACCGAATAGTCCTCGAGTGTGGTCGTGTCGCCGACCGTCTGCTTGCCGGAGGCGATGTCCTTCAACAGCCGGCGCATGATCTTGCCGCTCCGCGTCTTCGGCAGTGCATCGGTGAACCGGATGTCGTCGGGCCTGGCCAGAGCGCCGATCTCGTGGGTCACGTGCTGCTTGAGCGCGGTGCCGAGGTCCGGGCTGGGCTTCAGTCCCTGCGCCAAGGTGACGAAGGCGACGATGCCCTGGCCCTTGATCTCGTCGGGACGTCCAACGACGGCGGCTTCCGCCACTTGCGGATGGCTCACGAGCGCGCTCTCGATCTCCATCGTGCCGAGGCGATGGCCGCTCGTGTTGATCACGTCGTCGACGCGCCCCATGATCCAGTAGTAGCCATCCTCGTCACGCCGCGCGCCATCGCCGGTGAAATAGCACTGCGGGATGTCGCTCCAGTATTGCTGGACGTAGCGCTCCGGATCGCCGAAGAGAGTGCGGGCCATGGACGGCCAGGGCTGGCGCAGCACCAAGAGACCGCCGCCGCTCGGGCCGACCGAAGTGCCGTCGCGATTGACGACATCGGGAACGACGCCGAAAAACGGCCGCGTCGCCGAACCGGGCTTGGTGGGCGTCGATCCCGGCAGCGGCGTGATCATGATCGACCCTGTTTCCGTCTGCCACCAGGTGTCGACGATCGGACAGCGTTCCTTGCCGATGACCTTGTGATACCACATCCACGCCTCGGGGTTGATGGGCTCACCGACCGAGCCCAGGAGGCGCAGGCTCGACAGATCGTGCCGCAACGGCCACTGCTCGCCCCAACGGATGAAGGTGCGGATCGCTGTCGGCGCCGTGTAAAAGACATTGACGCCATGGCGCTCGACCATCTCCCAGTAGCGATCCGGCTGCGGCTGGTTTGGTGCGCCTTCGTAGACGAAAACGGTGGCGCCGTTCAGCAGCGGTCCATAGGCGATGTAGCTGTGACCGGTGACCCAGCCGACATCGGCAGTGCACCAGAACACATCCTCGTCCCGCAGGTCGAACACGTACTTCGAGGTCAGATAGGTTCCGACCATGTAACCGCCGGTGGTGTGCACGACGCCTTTGGGGCGCCCCGTGGTGCCGCTGGTGTAGAGGATGAACAGGGGATGCTCGGAATCGAGCGGTGTCGCCGGACAATGGGCGTCGGCCGATTCCACCAGCTCGTGCCACCAGTGATCGCGCCCGCCTTGCATGCGCACTGGGCCCTGCGTGCGGCGCACGACGACCACATTTTCAATGCTCGGGATGCGCGGCAGGGCCTCGTCGACGGCATTCTTGAGCTCGATCACAGCACCGCGGCGGTAGCCGCCATCGGCAGTGACGAGCAACTTGGCCTTGGCGTCGTTCATGCGGTCAGCGACGGCCTCGGCACTGAAGCCGCCGAAGACGATGCTGTGCGTCGCACCAATGCGCGCACAGGCCTGGATGGCCACGATCGTCTCGGGAATCATGGGCATGTAGATGCCGACGCGGTCCCCGGGCACGACACCGAGCTTCTTCATGACGTTGGCGAAGCGGCAAACCTCGCGATGCAACTGTGCGTAGGTGAGCGTCCTCACCTCGCCGGGCTCGCCCTCCCAAATCAGCGCTGCTTTGTGACGTCGCGCGCCGTGCAAATGCCGATCGAGACAGTTCTGCGAGATGTTGGTCTTGCCACCCACGAACCAGCGCGCCCAAGGCAGCTTCCACTCGAGGACGTGCTGCCACGGTTCGAACCAATGCAGGTCCTTTGCGACCTCGGCCCAGAATTCCTCGGGCGCATCGACGGAGCGTTGGTACATGCGGTCGTAATCTTCCATGCGACAGAGGTGCGCACGTGCAGCGAAGTCGGCAGGAGGATGGAACACACGCTCTTCGCGCAGCAGCGAGTGGATATCCGACATGCGTGTCCTCCCGCAGATCGAGGGCGATTCACCCTAGCGATGGCCCGACACGCTAGCAGAAGCCCCGATCGGCCGCCACGAGATCCCACGACGGCGCGTCATCCGGCGCGTCGGGAACCTCGTGCACGCCGTCCACTGCGCGGATCTCAGGCGTGTGTGGGAGCTTCGAGAACGCCCTGCACGCGTGCAGCCACTCGGTCCCAGGTGAAGCGTTGGGCGCGGGCCGGACCGGCACGGCCCAAGCGCTCGCGCAGCTCCGCTTCGTGCAGGAGGCGTTCCATCCCGGCCGCGAGTGCGTCCGTGTCGTCGGGCTGCACCAGCAGCGCGGCGTCGCCGACCGTCTCTGGCAGAGCGGTGACGTTGGCGGCGAGAACCGGGGTACCGCAGGCCATGGCCTCGAGCGCGGGCAAGCCAAAACCTTCGTACAGCGACGGCAACACCAAGCCGCGCGCGCCGCGGTAGTAATCCGGCAGGATGGATTCTTCGACCTCGCCCAAATCCACGATGCGATCGGCGACACCCGCGCTGCGTGCGACATCGCGCAAAGCGGCCTCGGCGTGGCCGGTGAGCAGGAGGTGCACATTCCAATCGCGCGGCAAGCGCGTGAAGGCCCGCACCAAGCGCGAAAGGTTCTTGTGCGGTTTGTGATTGCCGACGTAGAGCAAATAGGGATGGCCGGGGTCGTGACATGGGCCCTGCGGGGAAAACGCGGCGGTGACGCCCGCGCCGACGACGTGGACTCGCTCCGGGGGGATTCCCGTCCACTCGAGGATTTCATCTTGGGAAAACTGCGACAACGTCAGCACGCGCGCACCGCGCCGCGCCGCGTCGCGCACGACCTCGCGGTAGTACAGCCGTTTCGTCAGGCTGGATTCCTGTGGAAAGCGCAAATGGATGAGGTCGTAGATCGTCATGACCACGGGCACTGGGCTGCGCCAGGGTGGATTGAATCCAGGCGTGAAATAGAGTCGCGGCCGGGCGCGACGCAGCACCCAGTGCAGCGCCAGAGGTTCGAGCGGATGCAGCGGGCGCAGCGCGAGCGGCAGCGCTTGCGAACCCGGCAGGCGCGACAGGATTTCGTGGGCGAAGCGGCCGATCCCGTGCGCGCCGCGCCAGCGCGCGTCCACCATGAGAGGCGCTCTGCTCACGTGGAGTTCTCCGCCGCCGGCGCGCCAGGCGGTCCGCCACGCAAGGAACGAATGAATCCGGCGTCCACGAGCCCGAGACGCCAGGCGGCACCGGCGAACAGCAAGATCGTCCCCCCGCCGGCGATGACCACATAGAGGATGGATGCGAGCAGCGAGGGATGTGCGGCCGGCACGATGCGGCTGCCGATCGCATGCACGACGAGCCCGGTCGCGGTGGCGAGCGGCAGGGCCCAGAGCACGCGCAGATCGAGCCGCCAATGCCGCCGCCAGGCGACATAGGTGGACAAGCACAGCACGACACAGGTCTCCATCACGACGCTGGTCGTCGCCACCGCCATGTAGGAGAAATGTGGCACCAGCAAGGCATTGCTCGCCAGGCTCGCCATCGCCAGTAAGGTATAGAAGCGCAGGATCAACCCCTGGCGCGACTCGGCGAGGAGGAGATGCGAGAAGCTCATGCCGAGAAAAATGGCCGGCAGCGACAACGCCAGAACACGCATCGGAGCCGTGGCGCGCGACTCGCCCAAGATGCTCGCGATCTGCGGCGCCAGCACCAGGATCTCCAACGCGGAAGCCACTCCGGCCAGGAACATGACGTCGAAGGTGCGCTGGAAAGTCTGCCGCAACCGATCGGCGTTCTCCGAGGCCAGACGCGACAGCAGCGGGTACACCAGCGCGATGAACAAGCCGGGGAAGGTGATCACCACCTCGTGCACCTTGCTGGCGACGCCGTAGATGCCGACGTCCTCGGCCGGCCGCAGCAGCGACAACAAGAGAGTGCCCACTTGCACGCGCAGCAGGCTCAGGATCAGGACGCCGGCGACCACGATCGATTCGCGCAATAAGGCACCGACGAGGGGACGATGCAGCTCGGGGCGGAAGGTCTCGAGGCGGCGCGCGACGAGCCACGCGTAGGCGAGATTGACGGCGTTGGCGAGTGTGAACGTCAAGCCCACCGCGATCAGGCCGCCACCCGACTGGGCCACCCACAAGATGCCGGCCAATGCCACCAGACGCGACCCGGCCTCGCCGATGACGGCGAGGTCCATGCGCAGGTGCATGCGAAAGATCGCGGTGAGGAACTGGCTCAGCAACCGGATGTACTCGTTGAATGCGAGGATCCCGATGGTGAGCTTGACCACCGGCTGGTACGTCGGAAAGCGCTGCTCCGGAATCCACTGGGCGACGACGAAGGCGAGGCCGAGAGGGAAGATCGTCCACAGCAGGCGGAGCCCGAGCGCGGTGCCCAAGATGCGCCCGCGTTGTTCCGGTTCCTGCATGGCCTTGCGCACCGAGACCAAATACAGCCCCGACTCGCCGAGGATCATGAACAGACCGACATAGACCGACGCGGCGGTGAACTGTCCGAACGTCGCGATGCCAAGATGGCGAATCAGGATGGCGTTGAAAGTCCTCGACGCCACCAGGCCGAAGAGGCGGCCGCCGACTTGCACCAGCGAGTTCCACGCCACGGCTCTCGCTAGGCTCACGCCACCTCCTCGGGATGCATGGTGCGTCGACAGGCGCGCACCGAGGACCGCCACCCTAGCCGGAAGTCGCAGGAGGTTCAACCGCGCCACTCGTGCCATCGAGCTCGGCGATCGTGGCGCCCCAAGCGCTGGGCGGCGGCGCGTCGCCGTAGGCCACGACACGTGGATCCGCCGCCAGCAGCGCGCGGACCTGCCGGCGCCGGACGCCGATGCCCTTGCCGTGCACGATGCGCACCCAGCGCGTCCCATTCGCGACCGCTTGCTCGACGAAGGCGTCGACGCACTCGGCGACCTCGCGTGGCGGAACGCCGTGCAGGTCGAGCGAGTCGCCCTCCGCGGTCACGGCGCCCAAGTCGTCCTCGGCCGGGGCCTCTGCCATCGGCGCCGGCGCCGTGCGCAGCCAGCGTTCGCCGAGCCAGAGCACGGCGACGACGAGAGCCAGGATGCCGAGGATCCAAGTCATGGCCGGAGTTTAATGCGGCGCATGCAAAAGTGCGCGCACGATCGTGTGGGCAACGCGGCGCGTGCGTGCGGCAGCATGCTATGCTCGAAGCGGTGAAGGAGGCACATGCCGAATTACGAACGCCATGTCTTCGTGTGCGAGAACGAGCGCGCCGAGGGCCATCCGCGCGGCTGTTGCCTCGCCAAGGGTTCCGCCGCCGTGCGCGCCCGCCTGAAGCGTCTCATCCACGAACATGGGTTGCAGGATCGAGTGCGCGCCAACAAGTCCGGTTGTCTCGATCAATGCGAGAACGGCATCACGATCGTCGTCTATCCCGAAGCCGTTTGGTACGGCCACGTGACGCTCGCGGACGTGGACGAAATCTTCACGCGCCATCTCCTGGGCGGCGAGGTCGTGAGCCGGCTGCTCCTCGACCGTGCGGGCGGCAACGATCACGTGGCGAGCTCCTGAGCCCATGCCGACCTTCCGTTGCCTGATCCTCGATCTGGATGGCACCGTCATCGACTCGCATCCCTACACCTTCGCTGCCATCCGCCATGCCTGCGCCCCCTTCGATGTCGCGCCGGACGATGCGACGATCTACGCGCGCTTCGGTCCGGACGAGCGTGTCATTCTCGCCGGGCTGGTCGGAGCACGCAACGCCGACGCGGCCTATGCCCGCTTGCAGCGCTACTACGCCGACCACGTGCACATGGTGATGGTGCCTGCGGAGATCCGCAGCTTGCTCGGCGATTGCCGGCGCGCTGCCGTTGCGACGGCACTGTTCACTGGCCGCGGCAGCGATTCGACCCGGCTGCTGCTCGCGGCATTGGACCTCGGGTGCTGCTTCGACGCCGTCGTGACCGGTGACATGGCGCCGCCCAAGCCCGAGCCCGATGGCATTCTGCAGCTCTTGGCGCAATTGCACTGCGCGCCGCGCGAGACGCTGGTGGTCGGGGACTCGAGGCTCGATCTCGAAGCGGCGAGCCGCGCCGGGACTCGGGCAGTGCTCGCCACCTGGTTCCGCGGCGCCACGCCGCCGACCCCGGAGGTTTGCGTCGCGACCCCGTTCGAACTGCGCGCGCTGCTCGATCTCGGCGCGAGATCGAGCGCGCCGCCGGGTGCAGGGGAATGCGGCGATCCGGATGGCGCAGGCGGTCGGAGAACCTAGTCAGAGGGCGGGACGAGAAAGTTCTCGGTGACGAAGACGCGCTGGCGCCCTTGCGCATCGGTTTCGAACGCGATGCCCACCCCCAAGTGAGTGAACTCGGGATCGAGGAGATTCATCCGGTGGCCGGGGCTGCGCATCAGCGCCTCTTGCGCTTCGCGCACGTTCTGGCCGACGGCGATGTTCTCGCCGATGCGCACGTAGGCGATCCCTGCGCTCTCGGCACGCTCGACCAATCGCCCCGTCCGTGGCGACACATGCGCGAAGAAGCCGCGGTCGCGCATGTCCTCGGAATGCGATCGCGCCACGGCGGAAAGCGGCGCATACTCGACCAGCACTGGGACGCCGGCCCGCCGGCGGTCACGGTTGACGAGCTCGAACAGGAGCGCGGTCGCATCGGCGACGCTCGCGGGAGGCGGAGCGGCGCGCGGCGCGCTCGCGACGAGCGTCCCGCTGCGGGCGGCGCTCAAGAGCACGTCGTAGTGTGACGGCTCACCGGGTTGGCGCAGATTCAGACTCGCCAAGCCGAGAACACGCGGTCCCATGTCGTAGCGCCCCATGATCTCGAGCTGGTAGTTGCCTGGCTGTGTCCCGAAGCACACGTAGGTGCGGAAGCGTCGTGGTTCGACCGCGAAGTTGTCCAAGACATCGGTGTTGCCATCCGGACGCGTGAGGAGCACTTGGGGCTCGCGAAACGGTGCGTGCACTTCTCCCTCGAAGAGGAAGCGCTCCCCGGGTCGCGGGTCGCGTGGCAGAGGCGAATAGCTCACGGCGCGCTGTGTCAGCAGCACGGTGACGTACCACTCGACCTGGCGGGTGAGAAAACGTCGGCGCGTGCGCGCGTGAATGCCGATCCCGACGTGTGTGTACAAGCGGATCTCCGCCTCCGGCAGGCGCGCCAGCTGCGCGAGCAGCCGTTCTTCGACCTCGCCAAAGCGCTCCGGCGGTGCCGAGCCGTAGAACACGTAAGGAAACGGGTCGAGGACGCCGCGCGCCGACAACGACTGGCGCAAGACCCCGTGCGCGTCGAGCGCCGCGCCGCTGGCGACGATTTCGCTGTACTCTCGTGCCGCCGCGTTGAGTTCGGGGTCGCCTTGCAGAGCGCAACCGCAACGGCAAATGGCATGGCTGCGGACGCTCGCAACGAGGCCGGACTCGGCCGTGCGCGTCGCATCGGACCTCGCCGCAGAGGGAGCGGCGAGGACAGCGAGAGCGACGAAGACACCCAGGAAGAAAGCCATGGTCACCTCCGCCGTCCGGCGGTTCACGACCCGTGCCATCTCGTCTGCCCCGTGATGTTGCGCAACCGACCTCCGTGTGGCATCTTACGGAGCCGCGCTGCCAGTCCAGGCGCGAGAAGTGCGAAAGAGACCTGCCCGGGGCTTGGCGTGCGGCAGGAATGGAAAGGATCCGGACCGATGCCGCGAAGCGCGAACCTACGATGGCTCGTTCCCTGCTTGATGCTCGCCACTCCGACCGTCGTCCGCGCCCAGCTGGTCCCGGGTCGACACACGATCATTCCATCCTTCGGGGTCGCGTTCTCCAACGCCAATCTGCTGGTGAGCAAGACACCGATTGGATTCGGCGTTCAGCCATTGCCCCCCGAAGAGGAGGCCTCCGCCAACCCCGTGAGTACCGAGATCAGCCTCGATCCAGGCTTCTCCTTCGGCCTGCGCTACTCGTACAACATGACCCGGAGGCTGGCCATCGAGCTGGACGGCAGCTTCGGCGTCAATGTCTTCGTCGTTCAGATGTTGGAGGAGCTGGAGGAGCCCACGGTCGAGCCGCAATTCGAGACCACCGCGATGGACGCACGGATGTATCGCTACGGCGTCAACCTCGCCTACCACATGGGCGACTGGCGGGCGTTCCACCCCTTCGTGCTCGGGGGCGTGGGCGGTCAGGTCATGGACCTGCGGCAAAAAGGCGAGATCAAGACCGACTCCATCCGGGATGTCACCTACGTGCTCGGGTTCGGCGGCTATTTTCGCGCCACCGAGCGTCTGGCGATCCGTGCGGAAGTCCGCGATTACATTTATAACTTCCATTTCGACAATCAGTTCGCCGGAGATGACTCGTGGCGGATCATCGCCTTCCGGGACATCGGGCGTGCCGTGTCCGTTTCCCAGCCCGAGCGCCAGCACGACGTCCTCCTGACCCTCGGATTCCAGATCAAGGTGCACTAGGCAAAACTTGGCAATGGAGTTGCTTGCCAGCCCCAAAGGGGGCGCCTTAGGATGGGGGCAGCTCCAAGCTTCGGCAGGGAGGACCTAGCGCCTTTCGCTATCGACCCGGTGCGGCGGGGATCGCCTGCGGCAGCCCGCCATTCGAGATTTCCGGGATCGGAGCCTGCACCCCCCAACGCCGAACCGCCGGTTCGACGCCGGGTGTGGGAACGCGGCCGTGGAGATGGGGTCCTCCGAAAGATGCGCGTCCTCTTCATCAGTCAGTACTTTCCTCCCGAAATGGGGGCGCCAGCGGCGCGCACCTATGAGCTGGCCCGTCGCTGGGTACAGCTCGGGGCGCAAGTCACCGTCGTCACGGCCGTGCCGAATCATCCGACCGGCATCGTGCCAGCGCGCTATCGCGGCAAGCTCGTCTACGAGGAAAACACCGACGGCATCCGCGTGCTGCGCACGTGGATCTACGCCGCGGCCAACCGTGGTTTCTGGCGGCGCAGCCTCAATTATTTCTCGTTCATGCTGAGCTCGTTGTGGCTCGGCGTGCGTCGCGCCGGACCGGTCGACGTCATCGTCGCGACCTCGCCCCAGTTTCTCGTCGGCCTGTCGGGATGGGTCGCGAGCTGTCTGTATCGCGTGCCGCTCGTGTTCGAAGTGCGTGATCTCTGGCCCGATTCGATCGCGGCGCTCGGCGTGCTGCGCGAAGGCCTGGTGCTGCGCAGCTTGCGACGGCTGGAGATGATGCTGTACCGGCACGCGACGCGGATCGTCGGCGTGGCGCAATCGACGCAGGACGAGTTGGTGCGGCGCGGCGTCGATCCGGAGAAGATCGTCATCATCCCCAACGGTGCCGACAGCGAAGTGTTTCGCGATTTGGAAAAGTACAATGGCATTCGCGAGAATCTCTCTCTCGGTCGCAAGTTCGTCGTCTCTTACATCGGCACGCACGGGCTGGCGCACGGATTGGAGACCGTCCTCGACAGTGCCGAGCGCCTGCGCGATCAGGAAGATATCGCCTTCCTGTTCGTCGGCGACGGCGCCGAGCGCGAGGGCCTGATGCGACGGGCCGAGGAGCTGGCGTTGCCGAACGTGCATTTCCTCGGTGTCCAGCCGCGCGAGCGCATTCCCTACTACCTGGCGACGTCCGACGTGTCGCTGGTGCCGCTGCGTCGCAAACCGCTGTTCGAAAAGGTGCTGCCTTCCAAGCTCTTCGAGATCATGGGGTGCTCGCGGCCGGTCATCCTCGGGGTCGAAGGCGAGGCCCGGGAGGCAGTCGAGCGCGCAGGGGCGGGACTGTGCGTGCGCCC
>Ga0075418_10008931_pt1 | contig 11238 bp, 11 predicted proteins | sample SoiMetdeltSBSDD2_FD_81776 | JGI IMG/M metagenome (GOLD analysis project Ga0075418, IMG submission 81776) | Bulk soil microbial communities from a Populus tree surrounding site in Tennessee, USA - Soil MetaG P. deltoides SBSDD2 | ecosystem: Environmental > Terrestrial > Soil > Tree plantation...
ATGCGTGATTTGCAGCGGGAGTTCGGTACGGCGTTAATCATGATTACGCATGATCTCGGCGTCATTGCCGATATCGCCGACGACGTGGTGGTGATGTACGCCGGCGCCGTGATGGAGCGGGCGGATCAGCGGTCGATGTTCTATCGCTTCCACCATCCCTACACGGAAGGACTCCTGCTGTCGTCGCCGGTACCGGGAGACCGACGGCGGCTCACGCCGATTCCCGGCCAGCCGCCGAGTTTGATCATGTTGCCGAGCGGCTGCCCGTTCCATCCCCGCTGTCAATACGCGTTCGATCAGTGCCGAGAGCAGACGCCGCCGCTCCGCGACGTTCCGGACAAAGCGGCGCACTTATCCGCCTGCTGGCTGCCTACCCGGTCGGAGAAGCGTGACGGCGTGCGCCAGATGGTGCGGGCCCGGGGGCAGACCGCTGCGACGGCGGGGAGTAGCGATTAGTGACCGCCGACCTGCAATCTGCGCCGGTGCTGCTGGAGGCGAGGAACGTCGTCAAGGAGTTCCCGATCCGGGGCGCGTCCCGCGAGCAGCGGGTCCAGGCCGTCAGCTAGGCGCTCGAACCGGGCCGCGTCCAGCGCGTCCTCCTCAAGCCGGATCACGTACCCGAGCGTGTGCGCCTCGATCACGCCCTCGCCAAGGGCCTTGCGCAGCTCGGAGATCCCCACCCGGACGGCATTTCCCGCTGTCGCGAGAGGCTTCTCGCCCCAGAGGTCGTCGATCAGCCTCGCGGCCGACACGGGGTCGCCGGCATGGAGCAGGAGGACCGCGAGCAGCGTCCGTTGTTGTGGCGCTGCGAGCGGCAGCTCGCGCCCGTCCGTGGACACGAAGAGCGGCCCAAGAATGCCGAACTTCATGTGGCGAACGTAACAGCGCCGCGGTGCAGGACGCACCTGTCGCTGGGTGGCGTCTGCCGCGTCAGCCGGGCCATAGCAGTCAGCCTCATCGGCCTACTCGGTCTGCGCCATCGACCATGCGCACGTCCCCGCACACCCATGTGGTGTCGGCGAGGACGGGCGCGCAGTGCCGCCCACAGTCGGGGCCGCGCCGTGTGGCGGCGCACTTGATCCCAAATGACCTAATTCCGCAATCCACAAAATGGCCGTGCGGTTAACGCCGTAGCGCAGGATCGCGCCGCCTGCCTTGACGACCACGTCCTCGAGGTGGTTGATCGCCTTCGTCCCATCCACCACCTCCAGCGGGTCAGAACCAAGTGTTTGCGCTGCGGTCTGACGCTGCCCGACGTATGCAGATGTTGATTTGAACCCGCTATGGTTCCCGATGCCGGACCCAACTTCGGCCAGCGCGCCGCCCATGGCCCCGATGAGCGGCCGCCAGTGTCTGTTCGATTTGAGCCGTGCCTAAAGACACAGAACCCATGTAATGCCGGGCACAGCGACGACCGCCCGAGGGTCCGATCCTGTAGAAGAAGTCACCGCGCAGGGAGCACACCATGCCTTTCCACTACGCAGCCGCCCGCGAAGCCCCGATCGCTGAGGCCGTTGAGGTTGGAACCGGGTTCCCCCAGGTCGGCGGGATCTGATTATGACCACGCCGACGCAGCCCCACCGGACACGAGGCCACGGGCCGGGCTACCGAGTACCGCTGACTGACATCACAATTTGCATCCAACCAACGCCAGGTATCGAGCCCGAGGTTTGGCGGGCTGTCTACACCGATGTCAACGCTGCGATTGACGCCTCTCTCGAAAAGCGTGGTCTGTTAGCGGTGCATAACTGCGAGGACTACCGACAGCTGGGGCCGCGCAGCAAGAAATGGGACACCCCCTCTGATCGTCGCTCAGTCCGACGCACGCGCCAACCGGCAGGCGGACCGAACAGCTCACAGCCCGGCCCTCCTACGCAACGCGATGGAGTCCTGGATGATGATCTTGCGTCCGTCGATGCTGATCGAACCGCGAGCCGCCAGGCTCTGCAGGACACGATTTACAGCAGGCCGGGACGCGCCGACCATCTGGGCCAGCTCCGTCTGGGTGAGGCCCAGGTCGATGGGAACCCCTTGACGCTCCTCGCCGCCCCTTCCCTCCGCCTCGCGGAGCAATAGCTTGGCAACCCGTGCGGCAAGATCGAGAAACACCAGGTCCGTCGCGCGTTCGGTCAGGCGACGGATGAGGGCACCCATGGAGCGCAAGAGCACATCGAGCAGCTCGGGGCTGCGCTGCATAAAGGCAATTAGCGGTGTCCTACCGATCACAATCCCTGTGGTCGGCTTGAGAGCAACCACAGACGCAGACCTCACTCCGCCGTCGATCACCGACAACTCGCCAACTACGTCGGACGGTCCGAGCGTTGCAAGAAGCATTTCGTCCCCCCAACGTGAGGTAACGGTGACCTTGACCAAACCCTGCACGATAACCACCAGATAGTCGCCGGGATCGCCCTGGTACCACAGGAACTGATCGCGGCGATAGGTACGCTGCAGGCACACCTCGGCTAACTCCCTAAGAGCCGAGTCGCGCAGGACGCCGAAGATCGCCGTCTGTTGCAGCGCAGCCGCCACGCTCTCTGATTGCACGCCAATCACACTAACGAAGTGTGGCCTTGTCGCCGGGCTTCATCGAGGCGCTGCCGGATCCCAGCAGGCTGGTAATTGTCGTAACCGACGTGCTAAGGGCCTGCCACCCATCCCAAGTCTCAGCACGGTCGGCGACAGCGGGGGAATCTGGTCTGGTGCCGTCTGAGTACTTTTCCGATTACCCTCATGCGCCGGTCGAAACCGCGGACACGGATGCGCGTGCCGACCGCATGATCTCCGTCGCGCGGGTCGGAGACTTCATTCTGTGACATGGACCTCGCCCAGAAGGGTCAGGGCGATGGAGAGGCTGGGTCGGCATTCCTTCGCGAAGTCAGCTCGGTGTCGAGGGTAACGATGAAGCGGGCAACTTGCTCGAATGTTTGTTGTGCCGTGTCCCGCAGATGCTGAACCTCATCGGTCGAGAATTGGTTCAGATGATGCTTGATTCCGCGCCAGTCACGGCAAGTACGTACGGCCATCACTGCGCACCTTCTTTCTCTCTGGTCGCTTTCTCTCTGGTCGGACTCGGTTCGCGTCGCCCTTAGGCCGCCACAGCGGTCGAAGCACGCTCGCTGCGGCCGAGCTCCAGGGCTCGGATCGGTGTGGTGGCGGCCAGCTTGAGGAGGCAGCGGGCCCGGGTTGGGCCGATGCTGCCGACCGGTAGGCCTAGTTCATCACTTATTTGCTGGTAGGTGATTGGCGGATCGGCGACGAGCAGGCTGAGGAGGGCACGATGGCTCTCTGCCAGCTCGGCGAGTCCATCCCGGACGGCCGCTCGACGTTCTGCGTCCAACATCCGCGCGTCAACCTCGCTGCCGTAAGGGGCGGGACTCAGCGGTGACCAACCGACAGAGTTGTCCTGGGAAAAGTCGAGTGGGGTGACACGATCGTCCGCGCGTAACACGGCCAAGGCTGCGCGCAGGGCGGTCGTCTTGATCCATGCTGGTATCGCCCGTGGCTCACGGATCCTATCTAGATTGTCAATCAGCTTCATCCATACGGTCTGGCTGACGTCGGCCGCATCCTCCGGCTTGAGCCGATAGCGGCGGCACACGGAGTCGATGATGGGCTGATAGTCCTCGATTAGGGCATTCCAACCGTGCTCATCGCACCACTTGTCGGCGGTGATGGGATCGACGGCACCTGAAGCCGTGTTGTCGGTGGTGGCCATGATGTCCGCTCCTTGTGTCGGTTGTCGAACTGGCGGCACTCGCCAGACTTCAGGAGCGGGGTTTGTCTGGCTGTGCCGGCCGTAACAGCGCGGCTGTCTCCCTGCGCACATTCAGCGCCCTTCGCTGCGTGACCGGTATCAGGGAGCATCCCAGGGTCGTCCGACAGGCGAGCAGTCACAAATTCACCGAAGGGAGCACCTAAATGCGCAGAATCATCGCGATCTTGGTCCTGGGCCTGTCGCTGGCCGGCTGCGGAGGAGCCAGCGAAACCGACCACATCGCAACGGCAACGAGCCAATGCACCACCGCAAGCGAGTTCAAGACCTCCGGCACCGGCCGTCTGCATCGGGCGTACCAGGCATCCGTCGGCGAGTGCCAGAAGGTCATCGGTCTTACCACATCGCTCCGTGATCAATTCATGGCGATGGGGATGAATGAAGATCAAGCTCAAAAGCTCGCTGAGAAATACCAGAACACTCACGACGCTGCCGGTCGCTTGGCGCTCGCAACTGATCGCAGCCGCGAAGCCCATCCCAGCCAGGAGCTGGAGGCAGTCATCGCGACCCGTAGCCAGTTCTACATCTCCGCCGGCACCGGTCCCGTCGGCGAGCGCTTCCTGGTCGCCGATGGCGACGACCAGTGACAAAAGCGCTGGCCGGATTCACCAGACGCTGGAGCGCGTTCCCGCGGGAACGCGTTCCGGTGGTGAACATGCCATTGCGCATGCCGAATGCCGGTCATCAGGTTAGCTACGAGCCGTTCCCAGATGACTCATTGCCCGCCTGCCAGCACCGCGCCTCCGACCTTCCAAGCTGGTCATGCGAGTTCGATTCTCGTCACCCGCTCCAGATCATCACTCCTACTGACACATGGGCCGGTGGCCGCCCGACCCAGTGCGATCCCCGCCTACACCGCCAGCGCATCAGCGCTGCTAGCCGTGCTGACCGCCATGGCAGCCAGACCGAGCTGGCCGGGCAGGTAGAACAGATTTTGGCGAGCACCCGGACGTTGATGTCTGTGGCAGCCAACCCGGCCTCGATGTCACTCCCCGGCGCCCGGGTGCTCGCAGAGTTCGGCGACGACCCAGGCCGCTAGGGGTGAAGAATCGGCGTTAGCTAGACGAACGCGGTGGACCAGCCGTGCGCCTGACGACGAGTCGCGGGCTTAGCACCACTTCACGTGGCACCGAGCGTTGCTCATCTAGCCGCTCGACCGCCGCCGCGACAGCCTGCTCCGCCTGCTGCTGGGTGTTCTGGCTCACCGTGGTCAGGTTGATGTGCGCCAGCCGGGCCAATGGGCTGTCGTCGTAGCCAACAATCGACACAGACCCGGGCACGTCAACGCCGGCTCGGTTGAGGGCATCCAGGAGCCCAAGGGCACATCGATCGTTGAACGTCACGACGGCCGTGGGGAGCTCGGGCTCAGCGAGCAGGGCGGCAGCGGCGCGCACGCCGGACTCCTCCGTATGGTCGCCTGGGATGATGCGAATCCAGTCATTGAGCTTGTGCCGGCGCATGGCTGTGCGATAACCGCGCCGACGGTCCCCAGGAATGATGCCTTTCCCGCCGTCAACGTAGGTGATGGCGCGGTGCGCGAGTCCGGCGAGATAGTTCACAACTTCGCTGGTCCCTTGGTCGTCCGCGCTCCTTACGACATCGACACCATCAGCCTTCACCCGCCGACCGACGGCGATCACCGGCAGTTGCTTGCCGAGAGCCGTCAGGCGTGCCGGTGGGGCATCCGGCCCAAGCAGGATCAGCGCCTCGCAGTGCGAATCCAGCAACGTCTCGACAGCTCGCTGCTCGTTCTGTGTGCGGGTCACAGTGCTCAACACGAGTTCATATCCCACCTGTTCGGAGGCGGCCTGAAGTTCCTCGACGAGCTCGGCGTGGAAGCTGTTGCGGACCTCGAGGGACACGCCCAGAAGATGGCTGCGCCGCCTTGCGAGGAGACTGGCGGTGCGGTTCGGCCGGTAACCCAGCTCTTCAGCGGCCTGAAGGACTCGACGGCGGGTCTCTTCGCTTGGGCCTGGCACGCTGCGCAGCACCAGGGAGACCGTGGCCGTCGAAAGACCCACGCGTGCGGCGACCTCCTCAAGGCGTGGGCGATACGCGGTGGCGCCGACACCTTGCCCGATGGCGTCCTCCTCCACGACTCCAGCCTTTCAGTCTTGCCGCCTTGACACGGCTGCCTCCTGCTCGGCATACTACCGCACATCTTTAAAGCGCTTTAAAAGATCTCGCGGAAGGACAAGCATGAGCAACTCATCGATCGGAGTGGCAGTAATCGGGGCCGGCATGGCTGGCCGGGCGCATATCAACGGGTATCGCGCCGCATCAACGGTGTTCGACTCCGACCTACCGGACGTACGGCTTGTTGCCGTCGCCGACGCTCACGAACCGTTTGCCATCGATGCGGCAAAGCGTTATGGCTACGAACGTGCCGAGACCAGCTGGCAGTCGATCGTTGACGCGCCGGACATCGACGCGGTCAGCGTCGTGGTGGCCAACGATTTGCACCGTCCGATCGTCGAGGCGCTGCTCGCGGCCGGCAAGCACGTGCTCTGTGAGAAGCCGCTGGCGCCGACCGTCGCAGACGCGGAGGCAATGGTGGAGGCCGCCGAACAGTCCGATCAGGTAGCTGCGGTCGGCTTCACATTCCGGCGGTCGCCGGCCATCAATGCCATCCGTCAACAGATCAGCGACGGCACGCTCGGCCCGGTGATGCACTTCAACGGACGCTACTGGTGCGACTACGGGTTCAATAAGGACGCACCGATGAGCTGGCGGTACAGGGGTGCCTTGGGTTCCGGCGCGCTCTCTGACATCGGCAGCCATCTGATCGATCTCGGTGAGTTCCTCTGCGGTCCAGTCCAAAGCGTCGGTGGCAGTGTCCTAGCCACGCTGATACCCGAACGTCCGATCCCGCTGGGAACTGCCGTAGGCCACTCCGCAACCGTCGCGGTTAGCGATACGCGAGAGCCCGTGGAGAACGAGGATGTCGTGACCTTTACGGCGACGTTCGAGAACGGCACGGTCGGCACCTTCTCGGTCTCGAGGGTCACATTCGGCCTGCCGAACGGTCTGGGCTTTGAGGTTTTGTGTGAAGGCGGGGCCGCGGCGTTCGACCTGGCCAGGCCGGCGGAGTTCACAATCGCCGACGACGCCCCACCGGCGCCGATCAACGGTTACCGGCAGGTTCTCATAGGACCTGACCACCCGTACATCACGCGCGGACTGCCCATGGACTTTCCGAGTGTCGGTCACGGGCAGAACGACCTGTTCGTGTTCCAGGCGCGTGCCTTCCTCGAGCAGATTGCCGGCCTGGACCGGCTTCCCCCCGTACCTACTCTCGCCGATGGCCTGCACAACATGCGGCTGCTTGAGGCCGTAGTTGCTTCAGCCAACGCCGACGGCAAGAGCGTTGCGGTGCCCTCACCAACAGTCAGCGAATACAACTCCCACAACCAGAAAGGAATCGCACGATGATTCGATCCGCAATGAGCCGCGCCCTTGGGCAATCTCGAACGGGCTTGAGCCTGACCGCCGTCGCTGCGGCTGCACTGCTGGCGCTGTCGGCCTGCAGTGGCGGGGGCGCTCCCAAGACCGAGCAACAGAACCAGGGCGGCGGCGGTGGCGGCGGTGGTACGGGCATGACCATTGCCATGGTGACCCACGAGCCTCCGGGCGACACGTTCTGGACGAAAGTCCATAACGGCGCTGACCAGGCAGCGAAGGACACCGGCGTCACGCTGAAGTATTCGGCCGATCCAGATTCCGGCAAGCAGGCAACGCTGGTCCAAGCCGCGATTGACTCCAAGGTGAACGGCATCGCCACAACGTTGGCGAATCCTGAGGCTATGGCGAGCGTGGTCAAGGCGGCGGGCGACGCCGGTATCCCGGTGGTGGCCCTCAACGCGGGCCTGGATCAATACCAAAAGCTCGGCGCCTTGATGTACTTCGGCTCCGATGAGGCTATCGCCGGCGAGGCGGGCGGGAAGCGACTTGCCGCCCTGGGAGCGAAGCATGTGCTGTGCCCCATCCAGGCCGCTGGAGTAATCTCCCTCGACACCCGCTGCGCAGGAATCAAGATGGCAGTGCCCAACACCGAGACCGTGCAGGTCAATGGCCAGGACGATTCCGCCGTGACGTCGGCCCTGCAGGCCAAGCTGTCGCAGGACAAGTCGATCGACTACATCGTGACACTGGGCGCCCCAATCGCTCTTGATGCTCTCAAGGCGATGGATGGGTCCGGCACCTCGGCGAAGTTGGCGACTTTCGACCTGAATACCGAGGTCGCGCAGAACATCAAGGATGGCAAGATCCTGTTCTCCATCGACCAGCAGCCATACGTGCAGGGCTACATGTCTGTCGTGGCGCTGTACCTCAACGCCAAGAACGGCAACGATCTCGGTGGCGGGAAGGCCGTCCTTACCGGTCCGTCATTCGTCGACAACACCAATATCGACAAGGTCTTGGAGTACGCCAAGAACAACACCCGCTAACTAGGCGGTAACGGGACCGGCGGCCCCAGCCTTGCCGGTCCCCTTCCACTGTTTCTGCGGCCGGCAACACAATGAAAGGACGACACATGAAGCTCGGTGCCTACACCGCTTGCCTGCACGATCGCCCACTTCCGGAGGCTTTGGACGTACTCAAGTCAAACGGGCTGACCTCAGTGGAGGTCAATACCGGCGGCTTCATCCGTTCCCCGCACTGCCACGTGGACCTGCTGCTCTCCTCCGAGGGCGCTCGTCGGGACTACATGGACATGTTCGCCTCCCGTGGCATGGAACTGACCGGGCTGAATTGCAACGGCAACCCGCTCAACCCGCTGCCCGGCGTGGGACCTAAGCACGCAGATGACCTGCGACGTTCTATCGAGCTCGCGGGACTGCTTGGAGTCAAGAACATCGTGACGATGTCAGGCACGCCTGGCTCTGACCCCGACGCACAGTACCCGTCATGGGTAGTGAACCCCTGGGACGGCGTCTACATGGACGTTCTGGACTACCAGTGGAGCGTCGCGGTCGAGTTTTGGAGGGAGATCGACGGCCTGGCCCGGGTCAATGACGTTAGGGTCGCCATCGAGATGCACCCTCACAACCTGGTGTTCTCCCCGGTCACCCTGAAAAAGTTGGTGGACTTGACTGCAGCGACCAACGTCGGCGCTGAGATGGACCCATCCCACCTGATGTGGCAGGGCATGGACGTTGCCGCGTGCATCCGGTACCTCGGCCCGCTCGTGTTCCACGCCGCCGCAAAGGACGCCATGATCACCCCCGGTGTCGACATCCGAGGCGTTCTGGACACCTCGTTTGAGCGAGTGCCGGCCGACGCGCCGGACAAAGTCCCGACCGGCATCGGATTCTGGTGCAATGCCTGGCCAAACAATCCTGCGTGGCGGTTCGTGGCGGTCGGCGTAGGCCACGATGTCACCTACTGGACCGAATTCCTCGCCGCCCTCGCCGAAATTGACCCCCATATAGCCGTCAACATTGAACATGAGGACGCCAACTACTCGCGTGACGAAGGCCTGCGCCTAGCCGCGGGGAACCTTCTAGCTGCGGCGAAGGCTGCTGGCGTGTGAGATGCATCTTCCGCTGAACCTCGACTGCGACCGACCGCACTACAGCGACTCCATCAGCTCAAGTCTGTGATCAACCAGCGCGATCGTTGGGGTGATCACGGCCTGGAGCAGCGGTTAGCTCCTGCATCATGCCCCGTAGAGCGCTCCTGCTGAAGTAGGTCAGGAACCGTGCTGCGGCGGCGGCCCGTTTGGTGCGGGTGAACGCGTCCCCGCGGATGGAGCCGGCCAACCTCAGCACTCCCGGTGGTGAGATGCGGAGGACCCCAACGGTGTCGGCCGCCTCGACATGCAAAGTGGTGAGGTCTGACCAGAGCCGGAGCGGATTCCGGTGTTGATGTTTGGCGCCAATGAGCACGACAGCTTCGCCACTGTCTTGTTGGGTCTGCAGCCGATATCGCATGGCGACATCGCCGGGATCAGGAAAGAGCTCCAGGGTGCCGGTAACTGGGCGGCCGGTGGCAAATCCCTCGATGTCTACGGTTCCGGACACTGAAACCGGGTGGTTTGGCTCGTGGATGAAGTTTCTCCAGCCGGTGATGTGAGCATTGAGCGTCAGCCGAGCAGCACGGCTGACGCCGCTGACCCGCAGCGAGCCGGTCATGGCCTCGCGGAAACGGACGCCGTTGCCCGAGCGTTGCCGACGTTGGATGGACATCAGCAACATTGCTTGATCCTCCGGTACGTCGGCCGGGGTGACGTCTGGCATCTCCGGCGCTTCCCACCGCTCATCACCGATCATGCGGCGAATGGCCTGCTCGACGTTGCGTTCAGCCATCGCCAGAATGGAGGCCGAGGGGTTCACGCCGGTGGCGCTCGGAACGGCGGCGCCGTCCACCACGTACAGGCCCCGATGGCCATGCACCTCGCCGTACTCGTCGATCACGCCGTGAGCACTGTCGATACCCATCGGGACGCCGCCGAGGTTGTGCACCGTGAGGGCCCGACGCATCAAGCTCCAGGTTGGCGCATCCGATGCACGGCCGCCCAGCATCCGAGCCACGGCCCGCCCCACCTGTCCTTCGGCACGGTAGAGGTAGCGGTTGGCCCGGTTGTCCCAGTCAACCGCGGCTTGATTGTGGTGATCAAGAACAAGCCGGCCCTGCGAAGCGTCGCGCCCCATCAACAGCAAGGCCATGATCGACCGGCTGCGTTGGGGGCGCCCCTGGTTGCCGCGCTTTGTCGCGCCGCTCTGTCTCGTCGGCCAAGCCCGCCGGAGACGTTCCCGGAGGTGTCGAGTCGGGTCGAAGCCGCCAACGAGCCGGGAAAGCACGCCCGGGTAGGCCCCATCCTGCACTTGGAACCACACCTGGCCGTCGGCTTCGTCGAAGTCGACCACGCTGGTGGTGGTGATGGTGGGACCCCGTTCGGGATCCAGCGGTGTCCGTGTCCGGCGGATCAACGACAAGTAGTCCCCGTTCCCGGAGAAACCTTCACCGAGCCGCGGTGATAGGTCAGGCAGCGTCTTGTGCACGTCGCGAGATCGCAACAGCAGCTCGGTGGTGCCAACCGCCCCGGCCGCCAGAAACAGCAACTGCCCCCGCAGGACCCGCTTGACGCCGCCGGCAGCGTGGTCGCGGTACTCCACGGCGTAGCCGCCGTCGCCGGGCTCGACCCGGACCACCTCCGCCTCGGTCAGTGCTACCGCACCGGCCCTCTCCGCGACTGCCAGATAGTTGTAATCGAGACTGTTCTTCGCGCCCTGATTGCAGCCGACCACACACTCACCGTCGAAGGTGCAGCCGTGCTGCAAGACACCGTGTCGGTTCGGTTGCGGCACGTTCGGCTCGGCAGCGAAGCGCACTGCCAGGTTGGGCCGCACAGTGCCCGCGGCCCGATCCATCCGTTCGACCAGATCTTCCATGGCTCGCGTCCGCACCGGCACGTCGCCGGTGACCGGGTCGGCCTGAATCGGGCCAATCTCGATCATGTG
>Ga0075418_10008932_pt1 | contig 11238 bp, 10 predicted proteins | sample SoiMetdeltSBSDD2_FD_81776 | JGI IMG/M metagenome (GOLD analysis project Ga0075418, IMG submission 81776) | Bulk soil microbial communities from a Populus tree surrounding site in Tennessee, USA - Soil MetaG P. deltoides SBSDD2 | ecosystem: Environmental > Terrestrial > Soil > Tree plantation...
AACATCGCGGCCACGCAGGACCGCGTGACGGGCGACTACACGCCCTTCTGGGACGCGCGGAACTACATGAACGACATCGACAACCTGAAGGCCGCCGCGCTCGTCGCGCACGGCAACAACGACTGGAACGTGATGACGAAGCACGCCGCCACGTTCTACGCGGCGCTGCGCGAGCGGAACGTGCCGCATCAGCTCTACTGGCACCAGGGCGGCCACGGCGGCTCGCCGCCGCTGATCCGCACGAACCGCTGGTTCAGCCGCTACCTCTGGGATCACCAGAACAACGTCGAGAACGACCCGAAGGCCTGGGTCGTCCGCGAGGGCCAGAGCTCGCAGAGCCCGACGCCGTATCCCGAGTGGCCCGACCCGGCCGCCGATGACGCGACGCTCGGCTTCAAGGGCGGGGCCCCGGGCACCGGCACCCTGACGTTCCACAAGGTGCCGGACGCCGACGAGACCGTGATCGACAACGCGACCATCACGCCGGCGACGCTCATGAACTCGGCCTCCTCGCCGAACCGGATCGTCTTCAAGACGGCGCCGCTCCTGACGCCGGTCCGCATCAGCGGAACCCCGACGATCTCGCTGAAGGTGGCAATCGACCGCACCAAGGCGAACCTCACCGCCCACCTGATCAGCTATCCGGGCGGAACGGGCAACGGCACGGTCATCAGCCGCGGCTGGATCGACCCGGAGAACCGCAACTCGCCGGCGCTCACCGAGGCGATCACGCCGGGCGTGAAGTACGAGTTCAACTTCGACATGCAGCCGAAGGACTCGGTCATCGCGGCCGGCCGGCGGCTGGGGATCATGATCATCTCGAGCGACCGCGACTACACGATCCGGCCCGCGCCGGGCACGCAGCTCACGGTCGACCTCGACGACTCGAGCGTGACGCTGCCGATCGTCGGCGGCGAGCAGGCGCTCCGCGACGCGATCCTCGACTGGAGCGGCTTCCTCGCCACCCTCGAGGACGCGCCGTTCCTGAACGAGGGGCGCGCGGGCAACGTCATCGACGTGCACTTCAGGCTCGGCGGCGACCGCGGCCTCAACGTGCTCGCGGCGGGCTCGCCCGCGTCGCGCCAGATCGACTGCGCGACCAAGGCCCCGCTCGGCGCGTTCGAGGCGACGCAGACGCCGGGCTGGACGTCCTTCTACTACACGGCGTACCTGGATCGGTACACCTACCCGTGGAAGACGGACCGGGCGTGGCGGGGCACGTGCCGCGAGCTCGTCGTCACGCTGACCGACGGCACGGCGCACAGCGCCTACGTGCAGTTCGCGAAGTAGCTCGCTCTCGGAGAGGGGCGTCCGTCACGGGCGCCCCTCTCACGCTTTCGGCTCGAACACTGCGCACCGCGTCGCCTCGTCGATCGAATGCTCGACGAAGACGAACGGGCGCCGGACGTTGACCTAGGTCCAGTCAGGCGAGCGACTCGGCGACGTCGCCCATGCGCGCGAAACGGGCGCCCGCCTCGCGGCAGCGGCCGACGAACGTGTCCAGCATGGCCATGCGGTGGCCGCGGCCGATCACCTGCGGGTGCATCGTCACGGTGAGGATCCCGCCGTGGACGTTCGCGTCCATCCAGTCGAACTCGCCCTGCCAGATCTCGAGCACGTCGCTCGCCGTCGCGCCGCCCTTGCGGTAGGGATCGAAGTTGAACTGGAAGTGCACCCAGTCGTCGAGCTCGAACGAGAGCGGCAGCTCCCAGACGGTCGACTCGCGTCCACGCACGAGCGGCTCGCCGCGTGCCACCTGGTCGCCGATCCGCGGGTGGAACGGCCGGTAGTCGTCGGCCATCAGGCTCGAGTCATAGAGGAAGCCGTGCTCCTCGACCAGCGGGAGCGTCGCCTCCGACAGGTCGGCCGACGGCGCGCGGAAGCCGCGCGGCTGCACGCCGATCTTCTCGAGCACCGCGAGCGCGCGCTCCATGTCGGCGCGTTCCTCGTCCTGCGTCTGCAGGCTGGGGTCGATGTGCGCGTAGGAATGGTGGGCGACCTCGTGGCCCGCCCGGAGGATCGCGTCGACCTCGTCCGGGAAGGACTCGACCGTGTGGCCCGGGACGAAGAACGTCGCGTCGAGCTCGCGCTCCTTCAGGAACTCGAGGATGCGGGGCACGCCGACGCGCGCGCCATACTCGCCCCGGTAGAGCATCGCCGGCGTGACGCGGTCGTAGGCGAGCCAGACCGAGAGCGCGTCGAAGTCGAACGTGAGGCAGACGGTGCTGCGCGGCACGGGAGGATGCTACGTGAGGCGCGGCCTACAATCCGTCCGTGGAGGACCCGGCGCCGCTCACCGTCACGCTCGAGCCTCTCGACGACCATCTGATCGTCGAGCCGACCGAGGAGGAGGTCGAGACGAGGACCGGCCTGATCATCCCGCAGAGCGCCGAGGCCGGGTGCCGGACGGGGATCGTCACGGCCGTCGGCTCCGAGGTGGTCGGGATCGATCCGGGCGACAAGGTCCTCTTCCCGAAGGACGCCGGCTTCGACGTCCGCCTCGGCGGCGTCGCGTGCAAGGTGCTCCGCCGCGCGCAGCTGATCGCGCGCGTGCACGACTAGCGGCCCCACGGCTCCGACGTTTCGAGGCTGGTTTCCTGGCAATAACTCCCTGACATGCCAAGAGCGATCTGGTCAGGGACGATCGCGTTCGGGCTCGTGAGCGTGCCCGTGCGCATGGAGAGCGCGGTCCAGGAGCACAAGCTCCACTTCAACTTCGTGCACGAGCCGGACGGCGGCCGCATCGGCTACCAGAAGGTCTGCAAGAAGGAGGACAAGCCGGTCGACGAGGACGAGGTCGTGAAGGCCTTCGAGATCCGCAAGGGCAAGTGGGTCTACCTCGAGGACGAGGATTTCAAGGACGCGGCGCTCGAGCAGGCGCAGAAGACGATCGAGATCCAAGCCTTCGTCGAGCAGGAGGAGATCGACCCGATCTTCTTCGAGCGCACGTACTACCTCTCACCGCAGGACGGCGGCGAGAAGGTCTACACGCTCCTCGCGCGCGTGATGGAGAAGTCCGGCCTCGTGGGCGTGGCGACCTTCGTCATGCGCGACCGCCAGCACCTCGGCTGCCTGCGCATCCGCGACGGCGTGATCACGCTCGAGCGCATGCACTTCGCAGACGAGATTCGCCCCGCGAAGGGGCTCGCGCCCAAGGGCGTCCGGGTCGACCAGCAGGAGATGAAGATGGCGACCCAGCTCGTGAACCAGTTCACCGGCACCTTCAAGCCGGAGAGGTTCAAGGACACGTATCGCGACGCCCTCGTCAAGATCATCAAGGCGAAGGAGAAGGGCGAGACCGTGCCGGTCGCCGAGGAGGAGCAGCCCGAGGCGCCCATCGACCTGATGGAGGCGCTCCGCGCGAGCGTGAAGGCGTCGAAGAGCAACCGCGGCAAGGCCCGCAAGCCGCGGAAGGCCAAGCGCAAGGCCGCCTGACGGGGCCGCTCGAGCGCTGACCGTCCTCGCCGTAGCAGGCCCAGGGTTCGACCTTGGGGACGCGTACGCCCTCGCGCTCGCGTTCCTCGGGATCGCCGTGTTCGCGGCGATCGGCGCGCTCTCGACGCAGCATGAGCGGGCGTTCTCGGCGGCCCTCATCTACCTGGTTCTCGGCCTCGTGGCCGCCGTCGTCATCCGCGCGTTCGACATCCCGTGGCTCGACCCCGTCGACGACGCCGAGATCGTCATGCGGCTCGCCGAGTTCACGGTCGTCGTCGCGCTCTTCTCCACCGGCCTCAAGCTCGACCGCGAGCTCTCGTTGCGGTCGTGGGGCTCGGTCGTGCGGCTGCTCGGCATCGTCATGCCGCTGACGATCGCGGCGATCGCGCTCTTCGGCGTGGGCGTCATGGGACTGCCGCTTGCCGCCGCCGTCGTGCTCGGCGCCGCCCTCGCCCCGACAGACCCCGTGCTCGCGGGAGACATCGGCGTCGGGCCTCCCGGCGAGGAGGACGAGCGCGAGCCGCACTTCGCCGTCACCGCCGAGGCCGGGCTCAACGACGGGCTCGCGTTCCCGTTCATCGCGCTCGGGCTCTTCCTCGCGCTCGATGACCGTGGTGGGAACTGGGTCCTCGAGTGGATCCTGGCGGACGTCGTCTACGCCGTGCCGGTCGGGCTCGCGCTGGGCGGACTGGGCGGGTACGCGATCGCCGCCGTCATCCTCTGGCTGCGCGACCGCCGGCTGCTCGGCCAGGAGTTCGACGGCTGGGTCGCCGTCGGTGCCGTGCTCGTGCTCTACGGCGCCACCGAGCTGGTGGGCGCCTACGGGTTCCTCGCGGCCTTCGCCGGCGGGATCGGCTTTCGCCGCTACGAGCGGGATCACGAGGCCAACGAGCGGGTCCACCAGGGCGCCGAGGTGGTGGAGAAGTTCTCCGAGCTCGCCGCGATCCTGCTCCTCGGGAGCATGGTGACGATCGCCGGCTGGGCGGAGGCCGGCTGGGCCGGCGCGGCTCTCGTGCCGTTCCTCCTGCTCGCCGTCAGGCCCGCTGCCGTCTTCGTCGGGTTCCTGGGCTCGGGCCTGCCGCTGAGAGAGCGCGCCTTCCTCGGCTGGTTCGGCGTGCGCGGGGTCGGATCTCTCTACTACGTCGCCGTCGCGCTCGTCGCGGGGTCGCTGGCCCTGGACGACGCGCAGACGATCTTCTGGGCGGTGGCGGCGTGCGTCGTCACGTCCATCGTCGTCCACGGAGTCACGGGAACCCCGGCCGTCAGCCGGCTGGCGCGGCGGAGCTAGGCCCAGCCGAGCTCGGCGAGGCGGTCCTCGTCGATCCCGAAGTGATGTGCGATCTCGTGGACGACCGTGATGCCGATCTCCTCCTCGAGCAGGTCGGGGTCGTGCCCGAACTCCTCCTCCAGCGGGATCCGGTAGATCGCGATCTTGTCCGGCAGGGCGCCGTCGTAGCCGTCGATCCCGCGCTCGGTGAGCGGAATGCCGAGGTAGAGGCCGAAAAGGTCGGGATCCTCCTCGTTCTCGTCCTCGACCACGATCTCGACGTTGGTCATGGCGTCGCGCAGCTTGCACGGCAGCGAGTCGAGCGCCGCACGGACGTGATCCTCGAAGGTCACGCGCTCAGTATCTCGACCGTGACCGCCCGGCGGCGAAGAGGCGGATCGTGAGGATGCCGAAGACGATCCCGCCGATGTGTGCGAAGTACGCGACGCCGCCGCCCTGCTCCGGGCTCAGGAACGAGAGGCCGCCGACCAGGGCCTGCATGACGAAGTAGATGCCGAGGAAGAGGCTCGCCGGGAGCGGGAAGATGAAGACCGGGAGGATCAGCGTCAGCACGCGGCCCCTGGGGAAGAGGACGAAGTAGGCGCCGAGCACGGCCGCGATCGCCCCGCTCGCCCCGAGGTTGGGGATCGCACCGTCGGCCGGGTCGCCGAAGCCGAGGGTGACCGCCGACTGCGTCGCCATCGCGAACACGCCGCCGAGGACGTAGAACGCGATGTAGCGAGGCCGACCGAGCGTGTCCTCGACGTTGTTCCCGAAGATCCAGAGAAAGAGCATGTTCCCGAGCAGGTGGAGCCAGGTCCCGTGCAGGAACATGGATGTGAAGAGGGTGACGAGCGGCCCTTCGCCGGCGGTCTCGCACGAGTCATCCACCTCGCACGGCCTGAACGCGAGATCGTTCACCGAGCTGAGGAAGCCGGGCCCTTCGCCTGCGCGCTGGTACAGGACGAAGACGAGGACGTTCGCGACGATCAGCGCGACCGTCACGACCGGGAACCGCCGGGTCGGGACGTTGTCCCGGAGCGGGAGCACGCTGTCGCGGGCCTACTTGATGACGAGCGCCATGAGGGCCTTCTGGGCGTGCAGGCGGTTCTCCGCCTGGTCCCAGACGGCTGAGCTCGGCCCGTAGAGGACGTCCTCGGTGATCTCCTCGCCGTAGTGGGCGGGGAGGCAGTGGAGGACGATCGCGCGCTCGCTGCCAAGAGCGACCGTGTCCGCGTCGATGCCGAACCCGGCCAGGTCCGCCAGCTGCTGCTCGCGCTCGGCCTCCTGGCCCATGCTCGTCCAGACGTCCGTGTAGAGCACGTCGGCGCCGGTCGCCGCGGCGCGCGGGTCGTTCGTGAGCTCGACCGAGGTGCCCCCGACCTCGGCCGCCGTGCGGGCCCAGCCGACCACTTCCTCGGACGGCTCGTACCCAGGCGGTGTCGCGGCTACGAAGTCCATCCCGAGCTTGGCGCAGGCGACCATGAGCGAGTGGCAGACGTTGTTCCCGTCGCCGAGGTACGCGACGCGCACGCCCTCGAACCCGCCCAGCCGCTCTCGGATGGTCATCACGTCGGCGAGCGCCTGACAGGGGTGGAACTCGTCGGTGAGGCCGTTGATGACGGGGATCCCGGCATGCTCCGCGAGCTCGTCGACGTCGGACTGCTTGAACGTGCGGATCATGATCCCGTCGAGGAAGCGGGAGAGGACGACCGCGGTGTCCTTGATCGTCTCGCCACGGCCCAGCTGGAGGTCGCCGGCGGCGAGGTAGAGGCCGATCCCTCCGAGCTGGGCGATGCCGACCTCGAAGCTCACGCGCGTGCGCGTGGACGGCTTCTGGAAGATCATCCCAAGCGTCCGGCCCTCGAGGATGCGGTGCGGGACGCGCTCCCGCTGGCGGGCCTTGAGCCTGTCCGCGTGGTCGAGGACGAGCACGAGCTCCTCCGGCGCCCAGTCGTTGACGCGGAGGAAGTCGCGGCCCTTGAGGTGCGCCGGAATCACGCGTGTATCCTACCGCTCCTGGAACTTGACAGGTAAGCGCTTAGGTTTTATCATCGCCATTGCAGTACATATCCGAAAGGAGGGATTGCGTTGGCACTCGTACGTTGGGAACCGTTTCGTGAGCTTTCCGCCCTGCAGAACGAGATGAGCCGTTGGATGGGCCTCGCCGGGGCAAGTCCCGCGAACGGCCAGTCCTCGACATGGCTTCCGGCGGTGGACGTGTGGGAAACCGAGGGCGAGCTCATGCTCTCGTTCGACCTCCCGGGGATCCCGGAACAGGACATCGCGATCGAGCTGAACGACAACGTCCTCACCGTCAGCGGCCAGCGGTCGCGCGAGACGGAGCAGTCGACAGAGCGGTACTACCGCTTCGAACGTCGGTTCGGCTCCTTCTCGCGGAGCGTCACGCTGCCCCCGGGCGTCCAGGAGGATGCGGTCTCCGCGAACTACGACAACGGCGTCCTGGAGATCCGGGTCCCGAAGCCGGAAGAACCGAAGCCCAAGCGGATCCAGATCGGATCGGACGGCGCGATCGAGGGCACGGCGACCCGCAGTTAGCGCCGGCGTGTCAGGCCGAAGCCGGGACGACTCGCGTCCCGGCTTCGCCGTTCCCAACGGCCTCGGCGCTCGTGATCAGCGCCTCGCCGCCGGTCTGCCGCACGAAGGCGAACGCCGCCTCGACCTTGGGGCGCATGCTCCCGGCCGCGAGGCCGTCGACGAAATCTGCGTCCGTCTCGGGGCTCAGCTTGGCGATGGGCTCCCCGGGATCCTCGCCCGTCCCGAACTCCCGGTAGACGCCGGGCACCTGCGTGAGGATCACGAGCCGCTCGGCCCCGAGGCCGACGGCGAGGAGGGCGGACGCGTAATCCTTGTCGATGACCGCGTCGATCCCGTCGAAGCCCTCGTCGCGACGCACCACCGGGATGCCGCCGCCTCCGACGGCTACGGCGAGCTGGCCGGCGCGGAGCAGTGTGCGCACCGCCTCCAGCTCGACGACCTCGAGCGGACGTGGCGAGGGGACGACCCGCCGCCAGCCGCGGCCCGCGTCCTCGCGCAGAGTCCAGCCGCGGTCGCGCTGCAGCTCCTCCGCGCGCGGGCGGTGGTAGTAGGGGCCGATCGGCTTCGTTGGGTTCTCGAACGCGGGGTCGCCCGGGTCGACGACGACATGGGTGGCGAGGACGACGACCGGCCGTCCGGTCGCGGGCGCGAGCTCGGCTGCCGCGAGCGTGCCGATCTCCGCCTGCGTCTGCGCGACCGCGACCCAGAGGGGCAGCGGCGGCGCCTCGGCAGCCGCGAGCTCCTGGCGCAGAAGCTCGTTCCCGACCTGCGGGCCGTTCCCGTGCGTGACGACGAGCTCGCCCTCGAGCAGGGGGGCGACCGCCGCGAACGTCGTGGCGAGGTTCGCCCGGTGCTCCGCCGCGGTCCCGCGCTGCCCGGGCCCGAGCAGCGCGTTGCCGCCGAGGGCGAGAACCGTCAGCACCCGAACCCCACCTTGTGTTTCACGCGCACCACGAGAGTCATGTCGCTACCGAACCTAGGAGGCGCCGGTTTTCGCGGCGGAGCGGGGCCGTCCTGTTTGTGCGCGTGGAACACAAGCTCCCCGGAGGCGCCCGTTCCGGTCGGTGTACCCGGGGCCGGGCTCAGGCGAGCGCGGTGCTCGGCTCGATGATGCCGCGGGACTCGAGGATGGACGTGAGCGTCGGCTCGCCGAGCTCCTGGAGCCGGTACGTCACGCGCAGCGCCGGCTTGTCGATCTCGATCACGCGCCGGAGGTCGATCGGCGTCCCGATGAGGACGAGGTCGGCGTCCGAGCTCGAGATCGTCTCGCGCAGCTCCTCCATCTGCTTGCGCCCGTAGCCCATCGCGGGCAGCAGCTCGTGGACGTGCGGGTACGCCTCGAACGTCTTCTGGATCGAGCCGACCGCCGTCGGCCGCGGGTCGACCAATCCGGCCGCGCCGTGCTGCTTGGCGGCGAGGACGGCGGCGCCGTACGTCATCTCGCCGTGCGTGAGCGTGGGGCCGTCCTCGACCGCGAGCACACGCTTGCCGCGGATCTCCTCGGTGCGCCCGTCCTCGACGTGGAACGGGGAAGCGGCGAGCACGACCTCGGCGCCCGGGTTGAGCCGGTGGATCGAGTCGAGCACCGCCTCCACGCCGTCCGGCGGGGCCGTGTCCGTCTTGTTCACGACGCAGACGTCGGCCATGCGCAGGTTGGTCTCGCCCGGGTGGTACCGGAGCTCGTGGCCGGGCCGGTGCGGGTCGCAGACGACGATGTGCAGGTCCGGCTTGATGAACGGCGTGTCGTTGTTGCCGCCGTCCCACACGATCACATCGGCCTCCTCTTCGGCGCGCGAGAGGATCGCCGCGTAGTCGATGCCGGCGAAGACGAGGTTGCCCTCGGCGAGGTGCGGCTCGTACTCCTCGCGCTCCTCGATCGTGCAGTCGGCCGCGTCCAGGTCCTCGTAGCGCTCGAAGCGCTGGACGGCCTGCTTCGTCAGGTCGCCGTACGGCATCGGGTGGCGCAGGACGGCCACGCGCTTGCCCGCCTCGTGCAGCAGCCCGGCGACGTAGCGCGTCGTCTGGCTCTTGCCCGAGCCGGTGCGCACGGCGCAGATCGCCACGACGGGCTTGTCCGAGGGGATCATGGTGGCGCGCGGGCCGAGCAGCTCGTAGTCGGCCCCGGCGGCCATGGCCAGGGAGCCGACGTGCATGACGTGCTCGTGCGTGACGTCGGAGTACGCGAAGACGACCGTGTCGACGTCCTCACGCCGGATCAGGTCCGCGAGCTCCTCCTCGGGGTGGATCGGGATCCCCTCCGGATACCGCTCGCCGGCGAGGGCGGCCGGATAGACGCGGCCCTCGATGTCGGGGATCTGTGTGGCCGTGAACGCGACGACCTCCACGTCCTCGCGCCCCCGGTACACGACGTTGAAGTTGTGGAAGTCGCGGCCGGCTGCGCCGGCGATGACGACCCGCCTCATGCAGATACCTCCTCGCGGATTCGTTCGGTCACGGCCCCCAGCTCGAGGCGCTGCCCCGCCACCTGGTCCAGCAGCTCGGCCGCAGTCAGCCGCTGGCCTTCGCTCCAGAGCTCCTTCAGCAGGGAGCCCGCCTCCGGTCTCGTGAACCACGCGCGCTTGAACTCCTCGCGCAGGTACGACCGCAGCTGCGCGTGGAGCGCCCAGGCGCGCAGGTAGCACGACGCGTAGAACCCCGCGTCCACGTCGGCGAGGAAGTCCGCCGGCGAGGGCTCGATCTTGGTCGCCTCGCGCAGCCACTCGACATAGCGCGCGGACATCTCCTCGAGCTCGACGTCCCCGTGGAGCTCCAGCTCGTAGAGGAGCTTCGCCGAGTAACGGCGCACGAAGTAGAGGAGACCGACCGCGGCCTCGCGCGCGAACTCGTCCAGCCCGGCGAAGTCGAGGCGCCGCGAGAGCCAGGCCGTGTCGTTGACGAGGTGCTCCAGCAGCATCGCCCAGCCTTCGGTGACCGAGTTGTCGCCGAGGCGCCGGAACTCGACCGGGAGGTCGGGCGAGACGTGCGCAAAGTGCTCGGTGTGGCCGGCCTCGTGGAAGAACGCGTGCCAGTCGTCCGGCCCGCCGATCGGCTTGATCACGAGCATGACCCGGTCGGGGACCTCGATCGGTGCGCAGAACGCGCGCGGGCTCTTCTTCGGCCGCGGCTCGAGGTCGAGATGGACGTTCTCCTGCGAGCGCAGGTCGATGCCGAGCCCGTCGAGCGTCCACTGGAGCGCGGGCACCATGCGCTCTCCGGGGAATCCTCCGTCCCACTCGCTCGCGCGAAACACGCGCGGGACGTCGAAGCGCCGCGCCTCCTCGAGCGACACGCCCGCGCGGCGGCGCAGGAGCGGGTCGAACGAGGCCACGTAGAGGTCCTCCGTCTCGGCGAGGAACGTCCGGCACTGCTCGGCCAGCTCCTCGAGCGGGAAGCCGAAGCGGTCGTAGAGCTCGCGGTAGCTCGAAGCGCCGAGGTTGCGCGTGCCCTCGCGGCGCTTCTCGTCGTGCGCGATCCAGCGAGGGGTCAGCTTCTCCCGCGTCAGCTCGACCCGCGCGGCGTCGAGCTGCTCGCGCTTGCCCCGGTCCGGCTCGTTGGCGATCGCGGGGCGGAGCATGCGGTACGGGACGTCCTCGCCGTCCACGGTCGCGGTCAGCGAGGCCTCCAGGCCGGCGATCTCTTCCGCCTCGGCGCGCGTCAAGTTGCCCAGGTACCCCTCGCAGGCGAAGCGCCAGAGCTCGGTCTCGCCGTGGCCGCCCTCCGCAGCCGCTTCCGCGAGCCGTGATGCGGCATCGAGGGTCGTCAGGTCCGAGAACCGCTCGTAGATCGGCTCGAGCTCGAAGGCTTCTTTCAGCCCCGCGTAGTGGAGGTAGTGCTCCTCATCGAGCGCGGCGATAAAGCGGTCGGCCTCGTCTCGGTATGACTCGAGACTTCTCGGAGGGGCCGTCGCCATGCGTCGCGTAGGATACCCGCCCGTGCGGGAGATCCAGCTGACGACGGAGCGCAAGACGCAGCTCCTG
>Ga0075418_10008933_pt1 | contig 11238 bp, 9 predicted proteins | sample SoiMetdeltSBSDD2_FD_81776 | JGI IMG/M metagenome (GOLD analysis project Ga0075418, IMG submission 81776) | Bulk soil microbial communities from a Populus tree surrounding site in Tennessee, USA - Soil MetaG P. deltoides SBSDD2 | ecosystem: Environmental > Terrestrial > Soil > Tree plantation...
TCTTTCGGCTGAAATAGGGAATGAGCCAGCTCCCGATGATACTGGAGTCTCTCCCGACGGCCTTCTCGCATACCCGTGAAGTAGCGCCAATCTTCGATCGCACTCGTAGTCCAGGGCTGATTCGTCATGACGCGCTGGCGCACGTAAGCCGCCCTGCGGCCCGTTTTCCGGTACGAACGCAATCTCGTATCAACGCCGTCCGGAAGAGTGGCCGAGAACAATTCGCGGGCAAGGTCCATACCGGTGAGAGCGATGCGTTCGCAACCCCACAACCGGCAGAGGGCAAGGAACTGCCGCCAATTCACTTCGTTCTGTTTACGCATTACTGCAGCTATATCTTGGACTCGATCGAGCCTGGTCCAGCGCTCATTCATACCGTCAAAGCAAAGCGTTAGCAGCGCGTCCTCCAAACGCATCACTGGAACAGTTGCTCCAAGCAAAACAGCGGACGAGCGCCGGTCCCAGACTCGCTGGGCTGAAAGCGGGCACTGATGTCGCTCCATGGGGGACCAATGCAGATACAGGTTTTCCAAAGGACCGCGCCGAAAAGAACACCCGCCGGTGAAATGCATCTGAGAAACATATCCCTCGTTGAGCATCAAGTTCGTGCAACGAGCCATGTCGCTCTGCCGGACAAGCACATCCAGATCGCCGCACCGCCGCAGCGTTACGTCTTCGTACACCTGGACAGCGAACGCCGGACCTTTGCAAGGAATCGCGAGAATTTGCTCCCGTTGAAAAACGTCGATCAGCGGCTTCAATTCCAGCGCGAGGGAGTGACACATCGCTGCGTTTTCGGTGTACGAATGATGCAGGAGATCGAGCGCGGATGAAGGCACGAGACCGGCGCAGTGCGATTGCAAAGCGCGATACAGTGCCACATCCAGTCTGTGCTTCCTGGCCGCCTCGATCAGCTTCAACCATTGGACGCTTTCCGCGCTCCTCTCCACAATCCGGCGAATATCGTCGCCCGCGGCGGAGCAGATGGCACAACAGAGCATCAACTCGAAATTGGCCCGTGGTTGTGCTGATCTCTGCATTTAGTGCAATCGCTGTTACTTTATGCCGGTGTGACCTAGGGCGGATAAACCTCTCTTGACAGCGATCAGCGGTAGGCGCACGGATCGATGGAGGCCCCGACGCACGGTCTGGCGCCATTCAGGTTCGTCTTTTTTCGGCTCGAATGTTGAATATGCGAAGTCCTGGTAATACGGAATCCTTTCCCACAAGCGCTCCCGCAAATGGGGAAAGGACATCCAGTAATCCATGACTGAACTGCGTTCCCCATTCAGGACAGCGTCTCGAACCTTGGCTGCCATGCGCATGGCTTTGCGGTGGGACAGCGATGCTGTGTGCATGACGTCCGGAAGGTCGGCCAAGAAGAGTTCGTTCGCGAGATACATGGTGACCATGACGATGCGCTCACAACCCCACAGCCGGCACTGTGCAAGAAAGCGTCGCCAATCGATCTGCGTGTTTCCGCGCATCAGTGCCGCGACGTCCCGCAGCCGGTCGCACCTCGTCCAGCCCTCCTTCATGCCGTTAAAGCAGAGCGCCAGTAAAACGTCTTCCGTGGACAGCACCGGAACCGTTAATCCATTCACTGTAATGGTCTCGCGCCTGTCCCAAAGCTGCTGTGCTGTGAAAGGAAACTGGTGCAGCTTTTCCATCACGGCCCAGTGCAGGTCCACGGCTTCAACACGACCGCGCTGAAAAGACCACTCGTGGTTGAGACGCAACTTAGGACGATAACCTTCTGCAAGCATTAATTCCGCGCACCGTGAAACGTCGCTCTCCAGGATGAGGACATCGAGATCCCCGCAACGACGGTGCAAGACGTCTCCGTATAATTGCGCCGAATGGATCGGACCCTTGAACGGTATCGCGGGAATCTGCTCCTGTCGAAACACATCGAGAAGCCTCAACAACTCCTTCGTCAGATCCTGACAAAATCCAGAGTTTTCAACATACGAATCGTGGAGTAGTTCAAGAATGGATGAAGGGACTAGGTCGGTACTCTGTGAACGCAGCGCGAGGTACAGTGGCACATCGAGGCGATGCTTTCGGGCGAGCTCTAGCAGACTCGGCCATTGGATTCGTCTTGTATTGCCTTCCAGAATGCGATGAACATCATCAACGGGCGCAGAACAAATCGCGCAGCAGAGCGTGAGCTCCGATTGAAATTCTCCGTAAATCCGTTCGGATCGCGCGGTGGAAGCCAGCATAGGTTCCATGACTCTACCCCGTGGCGCCGTTGCGCTCATATCGAAGATGCAGAATACGGTGGTTGTAGTGGTCACAGATGAGCACTTCATTCGCTGCCAGAAGATGCGCCCAGCGCGGCTGATCCAGGGTGGAGATGGGCGAGTCTGGAACACCCGACAATAGCCAGACGAGCTGGCCATCGGCATTGGCGGCGAGTACTCGGTTATTGGCCGTGTCCACCACGACCATCACATCATCCGTTCCGACTTCCGCAAATCGGGGGCGGTTCAACTTGAAACATTCCTTGCCGCGGTGGAAAGCCTCGATGTACCGGACAGCCTGGCCAGTACCGTCGACGCAAACGAGGTGATGGTTGCCGGAGTCGGAAATCAGTACGGTGCCGTCGGCGAGGAGCTGTGCGCTGTGCGGATCCTTGAGCTTCACCGCCGTCCCATTTCCGGCCGACCAGGAAACATGTCCCTCCCAGTCCGCTTTGACTACCAGGTTATTCGGTGGATCGACGATGAGCAGCCTTCCATCGTCAAGAAGACGAACATCGTGCGGATCCTTCAAACGAGGGCAATGCGGAAGGTCGAGCGCGTCAACCACCCTGGTTATCTTGCCCTGCGCGGAGACCTCAACGACGCGTCCATTGCGGCCGTCAGCAATCAGCAAACCGCCGGAGGCGAGCCGTCGTGCAGCGCGTGGCCAGAACAAAGGCGTGGAATCGTCCACAGGCCACTGTCGGACAGTGTGATGATTCACTTCGAGGACGCGATTGTTGGCTGTATCTGCAATGAGAAGATTTCCATTCGTGACAGGTTCGACCGATCGCGGAAACGAGAGAGTCCGCCGGCCGATCATCCCATTCCCATACTGCCAGACGATGTTCTGGTCTCTATCGAGTTCGACGACACGGCGGTTGCCTGCATCCGCAATAAGCCAATGTCCGTCGGGCCGGACGTCGGCAAAGGTCGGTGAACAGAGGTGGCCATCGGCAGGTGTGACCGGTGTGACCTGGCTGCCTGCCTCAATGACAAGGATTCTGTGGTTTCTCGTGTCAGCGATGACTCGCCGGCCATCCCAGAGTTCGCGTATGCAACCCGGGCTGGAGAGGCGGTCAAGGCGGTTGCTCGGATCGCCACGCACACCGTACTGCCAGACAACTTTCCCGTCACGTTGAAGCTCCAGCACGACGTGGGAGAAATCGTCGGCAATGAGAATGTTATCGTCTTTGCCAAGCTGCAGACTTGAAGGACATCCGATGCGCGCTTCGCCCGGCCGCATGTACCACAGCAGCCGTCCCCTGGTATCTACTTCGATGATGTCGACGTTATACACCTCATCCACAAACGAGATGAGAAACGTCTGGTTTGTAGTCCAGGAAATGACGTGCGGCATCCGCTTGCTCAAGCCCCAAAGTGCGATGCGGTCCTGCATTGAGCCGTCATCGGCTACGAGCAACAACTCCCAGGTGCTTCGCCGCAGGAGCGCCGTCAGGCCATCGTCCATTGCACAGCCATAGCCGTCCTGGATACCGCGGGCGAGTGAATCGTAAAGGATCTCCCCATCTCGGCCGATCCGCAGCGTACGGCATTCCGGGGCGACCGAAAGCGACTTGCCAAGGGATAAAAGATCGACGACCAGGTGACTTCCGTCGCTGCAGCGCTGCACGCTGTTGGGCAACGTTAGATATTGAGGCTGCTGATCCGGCGACAGCGCCGTGTATTCAACCCCGATTTCTTTCAGGAGCTTCCACGCCATTGCAAATTACCGGGCGACTGGATTCTTTTTCACCAGCGCGGTGCCATAACGAATTGGGAAATTAACGACAGAGTACTCGCCAGCAGCGCGAATCTCATCAATCAAACGTGGTACACCGCATGGGTGGCGGTAATTCAAGGTGTCGTGCAGCGTGATCAGGCCCTCATCCGTCACGAGCATGCGATACAGATCCCAATCCAGCTTCACACCTTCGTAGTGATGATCGGCATCGATGTGCAGGTAATCGATGCGAATGTTATTGGGCACGAAGAACTCGTGAAAGGCCCGTTCAGTCAGATTCATGATGACTCGAATGTCCGGATAATTTGTTTTGTGCCACGATCCTTCCGCCGACCATGCCGGCGTGCCCCAAATGTCCTTCTTCTCCTTAGGAACGTTCTCTCCCCCGTCAACCAGATATGTGGACGCTTGCTCGATCTGAAGATCGCGCTGCGCCTGGCACATCAGTCTCGGAACGAATCCGCCGCCTGAGCCGAGACAGACGCACACTTTCGCTTTAGTTGCATACGCAAAGCTGTAATACAGAATCCCGGCAGCCAAGTCTTCCGAACCGGCCGCCGAACCGTGGCTGGACGCCCACTTGTCCTGGCCGGTGATAAAGGTTCGAATGAAGTACTTGTCAACGAGTGATTCAGTCATTTAGTACTCCAGCGAGTGAAGCTCGCGATGTAATGGGGTTCCACGCCAAGCTCTGTCAAGATCGTCGAAGTTACAGATCAATTCGCGAAGATTTGTCGGATTCTGGCGAATGCTTTTCGGCTCCAGCGCACATGCTTCGGGAGCAACCCCGAGGAATTCCAGAACGCGTGCGCATTCATCACTGTTTGCGAGAAGCCTTTCGTAAACCATACTGACCCACTGCTGCCGGGTTGCTTCAAGCACGCGTTCAATTTGCGAAAGATAGTAGTCGTTTTCGGTAATGTGCTGCCGCAGCTCTGCCTCGTCCACGGCCACTCTCGGCCGGCGCGCTAGATCTGTCTTTCGGTAAACTTCCCACTGACCGGTCTGCTGCGCCACCAGCCAGGAAACATACGTCTTGATTCGGTTTTCGCGCCGCAGCACGATTTTCTTCACCGAGGGATCGTTCAAGACCGCATTGAAGACCGTCTCATTCTGCCGATGCGTCATCTTGAAACCCACGCAGGAATGCCCGAGGTCTGCCATCCAGATGCGTTGGAGAAACTCCAGCGGATCGCGTGACCGATCTTCGAGCGTTCCAACATTGAAAGAGCCGTCACGCAATCCCAACGCGTAGAACACCCCTCCGGGATTGAACATCTCGTGATGACACAGGATTTGCGGATGCGAATCCAGGATCGTACAGAGCATGTTGCTGCCGGTTCGCGGTGCAGCCAGAATGACGAATCGGGTTGATTCACGAGGCATGGCCGGCACCCGCACGCTGAGTCATCTCACGAAGGGTTTGAACGACTGCCAGATCGTCAACGCGAACCAAATAAATCGCGCCGTCGTAAGATGTCGCAACGACGTTATCGCCGCTGCGACTGACGGAACTGATACCGTTGGCAGCGATGGTTCGACGGGCAACCTTCCCATCGTCGAGCGTTACCTTGATCAGCTCACCCCAATAATTTGAAACGATAACCGTGCGCACGTCGAAGAAGCAGAGCCCCTTGGGTGATCGACGTCCCAGCGCAACGCTATGACACATGCGCGCGCTTTCGGTTTCATAAACCTTCAGCGTAAAATCCCTGCCCGTGCTGGCGATGTATCTGCCGGTCGGATCAATGTCGACGTCGTCGATAATGGCAGTGTGGCCGAGCAGTTCGTGCAGGAGGTTCCCCTCGAGATCCCATGTCGCCAGGACGCCGTCGGCGCTGCAGCTGGTGCCCATAGGCTTGCTGGGGTGCAGCCGCAAGGCTTTGACCGCATTTTCGTGAACGCGGAATTTGCGACGGATTCTGCCATCGGATGATGCGCACACGATCGCGCCACTGTAGCAACCGGCGAACGCGACGTTCTCAAAACCGGATTGATGTGCGACGCGGATCGAATTGATTGGCCCTTCCTCGAGGCGAATGGTCCGCTCATTGATAAGCCTGTCGCCGGTTCTATCGAAGAAGTACAGCGTGTGATTGTGAGCGCCGCAAACGACGAGGCCGGACTGTTCGTCCAACGTAACGGCATTCATCAGGACGCGGCCAAGTGAGGGCTCGGTTTTTGATGTCCAGCTCGCCTCACAATCGGATAATCGGCCGAGCCGCACGTATCCATCGTCGCTTACGGCAGCAACGTCACCGTTTGCAGCAACCGAAGCTTCGTTGAAGCATGCATTGCCTTTGATTTCGTGCTGGTGCCCGATTTCCTCGACGCATTTGCCGGTGGTCGCGTCCCAAACCAAGACTGTGCCGTCAAAAGTTCCGGCAAGGATCGTCGTTGAATCAGACCAGTTGATCGAGCGCTCCCATAGCGCCGGCCTCGATTCCAGCTCGACGCGTTTTCTGAAATCGTGTGCGTCCCAGATGATGATCTTCTGATCGTATGCAGCTGAGACGATATCGCCTGTCTCCGTGCAGACTGCGACTTTCTTGATGCCCGAACGATGCGCTTTGACTTCGCCGATAGTTTCACCGGTTGTCATATCGAACACTCGGATATGCCCGTCGTCGCAGCCAAGCACGGCCCGCCCGTGCAGCGGATCGATCGCGCCGGTGTCGGTTTCCGACTCGAATGGGCCCCAGACTTTCAACTGCGCACCGGTCTGCACATCCCACACGCGCAGGGTCATGTCATCACCCGAGGTGACGAGCTTGCCATCGTGATAGCTCACCGACAGCACGTCTTTCTGATGCCCGTCGAGGATCCGCGTGATCGCGCTGGTCTCCAGATCCCATAAAAGCACACGCCAGTCGCGCGACACGGACGCCCCCATACGGTGATCGATGAATGCGAAGTCCTCGACGTCGTCGGAATGGCCGCGCAGCGTGCGAATCGGTCGCATTGTATTCAGGTCCCACAAAATGATGTTGTAGTCGGAAGAGCTTGTAGCCGCGCAAGTCCCAGTCTTGTTCACCGTGACGCGGTTGACGAGATGGTCGTGATAGCCGAGAAGAACCGCCTCAGAGGATTCCCGATCAAAAAGCCCGACAGCGCCATCGTATGCAGACGTGATGACCTTACGGGTTCCGGGAATCGCCGCCGCGCAGGTAACAGGGCCACGGTGCCTTGTCCAACTGGTCTGGATTTGCGGCTGGATCAGAACCGGATTTCGCATGTGTTCACCTTCAACGGATGGAGGTAATCAGCACCATGCTCACTCAGGCGTTTCAGATACTCAGCGACCCGGACGTGGTTGACGCTGATGTTTGTAAAGTCCGATCCATACAGAAGCATCTCGGGATTGCGCTCGACCAGCTCGCGGATCCAGCTCTCATAAATCGCTCGCCGGTCGTCGATGGTGAAGAGCCAATTGCCCAACGTGGTGAAGAACGCGTTACTCCACCAGATCGCTGCGCTGCGCTCACGCCAGATACGGTTCAGAAGGTGTCCGCGATCGCTGAGCAGATTGCACGGGACATATTCGTGCGCAAGCTGGCGATATCGCCGCCAATGGTCGCGTATCACATCATGCCCGCCCCATTTTCTGCCCTCGTTTTCCCACATTTCTTCGATGTCCGCTTCAGTAATGGTGTCGGGAGTGAGATCGCCCCAGAACTGATAGAAGGTGTCGGGATGCGGATATCTCTTCGTCACGTAGCGGAAGAAGCTGGGATAATCTTCGCCGTCCCATTCGTCGACGATCAGTTTCCGGATCTGCAAGGCCTTCTCGCTGTAATCGAAAAAGACGACCCGCGTCTGTTCATCCATACCGAGGGAGTGCACGATCATGTTCGGCTTGAAGCCGGCAGCCACGCTGTAAAGGGTTGCGAGCGGCGCTTCGAAGTCCTGCGGAGGCGTGGCCACGTCACTGTAGGGTTCAACATTCCACAGGAATACTCCGCGACGCGCATTGTTGACCTGAGTCCTGATCGACTGGAGCAGCCGATAACAATTCGCGCCAAGCCCCAGGTCGTCACCGTTGAGACGCGCGATCTCAGAGCCAAGATATTGAGCGAAACGCGGTGACTGTTCGCAGAAGGCTGGATTGAAATAAATGCGGCAACTATTGATCTCCGGCGGAAATGAATGAACCGCAATGCCGTGACGTCGGGCTGCAGGGATCAGGTCATGCCGTGCGGGAGATCCGCAGGCGCGATAGTGATGCAAATCGACCAGCAGGCATTGATCATCGAAGCCGTCAACTCCGGTAAGCACTCCGGTCAGGAGGAACTCATGTTTCTCGATCCAGTTGTTGAGGGCGATCTCCAGCGGCATGAACTCCACATGTGGCGGGTGCCAGCTTTCGCCGATCATGTGACCGCAGGATTGGATAAGGCACCATCGATATCCTGCTGCGCAGGCTTCGTTCAAGATAGCTTCTTCGCTGCGGGCTTCAATGATTCGCCCGCGGTAGCCATACCGCGACCAGGAGATTGTGAGGTTCCGCAGTTGCTCGTATAACTGCCGGTTCCGAAACCGGTCGGACGTGTTGAGCAGGCCGAAAACGAGTCCTTCGGGATACATTAAGTGCTCCTCACGCCCTCCAACATCTCGCTACTGTATTCGCTTCCCGGCTCGGGCTGATCGGCAACCACGTCTGCGGTCATTATGAGGTCGCCATCCAGAGAAAAATAGTCCACGTTCGTAATGAATGGCATTGAGGCGCGCGCGGGCGGGCAGGAATTCAAGGCACGCACTCCCCCGACCAGCACGGGGCAGATGGTCATAATCAAATGGTCCGCCAGATCTCCGGTCAGGAAACTGGTAATGATTCGGCCACCACCTTCAACCATGAGTCTCGCGATTCCTTCCTGGCGGAGACGCCTCAGAAGCGCCGGCAGATCGACTAATCCATCGAACGAAATCGGCAGGCGGACGACCTGAACTCCTGCGGCACAGAGATCCGCTTCTTTTTTCGCGCACGCGTCAACGGCAGTTGCCACGATGATGGGACGCCCGCGCCGCTCGCGAAGGATTCGGGCATTCAGAGGCATTCGAAGGAAGCTATCGAGAATTACAGGGACAGGGTCTTCGCCATCGACAAGACGAACCGTCAGCCGCGGATCATCCACCAGAATGGTATTGATTCCGACCAGAATGGCGTCGTGCCGGGCGCGGATATGATGCGTTAACGTTTGCGATTGGAGATTACTAAGTCGGAGCGTTTTCCCGGAAACACTGATCGAGCCATCCAGACTCTGGGCATAGCTGACCGTAACGAACGGTCGGTCCGACCGGGATTTGCGTGAGGCGTCAGCTAACCGGTCATCCAGTCGGTTGAGCAGTGCTCCGTAACATGATGTTTTGGTCGTTTCCATATGTTCCGCCATTCCGCACCAGGGTCTCCGTCAGGCCAGGTAATTCATCTTCAGCTTTTTCGTTTCCAGATAACGGTGATTGATGTGGTTCGGGGGGACCAGCGCCGAAATCCGGTCGGTAACGACCACGCCAAGGCGCCTGATGGCGTCGATCTTGGCCGGATTGTTCGTTAGCAGGCGAATCGATTCAATTCGGAAAAAGCGCAGGATCTCAGCGGCGGAACCATATGTCCGAGCATCAACGGGAAGTCCCAAGTGCTCGTTTGCCTCCACGGTGTCGAGGCCCTTATCCTGCAGTGCATAAGCTCGAATCTTGTTCAGCAACCCGATGCCGCGACCTTCTTGTCGGAGATAAATAAGAACGCCTCGACCTTCATCTTCGATGAACTTCAACGCAGATTCGAGCTGCTCGTTGCAGTCACAGCGCAAAGAATTGAAAACTTCACTGGTCAGGCATTCAGAGTGAATCCGCACAGGAATATCGCAGCCGTGCTGTATGTCTCCCTTGTAGACGACGACATTTTCCACACCATCGTCATCGGTAGCGACGCGGATCTTGAAAACACCCTGTTTCGTAGGAAAGAACGCTTCGGATGAGAATTTCATTGCGACTTGTCGGCTTTGAGCCCGCAGCATCCGATCGTTTCGGCAAGCCAGGACAATATCCAACGGAACGTCCTTGTCGTGTGCGGCCCGGGCCTCTCCTCCGTCCTTTGAGGTTTCTGACCCTTCACTTTTCCGCAGTTGGTGCAGAAACACTTGATTATCTCCGATTGCCCTAGGATTATTGTGAGCGAAGCAAAGGTAGGTTCTAACGGGGAATGCACTATTGGTGCCAATTGTAACGCAATGAAAACATGGGCGAAAGATCTGAAATGCTCCAGAAACATTGGTCTTCAGTTACCACATAAGGGAAAGACTTTTCCCTGTCCATGACATCGATCGAGGAACAAAAACAATAGGTATTTTAAGCAAGAAGCCAGCAGAGAACTCCACACCACGGTGGTCGGCGCAGAGGCTGACTACCGGCCCCCGGAGCGACTTGCGCGCAACCTGCGCGCCCGGCGGCGCCTTGGCCTTTGCCACGGTCGAAACGCGTCGTGATATCGCTGAACGGCGGCGAACCTGTGCCCTTGACACCCAAAGTGTTGGAGACGCTGCTTGTGAGGATCGAGAACCGCGGGCGGGTTCTCACGAAAGACGAGCTTTTGAACCTGGTCTGGGGTGACACAATTGTGGAAGAGGGGTTGGGTACTCGGCTCGGCTCCCAACGTGAGAGGTAGCCCAAGACCGGTTGCCAACATTTCAGCCTGACCCATTTTGTCGCTTCCCACTCTAGGGCAGACTATATAATGGGGCAAAGAAGGTGCCCGTTGCAATCGATGAGGCTGCATTCAATGAATGGATTAAAGCTAAGCTGATAGCCTGTTCTTGCTCCGCACTTAAGCCAGAATTCGCTCGCGTCAGGAATTGCTCACACTTCGTAAAATCGCCTGAAAGTTCCGGGTCCGTGAGCCGACTTCTAACAGATGTCTTCAGTCAGTTTTGCGACTGCCTTGTCAGCAGCCCGCGCAAGAGGCGCCGGGGCAAGAAAATCCAAACTAAGGCTCTACTCAAGATGTTCCGGGATTTGTGAAAGACAACTTGACACCTAGACGGGCGAGATAGGAAGTGTTTTGGGTGTTGCCGACCACATTCCCCATCGCGCTTTTTAAGCATGACTTAAGCGCGAGTGTTTCTCAACCCTTGATTTCCTACTTAAGTTATTGATTTTATTGGCGTCCCGTAGGGGATTCGAACCCCTGTTATCGCCGTGAAAGGGCGGTGTCCTAGGCCGGACTAGACGAACGGGACCGGGTGGTGGCGGAAA
>Ga0075418_10008934_pt1 | contig 11236 bp, 8 predicted proteins | sample SoiMetdeltSBSDD2_FD_81776 | JGI IMG/M metagenome (GOLD analysis project Ga0075418, IMG submission 81776) | Bulk soil microbial communities from a Populus tree surrounding site in Tennessee, USA - Soil MetaG P. deltoides SBSDD2 | ecosystem: Environmental > Terrestrial > Soil > Tree plantation...
CACGGCAGCGCCGGCCCGCTCACGATCACGGAGAAGGTGGACGCCACCACGAACCGCACCACCACCCTGACCTACACCACCGCGGGCAAGCCGGAGACGATCATCGATCCCCGGGGCAAGACGACCACCCTGGCCTACAACTCCGCGGGCGACCTCACGAGCGTCACCGACCCACTGACCCACGCCACGACCTTCGGCTACGACTCCATGGGCCACCCACGGCAGTGCCGGCCCGCTCAGGATCACTGAGAAGGTGGAGGCCACCACGAACCGCACCGCCGCTCTGACCTATACCACCGCGTCCGTCCTTACGAGAAGCTTGTGGTTAGGCCGTGCGGGCGATAATGGCGAGCAGCCGAACAGCGGCGGCTGTCGACTCGTAACAGAGTGTTGCGGTTCGCTTGTCTGCAGAACGGTCGTGTTGAAGACAGAGAGCCAAACGGACAGCGGCCCTGGCTAGCGCTCTGGCCTCTTCATTGGTCTCTCCGGTGAGGTGGGCGGCGATGACCGCTTCGAGCATCCGCTTTGCATCCGTCGGGCTAGCCTTTACGCCATCCAAGGTCGGATGTCGGTCAGGATCGAAGAGTGCCTGTGCAGCAGAAATGAGCGCTTCGCGACAGAGGAGACCAACCTGTTGAAACTCCTCTTCGAACGCAGCATCCTCCAAGCGCTTCTGCGCCGCGCCAAGATGGCGTTCCACTTTATCCCATCCTGTCTGTAGCGCCATGGCAGTTATGGTGTCGCTGTGTCGCTTGAGCCGTTCATACCCCGCCATCCGCAGCCGATAGTGCGGAGGTGGGCTCTGGCTGGTTCGCTCAATCAGGCCATCCTGAACCATCGAGTCGACTACGAACCGAAAAGTGTCAGGTCCAAGCGCCAGAGCGATTGTGTAGTCCCGCTCGATACTTAGAGGTGAGCCCGGCCCACCAGGGGAGGTGTGGCCCTCGAGGTAGCCCAAGACCAGGTCGACTTGTTGCCCTGGACTTGGCGCACTGAAGCCGTCAAGCAGTAAAGATACACTCGACGTGGACAACTCGAGGGTTTCGCCACGTTCGGTCGCTCTACGCGTGAGGCCGGACAGGCGATAACGATCGTCCCGGGAATAACTACGCAGCCCCGCGTCCAACATTATCGTTACGTCGTAGATCCCACAGGTCGTGCAGACGACACGCGAAGCGGTACGGATGCCTCCACTTTCGGAGATGAGCACGCTCCGCTGCTCGGCGACGTTACCGCACAGGTGGCAAACCGGATGGGTCATTAGGATAGCGTTCGCTGCAGAGCATCGCCAACGAATCTAGTGGCCGGCCTCCCTGCTGACTTCGAGCAGGAATCGTAGGTACTGGTCCATGCGCAGCATCATGAGCCTCACCTGGCGCTCCGTTAGACGTGGATTGGACTCATGAACGCCTCGGTCGAACAGCGTGACGAGCTCAAGCGTTCCCGAGAAATCCCTGGCAAGGAACTCGGAAACTGGTGAGCGAGCGAGGCCCCGCGTCACGAACCGAAATCGCGCGGCCCGCGTCGGTCTGCCCTTGTCGAAATCTTCTGGGGACTGGCTCCAAGCCTGCACCTTGTCGTCAGGGGCGAGGTGGTGGAGAACAAGACGGAACAGTTCGCGGACTGATACGGAGATGTGGGCGATCCGATCGGGGTTTCGGGAGGCTAGAGCTTGGCGCGCGCCCTGCCATTTCCGCACAAACGGTGGGCCCAACTGGTCGAGTAGCGGCAGTAGACCGCTTTCGGCGTCTTCAACTAGGAGGTCTTGCGCATCCTCCCTCGTCTCTTCCAGGGTGAGAGCCTCGACGGCGGCCACGTGAACATAGACTTCCTCGGGTGGGCGCGAAAGGACAAGGGGTGGCAGCGGCCGCGTATCCGCGTCGTGCCGGTAGAGGGAAGCGAGGGAGTCGGTCAGCGTTCTTATGGTCCGATCAAACACATGGCTTTGCTTCTCCAGGCCGAACAGCGTCCCGAACTCGAGCGTTGCCATGCGGGCAAGCGAGCCTTCTGTCAGAGCGATCAGTTCTGAGTGCCGGGCCTGGATGAGGTCGAGGTTGGCGGCTTCTTTCAGCCAGCTCTCCCGGAAATGGCTGAATGTGCTGATGGCGAACTGCTCGTCCTGGGCAAGGGTGGCGCGGACGAGCGCGAACTGCTTCTCGTAATCCTGTGCCGCGCGCTCGAAGACGCTCACCATTTCGCGCCACGCGCGCGCTTCGTGGGGCGTCTGGACTAGGCTGAGGGCGGCTAATCGACTGTCGGTCAAGGCACCGGCATCGTTGATGAGTCGCTCGGTAGCAGGATCCAACTTGAAACGCTCTGCCGTCGCGATCAGATCCATCATGCCTGGCGGCAGGTCGAGGGGACTCTTCTTCGCCATGCTCGGCAGGATACCGTAGGAAGACGTCATCTTGGGGCCGTGGCGGTCTCACGACCCTGACCCACGGCAGCGCCGGCCCGCTCACGATCACGGAGAAGGTGGACGCCACCACGAACCGCACCACCACCCTGACGTACACCACCGCGGGCAAGCCGAATACGACAACGCCAACCGCCGGACGTCGCTGGGGCGTGAAGGCGTAGCCGTTTGTCGCGCCGATGTCAGGGTTGCCGAACGCCTCATAACGGCGCGAACCGCTCAGGGTACCCGCAACATCCGTGTTCCCGACGGCACTGGTAAGGCCGTCTGTGTGGACGAATGTCAACCCACCAACTCCATCGTCCTTGCCCAACGGCTCGTCGATGCCGGGTCCCTGAATGTATTTGAGGGTGAGCTCGGCGAGTGGCGAGATCGCTAGCCCTCGTTAGGAGCCGCCGCCTCCCGACCTATATCCCTTGACGCGCGGGAAGCGGTGACGCGAGCCATAGCTGGCCGTGGCCCACAAGCCCGCGCCCGGATGCAAGCCATTTGTCAACCCCACCCATAATGGACTGGGTGCACTCGTCCATCGTTCCGCGCAGGGTCGGCTTGTATTTCCTCGGCCTAACTGTGGCGCATTACGTCGTGACGTGGCTCTTGATCCTCGCTTCGCTTGTGATTCTCGGGGGCATTGATGGCGAGCCCGGGGTCTCCTTCTCCAGGCGAGAGGGAGAACCAGCGGCTGCGGCGCCAGGCGGAGACGAGGACCGTCTCCTGGGGCTGGCGAGCGGCCTTCTGAAGGGACGGATCAAACCAAGAAATTGGTCGGCGAAGACAAAATCGGGATGAGTGAGGCCATCCCACCGGCTAGACTGGCTTGCATGAAGCTCGCGACTGTCGTTGCTCTGTGCCTCGCCGCGGCATCGGTCGCCTCGGCCCAGACACGAAAGGACGCCGTGGCGCGACAGAACCAGGCGAAGGCGAAGGCGCAGTCGAGCCAGGCCTTCTCCGCGCTGGCCGACCGCTTCGTGAAGGAGTCGCTGGCCCTGTCGCCCGTGAGCGCGTCCTACGCCGGCTACCACAAGCACCCCGGGAAGAAGCCCGGTGAGACGATCGAGCTGGACGCCCTGCTCGACGACGTCAGCGCCGCGGGGTTCGCCGAGCAGCGGCGCTTCTACGCGGAGTGGCGCGACCGGTTCCGGAAGGAGGCGCCGGCGAAGTCGCTGGGCATGCAGGACGCTGCGGACTACCGGCTGATCGACGACCAGATCGAGCGGAACCTCCTGGAGCTGGACCGGATCGAGAACTACAAGCACAACCCGACGGTCTTCGTGGAGCTGATCGGCAACGGGCTCTTCCTGCCCCTCTCGCAGGAGTACGCGCCGAAGGAGACGCGCGTCGGCCACGTCCTCTCGCGCATCGACCAGATCCCGCGGTTCCTGGAGCAGGCGGCGCAGGTGCTCGTGGACGCCGACCCCATCTTCATAAAGGTTGCGGCGGAGGAGAACGAGGGCAACCTCGAGCTCGTCGAGAAGACGGTGGCCGTGGAGATCCCGGAGGGCTCGCCCCTGCGGGCGCGGTACGACCAGGTCGCGCCGCGGGCGGTGGCCGCGATCAAGGGGTTCAACCGGTGGATGCAGGAGGACCTGGGCAAGCGGCCGACCACGCGCACGTGGCGGCTGGGCAAGGAGTGGTACGACCCGAAGTTCAAGCTGGTGATGGAGGCCCCCGTCACGCCCGAGCAGATCCTGGCCGACGCCGAGCGCGAGATGGCCGAGGTGCGTGCGGAGATGCTGCGGCTGGCCACGCCGCTGCACAAGGAGATGTACGCCGACCACACCGACCACGGCGACGTGAGCGGGACCGAGCGCGAGAACCTGGTCATCGGCGAGGTCCTGCGCCGCATCTCCGACGACCACCCGAAGCGCGACGAGCTCATGGACGCGGTGAAGAAGGACCTGGGCGCCATCACCGCCTTCATCCGGGACAAGAAGCTCGTGTCCCTGAGCGAGCGGCAGAACCTGAAGGTGATCCCCACGCCCCCCTTCATGCGCGGGATCTACTCGGTGGCCGGGTTCGCGGGCCCGCCGCCGCTGGAGCCCACGGCCGAGGCCCAGTACTGGGTCACGCCCATCGACCCCTCCGTGCCGGACGAGAAGGCGGAGTCGAAGCTGCGCGAGTACAACGACTGGGTGCTCAAGTGGCTGACCATCCACGAGGCGCTGCCCGGCCACTACGTCCAGTTCGAGCACGCCAACGACGTGCAGCCGCCCAACCGGCGCGTGCTGCGCGCGCTCTTCGGCAACGGGGCCTACGTGGAGGGCTGGGCGGAGTACATCGCCCAGGTCATGATGGACGCCGGCTTCGCCGACAACGACCCGCGCTTCCGGCTGTCCATGCGCAAGCTCCGGCTGCGGCTGTTGGCCAACGCCATCCTCGACGTGCGCATGCAGACCATGGGCATGACCGACGAGCAGGCCATGGAGCTGATGACGAAGCAGGCCTTCCAGACCCAGGCCGAGGCCGAGGGCAAGCTCCAGCGCGCGAAGCTCAGCTCCACGCAGCTGCCGACCTACTACGTGGGGCTACGGGCCTGGCAGGAGCTGCGCAAGAAGTACGAGGCGAAGAAGGGCAGGGACTTCGACATGCTCGCCTATCACGACCTCGTGCTCGGCCAGGGTGCGCTGCCCTTCGACGCGCTGGAGACGATCGTGATGGGGGACCGCTGAGCAAGGCGGTCGTGCTGCTGGCCGCGCTGCTGGCGGCGGCGCCTTGCATGGCGCAGTCCGCCAAGCCGGACCTCCTCTTCAAGAAGGTCGAGGCCGCCGTCGCGCAGGAGGACCGCGACCTGGACGGCGTCCTCGGCGTGGCCATCGTGGACCTGGCCGACGGCCGCGCGCTGCTGCACAACGCCGATCAGGTGTTCCCGACCGCCAGCTCGATCAAGATCGCCGTGCTGGCCGAGCTCTTCCACCAGGACCAGCAGGCGCGGGGCGGCGCAGCGGGAAAAGCCCGCCTCGGCGACCTCTACACGATGGACCCCGCGGACCTGGTGGACGACAGCCGGATCATGGCCGGCCTGACGAGCGGCGTCTCGCGCGTCACGAACCGGGACCTGGCCACCTTCATGGTGGCGGTCAGCGACAACGCGGCCACCAACGTCCTCATCAAACGGCTGGGGATGGACAACGTCAACGCGCTCCTGGACGGGCTGGGGCTGAAGGAGACGCGCCTGCGCCGCAAGATGATCGATCTCGAGGCCGCGCGCCAGGGGCGCGAGAACACCTCCACCCCGCGCGAGATGGCCTCCTTCCTCGAGGCACTCTACCGCGGCCGGGTCCTCGACAAGGCGGCGACCGAGGACTTCTTCAAGGTGCTGAGCGTCCGCAAGGACAGCCCGATCCCGCGCGATCTGCCGGAGGACGTGGTGGTGGCCAACAAGCCCGGCGAGCTGGAGGCGGTGCGCACGGACTCCGGCATCGTCTTCGCGAAGGACCGGCCGTTCGTCATCAGCGTCATGACGACGTACGCGGCGGACGAAGCGGCCGCGGAGGCGGCGATCGGCCGCATCGCCGCCGCCGCGTACCGCTACTTCGATCGCCTCGGCCGCTCCTCGCCCTACGGCCGCGTCATCTCGACGCGCTGACTAGTTCTTCGCGGGCGCCGCCGCCTTCTTGCAGGTCTCGCTGCCGAGCGCCGTCCACTTGCCTTCGATCTGGGCTTCCCAACCGTGGGTCAGGGAGCCGTCCGCGGCCTTGGTGAACGTGTCGCGCACCGGCGTCTTCTTCCCGCCCATCGCCATGTCGCCGGCGAAGACGATCTTGTCGCCTTCCCAGCCGGCCGACGTCTCCTGGGAGTACGCGCCCATGTTGTCGACCCACAGCATGAGGTACTGCTTGGTGCCGGGATCGTAGGTCATGTGGAACATGCCCTCCATCGTCGCGCCGGGCATCGCTGATCCCGTGCTCTTCACCATGCCGCTCTGCCAGAAGCCGCCCAGGTCGGCGTGGCTCTTGACCGTGCCCTTGTTGGTGCCGGCGGGCCCGAAAGGCGAGGCCTCCGACTTGCCCTCGCAGGTCCAGCTCCCGTCGAAGACCTTGAGGTTCGACATCTCGGCGGCGGGCTTGGGCGGCCCTTCGGGCGCCGCCAGTGCGAGCGCGCAGGGAATGAACGCCAGCGCCGCGGCGGTGAGGGCTCCCGCGATCGATCGTGTGCTCATGTCTCTCTCCTTTGTTGGATCTCCTCGCAGGCTATCGCGGCGTCCCCACCGGCGCAAGGGCGGCTTGACGCGCGCTTCCGCGCGCTCCTATGCTGGCCCTGTGAGCCCGCCCCCGATGGGCGCGCTGGGCGCGCTGGAGACCGAGGTCATGGACGCCGTCTGGCGCGAGGGCCGGGAGCTGCGCGTCCGCGACGTCCACGCGCGGTTCCAGCCCCGCCTCGCCTACACCACGGTCATGACGACCATGGACCGCCTGTTCAAGAAGGGACTGCTCGACCGGCGTCGGGACGGACGCGCGTTCGTCTACACCGCGCGGGTCACGCGCCGACAGCTCGTGCTCGACGCGGGCGCCGGCCTCATCCGCGGCCTCATCGACAGCGAGGGCGAGCCGGCCCTCTCGTTCCTGGTGGACGCCGTGACGGAGTCCGACCGCGAGCTGCTGGACCGCCTGGAGCGCCTCGTCCGCGAGAAGAAGCGGCAGGCGAAGGGTCGATGAGGTTCGCGCTCCTCGGGATGGCCGTGACCCTCGTCGCGTTCGCGGCGGCCACGGTGTTGGCGTCCGCCGCGGTGGCCGCGCTCTGGCCCGCAGTCCTGTCCGCCGCGGGCCGCACCGCCGCCGCGTCGCGCGCGCGGCTGCTCTTCGCCCTGCGGCTGATGCCCGCGGTCCTGGGCGCGATCGCGGCCGTCGCCCTGACCTTCGCGGCGTGGATCGCCTTCGAGCCGCGCCACACCGGGGAGACTCCGGGCCTGGTGTTGATCCTCGCGTCCAGCGGGGGGATGACCCTCATCCTGCTCGCCGCGTGGCGTGGACTGCGCTCGTGGCGCGCCGGCCACGCCCTCGCGCGCCAGTGGACGGCGGCAGGCACGCCCGTCCGCGTCCGCGGCATCGCGCTTCCCACGTATCGCATCGTCCATCCCTGGCCGGTGGTCTGCGTGGTGGGCTCTGTCCGGCCCCGGCTGTTCGTGGCCGAGACGGTGCTCGACGCCTGCACGCCCGAGGAGCTGGCCTCGGTCCTCGCCCACGAGGCCGGCCACGTCGCGGCCCACGACAACCTCAAGCGGCTGGCGTCGAAGTTCCTGCCCGACGTGCTGCCCTGGCTTCCGGCCGGGCGGGCGCTCGAGAAGGCCTGGGAGGGCGCGGCCGAGGCCGCGGCCGATGCCCGGGCCGCGGCGGCGCGGCCCGGAGGGTCGCTCGACCTGGCGGCCGCCCTGCTGCGCGTCGCGCGCCTGGCCACGAGCGGCTCCTGGGTGGAGCTCCCCGCGCGGGCGCTGCTCGACGGGGCGAGCGTCGCGCCGCGCGTCGAGCGCCTGCTGAACGACGAGGTGGACCGTCCCACCCGCGGGCGCACGCTGGCCGTCTGGGCCTGCGTGCTGGCCGTGCCCGCCGCCCTGCTGGCCGCGTCGCTCGACCCTTCGATCCTGCGGATCGTGCACCAGGCGGCCGAAGCGCTGGTGAAGGCGCGCTGATCTACTAGCGCTGGTAGTAGTCGAGCGGCTTCCCTATAGTCGCAAGACCGGTTTCGTACACCACCCGCCACGAGAAAGGACGCTCCCATGGACTCGGCCCGGCGCCGCTGGCGCGCGCTCTCCCTCCTGCTGCTCACGGCGGTAGCGACCCCCGTTCTCGCGCTGCCCGCCGAGCAGCCGATCGCCGTGACCGGCACGGTGCGCGACGCGACCGGCGCGGCGGTGCCGCGGGCCCTCGTCTCGCTCCTCGACGCCCAGCGCGCCACGGTGGCCAGCGGCCGCACGAGCGACGAGGGCCGCTACTCCGTGGGCGCGCCCACGCCCGGCCGCTACATCGTGCTGTTCGAGGCGCGCGGGTTCGCGGAGCGCACCGACATCGTGGAGGCGCGCGCGGAGGCGCCCGTCACCCTCGACGTCGCGCTCTCGCTGCGCCCCGTCGAGGAGACGGTCACGGTGACCGCCTATCCGGGTGTGATCGAGGACGTAGAGACGATCCCCCAGGCGGTGAACCTCATCAACCGCGAAGAGATCGACCTGCGGACCAAGGCGGTCATGGCGCAGGTGGCGGAGGGCGAGGTCGGTGTCCACCTCCAGCGGACGAGCCCCACGATGTCGGGCATCTACGTCCGTGGCTTCACCGGCAACAAGGTGAACATCTTCGTGGACGGCGTGCGCTACACGACCGGGGCGCAGCGCGGCGGCGTCAACACCTTCCTGAACCTCAACGACCCGGCGGACCAGGGCTCGGTGGAGATCCTGCGCGGGCCCAGCAGCACGCAGTACGGCAGCGACGCCATCGGGGGGTCCGTGCAGTTCCTGCCCCGGCCGCTATCCTTCTCGGGAGGCGGGCACAGGCTGAGCGGCACCTTCGGGAGCCAGTTCGGCAGCGCCGACGTGAGCTACGGCAGCGACCTCAGCGCGAACTGGGCGGCGGAGACGGTCTCCCTCCAGGGATCGATCCACGGCCGGCGGAGCAATACCCTGCGCCCGGGCGGCGAGGTCGACACCCACAACGCGGTCACGCGCTTCCTGGGCCTCTCGTCGGACCCCGTGCTGGACGACGGCCGCCTGCCCGACACCGCGTTCACGCAGTACGGCGGGTCGTTCCGCATGGCGTGGGCCGTCTCGCCGCTCACACAGGTGACGGCGAGCTACCGCCGCGGCCAGCAGGACGGGGGCAAGCGCTACGACCAGCTCCTGGGCGGCGACGGCAACCTGGTGGCCGACCTGCGCAACCTGATGATGGACGTGGCCAGCGTGCGGCTGGAGAGGCGCTCGCTCGGATGGTTCGACAGCGGCAGCATCGGCTACTCCTTCAACACCCAGCGCGAGGAGCGCGTCAACCAGGGCGGGAACGGCAACCCGCGCGCGGCCATCAACCACGAGTACGAGCGCACGAGCGTGCACGGCCTGCAGGGCTCGCTGGTCAAGCAGGCGGGGCGCCACGCCCTGACCCTCGGAGGCGACTACTACCGCGAGCGCGTGGACGCGCCTTCCTTCGGCTTCAATCCCGTCAGCTCCGCGGTCACGGTGCGCCGCGGCCGCGTGCCCGACGAGGCGCGGTACAAGAGCGGCGGCATCTTCCTGCAGGACGTCTGGGACGCCACGGAGGACCTGGACGTGGTGGCCAGCGTCCGGTGGAACGGCGCGACCTACGACTCGGACGCGGCCGAGAGCCCCATCGTGAACGGCGACACGCTGTGGCCGGACGACCACCTGAGCGTGAACCGCGTCACGTTCCGGGCCGGCGCGGCCTGGCGGCCCGTTCCCGCGCTCACGATCGCGGGGACGGTGAGCAGCGGCTTCCGCGCGCCGCACATCACCGACCTCGGCACCCTGGGCCTGACGGGGTCCGGCTTCGAGGTCTCCTCCGACGCGGTCGAAGGCCTGGGCGCCACGGTGGGCACCACGGCCGGCGCGGGCGCGGTCTCGTCCGGCCAGCCCGTGGAGCAGCAGAAGCCCGAGCGGAGCCTGGGCTACGAGGGCGCCCTGCGCTGGCACACCTCCCGCTTCGACACCGACCTCGTGGCCTTCGTGAACGACGTGGACGACAACATCACCAAGCAGACCCTGATCCTGCCGCCGGGCGCGGTGGGGACGACGCTCGGCGACCAGGTCATCACCTCCCAGAACGCGAACGGGGCCGTCTTCGTGCCCGTGGCCACCAACCCCGTCCTGGTGCGGGCCAACTTCGACGACGCCCGGGTGTGGGGCATCGAGCACACCGCGGCCGTGCGCGTGGCCTCGTCCTGGCGCGTGTCGAGCGTGTTCACCTATCTGAAGGCGCGCGACAAGCGCACCGATCTCCCGCCGAACATCGAGGGCGGCACGCCCGCGCCCGAAGCCTGGATCAACGTCCGCTACGAGCCTTCGGGAAAGGGCTACTGGATCGAGCCCTACACCCGGATCGTCGGCCGCAACGACGACCTGTCGACGCTGGATCTCGAAGACCGCCGCACCGGCGCCACGCGCTCCCGGAACAGCATCGCGAACTTCTTCAACAACGGGGCGCGGGCCCGCGGGCTCGTGGACCCCGGGCCCGACGGCGCGGTGAACACGCCGGACGATTCCCTCATCGCCACCGGCGAGACGCTGGGCCAGGTCCAGGACCGGGTCCTCGGCGTGGGCGTGGGCTCGGCGCCCATGATCACGGAGATACCCGGGTACGCGCTCTTCGGCGTGCGCGCCGGTTTCCGGTTCGCCGGCCGGCACCAGGTCCTCGTGGACTTCGAGAACATCACGGATGAGAGCTATCGCGGCGTGAGCTGGGGCCTGGACGGCCCGGGCCGCAACCTCTACGTGCGGTACAACCTGACGTTCTGACGCGGTCAGGCCGCGCGGGCGGGACGGACCGAGAATTCCCGCCGCTCCTGGCCGCGCAGCACCTCCAGGCGGATCTCGGGCGCGTCGGCCAGCACCAGCGCGCGTTGCAGGTCGTCCAGGCCGCCCAGCGCCGACCCGTCCGCCGAGAGCAGCAGGTCCTGGCCGCGCAGTCCGGCGTCGTCCGCGGGGGTCCCCGCCTCGACGCGGAGCACGCGGACCGCGCGTCCCGCCCGCGGCAGGTCCTCGGACCGGGCCACGATGCCGATGCGCGGCCGCCGCACCTCGCCGTGCCGGATGAGGACCGCCGCCACCCAGCTCGCCGTGCGCGAGGGGATGGCGAAGGCGATCCCGCGGGCCCATGGCAGCATGGC
>Ga0075418_10008938_pt1 | contig 11235 bp, 9 predicted proteins | sample SoiMetdeltSBSDD2_FD_81776 | JGI IMG/M metagenome (GOLD analysis project Ga0075418, IMG submission 81776) | Bulk soil microbial communities from a Populus tree surrounding site in Tennessee, USA - Soil MetaG P. deltoides SBSDD2 | ecosystem: Environmental > Terrestrial > Soil > Tree plantation...
GCCCCGATCTCTATCGATCGGCGGAGGCGGGATAGCGGGGCCTAATGGCAAGTCGTCGGCTTTCGCTCCGCGAAAGCACGTGCTTTTGCGGTGCAAAAGCCGGCACTTTCCAGCCATTCGTCGATTTGCGTGGCTATGCGCAGCGCCGTAGAATTGTCGCAGCACATGAGGAATCAGTCATGCGACGGCAGTTTACGCTCGAATACTGGCGCGACGGCAAATGGTATGTGGGGCGTCTCCTGGAGGTGCCGGGAGTCTTCAGCCAGGGAAAGACGCGGAAGGAACTTCAAGAGAACATCCGCGAAGCCTTTGATCTCATGGTCACTCAGGATCGCCCGGAAGCACCTGGTATCACTCGCAAATGAACTTAAGCAACTTCTAGAATCGCAAAATGATCCGGCCGAATCTGGAAAAGCGAGTCGAGTCTCTGGAGGCACAAGTGGCCGAATTACGCGCCGCGCGGCCGGGTAAACCCAAAGACTGGCGGAGCGCCGTGGCCAAGTACGCCGGAGATGCTGATCTCCAGAGCATCTTCGTGGAGGCGATGCGGCTGCGCGATGCGGATCGAAAGCGCGCTAAGAAGTACAATACTCGCCGGAAGTCGCGATGATTGTGCTTGATACCGACCACTTGTCGGCCCTTGTCGATCATCGGCATACGCTGGGAAGAGCACTTGAGCAGCGATTGGCCGATTCCAGCGAAGTCGTCGCAGTAACCATCGTCAGCGTTGAAGAGCAATTGCGCGGCTGGCTCGCGCAAATCCGCCGCGTTCAGGATGCTCACAAGCAGATTGTGCCATACCTGCGGCTGTCAAAGCTTATCGACTTCCTGCGTGACTGGAATGTGGTCGAATGGAACGAGCCGGCTGCCGAGGAGTTTACCAGCGTGCGGAAACAACGGATACGCATCGGAACCCAGGACCTCAAGATCGCGGCCATCGCCAAGGTCAACGATGCCTTGCTGCTCTCGGCGAACCTGGTTGATTTTCAGCGGGTGCCGGGACTCAGGGTTGAGGATTGGCTGCACGGAAAGTAGCTGGCCTCGGTCGCTGGCGTTCCCGACCCGGTTTGCCGGGGTTCGCCGTATCGGCCGGGCGTTCACGCCGGGTTGGCGAGAGTCACGATCTTGTTCTTCTGATTTCAGGCCCGTTCGCGGGCCTTACTCCGCGGGCGCTGTGGGCGCCGGATGGCTCAAGCCGGGGAGCGGGAAGCCTCGTGAACGAGGCTGAACAGCAGTTCAATCGTGCTCCCGCCCAACCCGGCATAAATGCCGGGCCTAAACGGGCTAAGGGCCATGAATGGCCCTCGGAGCGGCGGCTTGCACACTGACGCGCAGCTACCAGCCGTTATCGCCCCTTTCGTTTTGCCTCTAGTGTTTGAACGTCCGGGAGCAAAAGATACTCTTTGACAGTTGTCCATGTAACGTCACTGATACCAACCGTGCTGATCAACACCTGATCAACAATTTTCAGGAGCTCAGCAAAGTGCTTCCTGGGTCGCCGTAGGAGCCAGGAGAAAAACCCTATCGGCAATATTTGCACGCTCCACCAATAGATTGGCTGAGGTCCCATCGTGCCGCTTATGTTCAGTACATACATCTCGCCACCCAGCGTCACGTCGAAACTCCATCCCCAATCTTCCCGTTCAGCATTGCCGATATCAGTAATTCCGTTTCGTCCTCGAAGTTGTTGCGCTAGGAATTCGGCGCAGTCCCTTCCCAATTCCTCCATCGACTCCACTCCCAGTTCCCGATTCGGCCAGTTCACATTGAAAAGCGAACTGCGAAAGACAACGCACGTCTTTAGGTCCGTTTTGGCCATATTTCAAAGCATAACGGCCGCCTGAGGGTTGTGGGTGACGGCTGCCATTCCGCTAATGTGGCCTGCCCGAAATCGCCGGGCGATTCTCTCCTAACAATCGCACCACCCGCTCCGTAGAATGAGTCCGTCGGCGAGCCATCAGGGGGCGACCACCGCTGCGCGGCGGTGCCCGGCCCCCCGCACGCCGGATTCACGACCCGCCAGAGGCCCACGTGCAACAAGAACAGGCCCAAATCTCTATCGATCCGCGGACGCTGGCTAAGCTCTCGGGGCTGCACCTGCGGGCTCGGCACATCGTCGAGGGATACGTCGCCGGCCTGCACAAGAGCCCCTACCACGGCTTTTCCATCGAGTTTGCCGAGCACCGCGAGTACGCCCCCGGCGACGACCTTAAGTACGTCGATTGGAAGGTCTTCGGTCGCACCGACAAGTATTACCTCAAGCAGTACGAGGACGAGACCAATCTCCTCTGTTACCTCGTCCTCGATGTCAGCGAGAGCATGACGTACAAAAGCGATGCAAAGGCGCTGTCAAAGCTCGAATATGCCCAGTGTCTGGCGGCGACGGTCGCGTGGCTCGTCCTCCAGCAGCAGGATGCCGCGGGCCTGGTGACGTTTGACAGCCAGATCCGCTCGCTCGTCCGCCCGGCCAGCAGCCCGCAGCATTTGCAGCAGCTAATTCACGTCATGGAGTCGGCCACAAGCGGCAAAAAGACAGCGGCCGGGCCGATCTTCCATGAGTTGGCCGAACGGCTGAAGAAGCGGGGCGTCGTCATCATCCTCAGCGACTTTTTCGACGACGTGCCGTCGCTGCTCGCCGGCCTGAAGCACTTTCATCACCGGCGGCATGACGTGGTGCTGCTGCACGTGCTCGATCCGGCGGAAATCCACTTCGAGTTCCAGCGGCCGACACAGTTTCTGGCGCTCGAAGAATTTCCCGACGTGCTGGTCGATCCACCGTCGCTGCGGAAGGCTTACCAGCGGGAATTCAGCGCCTTCCAAAAGCAACTGGAACACGGCGCGCGGTCGCTGGCGATGGATTACGTCACCATGCCAACCGACCGGCCGCTCGACGTGGCCCTGTCAGCATTCCTTTCCTCCCGCATGGCAAAGGTCCGCTGATGCCGCCGTTGTTTGCATTCTGGCAACTGGGCAGCGCGGCGATGCTGCTGTGGGCGGTCGCGGCGGCGGTGCCGATTCTGATTCACCTCTGGAGCCGGCATCGCTATCAACAGCTCCCGTGGGGAGCGATGCAGTTTCTGCTCGCTGCAATGCGAAAGAACGCGCGGCGGATTCAGCTCACGCAGTGGCTGCTTCTCGCGCTGCGGACATTGATCCTGCTGCTCTTCGCGTTGGCCCTGGCGAATCCCGTCCTCTCGCTCTTGTCACCTTCGCTCGGCGCGGCAAACCGCGGTCACACGCTGTACGTGCTGGTCATCGACGGTTCATATTCGATGGATTACCGCCGCGAGGGAGTCTCGCGGTTCGAGCAGGCCAAGGAGATGGCCCGCAAGCTGGTGCGCGAGGGGCGGCAGGGAGACGGCTATGCGCTTATCCTGATGGCTCAGCCGCCGCGCGTCGTGATCAGCGATCCGGCGTTCGATCCGGATGACGTGTCCGAGGAGCTTGCCAGCCTGGAAATGCCGCACGCCGGCGCGAGCCTGCCGCAGGCGCTGGCGGACATCGAAGCGACGCTGATCGCGGCGCGCGAGCGTCATCCGCGGCTGGTGCAGCGTCGGATCATTTTCTTTACCGATCTGGGGCGCACCACCTGGCAAGATGCGGGCTCCGCCGATTCTCGCCAGCGGCTGGCGCGGATCGCCCAAATGCCGGCCACTTCGTTGGCGCTGGTGGACTTGGGTCAGCCGCAGGATCAGAACCTGGCAGTCACGCGGCTGGAAATGGCGCAGCCGCTGGCAACGCTGGCCCGCGAATCGGTCTTCCAGGCCGAGATTCAGAGCTTTGCGGATCAGGAAATGCCGCAGCAGTCGGTGGAGCTGCTGGTGGACGGCGTGCTGGTCGCGGAGCAGCCGGTCGACGTTCCTCCGCGCGGCCGCGTCAGCGTGACATTCCCGCACCAGTTTGAACAGGCGGACGAGCATATCGTCGAGGTGCACCTGGCGGACGACGATCTGCCGCTGGACAACCGCCGCTGGCTGGCGGTCCCGGTGCGTGAGGCGATCCGCGTGCTGTGCATTTATGGTCGGCCGGGGGAGACGCGGCATATTGCCTTGGCCCTGGAGCCGCGGCGGACTGACCGGCCGCAGGTGCGCGTCACCGAGGCGGGGGAAAGCGCGATTCTGGAAAGCGAGCTATCCAACTACGACTGCGTCATGCTGTCGAACATCGGCCGCTTCAGCCGCGATGAAGCGTCAGTGCTGGGGGATTTCTTGCACGGCGGCGGCGGGTTAATTGTTTTTCTCGGCGACCAGGCGCAGCTCGACAACTACAACCAGGAGCTGGGGGGCGAGGTTTCGGGGCAGCGCGTCCTGCCGGCGCGGCTGCTGGATCTTTCCCAGGAGGCAGCCTACCGGTTCGATCCGCTCGAGTATCGCCACCCGATTGCCGGCTCGTTTCGTGGTTTTGAAAAAAGCGGCCTACTCACCACGCCGATCTGGAAGTACGTGAAGCTGAAACCGAGCGAGCAGGCGGCAGTGGCCCTGGCATTTGAGGGAGGCGACCCCGCCCTGGTCGAGGAGCGGATCGGCCGCGGAATGAGCCTGCTGTTCGCATCGGCCGCGTCGCCGCAGTCGGTCAGCCACGCGTCCGGCCCGCCGACGCCATGGACGGCAATTGCTTCCTGGCCCAGCTTTCCGCCTCTGGTGCAAGAGATGCTGCTGCGGGCTGTCAGCCGGCGCGAGGAAGGACGCAACGTGCTGGTCGGCGAGGAGCTTGTGGGCCTGGTCACGGGGGGAACCGCGCAGGCCGCAGTCAATCTGGCGGGGCCGCGAGGCGCCAGCCAGCGAGTGCCACTGGTCCATGCCGGCGGCGAAAGTTCCTGGTCGCTGAGTGCGACGACGTTCAGCGGCGTTTACGAGGCCCAGCTTGCGGCACCGGCCAAGGCCCAGAAGTTTGCCGTGAACGTTGATCCTCGCGAGAGCGACCTGGAGCGAGTGCCGTCCGATTCGCTGCCGAGCCAGATTGCCCTGTCGCTCGACGATGCCGAGGCGGGCGCATCGCTGGCGGCTGCCGCGCCAGGCGCGGCGTATTTCCGCCTGATCTTGTCTGGCGTTTTGGGCCTCTTGGCGTGCGAGTCGCTGCTGGCCTGGTGGATCGGAAAGGGGGCGGCATGAGCTCCTGGTGGCATCAGCTCGAGACCGTGCTGCTGGGCCAACCGCTGCGCGAGGATGTGCGCGGGATGGATACCACGATCGATCACTCCTGGCCGCTGACGCCCGGGCTCATGCTGGCGATCTGGATCGGTTTTGCCGTGCTGGTGATCGGCCTGTATGCCGCCGAGCGTCAAAGCGCTGGAAGGTTTGCCAAGGGACTTTTGTCCCTGGCGCGGATTGCGCTGGCCGGCATAGTGCTGTACATGCTCTTGGGCTGGACCGTGACGCGACATCGGACCGATTTGCCCGACGTCGTGATCGTGCTCGACGATTCGCAAAGCATGGCGCTGGCGGACTACGTGGCGGATGAAAAATGGGAGTCGGAAGTCCAGCGTCGTCTGGCGGGGCTGTCGCTCGACGATGCGTCGCGGCTCAACCTGGCCAAGACGCTGCTTCTGGCGGACGGCGACAAGGTCCTCGATCAGCTTCGCCAGCGGTATCACGTCAAGTTCTACCTGGCGGGAGCGTCCGCTCGGGCCGCCGGCGACGATCCACAGGCAATTGCCGAGGCTGTCCGCAGTGTAACCGCGTCGCAGCCAACCAGCCGGCTCGGTACATCGCTGAAGGACGTGCTGGAATTGCAGCGCGGGCGGCCGACGGCGGCGGTAATCATGCTCACCGACGGCGTCACCACAGAAGGCCGCTCGCTGGCAGAAGCGGCCGAGTACGCCCGCCGCAAGGCGGTGCCGCTGTTCTTCATCGGGCTAGGGAACGACAAGCCTCCCCGCGATTTACGTTTGAGCGACCTGCTGGTGGATGACGTGGTGTTCGTGAGCGACCTGGTCAATTTCGAGTGCAAGCTGACTGCCGAGGGATTCGAGGGACCGGCCGTCGTGCGGCTCAAGCAGAAAGATGTCGAAGCGCCGCTGGCAGAGCAGACGGTGACCATCCCCAAAGGAGGCGGAGTGCAGTCTGTGCGACTGGCCTATCGACCCGACAAGAAGGGGGAGTACGAATTCACCCTGGAGGTCCAGCCGCAGGCCGGAGAAGTCAACACGCAGAACAACGCGATCTCGCGGACTGTCCAGGTGACGGAGGAAGTCATTCGCGTTTTGCTCGTGCAGGCAACACCGAGTTATGAATTCCGCTTTCTGAAGACGATGCTCGAGCGCGAGCTGAATCGGGACGAGCCGGCCGATCCCAAGGACCGCGGATTTCGAACCGTGCTCCAGGAAGCCGACCCGGCCTACGTCGATACGGACAAATCGGCGGAGCGAATCTTTCCCGTGAGCCGCGACGAGTTGTTCCGCTACGACGTGCTGATCCTGGCCGACATGAACCCGACGTTCCTCAGCCCGTCGGTGATGAATCACATCTACGAGTTCGTCACCGTGCGGGGGGGCGGCGTGATTTTCGTGGCCGGGCCCAAATTCATGCCGCTGGCTTTTGCCAACACGCCGCTGGCGCCGCTGCTCCCCATGGAAATCGACAGCGTCCAGGCTCCGGACCCCGCGATACCGCTCACCGAATCGTTTCATCCGCGGCTTACCCCGCTGGGGCTGGCCAGTCCCACGATGCAGCTTGCCGACAGCACCGGGGCCAACCGCCAACTCTGGCAGGAGGGACTGCCGCCGCTGCGATGGTTCGTTACCGTCGGCGATTTGCGGCCCGGCGTGCGCGTGCTGGCCGAACATCCGACGAAGAAAGCGACCGATGGCAGCGCTGCGCCGCTGATCACGCTCCAGTTCATCGGTGCTGGCAAAGTCGTCTTCCAGGCCACCGACGAAACGCACCGCTGGCGGTTCCGCGTGGGGGACGTGTATTTCGCCCGCTACTGGGTTCAGACGATCCGCTACCTGAGCCGCGCCAAGCTCTTGGGAGGCAGCCGCAGTGCTGAATTGAGCGCCGACCGTCAGGAATATCGCCGCGGGGACGTGGTCCGGCTGCGGGTGCGGTTCCTCGACGATCGCCTGGCGCCGCCGCAGGATGACGGCGTCACGGTGGTCCTGGAGCGCGAGCGCAGCCGCCGCGTGAACCTCATTTTGCGCCGCGACGCAACCAACCGCGGCATTTTCGAAGGGACGGCGGGGAATCTGGCCGATGGAAAATACCGGGCCTGGATGGCCTCGCCGACGCTGGAAGGGCAGCCGCCGCGCACAGAGTTTGAAATTACCTCGCCGCCAGGGGAACTGGCCCGGCTGCAAATGGATGCCGCGGAGATGCAGCAAGCGGCCAAAGCGTCGGGAGGAAGGTTCCTCAAATATTCGGACACGGACCAGTTGCTCGCCAGCTTGCCCAAAGGGAGGCAGGTGCGAATTGAATCACTGCCGCCGCAGCCGCTGTGGAATGCGCCAATCCTGGCGGCCGCCTTCGTCGTCTTACTGACGTGCGAATGGCTGCTGAGGAAGCGCTGGGGGCTGGTATAATTGCCGTCGTAGGACGGACTTCCTAGCCCGTCCTACCAGGATGTTCTAATGTCCCATCCACTTCAGCAACGCGTCGATGCAGTCGAGCGGCGCGTTCGTCGGCTGCGGTGGTGCTACGGACTGGCCTGTTTTCTGCTCGCGGCGGCGGCCGTTGTCGCCGCGGCGTCGCTGGCTGATTTTTTCCTGCGTTTGCACGATCCAGGCCTGCGATGGATTCTTTCGCTGGCGGTTGCCGCTGGCCTCGGCTGGGCCTGCTGGCGGTGGGTCATTCCCGCCGTCGGCACTCGCCTCAACCGCATCGAGGTGGCGCAGCGGATCGAGCGCCGATTCCCGCGCTTGGGCAAGCGCCTGTCCAGTGCGATTGCCTTCTTGTCGCAATCGGCGGGCGACCCGACTGCCGGTTCGCTGGACCTCAGGCGGGCAGTGGTGGCGGAAACCGAAGCGTTGTCGGGCGAAATGGACTTTCAGGATGTTGTCGAACCGCGGCGGCCGCGGCGGCTTTTGGCGGCTGCCGGCCTGGTCGTGATCGCGGCGATTGCAGTGGCGGTGGCTTCGCCTACGCTCGTGCGGCTGGGTTTGACCCGGCTGGCGACCCCCTGGGGAAACGATGCCTGGCCGGCGCGGCATGCCCTGGCGTTTGCCGCTGCGCCCCGCGTCCTGGCCGTGGGTGACGACTTCGACGTGGAAGTCATCGACCGCAACGGCGAGCTTCCCGATGTCGTGGAGCTTCAGCTTCGGCGCCTGGCGGATGGACGCGACGAAGTTCACGCGATGAAGCGGCTCGGGGACCGCATGGTTCTGCGGCTGGACAACGTCACGCAGCCCTTTGCCTTCCGCGCCGTCGGTGGGGACGACTACCACATGGCGTGGACGACGCTGGAAGTCGTCTCGCCGCCGAAGATCACCGACCTGGTAATGGAGGTGACGCCGCCGACGTATGCCGCGTGGCCCACCGAGCAGGGGCGGAAGCTGGTGCGAGCATTGGCCGGATCGCAGATCGTCCTGCGGGGCAAGGTCGATAAACCGATCAAGTCCGCATCGCTCAAGACGGGGAACAACCAGACGTTGCCGGTGCGCGTGGCCGTATCTGCCGACGGCAAGAGCTTTCAGGCTCCAGCGGACGGCCCGGTACCGTGGCTGGCGGAAAAATCGGGCGAAGTGTGGTGCGAAGTGACCGACGACTCGGCGCTGCCCACCGGCCGCCAGGAGCGCATCGAATTGCAGGTCGTCGCCGATGCGCCCCCCACGATCTCCTGGGAAGCCCCTGCCGACCACGCGTTGGTGACGCCGCGAGCCCTGGTCCCGATTCGTGCCCTGATCAAAGACGACCTGGCCATCGCGCGGATCGAGCTGCGTTACCTGCGGCCCGATGCCAGCGACCAAGGGGAACAAGTCCTCGAGCTGTACGTCGGCAAGCCAGCCGCCGAGCACAAGGCTGGCGATCCGCCAGCACGCACCACTGCCGGCCAATCGCTGGCACTCGATACGGCGTGGGACCTGGCGCTGATCCCCAGCCTGGCCGAGGGTAGCGTTCTGGCCGTCCGGATAGTCGCCGAGGATTTCAAGCCGCAGCAGACCACCGCGGTTGTTCGCCGGCTGACGATCATCTCCGAAGAGGAACTGGAAAACCGGGTCGTCCAGCAGCAGTCGAGCATCCTCACGCAGCTCGCCGAGGTGCTGAGGCTCCAGCGTGAGGCGCGGGATCAGACCGCGGAGCTGGAAATCCGCCTGAAGGAGACCGGCCAGCTCGAGCCGCGCGACCTCAGCCACTTGCAAAGCGCCGAGCTGAACCAGCGGCAGGTGCAGCGGCTTTTGAGCGATCCGCAGGACGGCGTTGAGGCGCGGATCATTGCTCTGCTCGACGAGCTGGCCCACAACCGCGTCTCCAGCCAGGCGGCCGCCGATCGCATGAATGAGTTGCTCGAGAAAGTGAGGCGGCTCGGCAAGGAAGAGCTGGCAGGCATTTCGCACGAGCTGACCGCCGCGCTCAAGACCGCGCAGGCTGCGGCCGAGAGCAATGGGCCCTCCGGCTGTGCCGCCGATGCGCCGGCCGACGTGAGCCAGTCATTGGCCACGGCAGGCGCCGGTCAGCAGCGCGTGATCGACGCGCTCGAGTCGCTCTTGGGTGATCTTTCGCAGTGGGACAACTTCAGTCGCCTGGCCAGGGAAATCGGACAAATTCGTTCCGACCAGACCGCATTGGCGGACGAGACCGACCGGCTGCGGCTGGAGCTGGCCGCCAGCGACAGTCCGGACGCCGCGGCGATTCGCGCTTCGTCGCGACAGTTCTCGCGACGGCAGGTCGAGCTGGCGCGGCGGTACGAGAAACTGCAATCGCGAATGACCGAAATGCGGCAGCGGCTGGCACAGAGTGATCCGCTCGTGGCCGGTACGCTGACCGACGCGCTCGATGCCGCCCGACGGCTGGCGATTGGCGGGCGAATGCGGTCGGCGTCGGGCGAGCTACAAGATGTCCGTCCAGGCGCCGCTCACCAGACGCAGCAGCAAGTTCTTGACGGCCTGGCGGAGCTTCAGGACGTTCTCTCGCGACGCCGCGATGCCGAGCTGGCCCGCACGACCCAGTCGCTGAAGCAGGCGACTGCCGATTTGGAGAGCCTAGCACAGCGGCAGCAGCAATTGCGCCGCGGTATGCAGCAGGCTGCTGCCGACTCGACGGCAGAGAGCCGGAAACGGAAGCTCGAGCGGCTGAGCCATCAAGCCAAAAAGCTGGCGGAGGAAGTTCGTGAGCTATCGCGAAAGCTGGAGCGGCTGCAGGCGCGCCGCGCTTCCGAAACGGCTGACCAGGCGGCTGCCGCGATGGACCAGTCGGCCCAGGCGGCGGAGGGCGATCAACAAGACGAAGCGCAGGACCAGGCGGCCTCCGCCCAGGACTTGCTCGAAGAAACCAGGCGTCAGCTTCAGCAGCAGATTCAGCAGGCCGAGCAGGACTTGCTGCGCGAGCAGCTCGTGCGCCTCGAGCAGCAGATCGAGGGTTTGATCGCCCGCCAGAAAAACGTCATCGCCGAGACGATGCGCCTGGAAGATTTTCGAGGCCAGCAGAACGGCTCGCTCACCGACCCCCAGCGGGCGACCCTACGCGGCATTGCCGGCGAAGAGCGGCTCCTGGCGGATGAAACCGGGCAGCTTGGGAGCACGGTGCAGCAGGCGGCAGCATTCGTCCTGGGCCTGGAAGGAGTTCAAGCGCAGCTCAAGGCGGCCGCGGAACGACTCGAGGCGGGGGAGACCGGAGCGGCGACGAAAGATCTCGAGGAGGACGCGCTCCGGCGGCTGATGCAAGTGCGCGAGGCGCTCAAGCCAGAGGAATCGGCCCCACCAGAGCCGCAAGACGACCAGCAGCAGCCGCCAGCCGCCCCGAATGATGCCGCGGCGCCGACGGCTGATCTGGCGGAATTGAAACTGCTCAAGCTGATGCAGGAGGAGATCCAGCGGCAGACGGCTGAACTGGAGAGGCTGCGATTGCAGGCCGGGCAACTCGACGAGCAGCAGACACAGCGGCTGGAGGCGCTGGCCCGCGAGCAAGGGAAACTGGCCAACATGGTCATGGACATGATCAAGACGGCCGCTGAAAGGCCTGAGGATTCGCTGCCGGATTTGCCGATGCCGGCGGAAACGGGCGGGGGCAAGGGCGACAAGAAGGGGGAGCAGAGAGGCACTCTGGACGCGGAGCTGCTCAAGGATTTGGAGGGAAAGCGATGAAC
>Ga0075418_10008942_pt1 | contig 11233 bp, 9 predicted proteins | sample SoiMetdeltSBSDD2_FD_81776 | JGI IMG/M metagenome (GOLD analysis project Ga0075418, IMG submission 81776) | Bulk soil microbial communities from a Populus tree surrounding site in Tennessee, USA - Soil MetaG P. deltoides SBSDD2 | ecosystem: Environmental > Terrestrial > Soil > Tree plantation...
GATGGCACCGTCGGCCCGCTGCGTGACGGCGGTGAGCATCACGCTGTGCAGCACCGGATCCGCCCGCAGCGAGTCGAAGACGGCGTCGGAGAACGCGGCGGCGTCACTCGTCAGGGTCACCCTCATGGCAGCCGACGGTAGCCGCAGCCGACGCTGCCACCTAGCGGTTTTCAGGTGCCGGTGGTGAGCTTCAGCGACCAGCGGTCGAGGGTTCCGGTGTCCACCCGTGCGTGGTCGGTGATCCGCAGCGACCAGTCCCCGGCGATCGGCTGGCCGACCATCGGCGCGAGCGCGGACGGCGGGTCCGAATCCAGCTCCAGGTGCAGGTCGTCCGAGCTGCCACCGGTCCGGTTGTGCAGCACGGCCCGGCGGCCGGTCGGCGACAACAGGACCACCCGCAGGTCACCGACGTACGAATGGGTGATGTCGACAGTCAGCTCGATCGACCGGACCGTGCCGGACCCGGCGAGCGTGATCGTGTCCACCACTCCGGCCGGCCGGTTGTCCGGGATACTCGCGCCGGGTGCCGACTCGCCGGTGACGACCTGCCCGCTGGGGGCGGTGACCGCCCCGACGGTGAACGTGACCCGCGGCCCCGGATCGCTGATCGCGGACAACGTCAGGCCGGACTCCGAGCCGTCCCACTTGAGCGAGGCCGGCCGGCTGCTGTGCGACAGCGCGGTTCCCTGCACGGCCGCGTACAGGTCGCCGCCGTCGCCCTGGTTGATGTTCTGCTCCAGGTCCAGGTGACCGTCGGCCTGCAGCAGCGCGCACTGGTAGTGCTGCTCGCGGGTGCCCTGCTGGAACTCGTTCGAGCCCCTGGTGTCGCAGTGGAACACGGCCAGCCCGCTGGACGGCAGGTAGGTGTCGAACCCGGCCCGGGACCGGTTCTCCACCAGGAAGTACTCGTTGTCGAGCGAGGTCGGATAGCGCAGCACGGTGTCGTAGGCGCCCTGCTGGGCGGTGAACTCACCGCCTGCGGACAGGTCGATCTCGTCGCCGCACCAGCTGACCAGGTCGCGGAGGTAGGAGCAGACCGGCGCCGGCGTACGGCCGCGGTCCAGGTGGTTGCCGGCACCCATCACGCAGTACGTGCCGATACCGGCGCTCTTGAAGTCGTCACCCTCGCGTTCGATCCGGCCGTAGTCGTACAGGTCGGGCCAGCGGCACAGCAGGTGCCCGCTCTCGTGGCAGAAGGTGCCGATGCTCAGGTCGGCGGTGCTGCGGCCCATGCTGGTGACGATGTAGAGCTCGGTCCGCACCCCGTCGAAGGTGGCCCGGTGCACCCAGTTGTGCGGCCACAGGTCGCCGCGGTACTCGGTCTGGCCGGCGTACATGATGCAGATCGAGTCGACGATGCCCTGCCCGAGCGAGTCGTACCGGCTGAAGTCCACCCCGTTGTCCTGCGCCAGCTGGAGCGCCTCCGGGACCAGCTCGCCCTCGGTGTTGGCGTAGAACAGCCGCGGCCGGCTGAGCCGGAAGGGCCCGACCACGTCGTTGGTGAAGTCGAGCCGGTTCGTGGACATCGTCTTGAAGAACTCGTTCACCGAGCAGGCGTTGCCGTTCTCCCGGTACGACGGGCTGTTCAGCAGCGCGTCGACGTCCGGCCGGGTGACCGCGGTGGCGAGGTCGGGGAAGCTGACCAGGATGGTGAGCCCGCGGACCGCTCCCGAGTCCAGCCGGCGCCCGGGCAGCAGCCCTCCGCTGGCCCCGAAGGTGAGCAGCTTCTCCCGGTCGCCGTGCGATAGCCGGCCTGCCTCGCCCTCCGGGATCATCGCCTCGTGCCGGTCCAGCACGACCCGGTTGCGAGTCTCCATCGACTCGTGCAGGTGCCGGTCCAGCCCATACGGCGGATCGGCGTCGACGCGTTGCTTGGTCGAGACGAACCGGCCGTCGGCCACGTCGGCGTAGCAGTACCCGCCGAGCGCGTCGTCGTACACGGCGGTGTAGCCGTCCGGCGTCTCGTACCGGGAGTAGAGGTCGTCACCGAACACGACCAGGCGGACCGGGCCGCCGTCGTCCTGGGTGAAGGTCAGGGTCTCACCGAAGATCGCACTCATGCCGCAGCCCCCTCGCGCGATTGGCAACCGGGCCCCGAAGACCCCTCCCAGGAGCCCGCACTCACTCGATGCTCCTGCGCCGTCCACGCACTGTCAACGGCGCGGCAGCCACGGCAACTCCTACACTTCGGACATGTCCACGACACGGCTGCTGCTGCTCGGCGTCGTGCGCATCTTCCAGCCCGCGTACGGCTACCAGCTGCGGCGCGAGCTGATGACGTGGCACGTGCAGGAGTGGGCGAACATCAACCCCGGGTCGATCTACACCGGGTTACGCACACTGGCCAAGCACGGCTATCTGGAGGAGCTCACCGAGGACGGCGGGCGGCGGCCGGGGCGGACGTCGTACAAGCTGACCGCGGACGGCGAGACCGAGTACTTCACGCTGCTGCGGACCACGTTGTGGCAGGTGCAGCCGTTCCGTCCGGACCAGCTGCAGGTGGCGCTGAACTTCCTGCCGGACCTGCGCCGCGACGAGGTGGAGGCCGGGCTGGAGGCGCGGATCTCGCAGCTGGAGCAGTTCGTGAAGCAGCAGCCGTTCACCGAGCGGCACGTCGCGGAGGACCCGGGCACGCCGAACCACGTGGTGGAGATGATGCGGATCACCCAGGCCCGCAACCTCGGCGAGCTGGACTGGACCCGGGAGTTCCTGGACCGCGTCCGGCAGGGCGAATACTCGTTTGCCGGCGAGCCACCGGACTGGCAGCCTCCGAAGGACATGGTCACCTACTGGCAGCGGAAGCCCTGAGCGCGACTATTCAACTTTGACTATTCAAGGTTGATCAGGCCAGAATATTACCCATGATGATCGAAGCTCGCGGACTCGTCCGCACCTTCAAGACCAAGCGCGGCCGGGGCACCAACCTCGTGCATGCCGTGCAAGGCGTCGATCTGGACGTCGCCGACGGGGAGATCGTCGGCTTTCTCGGCCCGAACGGGGCCGGCAAGACCACCACCATGCGGATGCTCGCCACCCTGATCAAACCCACCGCCGGCACCGCGACCGTCGCCGGCTGCGACCTCGCCGAGGACCCCGTCGGCGTGCGCCGCCGGATCGGGTACGTCGCCCAGAGCGGCTCCACCCTGCCCGAGGCCATCGCCGGTGACGAGGTCGTCGCGCACGCCCGGCTGTACGGCGTGCCGAAGGCGACCGCGATCGCTCGCGGCCAGAAGCTGTTCGACGAGCTGGACCTGCCCGGCATGTGGCGGCGGCAGAGCAAGACCCTGTCCGGCGGCCAGCGTCGCCGGCTGGACATAGTGATGGGGCTGATCCACGACCCCAAGCTGATCTTCATGGACGAGCCCACCACCGGTCTCGACCCGCAGGCGCGGGCCAACCTGTGGGAGCACATCCGCGGGCTGCGCGAGCGCGGCGCGACCATCTTCCTCACCACGCACTACCTGGACGAGGCGGACGCGCTATGCGACCGGATCCTGGTGATCGACCACGGCAAGATCGTGGCGTCCGGTACGCCGGAGGAGCTCAAGCAGCAGGTCTCCGGCGACGCGGTCAAGCTCACCCTTGCCGACGCGTCCCAGGTCGAGATGGTGAGCAAGATCGCCAGCTCGTTGCCTGGCGCAACCGAGGCCGAGACCGACAGCAACACGGTGACCTTCCGGATCCCGCAGGGCGGCTCGGTGCTACCCGGCCTGCTGCGTTCGATCGACCTGCAGGGTATCGAGCTGGCGGGCGTCGAGGTGCACCGCCCGACGCTCGACGACGTCTTCCTGACCATGACCGGCCGCTCGTTGCGCGACGACACCGACACGCCGCCGGCGGCCGAGACCGAAACCGACACCGAGAAGGAGGCGGTGACGGTATGACCGTTCTCCGTGAGACCTGGATCGTCTTCCACCGGCAGATGACGCTGTCGCTGCGCAACCCGACCTGGTCGATCCTGATGCTCAGCCAGCCACTGTTGTACCTGTTCCTGTTCGGCCCGCTGCTGAAGCCGATCACCGGACAGATTGCCCAGGGCAACGATGTGAACGCCTACCAGGTGTTCATCCCCGGCCTGATCGTGCAGCTCGGCATGTTCGGCGCGATGTTCGTCGGGTTCGCGCTGATCGCTGAGTACCGCGCCGGTGTGATCGAGGCCGACCGGGTCACGCCGGCGAGCCGGATCGCGCTGCTGGCCGGCCGGGTACTGCGCGACGTGATCGTGCTGGTCGTGCAGTCGCTGATCCTGATCGCGCTGTCGTACCCGATGGGCTTGCGGGCGCCGATCGGCGGCGTGCTGCTGGCGCTGGTCATCGTGGCTCTGCTCGGCGCGACGTTCGCCAGCCTGTCGTACTCGGTCGCGCTGATCACCAAGAGCGAGGACGCACTGGCGCCGCTGCTGAACGGGATCGCGATGCCGCTGCTGCTGTCCGGCATCCTGCTGCCGATGTCGCTGGGCCCGACCTGGCTCGAGCGGCTGTCCGACATCAGCCCGCTGAAGCACATCGTCGAGGGCGTCCGTGCCCTGTTCCGCGGCGACATCAGCTCCAGCACGTCGATGTGGGGCCTGTTCTGGGTACTGCTGCTGACCGTGATCGGCCTCTGGTCCGGCGCGCGCACCTTCCGCAAGGAGTCCGCCTAGGGGTGTCTGATGGATCCTCGATGTGCTGCGCAGCACTCGGTACACCGACGATCCATCAGACACCCCTAGTTGCTTGCGTCCGAAGAACCTTGCCCTACAGCGCAAGGTTCTTCGTACGCAACGTGTTGTTCACCGCGACTGTCTAGCGTCGCAAGAGTGCGCCGGCCGAGTCCTGCTGTCACCGGGCTGGCCGGGACGGCGCTCGTCGGTATCGGCAGCCTGGTGACGTCCGTCGTACCCGCGTCGTCCTGGCTGGCCGGGCTGCCGCTGCGGTCGTCGATGCCGGGCCGGATGGCCGGGCTGGTCGTGGTCGTGGCCGGGCTCGGGTTGCTGGTCCGGGCCTGGCTCACCGCCGGCCGTGGCGTACTGGCGGACCCGATCGGCTGGCGGCACCGGATCAACCGGCTGGCCGCGCTCTGGTCGGTGCCATTGCTGCTCGCGCCGCCGCTGTTCAGCCGGGACGCCTGGAGCTACGCGGCGCAGGGTGCGATGGTGGCGCAGGGGTACGACCCGTACGGCACCGGGCCCGGCGTGCTGTCCGGCCCGGTGGTCGAGGCGGTCGACCCGATGTGGAGGTGGACCCCGGCGCCGTACGGTCCGATCCCGCTCGGGTACGGCGGAGTGTGGGCGCACGTGACCCTCGACCCGTACCTGCTCATGCTGCTGCATCGCGCGCTGGCCGTGCTCGGGCTCTGGCTGATCGCGATCTCGGTGCCGAAGCTGGCCGAGGCGTGCCGGGTGAACCCGACGGTGACGGCCTGGCTGGTGATCGCGAACCCGATGATGATCGCGCACGGGATCGGTGCCGCGCACAACGACATCCTGATGATCGGCCTCGCCTGCTACGCGGTCACTCTCGCGAAGGCCGGCCGCTGGGGTACCGCGGCGGTACTGGCCGGCGCCGCGGCCGCGGTCAAGCTGCCGGGCGGTCTCGTGGTGATCGCGATCGCCGCGGTGATGAGCCCGCTGGCGTCCCGGGTGCGGACCAGGACCGCCAGCCTGCTGATCGCCGGCACGGTCTCGGTGCTGTCGCTGGTGACGATCGGCGAGCTGGTCGGGGTCGGGTCCGGCTGGCTCGGCGCACTCGGCGTGCCCGGTCTGGTGCGCTCGCCGTTCTCGCTGGCGAACCTGGCCGGCCTGGGTACGTCGGGCGTGCTCGACTGGTTCGGCGCCGACGACGCGGCCGAGCGGGCGTTCGGCGTCTTCCGGCTCGCCGGCATCGCGGCCGCGCTCGGCCTGGTGGCGACGCTGGCGCTGCGGTCGTCGATGCACCAGGCGGTCCGCGGCGTCGGGATCGCGCTGCTCGCCGTGGTACTGCTCGGCCCGACCGCACACGACTGGTACGTCCTGTGGTGTCTGCCGTTCCTCGCCGCGGCCCGGCCCGGCCGCCGGGTCACCACGGTGCTGGTCGGGGTCAGCATCATCCTGACTATCGCGGCACCGCTGAACTCCTCACTGCGCGGGGCGCTGGTCCCGATCGTGGTCACGACGTTGCTGGTGCTGGTCGTGGCCGGCGTCCTGCTCGGCCGGCTGCGCACCCTGCAACCCGCACCCCTGGTCCGCGTGCAGCGCGCGACAGCCTCATAGTTGCCATTAGCAATGACCAGGACGCCGGAGTTCTCCATGATGCACGACGGCGCGGTCCGGTTCGTGTCGCTGACCGAACGGCGGCCTCGACCGCCCGGATCGGCAAACCCGGAAAGGAGAAACCGGCACTACGCCAAGGACGTTTCTCAGAAACGATGACAGGCTCCGGATTTCCTGTTGCCAACGGGCCTCGTGGAGGTCCACGCTTGACCTGATGCGCTATTAGGAGGACTTTACGAGGACGCCGCGTCAGATTCGATGGATGCGAGTTTGGCGGCTTCTCGAAGGCTGATCTCCGTCAAGCGGTGGGGTTTGATGGCGCCTCATGGGGTGGGCGTAGGTGGGGGGATGTTGTCGTGAACCGGAAGCAGAAAGTGCCGAAGCCACGCAGGCGCATCTGGGTCCAGCATGTGGCTGTCGATGCCAACAAGCTGCAGATGCGGTTAGAGGCGGCCCAGGCCGGGCCCTTGAGCCCTCAGCAGGACGCTATTGCTCGGGGAGTTGCCAAGCTCATCGGTATCGCGCGCTCAGCCGCTCTCCGGGAGGATCCCATTCCGCGCCGTTGGTGGAACTGGTGGCGGGGCACGCTGGTCGAGGCGGCGTACCGAAACTTGCATACGGCCCGGGCGCAGATGATTGATCTGTACGGCGAGGATGAACTACGGGCCGAGATTCCGATGGCGTTGGCGAGGGCGCGGTCGACGTTGCGTCGGGACGACCCCCGCCTGATCGCCGCCGAGCAACTCCAGGCCGAGGAGTCACAACACGACTCGGTGGATCGGCTGCGGCCGCGGCTACGTCGTCTGATCGGCGACAGCTATGAGCAGCTGGACCTCGAGCACGCGCAGCTGCGCAGCTTCCGCAACATCGTGCTCTTGTCTGCGATGTCCCTCTTCGTCCTCGTCGTGGTCACAATTGTCGTCGTGTCACAGAACCCGACCTGGATGCCGCTGTGCTTCCCCAACGATGTGACCACCGCCGCGGGAGCCACCCAGGAGGTGGGGCAGAACTGCCCGACAAGTAGCGGGCCGACCGCTCACCCGACCGGTGCCGACATCGTGGTCGTGGCCATGCTGGGAGCCCTCGGTGGTGCGCTATCAGCGGCGCTGTCGATCCGCAACCTCAAGGGCACCTCCACGCCGTACGACGTCCCCGTCGCATTGGCCGCCCTCAAGGTTCCGCTGGGCGCATTCACCGCGATATTGGCGCTGGTCGCCATCCAGGGCGAGTTCATACCCGGGTTGTCGGCGCTTGACTCCCAGGGACAGATCCTGGCCTACGCCCTTGTCTTCGGGTTCGCTCAGCAGGCTTTCAGCCGACTGCTCGACCGGCAGGCCCAGACCCTGATGGAGGGATTCCCTGGCGGTACTGGTACGGAACCGCAGCCACAGAGCCCGGCAGCGCCGCAGCCGTCAGCAGAGTCGGCGGCCCCAGTAGAACCGGAGGCCCCAGTAGAACCGGAGGCCCCGGCGGAACCGGAGGCCACGGCAGAACCGGCGGCCCCGGCAGAACCAGAGCCAGCCGTCGAGGCCGAGCCGGGCACGCCGCCTGCGATTGGGCCGGACGACGTCGTGGAACAACCGGTTCCGGCAGACCAGGCGGCCGCGGTCACCCCGACCGCTGACCAACCAGGCGACGGCGTCGAGGCCATCTCCAGTGAGACGCCCATCGAGGCCGGGCCCGTGGGTGACCAGGTCGTCGAGGTTTCGGCTGACGGCGAATGGGAGATCGCCGACCTGACTCCGGAGGAGCAGCAGGCGCTGATGGAGGAGACCGCCGAGGAGTCCGGGGCCTCCTGTCAGGTGGGCGATGACTCCGGTTGGGGTGACGACGAGGAGGCTGACCGATGACGACCTACTCGCGTAGCGACTACGGCAACAACCCGAACGCCGGGAAGTCCAGGAACAACGCCGCCGAGCGCGGCTGGGGCTCTGGGTGGCCGGATGCTCAGACCGCGCGGATGGCGAAGGTCGGCAAGGCAGGCGTCACGGTCTACGTTCGCCGTGAGATCGCACCGCTGGTCGCGGTGCTGCTGGACAACACGGAGCGGCTGTTCAAGTACGACATCAAGAAGGGCCAGACCTGGGGGTTCGCGAACCGCGCGATCCGTGGCACCAGGACCCCGAGCAATCATTCATGGGGGCTTGCCATAGATATCAACTCGCTCGCCAACCCGATGGGCTCCCGGTTCGTCACCGACATTCCGCCCGCCGTGGTGGCGATGTGGGAGGCATGCGGGCTCTACTGGGGCGGGCGCTACCAGAAGCGGCCCGATGCGATGCACTTCGAGTACATCGGCCGGCCGCGCGACGTCGCGGCGGATCTCCTGCAGGCGCAGCGCTGGGCTGCGTCCACCTCTCGCACCGCTGCGGTGCAGTCTCGCAGCGCTGCGGCGTCGCCTCGTGGCGCCGCTGCGGCGCCTTCGCGCGCCCCCACCGCCGTGCGCGACGTCACCATCACGCAGAGGGCCGTCCAGATGGCCGTAAACGGCAAACCACTGTCTGGCCAGTACGCCTACGACGTAGCTCAGTTCATGGCGTTCGCCAGCCCTGCAGGGCTCAAGGCCATCCCATGGACGACCTACAACAAGTGGCGCAAGGAAAGGTCATGGTCCCGCGGCGTGTGGTACGCCGTGATCCGGGTCCAGCAGATCAAGCAACTCAAGGCCGACGGCATCTTCGGTCCGCGGACCGCCAAAGCCGTCGAGAAGCACGGGTACAGGTGCCCACCTGCATGACGTCGCTACTGCCGGTTCAGGACAGCCGGAAGACCGGGAAGCCGGGTGCCACCTCGCGGAGCTCGTCGTCGGTGGACTTCTTGGTGAGGTTCTCGAAGAACATGCCGACCTCCCAGCCGAACCGTCTCAGGTATGCCCGCAGCACCGGGTTCTTCTCGTCATCCGGCAGCTCGACCGCCGTCACAGGCGTCACCCGGCGGCCCAGTGCGAGTTCCGCGGAGCCGGCAGCTCGCAGGTTGCGCACCCATTGGGTGTGGCCGCGTGGGGCGACCAGGTAGCGGACGTTGTCCACCTCCAGCAGGTTGACCAGGGTCGTGCGAATCTCCCCGGACTTGCGGCCGCGGACGCGCAGCATCCGGGAGCCGAACAGGCTGACGCCGTGCGCGGTCAGCCACCGGGCGGCTGTGTGGATCGCGTTCCGGCCGCTGGGAGCGATGTAGCGGTCGGCGGGTGACTGACTCATGAGCGGATCTCCTTAAAGTGTGAGCAGTGCTCTCGTTCAAGATCAGTGTTCCACGCGCAGTCTGAGAAATCAAGAGCAGTGCTCACACTTGCGTGCACTGCTCACATGACTGTGACAGACTGTCGTCATGCCCAAGGCACCCACGGCGAGGGAACGGGCTCGCGAGGAGCTGACCCGCGAGATCAAGGTCGAGGCGCGCCGCCAGCTGGCGACACACGGCGCGGAAGGCTTGTCGTTGCGTGCCGTCGCGCGTGAGCTCGGCATGGTCTCGTCCGCGTTGTACCGGTACTATCCGAGCCGCGACGAGCTGCTGACCGCGCTGATCCTCGACGCATACAACGCGGTCGCCGAGCAGGTCGAGCAGGCCGTCGCCAAGCGTCGTACCGGGGACTTCCTCGGACGGTGGCGCGCAGCCTGCAACGCCGTCCGGGAGTGGGGACTGGCCAACCCGCAGGAGTACGCGCTGATCTACGGCTCACCCGTGGTCGGCTACCGGGCGCCGCGGGACACCGCGGCACCCGCGGCCCGGGTGCCGGTCGTGCTGCTGCGCATCGTCCAGGACAGCCACCAGGCGGGAAAGCTCGCCGACGCTCCGAACAGGCCCGCGTTGTCGCCGGCCGCGGCCCGGCAGGTCGACCTGATCGTCGAGGCGGTCGAGGACCTGGACCTGGACCTGCGCCCGGTCCCGCGGGCCAACCTCGCTGCGGTCGTGATCGCGTGGACCCAGCTGTACGGCATGGTGAGCTTCGAGCTGTTCGGCCACCTCGAAGGCGTGATCGACGACAAGCAGGTGATGTTCGAGCACGCGACGAACCAGCTCGCGCACCTGGTCGGTCTGCGTCGCTAGGAGGCCGCTAGGAGATGGCGGCAGCCACAGCCGCAGCCAACCGGGCGTGCAGATCGCGATGACCGGCGCGGTCCACCCGGACCTCCACGACGTCGATGCCGGCGACGGTACGGCGCACCGCCTCGGTCAGCGACTCCACGGAGTCGACCAGCAGGTACGGCGTACCCGTCGCCGCGCAGACCGCCGCGAGCGACGCACCGTGTGGAGTACCGAAGACCCGCTCGAAGTCGGCCGCGTGCTCGGCCGATCCCTGCTCCAGCAACGAGAAGATCCCGCCACCGTCGTCGTTCAGCACCACGATCCGCAGGTCCGGCCGCGGTTCCGCGGGCCCGAGCAGCAACCCGTTCGCGTCGTGCAGGAACGCGAGGTCGCCGAGCAGGGCGTACGTCGGGCCGGCGTTCGCCAGTGCGGCGCCGACCGCCGTCGAGACGGTGCCGTCGATACCTGCCAGTCCACGGTTCGCGATCGTTCGAATCGGGACCACAGGTGCCAGGTCCAGGTCGCGGATCGCGTTCGACGAGCCGGCCACCAGCATGTCGTCGGCGCCGATCGCGGCGGTCAGCGCCGCCGCCACCGCCGGGCCGGTCAGCGGACCCTCGTCCAGCACCTTGGCGACCGCGATCCGGCCCGCCTCGTCGGCCGCCAGCCACCGCTCCAGCCAGTCGGTGTGATCGGCATCGGTCACCTCCAGCGCCGGTACGACGGCGCTGGCCCGGCGTCCCGCGTCGGGCCAGCGGGCGGTCGGCGACACCACGACGATCTCGACGTCGCCGCGGGAGAGCAGCCGACTGACCGGCCGTGACAGCGTCGGGTGGCCGAACACCAGCACCCGTTCGATCTCGTCGGCCAGGTCGCTTGCCGAGAGCAACAACCGGTACGTCGCGACCACCGACGGGCCGAGCCGGGACCGGCTGGACGGTTCCGCGAACAGTGGCCAGCGACCGGCCTCCGCCACCA
>Ga0075418_10008943_pt1 | contig 11233 bp, 7 predicted proteins | sample SoiMetdeltSBSDD2_FD_81776 | JGI IMG/M metagenome (GOLD analysis project Ga0075418, IMG submission 81776) | Bulk soil microbial communities from a Populus tree surrounding site in Tennessee, USA - Soil MetaG P. deltoides SBSDD2 | ecosystem: Environmental > Terrestrial > Soil > Tree plantation...
ACTTCCGCGTTGTCCTCGACCACGAGAACGGTGCCCTGCCCGGATACGCTCGGTTGAGTCGGAGGCGCCTGCACGGCTTCGACCGGGATCGCCTGCTTGCGCGGCAGATAAATAGTGATGGTGGTTCCACTGCCGACCGTGCTGGTCGCAACCACAGTGCCCCCCGATTGGTGAGAGAAGCCGTAGACCTGCGCCAATCCGAGGCCGGTACCTTTGCCCAGCGCCTTGGTCGTGAAGAACGGCTCGAAAATGCGCGGCAGAACGTCCGGCGCGACGCCCACGCCGGTATCGGTCATCGCCAGCGCGACGAAGTCTCCCTCGAGTTGATCGACCCCATCGCTTTTCTTGAGGCTGACGTTGCGCGCCGACAACGTGATCGACCCTCCGCCCGGCATGGCATCGCGTGCATTGACCGCGATGTTGACCAGCGCCAGTTCGAGCTCCGCAATGTCCACCTCGACCGGCCAGACATCGGCCGGTATGTCGCATTTGAGCTCAACGTTTCCGCGCAATGAGCCGACGAGCATTTCGCGCACGGCTTCGACCCGTGCTTTCAGATCGGTAATCACGGGGTTGAGCGGCTGACGTCGCGAGAACGCCAGCAGCTGGCGCGTCAAGCTCTCGCCGCGATTGGCGGCAGCGTGCACCGCGTCGATTGCCTGCAGATGTTTGGGATCGGTGAGCCGGCGGCGCAGAAGCTGCGCGTGACCGCTGACAATCGTCAACAGGTTGTTGAAATCGTGGGCGATGCTGCCGGTAAGTTGGCCGAGCGCTTCCATCTTCTGGGATTGCGCGAGCTGCTCCTGCGCCCGCTCGAGCGAGGCCTGCGCTTCGCGTTTCTCAGTCATGTCGCGGGTGATGTTCACGAAGCCGGCCAGCGTGCCGACCTCGTCGCGGACCGCTTCGATCACGGCGCTCGCCCAGAACAGGCTCTTGTCACGCCGCACGCGCCAGCCCTCGACGACGCATTTGCCCTCGTAGGCGGCGAGGTGGAGCGCCCGCGCCGGCTCGCCGCGCTGTTGCTCCTCCTCGGTATAGAAGCGGCTGAAGTGCTCCCCGACGATCTCCGCCGCAGCGTATTGGTGAATGCGCTGCGCGCCCACGTTCCAATTCGTGATGTAACCGCCGCGGTCGAGCATGAAGATCGCGTAATCGGTGACGCCTTGAATCACCGTGCGAAAGCGCCACTCGCTCTCCATCAGCGCCTCTTGCGCCTTGCGGCGTTCGGCGATGTCCTGCTTGAGCGCGGCTTCGACGCGCTTGCGCTGCTCGATCTCAGTGTGCAGGACCTCTGTCGTGTGTTCTAAGCTCTCGGTCCGTTCTTCGAGCGACTTCTGCAGGCCGTCGTGCGCGCGCTTGAGATCTTCGTCGGCGCGGCGACGTTCGGTAACATCCTCCGCGACCACCATGAGATGCCGCACGGCACCGCTGTAGTCGGCGATGGCCGAGACATTGTTGCGCATCCACCGGCGCGAGCCGTCGGGCATCACATGCCGGCTCTCGAGGGTAAATCCTTCCCCGGTGCGGATCGCGTGCCGGATCAGATTGGCCAAGTGTGGCAGGTCGTCCGGATCGGTCAGATCCTGGATGCGCATCTGCAACAGCTCCGGGGCCGCACGGCGCACGACCCCGCAAAATCGATTGTTGACGAGGGCGAAGCGCCCGGTCGTATCGACTTGCGCGACGCCCACGACCGATTGGCTGAACATCGCGCGGAGAATCTGCTCCTGGTGGCGTAATTTGATTTCCGCGCGCTTTCGGTTCGAAACGTACGCGCTCAGGGCGAGACTCACCGCCGAGATGCTGATCATGAATACGGCCAGCAGCAAGAACCCGTCGTTGGAGACCGCGAACGGCCCGCCGCCCGCCAATGCTCCCCAGATGGCAAAGCACGAGAGAATGAGCACGGTGGTCGCGGTATCCCGCTCGCCGCAGCGAAGCGCTGCCCACAGGAGCGGCAGCGCCGCCAGAAAGGCCAGCGCGCTCCTGAGCGCGCTTTCCTCAAATAACGGACTGAATGCGATCAGCCCCACGAAGATCGCCGCCACAATGGCGAGGCTCGAGGACAACGCGTTGTCCACATCGAAGGCGCGGAAGCTGCCGATCGCCCAAAGTACGGCGGCCGGCGCGACGACGAATGCGCCAGCCGCGTCGCGCAGCCACCACGCAGCGCTCAGGGCAATGAGGCTATCCCAGTCCAGATATCCGGCCAGGTAAAAGCTGCCGACGCCGACGAGCGCGCCGATCAACGTGCTTGCGAGCGCGACCAAGGCAAATTTCGCGACCCCGGTCGGGGTATCGAACGTGGTGCGCCCCTGGGACCAGACTTTGATCAAGTAGCCGCCGACGAGAGCCCCAATGGTGCTCGCGGTCGCGACGCCCAACGCAGGCAAGATCCAATCCGCAGCGCTCGCATCGGGAATCTCGGCCGGCGTTCCGGCGACAAATGCGGCCGCAAAAATGGCCGGCCAAACGCGCAGGCCGCAGACGAGGACGGCGGCCAAGGCAAAACCGGCAGGTGGCCAGATGGGCACGGCGCTCGTATAGATCGAGGCGAGCGTCAAGGCCGCTTTCGCCAGAACAAAATAGCCGGCGCCGACGATGATCAGCTGGGCGACATATTTCGCCACGCTGCGCGGTTGCAGCGCGGTCGCGAATTTTGAACCCGAGAAACGAGTCACGGCATGCCCCCTCGCCGCGCCGTTTTAGTGCTACCTTTCCCCCTTAATGCGCGCTGGCGTGTTCTCCCGGACTTATGATCAACGGAACTGCGGCGGAACTCGGGCCGCGGACGGGCGAAAAGCACCCGAGCAAACTTTGATCATCGCTTAGAAATCGCGCACACGGTGCTGCTTACATGGCGCTGCGCAATGATTCGCCGACCGGCATCGGCGGCCGCGGCAGATCGCCAAAAACTCTGTCGTTTTCGGGCAGGAACCACGACGGGACTTGCTTGAGCCTGGCGAGGAGCGGCCGCTCCTCGTCGCCATTCAATGTCGCGGATTCGTCGCGGCTCGCTGCTGCCGGGGCGCTTTGTGCTGACGGCCTGGGCGCAGGATTGGCCGCAACAGCGGGTGGCTGGATCGCCAGCGGCTCACCGCTGCGCCTTTTCGGCTCCGCGCCCGGGCCCTGTTCCGACGTCTGGGTGCGGCGCGCCGCGGGGACGGACGCCGCCTTCGCCGGCTTCGGCGCCGAGGAGGTCGGCGCGACGGACGTACGCTCGGGCTGTGTCTCGCTGTCGCTCCGCGCGATGACGGCGACGGGCGTCTCGCGGGCTGCGTTCTCGACTGTCGCCGGCGCTACCTGGACCACCGCGCTTGCAGGCGCGGGCGGCCGCTCGATTTGCCCCAGGAAATAGGCGCAGAGCGCGCTCGCAAGCCCTGCACCCGCCACCTCGATAAATTTCATCGCGAACCTGGACATAAAGGTGAATTTCACGGCGCGCCCTCCGATTTCAAACGCTTGATCTATTTTCAAACATCTGTTTGAGACATGTTCAGGGCGGGAACGAAGGCCGAGCGTGGCAAATCGAGGGAAAACTAGCGCCGCTGCGCGCGTTGAGGCTGATCGGACGTCGGGCGCGGGGCCGAGAAAACGTGCTCGACTCAGGACTTGGTTGCGGCTGCGAGACAAGCACCTCGTCCGGCTGTGGCCCGTGGGCCTACGACCGCGCCTTCGTCGGCAGCCGGCTCAGACCGTTTGCTGCCCAAGCGGCGATGGTCTCGGCGAGACGGTCGACGAAGCGTTCGTCGACTTTGAGCCGCAGCGGCGGGTGGGCCAGTTGCTCGGCGTTGCGCACGAAAATGTTGCATTGCCCGAACAGCCACAACGCGGCGACGACCGCCTGCTTGTTTGTCGTGTTGTCCGGCAGGAAGCGACGAACCAGATCGGTCGCGGCGGCAAAGAAAGGTGCCGCCTCGCGCGCCATGAATTTGCGAAAGACCGCGCTCGGCTTAAGCGTTTCCCAGCCGAACACGCGCACGTAGTCGCTGAGTTCATCGCGCGCGGTTATCGGCCGCAGCTGCCGGCGCACGAATTGCCGCAATTGCGCTTCGCGTGAGAGTTTTCCGGGCCTCTGCGGCGCGTCCTCGCTCATCAGGGCGCGCAAAGCCGTCTCCAGCACGGCGCGATACAGCCCCTCCTTGCTACCGAAATGGTAATTGATCGCGGCCTGATTGACCTGCGCCTCGGCGACGATGGTGCGGACGCTGGCGCCCTCGTAGCCATCGCGCGCGAAGGCGCGCGACGCCGCCTTGATGACCTTCTCCCGCGTCGCCTGGGAGACTCGTGACACTTTTGCCGGCCGCGGCATGCCAATTCCAAATTCAAACGGTCGTTTGAAGCTATTACGTAACGATAGAACAGACAAGGTCACGACATGACTTTCTCCGAGCCGCAGGATCGTTTATATCTGAGTCACAGAGACTCGGCGTCGAGCAGTAATCGCAAACTCATGTACGTAGTAGTCCACAGCGAAAACGGCCACATCTTTGGGTTCGGACGCACACCCGAGAAGGCGATGGACCACTACCTCCGTGGCCTCTTGTCCTACGACGGCCCTCCTCTTGATACACGTCGTTGTTCAGCCGCTCTCTACCGCCGGCTTCAAGCTCTGGAGCGCGAGGGTAAGTTTTTTATCGACTGTCGGATCAACCGTGAGGGCGTTGCGGTCTGCCCAAAGGGCATGCCTCGAATCACTCATCGTCGTAAAGGTTGATCTGTCGATCCCGTGGAACATCCTCCGTCCATTTGGGAGGCCAGACTTTTCGTAGTCGATCATCCATGTATAACCGTTGTTGCGCATTCCGCGCGGCCACTTCCCCGACAAGTCTATTGTACAGGTCATAAGCTTTCCGCTCCGGTATGCCGAACTTTATGAATTGGTCTGGGGAACCTCCTGGCGCGCGCTTTTCGATCCAGTCGATCAAATGCTTCAGCTCGTGAATACCAACGCTCCTTGCCCAGTCCAGGCTCGGCGCATAGACCGCCAACCGATTCCTGTCGAAATTAGTCGAGCCAGACGGCTTTTCGCGTGGGCCAATGCTCAACCCTGATTGCCAATTTGAAAACTCAGGATAGGCCTCCTGCATGCCGGGATGAACGTGATGCTCATAAAGCGGCGCAACAGTGACCGATTTCGGCCCTGTTCGTTCTCCCACATTCGGATTGATCCGATATCCCTTGTCCGGGATTTCGAAGGTCCAGCGTCCATCCGCCGCCCTTTCCAAGCCTGTCGCGAGCCAAATCTCCTCCGCCGATTTGCCTGCCGCCTCCATCTTCATTGCCGTGGGCAGCTTGTTCCAAGGAAACGTTCTCGCCATCGTGCCGCCGATGAGCGCGAGCTTTGCGGGCGGAAGCCAGTCGAGCGCTGCATTGAGTGTACCCAAACCCAGATGAGCCGCCGCCTTGTCATAATTCCCAGCCTTTGCCTCTTCACCAGCAACGGACGCGTCCTGAGTTGACTGCACCGTGCCGGAACCTGGCAACAGCTGAGTGAGCGCGTGCAACTTCAGCAGCGCCTCGTACAAGTGTGGGCCGGCGTAGTAGCGCACGTTTTGGTCGGACAGGGCTTCACGCAACCAGGTCCGAAAATCCTTCGGCGGCGGTGGCGGTTGCGGCTCTGGGGCAGGCAGCAGAACATCGCCCGGACCGTAAAATGGGGGACTGGGTTTAGCGGGCGACCGACTGGAGACGGTTGGCGCCGGTAGGTCCGTCGGTTCTAGCCACTGCTCAGCCGGCGGTTTGCGAATCATCTCGCCGCCAATCCCGGCGAACGTATCCCGCACAGGCGCGGCTGCGCTGGCTTGATTCCAATCGTATTCCGGCAGCAGCGTGGACCAGAACGCGGGCGGCATCGCCGCAGGCCCTCCTGTGGCTGCCCGACTATTGGGCCAGAACTCGTCCAGCGGCCGCGCCAGATTGCCAAGAATTCCGCCACTCGCTTTTCCCGCCCAATGGGAAGTCCAAACATCTCTGGGCGTCTCCGGCAGCGCGCGCGCCCCCGTCAGCGAATTCGGCATCCAGTAGGGCCAAGTCTCGGGCCGCATCAACCAGCCAGGTGGCGGAAATTGATCGTTCATTTGAGTTCTCTCCCTGCTACGAGCGTGGATTGCCGGCGTGCAGGCGTGATCGCGGCCTCAGCCAGCGAACCTGCGCGAGTCAAAGATCCTGTCAGCTACTTGCGCCGGCGGCCCGCTTTGAATGCGGACTCGACCTTCGACCACAGCGAGAAGATCGGAATGGCGCTAACGGGCTCCGTTGCGTGCCCGAGTGCAATTCTCGAAACCGTTGCGGTCGATCGTGCTCTTAAGGGCGGCGCTGCGGTTGAGCGCCGCCCTTGAAAGAGCTGCTTAAGAGCGCATGTTTGGAAAGTATGCCTTTATCGAAGATTCGTGTTACACGAGTCCAGCACTTTTTTAAAAAAGAAATGAATTTCGATTCGGTTCATATAAGTGTGAGCCGGTGCTCCTAAAACAGCTCGAAATACTCCCGCTGCTCCCACTCCGTGACCTCCGCGCGATAGCGGGCGATCTCGGCCTCCTTGATGCGCAAGTAATAGTCGATGAAATGCTTGCCGAAGCCGGCGGCGAGGCAGGCGTCCGTGCGCAGCGCGGCGAGCGCTTCCTCGAGGCTCTTCGGCAAAGGCGAGGCCTCGACCTCGTATGGCGTATCCGCCGACGGGCCGGGATCGAGCCTGCGCTCGATGCCGTCGAGGCCGGTCACGATTTGCGAAGCCATGTAGAGGTAGGGATTGGCGGCCGGCTCGCCGGCCCGATTTTCGAGCCGCGTGGCCGCATCGCCGGGGCCGCCGAGCACACGGATCATCACTCCGCGATTGTCGCGGCCCCAAATCACGCGGTCGGGCGCCAGCGAATAGCTGCGGTAGCGCTTGTAGCCGTTGATGGTCGGCGTGGTGAAGGCGGCCGCGGCGCGCGCATGGGTAAGAAGACCCGCCAAGAAGTTCTGACCTAGGCTTGAGAGCACGTCGGCCGATGCGAACACGTTGGCGTTGGAGCGCCGGTCGCGCAGCGATTGATGCAGGTGCCAGCCGCTCGACATCACGTTTTCGATTTTCGGGCGGGTCATGAACGTCGCGTGACAGCCTTGCCGTCGGCAGATCTGTTTCACCGCGCTGCGGAACAGCATCATGGTGTCGGCAGGCGCAAGTCCGAGCTGCGGCTGGAAGGTGAATTCGCACTGGCTCGGACCGAGCTCGACCTCGACAGAGCGCAGCGGCAAGCCAAGCGCGACGATGTCGCGGCGCACGATTTCGAGAACCGGCTCGATCTGATCGAAGCGCGTCTCGGTCAAATACTGGTAGCCCTGCGAGAGCAAACTGACCTGCGGCGCCTCGCCCGGCCAGGTCGCGTCCGCTGGGGAGAGACGCGGATTGTCGAGCTTGAACACATGAAACTCGACTTCGAGGCCGGCGACGTAGTCGAATCCGGCCTCGGCCAGTCGCTGCAGCGCGCGGCGATAAAGGTGCCGGGTCGAGAACGGCACCGGTGTGCCGTCGGCGAAGTAGATGTCGCACAGCACCCAGCCGGTGCGCGACGCCCACGGGAGCACCTGGAAAGTGGTGGGATCGGCGATCATCAGGAAGTCGCCGCCGCCTTCCATCTCCGGCATCCCAAAGCCGCCGCCGGCGGTGAAAACCGGAAACACCGTTTTGTGCGCGGTGTCCTTGGCAAGCAGCGTGGTCGTGATCGAGCAGCCGTTGCGCATGGCGGCCGCGGCTTCCTTTGCGACCACAGTTTTTCCGCGCAGGACGCCGTGCTGGTCCGGGAACGACAGCCGTACCACTTCGAGCCCGCGTTCCTCGATGCATTTGTCGGCATTGGCCGCAGCCTCGAACTGCTCGTCGTTCCACAAGCCGTGCCGCTCGACGAAGCTGCGCTTCTTTCTTTCTTCGGAGGATGACACCAAAACCCTCAGCCGCTGAACTCGCGAAGGCTAGTCTATTTATGCTTCTCGTTCGAGAGGCGATGGGTCGAAGCTCAATGCACGTTCGCGGCGCTCGCCTGCAAGCTCGCAAGCAGATCGCTCGATCCCTGTACCGCCACGCGCTGGTGATAGAAGCGCAGCCCATAAAGTCCGCCCAGCTCCTCCCCCGCTCCGGCGCGGCCCGGCCCGCCGTGATTGCATTGCGGCATGACGATGCCGTGGCCGGTATGGGCGGTTGCGATGGCGGGGTCGACGGCAAGAACGCGGCCGTGGCTCGGCGCAATCTCGCTCACGATGCGAACGAGACAGTCCTTGTCCTCGCCGTAGACTGATGCAACCAGCGAGCCTCCTCCGCGCGCGATCAGGGCCGCGGCATCCTCCTCGTCGCGATACGGCACTATGGTTGCCGCCGGACCGAACACCTCGACCTCGTGTACCGCTCGCGCCGCGCCTGCGTCCTTGAGCTTGAGCAAGGTCGGCACGACGAATGCCGATTTATTTTTGTCGATGCCCTCGAGCGCAGGCGCCTCGGCGCCGCCACAGACGATCGCGGCCTCGGATGCCAAGCGGCGGATGCCGTCGAGCGCGGCCGCCTGCTGAACCCGCGTCACCAGCGGGCCCATCCGCGTATCCGCCTGCCGCGGGTCGCCAACCTTCGTAGCCTTGAGCTTCTCCGCCAGCGCATCGGCAACCGCGTCGGCCTTATCCGCCGGCACGAAGATCCGGCGGATCGCGGTGCATTTCTGCCCGGCCTTGACGGTCATCTCGCGCACGATCTCGCGCACGAAGGCGTCGAAAGCCGCGCTCCCGGACGAGGAGTCCGGCGCCAGCAACGCCGCGTTGATGCTGTCGGCCTCGATGTTCACCGGGACGTTCTTGGCGATCACGTTGGGATGGCCGCGCACCCGCCCGGCGGTATCGGCCGAGCCGGTAAAGGCGACGAGGTCATCGGCGCTGAGCGCGTCGAGGAGTTGGCCCGCGCTGCCGCAGAGGAGATTGAGCGCGCCGTCGGGCAGTGCCTTGGCGGCGACCACGTCTTTCACCATGGCATGCGCCAAGAGCGCGGTCGCGGAGGCGGGCTTGGCGAGAACGGGTACGCCAGCCAGGAGCGATACCGCAGCTTTTTCCCACAGGCCCCAACTCGGGAAATTGAACGCGTTGATGTGCACGGCGACGCCGCGGCGCGGCACCATCAGGTGAATGGCCTGATAGTTCTCCGCCTTGGCGAGCCGCACGGGCTTTTCATCGAGCAGCGTACGCGCATCGCCGAGCCCCGCGCCGAGACGCGCATAGTATTTGAGCGTGCCGATGCCGCCATCGATGTCGATTGCCGCGTCCACTTTGGTGTTGCCGGAATTGGCGATGGCGATCGCTTCATAACGCGCGCGGTTCGCGGTGAGCACGTCGGCGACCGCGCCGATGAGCTTGGCTCGCTCGGCGTAGCTCAAGCCACGCAGGCCGCGCTGGCCTTCTCCGCGCGCGAATTCGAGCGCAGCCTTGAGATCGAGACCTTTTGCCGAAACGGTCGCCAGCTCGTCGCCGGTGACGGGATCGACGAGGGTGGCCTCGTTGCCCTGCCCACGCTGCCAACGACCGGATAGATAGCTGTCGAGATTTTCTGGCGTTGCACTCATGACGAGCTCCCTTGCGACCCGCCGCCTGACGTCGGGATTCACGCCTTCTTGTGAGCGTGCGCATCCTTGGGCTTGCTGAGCATGTGACCACAGCCGGCCTTGTTCGCCCAGTATTCCCAGGCCCGCCAGGTTTCCGGCGAATAGGGGCTGTAGCCCCGATTGCGGGCATCGATCTCGCCTTGCGAGAGATACTTCACCTCGCCGCCCAGCTGTTTCGCCCGCAGCAACGCGCGCGCGTTGCGCGGCAGATAGACCGACATCCGCACCACCTCGATGAGCGAGCGTGCCGCCGAGGCAAAGCCGTGGCCCCGCATCAACGCGACGTTGTTGCCGGCGAGACATTTGGCCAGATCGCGGCCCTGCTCCATGTTGGTGACGAGCAGATTGGTGTCGCCGAACTTGTCGGCGATGTCCCACACCGGCACGTTGGCGCCGATGAAGCTGCCGGAATGAATGACCGGGCGAAGCGGGGTCGCCTGCGCGATCCCGAACGGCAGAATGTCCTCCGCATGCGCGTGGACGACCGACTGCACGTCGGGCCGCGCCTCGTAGATGGCAGCGTGAATGAACCGCTCAAGATAGAGCGCGCGCGTCTCCTCGCGCACCGGTTGGCCGTCGAGGCCCAATTCGACGATGTCCTCGGGCTCGACCAGCTCGGGCGCGACCGAGCGGGCCAGGAAAAAATGCTTTGGGTTTTCCGGATGGCGAATACTGATATGGCCGTATGCATCCACGACCTCCTCGCGCGCAAGGATGCGATTGGCGATGACGAGATCGCGAATGACCGTGTCGAGATTGCTCATGGTTGACCCCGAAGTGACGCCTCGTCCTCCGAGGGCGAGGCGGCGGCTGGCCTAGTAAGTTGGGACGAAGAGATCATCCACCGGAACGGGCGCGGCGATCAACGACTGATCGGTAAGATAAGTCACGAAGGCCTCGAGCGTCGGCCGGTTTGGCTCGAGGCCATACGGCCACGGGTCGCCGTCGAAGACTTCGTAGATCTCGTCGATATCGCGCATCAGGAACGGTGTCATGTAGCGCAGCGCGCGCAAATTGAACATTTTCTCGAGCGCGATCTTTTTGGATTCGCAAAACGCGTTGTACAAGCTGGTGGCGATGAAGGGATATCGCTCATAAACCTGCTTGCGGATCGCAATGAGATGCATGATCGGATAGATCTTCGTGCGCTGGTAGAACTCTTTTTCGAGCTCGACGTAATTCGGAAAGAGACGCACGATGTCCGGATTGCTGCGAATGGCTTCTGGCAGGCTCGTGCCGAGCGTCGCATCGACTTCGCGCGCCTCGATGAGGTCGCTCATCGATTTGTTCGACGTGTTTTGCTCGATCGGGATGGGTTTAAGCAGCGGCAGCACGGTCGGGCTGCCGTGCGCGCCGCCGGTATTCATGGCGCCCTGAACCCAGCGAATCTTCCGGAGATCGACGCCATATTCGTGCTGCAGCAGCCCATTGATGTAGATCGCCGCGGTCATGGTCAGCAACGGCACGCCCACGCGTTTGCCCTCGAGATCCTTGGGTGCCTTGATCCCCGCTTTGCGGTGAACGGCGATGAAGCCGTGGCGAAACGCCCGCGACGGAAACACGGGGATGGCCACGAAAGGGCACTGCTTGTTGGCAAAGCGCTGGACGAACTCCGA
>Ga0075418_10008945_pt1 | contig 11232 bp, 7 predicted proteins | sample SoiMetdeltSBSDD2_FD_81776 | JGI IMG/M metagenome (GOLD analysis project Ga0075418, IMG submission 81776) | Bulk soil microbial communities from a Populus tree surrounding site in Tennessee, USA - Soil MetaG P. deltoides SBSDD2 | ecosystem: Environmental > Terrestrial > Soil > Tree plantation...
ATCCTGAGGTGGTGGCAGCCGTCCAGGAGCAACTCACCAGGGGCTCGACCTTTTTTTATCTCCACGAAAAGGCCATCCGGCTGGCTGAAGCTATTGTCGACGCCATGCTGTGTGCCGAACAAGTGCGCTTTACGTCCTCGGGTACTGAGGCGACGTTTTTTGCCTTGCGGGTGGCACGGGCCTTTCGTGGTCGGGACAAAATCCTCAAATTTGAAGGGGCCTTCCATGGCAGCCATGACTACGCCATGATGAGCACCGAAGGGCAGCAACCGAGCGAGTTGCCACGCGCAGTACGCGGCTCGGCGGGCATTCCCCAGAGTCTGGAAAACGAGGTCTTGATCGCACCTTTTAATGATCTTGACCAGACCACGGCCATCATTGAACGCTATCATCAGGATCTCGGCGCGGTCATTGTCGAGCCCTTCCAGCGCATGTTATCGCCCGTGCCAGGCTTCCTGCAGGGGCTGCGGGAGGTGACCGCACACTATGGCATTCCCCTGATTTTCGACGAAGTGGTGACCAGCTTCCGATTTGCCTACGGTGGGGCCCAGGAATACTACGGCGTGACTCCTGATCTGGCAGCTATTGGCAAGATCGTGGGTGGTGGCTATCCCCTCGCCGCCGTGGTCGGCAAAGCCGACATGATGTCGACCTTTGTCGAACCCAACGAAGACGGAGTGGCCATTGGCCAGGTGGGGACGCTCAATGGCAATCCGATAGCTGCCGCTGCCGGACTCGCCACACTCACTGTGTTACGTCAGCCAGGGACGTATCAACGTCTCCATGAACTGGGGCAGCAGCTACGGGCCATCCTGCAAGCCACCCTGCGTGAGCACCGTGTCGCTGGGCAGGTGCTGGGCGATGGCCCGCTGTATCATGTGGTGTTCACGCCCCAGCCGATCCACAACTACCGGGATACGTTGACCGGCGATGTCCAAAAACAGCGGATCTTTCATCGTGAGCTCTTGAACCATGGTGTGCTCAAGCCTGCGTCCAAGGGCTATATCTCCCTGGTGCATAGCGATGCCGATGTGGCAGAAACCGCGAAAGCGTTCGATGCTGCCATGGCACAAGTGGCTCACAGCTAAGGAGTAAGAGCCATGGCGACATTGGAACAGGAAGTGATGGACCTGAAGACGCGCCTTGCGCGTCTAGAAGCAGTGATGCACCGCCTGGTCAGCGATGCGTCCCAGGCAGAAGGGTCAGTGCCGGCGGCGCCGCTTGAACAGAGCAGGCTGCTGGCCTGGCTCAAGGCGCACGGCCTAGTCCGTGACCCCACCACGGAGGAATGCCGTGTCGCCGCCGAGTGGGATGTGCTGTCAGACGAGGACAAGCAGGCGCACATTGATAGCATGCAGCGGCTTGATCTGGACCCGTTGTTAAGCCAGATCATCATTGAGCAGCGCCGCTGACGATGGCCTTATATTATTTCGACGCGAGTGCGGTGGTCAAATACTATGTCCCCGAGCCAGGAAGTACCTGGGTCCGCCAGCTACTCGACGCGCAAGACTCCGGAAGCGCGCCCGCTCGGCATCTCATCCTGGTAGCCGAGGTAACCCGTGTGGAAGTCGCGGCGGGGCTGGCGGTCCTGGAGCGGGTCGGTCGGATCCGGCGGGCACAGCGCGTACGTGAATATCAGCGTTTCACCAGCCACCTGAGCCAGCGCTATGCTATCATTCCACTGACAACGAATGACTATGTGACTGTAGCACACCTGACCCAACACCATCCGCTCAAGGCCTACGATGCAGTGCAACTCGCGGTCGCGCTGCGTTATGGCCTCGTTTTGGCGGAGCATCCGTTCACCTTCGTCAGTGGCGACGCCACACTGCTGACTGCAGCCCATGCCGAGGGGCTTGCCACTGAGAGCCCCTTTGATCACGTCACGCCTGAAGAGCAACCAGGCTACACCGGGTAACGGAGTGTCTATGCCCTGAGGCGCGTTTTCGCGGCCTTGTGCTACTATTGGAGCAAGGTTCTCAGACATCGCGATTCCGCATCGATCATCAAAAGTCACGCACTACCGGGACGTTGATAGCTCTGGTTGAGGCGGTAGACGAACGCTAAAAGTTCGGCAACGACCTTGTAGAGGCTCGGGGGGATTTCTTGATCCAGGTCGATCTGCGTCAGCATCTGTATCAGATCGGGGTCCTCGCGCATAGGGATACCCTGCTCGCGCGCCAGCGCTATGATCTTCTCGGCCACCAGACCACGCCCTGTGGCAATGACCGTGGGGGCGTTATCGGTGGCCGCATCGTATTTCAGCGCGACCGCAGCGCGGCGGGTGTCAGCAGGGTTGTGCGTCATAGGGTAACATCCATGAGCAATGACCCCAGTGAGGGGTCTGATTTCAACTATCCGCTCTGCGGATGATAGTTGATTGTACCCTATATATCTTGTATTTGAGGCCTACTCTTACGAGGAGACGTATATGCCTCTATTCGTGATCGAACGGCACTTCGCCGAGCAAATAGAAATGACGCGTGACCGCGCGTCGGCGATCGAACTCATCAACGCTGATGTCGGTGTACAGTGGCTGTTCTCTTTCCTCAGCGCCGACCGCAAGAAATCGTATTGTTTGTACGAGGCCCCCAGCGCCGAAGTAATTCGTGAGGCAGCGCTACGGGCCAACGTGCCAGCAGACGTGCTTGTTGAGGTCAGTGAGATACGGCCAGAGGCCTTCAGGTAGAGAGCGTGCCGAAATCTCACCCGATTCCGGTACATGTAGGAGCCTTGCCGGATACCGAGAGCCATAGACTACTGCAGTGTGTCCAGCAAAGCTTTGGCCTCCTGGAGATCGGTAGTATCAAACCCCTCAGTGAACCAATCGTAGGTAGGCGCCAGCAGCTCACGGGCAGCATCGTGCTTACCCTGTTGCTGCCACAGCCGACTCAGGCTCATGGCAGCCCGCAACTCCAAAGATTTTGCCTGCTGGCGGCGAGCCACATCGAGGGCCTGACGAAAATGCTCCTCTGCTTCCAGCGACTTTTGGCTTGTGCTTGCCTGCAAGAGTAGTTCGCCTTGTAACCGATACAGCTCGGCCTCCCGCCAGCATTCCGCCTTTTTGTGCGCTTGCGCTAACGCTTCGGCCAGTAGGGTCAGCCCTGCTACGGCCTGTCCTGCTTTCCCATGAGCCTCGGCCAGCAGGGTCAGATAATACGGCAGTCGTGTCTCTCCGCCTGTGGTCTGCAGGTCGGCAAGCCCCTGGCGCATCTGGGCCAGGCCCTCTTCTTGCTGTCTCTCTGCGGTCAACGCCCAGCCCCGGATGATCATCGCCCACGCCAGGTAGTAAGCAAAGCCATGCTCCGTGCAGAGGGCCATGGCGGCCTCAGCCCGCTCGCGGGCAGCGTGCGCCTCGTGGCGAAACTGATGGAGCATGGCGGCATAGTCGAGGGCCAGCGCCAGACTAAAGGGGTGTGCCAGCTCCTGAGCCAGGATGAGCGCCTCCTGGCTTCTTGTCAGGGCCTGGTCCGGATAGCCAAGATGCCACAGGGCATGGGGCATATGGGCCAAGGAGAACACGCCAATGTCAACGCCGCAACGGGAGGTATGGGCGCGGTGCTGCTGTGGCGTGTAGTGGGCAATACTCTGCGTATGGTGTTCGCAGGCAGGGACGAATTCTGCGAGCTGGAACAAGCAGTTCCCCAGTGTAAAGTGGGCTTCCGCCAGGAAAACCGGGTCTTGTCTATGCTGGGCCAGGTCGAGGAACTGCTCCCCAATCTCTCGTGCTGCCTGGTACTCCGCCCGCACGACATAAAACCCATGGAGGCCCCAGAGCACTGGAAAGAGCTGCAGGGTGTCACCCACACGCTGGCCCAGCACCCGCGCCCGCGTGTAAGCGGCGCCTACTTCTGGGGCTGCCCAGCCTTTGGTCGCCATGAGTGCTGTGCCCAGGGCAGTGGCAAAGGTGAGTTCCTGCTGGACGCGTTCGGGCGTATCAGGCAAGGCTGTGAGCAACTCCAGCCCCTGGTTCAGGTGCACCAATGCTTCCACATATGCCGAACGCTGCGCCGCTTGTTGACCGGCATGCTGGAGGTAGATGACTGCCTTCTCGGTGTTGTCACTGTGACTGTAGTGATGGGCCAGTGTGCTGTAGTATTCTTCCAGACGGTCGCCATACAGGGCCTCGAGCACCTGCGCCGTGCGTTCATGCAGCATCTTGCGCCGCTCCATCAGCAGGGAGGAGTAGGCTACGTCGTGCGTCAGCGCATGCTTGAAGGTATACTCCGGGTCTGGAAAGGCTGGCTGCTCGTAAAGAAACTCAGCCGTCTGCAGGTGCGACAGACCCTGATACAGCGCCTCTTCGGGTTGCTCCACTACCAGCGTGAGCAGACGTAAGGAAAACGTAGTGCCAATCACCGCCAGGGTCTGCAACAGCTCTTTATCCTCGGTTGCCAACCGGTCGATACGAGCTGCCAGTACCCCCTGCACCGTCGGCGGGATGTGCAGCGCCGTTGGCGCTTTTGCTAGATGATACTGCCCATGTTCGCCGACCAGCACCCTCTCCTCGACTAGGGTCTGGACCACCTCCTCCATAAAGAAGGGATTGCCTCCGGTCTGCGCCAGGATACGTTGCTTGAGGGGCTGGACGTCGGCATCTGTGCCCAGCAGTGCTGTGAGGAGCGCCTCGGCCTCCTCACGGCCCAGGGGGTCCAGCCGCAGTTGGGTGTAATACGTCTTGCTACCCCAACCGTGCCGATACTCCGGCCGGTAGTTCACCAGCAGTAGCAGGCGCGCCGTCGCCAGGCTCTCGACCAGCACGTCGAGAAACGCCTGGGACTCTGTGTCCAGCCAGTGCAAGTCCTCACAGATGAATACCAGCGGCTGGTTGAGACTCTCACACAGGAGCAGGCGCTTGAGGGCCTCATAGGTGCGCCGGCGCCGCATCTGGGTATCCATCTGAAGAAAGGAGGAGCCTGGCTCGGCGATCCCCAGCAGGGCAAAAAGGGAGGGTAGGGTGTCTTCGAGCCGCCGCTCAAGCATTAGCACCTTGCCCCCCACCTTCTCCCGCCGTGTGCGCTCGTCATCCTGCGGGGTGATGGCAAAATAGTCTTTCAACAGCTCGATCAGCGGCAGGTAGGGGAAGGCTTTGCCATGTGATATCGAGAAGGTTTCCAACACCAGCCAGTGCCGCGGCACGCTCAGCTTGAACTCATAGGCCAGACGGGATTTGCCGACGCCTGGTTCACCCACCACCGCCACAATCTGCCCCTGGCCCTCCTGCACCAGCGCTAGCGCCCGCTGTATCTGCGCCAGCTCAGGCTGACGGCCCACAAACGGCACCAGACCACGTCTAGTAGCCACCTGGAAGCGTGTCTGCAACGAGCTCACTCCGGCCACTTCGTATATTGGCACCGGCTCGCTGACGCCTTTGATGCGTGCCGTGCCCAGAGCGTGAAAGTCAAAATACCCTTCGGCACGCTTGTAGGTATGCTCGCTGACCAGAATCGAGCCCGGTGTGGCCAGACTCTCCATACGGGCGGCCAAGCCGGTCGAGTGTCCCACTGGCACATAATCGATGTGCAGATCGTCTTTGTAGATGGCCCGCACCACCACTTCTCCAGTGTTGACCCCGACACGGATCTGGACGTTCACGCCAAGTTCCTGGCGGAACTGCTCGGCAGATCGCTTGCTGGCCTCCTGCATGTGCAGCGCCGCATATAGGGCACGCTGGGGGTGGTCCTCATGGGCAATAGGTGCACCAAACAACGCCAGGATACCGTCGCCCATGGTCTGGGCGACGTAGCCCTCGTAGCGATGCACAGCGTCCATCATGAGCTGCAAAGCCGGATCGATGATGCGGCGCGCCTCTTCGGGGTCGAGGTCTTCCAGTAGTGCCATCGAGCCCTTGATGTCAGCAAACAGCACGGTGACCTGTTTGCGCTCGCCTTCCAGGGCGGCGCGCGAGGTGAGAATCTTCTCGGCGAGATGTTTGGGAGTATAGGCGAGTGGCGAACGCTCCGTGTCAATCTCCGGGGGCTCGGCCGCCGCTGGCCCGCCGGTCCACACGAGCACAGCACCGTCTTCATCGACAGCGAGTCGTTGGGCCTGAATAAGTTCAGCCTTCAGGTCCTCGATATACTCGTCGTCCAAGTCAAAGCGGCGCTTGAGCGCTCGGTAGGACACCCGATCCTGGCGCCGGAGCAAATCGAGCACTTGCACCAGGATCTCGTCAAATGTCACAATCAGTCCTCCTTGTGCGTGATGCTTTGGGACAGGGCAGTATCCACTCACGGGTGACTAATCGGTATTATCCCACAGGGTCAAGTCCGAGGGCAAGACGCCCGGTGAAGAGGTGTTGCCGCTTCTCGTGCAGCGGGTGGAAGAGCGCACCGTGGACATCCCGCAGCAAGCGCTCGAGACCCAGGCTGCGAAAGAAGGCGCCACCGCCAACGACCTCCATGGCTTTTTCAGCGGTCAGGATGGCTGCACGCGCAGCGATCGTTTTGCGAATGAAGATGGCATTGGCGGTCTGGTCAACCGGCGCAAAGTCGTAGTTCGCTGCCGTGTCAATCATCCCCTGTAAGGCCATCTGTGCTGTGACTAGAGCATTCTCCATCTCGCCAATAAGATAGGGAACCTGGGGGTCCTCACGCTTCTTCGCTGCCTGCTGCAGCGCCAGGCTGTATGCGGCCTCGGCCACTCCCACATAGACAGCCATGATGAGCGGTAGGGCCACAGCAGCAATAACGTTGAAGAACGGATGCCACTTGCCCTTGGGCCGACGCAGACCAACAGCGCTCTCGGGTACGAAGACCCCGTCGAGCACCACGTCGTGCGAGCCCGTGCCGCGCATGCCGAAGGTGCGCCAGTTGTCCATAATCGTCACGCCTTCGGCCGTGAATGCAACCGGGAAGTGCAGCACTGTCGGTCCGTCCTGCGGATCGTCGTAGACGGCACTGGTGATCAGCAAGTCTCCCATCGGGCAGCCGCTGGAGAATATCTTCCGCGCTGTCACGCGAAAGCCCCCATCCACCTTCTCGGCCTTGCCAGAGGAATCTAGCCAGTCAGAGGCCCCAGAGCTGATGAGCACCGTCTCTTCAGCAGCGATGCGCTTGAGCAGGGAGTCCACCCGCTGGCCCTGGCGCCAGCGCCACACCGTCGCCGCCAGCAGGTGGGTGTGCATCGCCAGCGCCAGTGCCGTTGAGCCACAGGCATGCGCTAGCTCGCGCAGCATGGCGCACAGCTCAGCGTGCGACGCCCCACCACCGCCTAGCTCGGTAGGCACGCCTGCCGAGAAGACCTTGTGCTGCTTGAGGTCGGTGTAGTTATCCGCCACAAAGGTATCATTAGCGTCGTGCGCTGCGGCACGAGCGGCGAAAGCGGGGCCAAGGTGACGCGCTACCGCAGCCCAATCAGTCCGTACGGTGTTCACCGAGGGTGTTGTCGGTGTTGCCAGTGTGGTAGCCATGGAGATGTCCTTTCTACATATGAGTAGGATGTGGGGCTTCGACCGAAGCTACTGCAACCTTTGCTGTCTGGTATTGTAAACATCGCGGGAAGGCCATACATCCCCAGGATTGATCATTTTGTTTGAGAGCACAACGACAGCACTGCAAGGCAGAGATAGTCAGAAATGACTAGAAGGGTACAGGCTGGCCTTGCCTATTCTGCCAGCAGGTTGTGATGCCGGGCATAGGCTGCCGCTTCAGTACGGTTGGCGGTATTCGTCTTGGTGAGAACACTGCGCACATGGGAGGCTACGGTGTTAGGGCTGACGAAAAGCGCGTTGGCAATGTCGCGATTGCTCATGCCGACGGCTATGAGGCGTAAGACCTCCACCTCGCGTTGGGTCAAACCACCAGGATAGAGCTGCGGACTGCGTAGCTGCGACCTGGCACGAGCCCGCAGCGCCACAATGCGCTCCTCAAGGGTATGCATACCGAGCTCGAGACTGATGGCCAAGGCGGTATCCAGTAGTGCCATGGCTGGGGCATGATCATCCGGTTGCGCACGGGCTAGCAGCATCTTCGCGTAAGCATATTGCGTGTGCGCGAGCACTGGCTTTGCCCCCATCCTGGCATTCATGGCCAGAGCGGCGGCAAAATGACCTTGCGTCTCTTCCCAGCGGCACATCGTGACAGCCAGTAAGCCCAGATAGTAGGCCGCAGCACCGTAGCAGGCAGCAGTTGGGCCGACCACCAGGGTATAGCCATTGTGAGGTAAGAGGCATTGGTAGAGCACTGCCGCACGGCGGGCATCGCCGAGAAAGGTGCACACCTCGGAGAGGTACACGAGACAGGCAACCCACCGGGCATCTCGGGGAATATCAGCGAAGTCATGAGCGGCGAGGCGCTCAAACTCAGTCCGTGTCTCCTGCTCCAAACCAAGTTCACTATAGATCAAGGCCAGACCAGGTCGCCAGGTAGAGGTTTCGGGGGACATCTGTACAAAATGCCGTACCACGGGTGCCAATTCCTGGAGACGTCCTTGCTCACGCCGCAGGGTAAACATCTGCACGCCAAAGATCCCAAGCGCGTCATGGCCCCGTAGGCGCTGCCCGATAGTGAAGGCTTGCTGGGCGAGTCGCTCGCCTTCCTCAAAGTGCCCCAGAAAGGTGGCCCGCATGGCCTGGAAGGTGGCGAGTATATAGAGGTAGAATGGCTGCCGCAGCTCTTCCACCAACTGCGTGAGGACTGCGAGTTCTCTGTCCACTGCCGGCATGTCGCCAAGTTCTATCAGGTCAAAGAGACGCCAGTTATAGGCGCGCAGGGCCGCCTCGCGGTTGCCTGTCTTCTGGGATAGACCGACCAGTTCAGCCGCACTGGCGAGCCGTGTCGCAATATGCTCCGGCTGCCAGCGGGAAGAGAAAAAGCGCGCTTCCAGCGTGGCAGCCAGTGTTGCCGGGTCACCGAGGCGGCGTGCCATCGCTACCGCTTGCTTTTCTACAACAGTTGCCTCCTCAAATGCGCCGGTGAAGACGAGCGCTTTGGCCAGGCTGCCCAGTACCCTCGCCTTGAGTGTGCTGTCCTTCTCTCCCAGAGCCCCGAGGGCGCTTTCGAGGAGCCGGGCTGCGGCGTCACCGGGGAGCCCAGGACGCCACGTCGTCTCTTCGAAGCCCAGGGCCGCGTACGCCAACTCTTCCGCCAGGCCCAACGTGCTGGCAATATCAGCGGCACGCTGGAAGGTGTCCATGGCCTGAGGATACGCCCCTGCCTGCCTCTGCGCCTCGCCCAGGGCGATGAGCAGCTTGCAGCGCTGTGCCTCATCCACTGACGTCTGGCGCCCCAGTGCCTGCAGCGCTTTCTCATAGTGGTATACGGCCTCTTCATAGGCCAGCAGGCTGCTGGCCCGTGCCCCGGCACGTGCTGCGTAGGTGATAGCTTTCTCCACATGACCACTCTGCCCTGCCATACCGAAGTGATGGGCGAGCTGGGCCAGATATGGATTGAGCTCCGTCCCGTAGACCTCCTCCAGTACCTCGCCGACGCGGCGATGCAGACGCACGCGGCGTACTGTGGCCATCTCGTCATACAGCGTGGCTTGGATAAGGGCGTGCGTGAACTGGTAGCGCCCCATAGCGTGGGGTACCTCTTCGATCACCCGCGCCGTTACTGCCTCCTCCAACATCTCCAGCACCCGCTCATCGGACTCTCCATTCATGAGGCGCCCGAGCTCCTCTAGAGCAAACTCCCTCCCTATCACGGCGGCGATGGTTAGCATCTGGTTACATAGTGGCGAAAGGCGGTTGAGACGTTTGCCAATCACTTCCCGTACCCCCTCGGGGATGCGCAGGCTTACACCCTGACGTTGCTCCCAACGCTCCGGTTGCAACTCTCCTTCCTGGATAAGCAATCGGACAATTTCTGTCAAAAACCAGGGGTTGCCTTCTGTCTGGGTATGTACCGACTCCACCAGCGCCCGGGGCGGGGCGCTCTCAGTCGTTACCTCAAGAAAGCGTTCGACCTCTTCCTGGTTCAATCCGGGGAGGAGCAAGCGCTGCAATGGCTGCTCACGGGTCAGTTCCGCTAACGTCTCGGAAAGCGGGTGCTGGCGTGACAGTTCTATATCACGGTAGGTACCAATAACGAGGAGCCGGCTCCGACGTAGTTCCTGCACCAGAAATTCCAATAAGAGCAATGACGGCTTGTCAGCCCAATGCAGGTCGTCGAGGACGAGCACGAGTGGATGGTGTTGTGCCGCACGATACAGGAAGGTCGTCACAGCATCGAACAGACGGAATCTGGCCTGCTCGGGGTCCTCGAAACGCAGTGGCAATGGCAGGTCTGGCAGCCGTTCTCGTACCTCGGGCACGAGGGCAGCAATATCTGCTGCCCCAGCACCCATCTCGGCATGCAGTTGCGTAATATCCCGTGCGCGGACGTAGGCCCGGATAATCTGGACCCAGAGCCAGTAGGGGGCGGCTCCTGCGCTCTCGTGGCAACGCCCCCAGAGTCCCAGAGCGCTGCGTTGTTCAGCGTGCGTCACGAATTCCCTGGTGGTGCGGGTTTTGCCGATGCCTGGCTCGCCAGCCAGCAGCACCAGGCGTCCCCGACCAGCCAGCGCGTCCTCCAGGGCCGCCTGCAGCACCCCCATCTCCGCCTGCCGCCCTACGAATACTCCGTCAGCAAGGCTATCCAGTAAGGGAATCCCAACAAATCTGGCGCCACACGCATCACAAAAAGTAGCGTCTGGACGATTGGAGCGCCCGCAGCGTGCACAGCGCATGGTGATACGCCTCTCTTCCATAGTCCCATGATGCTGCCTCAGCATAGCAAAGGGAATTGTGGACAGCAAGCGTACTTTGTTACCTAGCCCCCTCTCCTGGAGGAGGGAAGGTATATGCGCAAAGGTCGTACGATTGCCTACTAGCGCCCACGCTGCCAGGCGAACCAGCGGGCCATGAGCTTTTTGACGGAGGGCGTCAGACGGGTGCGCTGGTATGCGTCCCCGGTTTTGCGCACCGCTTCCGCCTGGGTCGGATAGGGCTGGGCGCGGGGATGCGCCTGTTCCAGCAGGCGGGCGTTGTGTACATCGTCTGGCAGGATCTCGACAGCGCTGCCTGTGGCATGCGGGACAGTGTCTATATACGTCTCCTACGCGTGACCTACTCATGGCCCATGGGGCTCGGTTGCCCCTGGCCTCGCACCACGCTGTGCCGTGAGCTTTTTGTAGACAACAGGGAGCATGGCCAGGACAGCCAGACCCACCAGGGCCATCACAATCTGGGGCGTCAGCACCCCACGCAGGGTGAACGTGCCCCCAGCATCAAAGACACTCCCCAGGCCAGCG
>Ga0075418_10008951_pt1 | contig 11230 bp, 11 predicted proteins | sample SoiMetdeltSBSDD2_FD_81776 | JGI IMG/M metagenome (GOLD analysis project Ga0075418, IMG submission 81776) | Bulk soil microbial communities from a Populus tree surrounding site in Tennessee, USA - Soil MetaG P. deltoides SBSDD2 | ecosystem: Environmental > Terrestrial > Soil > Tree plantation...
AAGGTGCAAATGTAGATCAACAAGCACAAACCGAGACTAACCAAGCAGCTGAAGGTGCAAATGTAGATCAACAATCTCAACAACAATCAAATCAACAATCCTTTGGAGGGGAAATCGATCAAAAAATCACTCAAACTGCAACCCAAGTTGCTAAAGCAGCAGAAGATCCACAAAGTGAAGATGCTGGGGATGTTCAACAGGTAATCAACCAGATTGCAAATCAAGCTGCATCCGGCGGTGGTAATGTCAACCAGATCGTTAATCAAATATCTACTCAAATTGCTAAAGATCCCTCAGGTGATTTGGCAAAATCTTTAGGAAATCTAGCCGGTTTCTATGGATCAGGTAATAAAGACCAAGTAAACCAAGCTGTTAAACAAATAGGTACTCAGATAGCTGTAGGCAATAATATTAATCAAGTTCTCGTCCAAGTTTCCAATCAGGTAACAAACAACTACTTTAAAAACAAAATAAAAATAGATATTGATGATGATAGAGATAATGATAATGTCAAGATAATCAAAAAGGTCTATAAACGCGATAATTCCTGTCCAACTCAATCGGATTCAATTCAACTCAAAGGAAAAATATTACCAAAAGGCGTGATAGTTTTAGCTGATTTTGAACCATGTGAATTAAAAGATGGACGTGCTACACTTAATATTCCAGACAACCCTAATCTTAAATTCGTAGTCTTATTCATAGACAAAAAAGGAAATAATCATGAAGGTGCTATAGTCACTAAACAAACAGTTCAAAGTCTTAGTAAAGATAATGGCCTTTATGTAGACAATTTTGACAATAAAATGACAGGAATAGATCCAGTGACAGGAAAGAAAATAACATTGGATAAAATCAATGGTTTAGCATTATATAACATTGCCAAAAAGTCTCTCGACTTTAAATCAGGAAATAGTTTAGCTCTCACAGCTGTTCTCAAAAAATAATTTTTTTTAAATTTTTTATTTGTTAATAATTATCATCAATTTTTTATTATTATGAAATATTTAAAAAATGGCTAAAAGCTATTCATCCTACCGTCTAACTATCGTTGAACTTTCAAAGAGAATCAAGGACGGGAATATAAAGCCGACCGAATTAGTAGATTATTGTCTAAAAGCGATCAAAAAATTAAACCCAAAATTAAATTCGTTTATAACTGTTTTAAATGAACGATCAATGCAAGAAGCAGAAAAACTTGAAAAAGAGTTAACAAGAGGAATTTATAGAGGAGCACTTCATGGTATCCCATTCTCTGTAAAAGACATCATAGCGGTTAACAATGTAACCTTAACTGCAGGATCAAAAATATTTTTAAATCATAAATCTAAGGCTGATTCCACAATAATAAAACATATGAAAAAAGCAGGTTCTATTTTAATAGGAACAAATAATTTAAATGAATTTGCAGCAGGTATAACTGGTAAAAATACTATATTTGGAAACTCAAAAAATCCATATTCATTAGATAGAATCTCAGGAGGTTCCAGTGGAGGGTCGGCAGTAGCTGTTGCAGCAGGGTTAGTGCCATTTGCATTGGGAACAGACACAGGAGGGTCAATAAGAGTTCCTTCCTCTCTTTGTGGTATTTTTGGTTTCAAGCCAACTTTTGCTTCGATTAACAACAACGGAGTATACAAATTATCACCATCACTCGATCATATCGGAATAATGGGTAGAAGCTCAATCGATCTATCTCTTGTATTTAGTATTATTCGAAAAAAAAGGGACAAATTAAATGTTTATATCAATGAATTTGAACGACAAAAATTATCTTTATTAAATCTAAAGAAAATATTATTAGAAAAAAAAATAACTATTACTATTGGAATACCTAAGGATTATTTCTTGGATTATATGGAAAATGGTGTAGAAAATACATTTAATAATTTTATTAATATATTAAAATCTAATAAATCTCTTTCATTTATCAATGTGGAGATTAATGCAGAGCACTTTTTTAGATCATGGTTGCTTGTTAGGCTATTTGAATCATATATTATTCATAAAAAAGAAACTAAGAAAAATTTCAGTTCTTATGGGCCCGAACTTAGGGATCAATTATTAGAAGGAGCCAAAATCAAATTTAAAGACTACAGTGAAGCACTAAGCACAATAAAAAAGATAAAAAAACAATTTTTGTACCTATATTCTAAATTTGATTTTATGGTATTACCAACAACTATTATATCCGCTCCTTTACTTTCTGAATGCACTGTTCATATAAAAGACAAACTTTTTTCTGTGCGAGAATCATTATTGAGAAATACATATGTATTCAATAGCATTGGTTTCCCAGCACTTACAATTCCTTTTGGTTTCTCATTTCCTTCTAACATGCCAATAGGAATTCAAATAATAGCAAAACCCTACAATGATTATAAGTTGTTAATGTTTGGTAATTATCTTGAGAAACTATATATGAATAAATAAGGTTTTAACGATAGATATTTGAATATTTAAATTAAAAAAATTTATTCTATAACTCAAATTATATATGAATAAATGCAATCCATGTTATTGGCAAAGACTAAAAAAATTTTAGGGATTATAGGTATAGTGATGGCAGTGCTAGGTGGGGTAGCTTGGTTTTTTCAACAAAAAATGCCGGCCATCTTGCTATGGGGAGGAGCTGCATTGATTATGTTTAAATTAAATAAGCGAACAAAGAAAAAATAGAAAATTCTAAAATTTTATATTTAAACATTCAGAAGAGGAACTTAACAATAGCATCGATAAGTTAAATTTCTTTGTTAAACTCCATTGGTAGTACTGCATGCATAGATGAAAATACCACATTACAACTATGGCAATAAAGTTCATACTTGTGGTATGCAGGATCTTGAATATCTTCTGATAAAATGACATAACGTGATAAATGACAACAAGGACACCCATACAAATATTTGTCAAATACTTTTCTTTTATCTTTGTTAAAACCAATCCTCATTTTAATAAATCTTATTAGTTTAAAACTTAAACTATTAGATTAAATTCAGAATTGATTTTTTATATAATAATAATTCTTTTAAAGACTAGCGAATGTTTTATAGAAAACTTTTCTATAAAAATTCAAAAAATTAGATTAATTATATACAATGTGGATATGTTACTAATTGAAAGTGGTTGGGTAATTATACATTCAGAATGAAAAAATAAAATTATGATATGTATGTAGGTTTACCGAGCAAACAAATTTCCATGCTGGGAGGTAATGTAGAGTTACACACGGGACATTTTACCGAATCTATTGCTTGGGGATAAGTTTTACCAATTACATACTCTTTGCAAACGAAACAATATCTTATCGACCTAAAACAATGTTCCATATAATACTATTGTTAAAGTAACTATTAAATATGTCTACTTTAATTTTAATTAATTAAGTTTATTTTTTATAAAAACTTTATAGTGATAGTTAGCATATTTTCCTTATGCATCAAGAAAAAATTGATGATGACCTTAGAAGTATCGCTAAAGGAAATGTTCTCTCTGATGAATGGAGTAGAAAAATTTATTCTGTTGATGCCAGTGAGTTTACCATACTTCCCAGTACTATTATTCAGGTTAAGGATAAAGAAGATATTTCCAATATTTGTGAATATGCATATTCTAAAAACTTAACACTTACTGGCCGAGGAGCTGGGACAGGTCTGTTAGGACAGTCGTTAACCACAGGTATTGCACTTGATTTTACAAAATATATGAATAAAATAATCGAATTTGAAAATGATCATGTCATCGTTCAACCTGGAATTGTCAAAGCAGTGTTAGATAAAGAGTTAAAAAAAAAAAATAAATTCCTTCCTCCAGATCCTGCCAGCAGTAATTTCTGTACCATTGGAGGTATGATTGCAAACAATTCTAGTGGAATACACTCATTGGGCTATGGAAATACAATAGATTTTCTAGATGGTGTAGAAATTATATATTCAAATGGAATCACAGAATCGTTAATTCAAAATTCACATGAGATGTATAATTCTGCAAATTGTGAAATTCAGTCTAATATGACCAGCAAGATTACTCAATTATTAAAATTATTATCTCCTGATATTTTAAACTATATTTCTTTAAAATTTCCCAAGGTAACGAAAAATTCTTGTGGTTATCGTATTGATGCCCTAATTGATACTAATAAAAGATTTTTACCTCATAAAATATTTGCATCTTCAGAAGGTACTTTAGGGATAACAACTTTAGCTAAATTTCGGATTCTTGATATCCCGCTTTATAGATATGTAATGGTTGTTGGATTTGAAAACATTCTAAAAGCAGTAAAATCAGTGCCTAGAATTCTAAGTTTCTTTCCTTCATCTTTGGAATTACTAGATTCGTCTGTGTTGTATTTTAATAATAGGATTGGAAATAAATCAAATTTTAAATTGAATAACAATAATGGAGGAACCATTCTTATTATAGAATTTGCTGGAGACAGTCTTGTAAAATTAGAATTACAAGTACAGTTATGTAGAGAAAAATTATCTGCTTATGGTGAGATATTAGAAGTAACATCAGATAATATTAGTACTGAACGAATTTGGTCTGCAAGAAAAAGCGCTCTTAATAATGTAATGAAATTAACAGTGGGAAGCAGAAAGCCTATAAGTTTAATCGAAGATACTATAGTAGATCCTAGATATCTATATGAATACACACAATTTCTCTTAAAGACATACCAAAAGTACAAATTGGATTACATATTTTATGGCCATGCAGGAAATGGAAATCTTCATACTAGGCCAGTAATTGATACTGCATCTAATGTATACTTAGATTTGATTAGTTCTCTTGCAGTGGAAGTATTTTCTAAAGTTTACAAGTTATCTGGTAGTATAACTGCAGAACATGGAGATGGGATAAGTAGAACAAAATATATACCCAATATGTATGGAAAAACAATTTTTGAGATATTTAAAAAAATCAAATTTATTTTCGACCCTACAAATATTATGAATCCAGGAAAAAAAATTATCCAATAAGTTTTATATCAGAGCATTCTTTACGACTAAATCAGGTTAAATGAAAATATTAAATATTTCATAGGTCCAAATACTCATTATAATGATCATTAATATCTCAAATTCTGTTTTATCTCAAGTTCCTAATTATAATGTTTCATTACTTTTTGATATAATTCCCTGGTCTGTTATGGTGACTGAATTATTATTGAACCTAAGTTTACTATGCATTATTTTTTTTCCACCAGGAAGCAAAATATAATTTTGTGTGATTGTTAATATTACGTCGTTTACAACAAATCTTCCACTAATAATAATTGTGTCCTTATTGAATACTCGTGATTCAATTACGATTTCACCATTTTTATCTAGTATTAAAATATGATTTCTTGTTACAACTTTTTTATCTAATTCATTATTACATAATAATAAATTATTTTTCTTAATTTCGATAATCTTTTTGCCTCTTATATCCAGCAATTCTGTATCTATATATGGACCATCTATATCTTTATCAATACTAAAAATGTGAGAATCATTATAGTATATTTTTTTAGGATTGCCAAAAACAAAATTATTTCCTATTAATAGTTTATATTCCATTACATCACTATTAATTAAACAACAATTAAGTTTATCTTTTTCGAATAATTAACTTTTTCCTATCTCATTATTCTTAAATTTAATGAAATTACAGGTTTACTGTAGATTACCCAAGAAGGATTACTGTTTATAATATTTTTTTAAAATATTTAATAAATCCCTTTCACAGAGCACTAAAACTTCACTATCATAAAAATACTAATTAACATCATTAATTTTAGACAGATTGTATTATAAAATTATTAGCCTTAAAGTCTTTTATCTTGTTAGATTTACAATTAATAATGATTAATTTTTTTTATTTTATTATCACTTTTAAAACAAATATAATTATTATTTAGGTATATACATCAAAATTATTTGATTATAATTATAAAAATACTCATAATAAAAAAAAATTTAAATTATGTAGGATTAAAATTATATTCTAATATTGTATTTGATACAATTAATTTATCTTCCTAAGTTGTATACATAATCAAATACATTATAAAAATATAACTTAGTCAAATTAATTTATTCTTTTTATTAATATTAGCAATTTAATCATATGAAGGATGTCATAGCTAGAATTGAATTAATGATGTCAGTTATATATTGAAACCAAACAGGTAAAATATTATCTAGTTATGACAATCCTATTTAAATTAGGATACTGATTAATGCTTAATAATATGATCTTAATACTTTATTTTTCCATTACTCTAATATAGCCATTCAGTGTAAATGAAACTGGCATAATTAACATTCACTAAGAGCTTGATACAATGTAAACTTAGTTAAGATAAGAATAAATGTAAATAATATTGAATAATCTTTTAAACACATGTATAAGATATTATCTCTAAATTAACTCCTGACGATTTTCATAGAGAAACAAAAATCGTATTGATTTGAAAATAAACAGTAAGCTGAAAAATTAAATAAAACTTGTAAATTAACTATTTATTGGATGGATAATATTTTTTTAGATTTTTTAACCTTATATATTCATTTTTTTTCTTCAGTTCTATGGTGGGGAATAACATTTTTTGTATTTTTTATATTACGACCAGTTAATAGAGAGGGATCTTATTCTCTCATTCTTCCAAGAATTCATCGATTTATATTGCCGATCTCTACTATATCTATATTATCAGGTATAGCTTTAACTTTCATAAATATAAATTTCGATCCATATAGGCTTTTTAATACCATATGGGGCTATCTGGTGATTATTGGAGGATTGTTTTCCATTCCTGTTTACCTAGTTATTCTATCACAAAGTAAACCAGTAAATATCAAAATACAATTAAACAAAAAGAAAAATTTCAATAAAAAAATTTTACCACCTTATTTTTTATTCATTTTACTTTCCATTACTATATTTATAATGGTTTTTGTAACGAAAGTGTTTTCTTAGTAGGTTTAATCCATAAAAGTTGTTTTAAAAAAATATTACAAATTTTTATAACAGCTATTATTAGATTTTTATCTGGGTATGTCATCATTAATAACATTTGAAGAGGCAGCGTAGTACGATACTAGCAACAATGTTTTTTATGGTTTTTTTCCTATTAACCACTTCAAATATAGATGATGATTCTATTTCAAGTATCGATTTTAAGAAAAGTACATTAAATTTTTCTCCTCCAGGAAATTATAAAATCCCCTCTAATGTTATTTCGACTACTTATTCTACCTCTGATGATTCCGAAGCTAACTCCAATTCTATTATCCTACTAGAAAAAATAGTAAATTATATTATTTCTATTCAGGTTGTCCATATTTCGGGGGATACAATTAAGAGATCTCTTATTGCTCAAGTAAATAATGCTATACTTGTCTTAAAAGATGAAGATTCGGATAATGATAAAATTATTTGTAATAATTTTGTTAATAAATTTGTATCTAACATAAAGTTGTATGAACGAATCGGAATTTTTCAACCAAATAGTTCTAGTAAAATACTTCAGGATATTTTAATTCTTAAGAAATCGTTATGTGACTCTCATACAAAAATACCTTAATAAAATCAATATTAAAATTTAAAATTTATTATTTCCAACTCAATAGAATATAATTTGAATTATGAAATAGTATATAAAAGCTGTTGATAAATATAAATCCCATAGCTTGGTAATATTATAAATTTTTTCTATAAAACAATTAACAAACTAATGTGGTATTTCTTGGAATCTCGTTAGTTATGAGATTTAATTATTGACTCAAGATATAGAACTATTTAGAATTGAAGGATATTCACGAGTTATCTTGCTTTATCTTGATGATGCTGGGGCTTTTCAAGAGAAATCCGACATTATGCTTTTCTGATTGAATAATTAGCTCTTGTCATTTATTTTGTCTTTTGGAAATATCAGAAAATCTATCTTAGCTATTATTCAAATAGATAAACACAAAAACCATACATAATGTCTTAAAATTGACTTTATATTATTGTTATATTGAAAGATTTACTATCTTATTCAAAACAATTTAATACTTTGTTACGTCAGATCACTTCTATTATATGATACCACTTTTTATATCAGCCATAATTGGATTGGCAGTATCTGAAATAATAACCTACTATTGGAAGAAAAAACATCCCTACAAGATCTATTTCTTTGATAGAAGGATCCACCATGGAGAAATAGGGTTATTATTACTTAGCATATTATCTTTGGGAAAGATTTCTCCAGTACTATGCTCATTTATTATCGGATGTGGATTGGGGCTAGTAAAAGATGATGTGCACGACAAATCAAAATGGTTCAAGTTTAAGAAAAGGAGATGAAATATTTATTTAATTTCGAGTAGTAAAAATTTATCTGCAATTAATTTCATAATTAACATTAAACATTGTGATTATATTATCTATACTTTCATTAGAAGAAAATCTACAAATTGTGACCCATTTCTTATTCTTTATTACTTCAATTTTACCTTCTGAAGAATCAGAGTATTCGAATTCTATTTCAAAGTGATGTCTAAATTTGTTTTCTATCTGATTAACAATTTTTTCTGAAGCAGTAATAAAGATTTTTCTCATTTAATTTTTTTAATTTATTAATTATATTATTTTTGCTAGTTATAAAATTTTTCTATATTCAGCATTTATTGCATACGAACAATGTTATTCTTTAGGATTAATATTTATATGTTTTGATATCATTTGTTTATCATAACAATTCTAGTGTTACTATTTTCGAGTATGTTTATAATAAATTAGATATAAAAAAATTATGCTAAATTTGTATTATTTCAAGTTTTTGTGCCTTCTATACTCAATTTCTTTTTGTTTTTCCTCCTTCATGTGATGCAACCTATCTTTTTCATTCAAAAACTGTTTACCACAATTATTACATTTTCGGACAAGTTGTTTATGGATTTCTTTTGCGTGCTTGAACAATTCTTCAGAGGTTCTAAATTTTTGGTTACAGCTAGTACAATTGTTTTTTTTCTGCAATAAAAACTTCAACATTTAATTATAAATACTATAAACTAATATTAAAATTCACCGATATTATAAAACTTTATAATATAATTTAATTTTTTTTACAATATTTATAAATATGATAGATATTATGAATCCTGATAGAACATTGTTATTACCTATTTCTCGATTTCAATTCTTGTAACATGATTTGTAATTATTTTCACTGATTTCACTAACTCTAGAGAAAAAGTTTTGACATTCCTATTGATAAAAAATATTTTATATTAATTGACGAAACTAATCAGAATAAAATTTAGTAATCTATAAGAGGTTAGGTTTGAAAATGAAAACATATTAAATTGAGTAAGATGACCGAAAATTTTCTTATACTTCCTAAAGTTTAGGCAAGGTATGAGGTCCTGGAATACAACGGTTGGAAGATGTAGAACGAGATAAATCATCGTAGTCAATCTTGTTCCACAAAGAATCATAGAATTTACTAATTCTAACCCGCAGCTCTATTGGAAAATTAATCAGTTTAATTTTCGATTCAACTCATTCTAAATTATAGTAGAATGTCTAGTATTACGATAGCATGTACTATTATGAAAGTAAGCCGAAAGTCTACCTGAGCATCTAATCTATAATGAGTAAATTCTGTAAATGCAGGTCCAGTGCTAAATAAGGAGAAATGTGAAATATACTTAGTGAAAACGTGTAAACTTAATGGAAAAATCATATATTCGAATTGGATTTTCTTTTTTTAGAAAAAGTATAAATGATGCAAAGCCACAAGAAGTATATTTTAATTGAAAAACTATAAAAATTTTAGAGAAAAATCTTCTTCCTTTAATCCTTTTCTAATCGCTATTCGCAAGGTTTATTATAACAAGGGCGAACTTTCAAAATTCTATATAGTTGGTGGAATTGGACTAGTCATAAACTACATAATATCTTATTTCTTTTTTACATATTTTCACCTCGATCATATTCAATCGAGTATATTTGGAATAATAGTTTCATTATCTTCTAATTTTATGCTTAATAAAATTTGGACTTTTCAGGATAGGAATATGAAATATAATATAATATTCAGACAATACTTAAAATATTTTATTTTTAATTCTGTGGGAGTGATAATACAATTATCAATAGTATATGGATTCGGAAAAACTAATCTTGATTACGGTTGGGTAATCATAATCGCAATATTAGTTGCATCTATTCTAAATTATATTGTTAATAAAAAATTTATCTTTAAGAATAGAAAAGAAATTGTAGATATACGAAATCGATTTTGGAATTAAAAAAAAATTAGTGATAACTTGAGTTATCAAGTTTATTTATTTTCGCTAATAAATATAAGAAAAGTATTATTAATAAAAATGGAATCCAGTTAGGTAGAATTTACCCCTTTCCAAAATAATAAAAAAATTTCAATTTGATCTAATGTATTCAGGATGTTCTTTCCTTTATTTTCTTCTTCTATTATAAAGAATTAAATTCATAAAAAAATTATTGTTAAATTATAAGTTTAAAGTAGTAAAAATGCGGATAGATAATGTGAAGAAGGAAAGAATTTATTTTATTTAATAGAAATACGGGTTAGATTTTAATTGAGCATCAATTCATATTATTTCCAATTAGATTTATGATATCGGATTAATGACAGAATGTTGTAGCTTTATTTTGTAATTCTTATGAAACCATACCAAAAAAACAAATTCAATTTTCTATAATAATATTTTTTAACAGGAGAGGTTATTAAGATAAAAATATTATATTGAAAGAAATGCTAGAAAACGCCCCGAATGGATGGAGAATTCTGGAGTCTGACCGAAAAGTCTATTCTAATGAATATCTTAAACTATATGAAGATTTGCTAGATATCAATGGTATTAAAAAGATATACATAAGAGGAAAAAGAAAAAACTATTCTACAGTAGTCCCATTCCTTTCAAAGGATAAAATTTTAATGATTAAAAGTTACAGACATTTAGTTGATTCATTACAATATGAAATTCCATCTGGATATATAGAGGATTATGAGTCTCCTAAGGATGCTGCAGTTAGAGAATTTCAAGAAGAAACTGGTTATAATGCTAATAAGATTTTATTTGTAGGAGAATATACTTTAGATTATTCTATGTTTGAACAAAAAGGTTACATATATGTAGCTTATGACCTTGTTAAAAAACAGGAACCACGTCTTGGATTAATGGAAAACATAAAAACTGAGTCATTAACT
>Ga0075418_10008952_pt1 | contig 11228 bp, 8 predicted proteins | sample SoiMetdeltSBSDD2_FD_81776 | JGI IMG/M metagenome (GOLD analysis project Ga0075418, IMG submission 81776) | Bulk soil microbial communities from a Populus tree surrounding site in Tennessee, USA - Soil MetaG P. deltoides SBSDD2 | ecosystem: Environmental > Terrestrial > Soil > Tree plantation...
AGAAGCTGGCGCAGTCCGGGAAGCTCACGATCACCCAGCGCCAGATCCTGCGCCGCAAGTGCACGGCCGCGAAGGAGAGCCTGCTTGGAGAGACGGGAGCGGATCAGATCGTGATCACGCTCCTCGGCAGTGGCCGTGGCGTCGTCGGTGGCGGAATGTCCACCGAGCTCACCCGGGAGGAGGTCTCCGACACGCTGACGGAAGGCTTTCTTCCGACCACAGCCTCAGATGACGTTCCAGCCCGCGATCGACGCGTGGGGCTGAGAGAACTCGGCCTGCCGTACGAGACCGAGCCGGCCATCACCCGCCATCTCGCGGGATTCCTGACCCGGGCCGGCGCAGCGCACGGCGCCGGCATGATGCAGCCCGACGCCGTGCTGTTCAATGGCGGCTTCTTTACGCCCGCGCTCGCGCGACGCCGGGTGATCGAGGCGCTGACGGCATGGTTCGGCGCACCACCCGAGGTCCTCGAGAACGAGGCTCCGGAAGCGGCGGTGGCAATTGGCGCGGCCTTCTACGGCAAGCTGCGCCGGGACCCGGCCGCGTCGAAGCGCCTCCTGATCCGCGCCGGCAGTGCGCGCTCGTACTACATCGGTGTCGAGACGGAAAGACCCTTGCCCGCCGAAGCCTCACGTGCAGAGCCTGCCTCGCCGGAGCGCGCAGCGCGTAGGCGGGTGCTGTGTGTGATGCCACGGGGCACACAGGAAGGCACGCATTTCGACATCGAGCGTCCGCTGACGGTGATGAGCAATCAGCCTGCGGCTTTCACGCTCTACAGCTCCGCAGACCGCACCGATCCCGTCAACACCCTGGTGGCACCGGACGAGGCCGGGGATCATTCCGGAGAGCGGACTGCGGCCCTTCGACAGACTCAGGGTCGCCCCGAGCGACGTCGAGGGGCGAACCGCGGACTGCGGGTTTTCCAGAAGCACGCGCCGCTCGTGACCGCCTTCCGATTCGGCAAGCGGTCACGCCGGGTCCCGCTAGCCGTTCGGGTGAGCGCCGCGTTCACCGAGACGGGCACGCTGGAGATCTGGTGCCAGTCACAAGACACCGATCATCGCTGGCGGCTCGCATTCAACCTGCGCGGGGTCGAGGCGGATCCGCTCGATGGTCTCGCAGACGAGGCCGCCGACGCCGAGAACGCCGTCCTTGTAGACCCTGACGCGATCGCGGCCGCCAGCGCGCTCGTTCGCGGCCTGTTCGGAGGCGCCGCGACCCTGGCGCCCGAGGCGTTGATCGGACAGCTGGAAACGATCGTCGGCCACGGCAAGCTCGCCTGGCCGCTGCCGGTGATTCGCACACTCGCCGACGCGCTCCTCGAGACGGTGGCCGGCCGGCAGCGAGGGCCGGCCTACGAAGTGCGCTGGCTGAACCTCACGGGATTCTGCGTGAGGCCCGGCTTCGGCAGCACGCTCGACGAGTGGCGGATCTCGGAGTTGCGCAAGGTCTACGCGTCGGGTATGACGTTCCCGAAGGAGATTCAGAACCAGGTCGAATGGCTCGTGCTCTGGCAGCGCGTCTCCGCAGGGTTCAACGCCGGCCAGCAACGCGAGCTGGCGTTGCGCGTCTCAGGCCAGCTCGGGCTCGGACAACGGAAAGCGCCGCGGCTCAATCCCCAGATCGAACGCGAAGCCTGGCGGCTGCTCGCCTCGCTCGAACGGCTCGATGCCGGGCAACGAGTGAAATACGGTGAGGAGCTCCTCGAACGGGTTCGCCGGGACCCGCGCAATCCTCACTGGCTCTGGGCCCTCAGCCGCTTCGGTGCCCGTCAGCCCTTGTACGGCCCGCTGAACGCCGCCGTTTCCCCTGCGGTCGCGGAACGGTGGATCGACCAGCTGCTGAACGCGAAAGAGATGACGGCCGACCGCGCTCAATGCATCGGCCACGTGGGCGCCAGGACTGGCGATCCCGCCAGGGACATCAACGAGACGACGGCCGAAACCGCGGCCGGTCGGCTGACCGCGGCCGGCGAACACGAGGCGGCCAGACATCTTCGAGTGGTGGCGGAGAGCTCCGCGTCAGAGAAGGGCCGGCTGTTCGGCGAAACACTGCCCGAGGGATTGAAGCTCGCGTAGTGTCCGTGCGCTCAGTTTCCAGCTTCCAGTTCGTCTGACAACTTCTTGCTGCCGACCGGGAACTCAGGACCCGGATCTGATGGCCCTTCATAGGTCTGTGCCAGGAGTTTCTTCACCAGGGCCACCACGGTATCCGGCAGGACGGGTTTCTCGATGAATGCGGCGCAGCCTGCCGCCGCTGCCGCTTCCTTGTCCGATGCCATCACGGACGCGGTCAGCGCGACGACCGGGATGTGCCGGACCGCAGGGTCGGCCTTGAAGGCCTTCACCACCTCGGTGCCGTGGCGATCGGGCAGTGACAGGTCGATCATGATCAGCGACGGCCGTGGCTCCATCGCGACGCGCTCGAGCGCACCGGCGCCGGTGCCGGCCTCGGCAATCGCGACACCGACCTCCTGGAGCACCGCGGCCATCAGATCGCGGCTGTCGACATGGTCGTCGACGACCAGCACGACCGGGCGGCCCTCGTAATCGGCCTCTCGGCGCCCACCCCGGAGCACGAGGCGGCGTTCAGGAGAGAATCGTCGTTCTGCCAACCGGCCGTCCCCGCATATGAAAGTGTGACACGGACTGTACGGGTGTCCGCGCGGACGGTCAAGCACCTCGACTTACGTATGTCCTCAATCCCTGGGTTCAGGCGGCCGATCGCCCGCGCTCCGGAGGCGGCAGCACGCACCGCAGCTCTGCGCGCGTGCGCAGTCCTCGCAAGATCCGGGTGGTCAGATGGCGGGTGTCGCAGCGGTCGTTCAGCACCTCGTCGAAGCCGCTCGCCTCGGCCGCGCGTCGACCCGGCTGCGGGGTTTCCGAGGGCACCAGCGCAATCAGCAGGCGGCGTCCGAAGTGAGGCTTGGCGCGGAGCCGTGCCGCCAGCATTGGCGCGGCCTCAATCTCTCGCACCCGCACGATCACCACGTGATACTCACGGATCGCCGCATCGTCGTCGGGCCACTCGATGATCTCGTGAACGACGAAACCCATCGCCCGCATCGCTTCTGGATGGGGTGTCCGATCACGGACCGGGTTGACGAACATCACGGCACACTGTTTCACCACTTCGCTCTCCGATTTCACAGTCCCTCTCAGTTCACGCTCCCTTCATTCCGAGATTGGCAATGCGCATGCCGTGGGGACTCCTGATCCAACTTGACCTTTCCGGTCCGTTCCACTAGAGTCCGCTCATCCATTAACAGTAGGGAAGGCGCGGAGAAGAGGGCGCCGTCCAAGCCGTGACTGCATTCACCGTCGATCCCGGTGCGCGTGTGCTGTGGTGTCTTCGCCGGCGTGCGTCCGACGTCCGCTGCGTGGCGTTCGTCGGGCCGCACGTGGTCGAAGTGCAGGTCCTGCAGGAACGCGACCTGGTACTGAAGGAACTGTTTCCGTCCGAGACGGCCGCCGTGGGCTGGGCGGACCAATATCGCGATCGCCTGAAGCAGCAGGGATGGCACGACACAGCCCCGATCAGCGTTCGCCCTGGTCTGCCGCCTGACATAAACTGATCGGGCCAGCCTTCGCTCATAGGCAGATGCGAAGTTGCGCTGCCTTCGCGGCTGAACGAGCTACGGCTGGCAAGCCAGCCGAACCCGCGCCTGATCAGGAGCCCCTGTGCGACACTCCACGGATCGGTCTTCGTCGATCTTCCGGGTTGGACTGTTGGCGGTCCTGGCCCTGACGTCGCTCCCGGCGCAGCAACCGGCCTCACAGCAACCGCCCCAGGCGCCGCCGCAGACATCACAGGCGAAACCATCTCCAGAAGACCAGCCGCCGCGATTCAGGACCGACGCCAACTACGTCCGGGTCGACGTCTATCCAACCAAAGGCGGCACGCCCGTCGAAGACCTGCGCGCCGAGGACTTCGAGGTGCTCGAGAACGGCGTGAAGCAGCAGGTGCAGGCCTTCGAGCGGGTCGTCATCAGCCCCGCGGGGCCGCAGTCGATGCGCGTCGAAGCGAACACGGTTCGTGCCGGCGAGCAGATGGCGTCCAACCCACGCAATCGCGTGTTCGTGATCTTCCTCGACATCCCGCACGTCGACATCGTCTCCGGGCATCACATCAACAAGCCGCTCGTCGGCCTGATCGATCGCATTCTCGGCCCTGACGATCTGGTCGCGGTGATGACGACGGAGATGACAGCCTCGCAGATCACCTTCGGCCGCAAGACCGAGGTGATTGCTGACATGCTCGCCGACAAGTGGCACTGGGGAATGCGTGATTCCGTCATGGACATGGACCAGCGCGAGCGGGATTACATCGCCTGTTTCCCGCCGAGCGAGGCCGATCAAGCCGCCGGCAGGCTGCGGGCCGAGATCGTTTCCAAGATGATTGCGCGCCGCCGCGAACGGATGGTGCTCGACTCGCTTCGCGATCTCGTCCGCTACCTGGGCAGCGTCCGGGAAGAGCGCAAAGCCATCCTGACAGTGACGCAGGGCTGGCTCCTGTTCAGGCCGGATTCGTCGATGAACCAGCTGCGGGTCATGGACAGGCGAGGGAACACGGAACCGATTCCGGGCAACGAACCGATCGGTGTGGATCCCCTTGGCAAGCTGCGCGTCGGCGGGGAGAGCGCGCGTGACAACGTTCCAGCATCGCTGACGATCTGCGAGAAAGATCGGATGTACCTGGCCAGCATCGACAACGACGAGTACTTCCGCTACATCCTCGACGTCGCCAACCGGAACAACGCCTCGTTCTACCCAATCGATCCGCGCGGCCTCGCAGTGTTCGACGCACCGATCGGCCCGGAGGCGCCCCCGCCCCTCGACGTCGATCGGGCGATGCTCAATCAGCGCGGGCAGGTCCTGCGAACCCTCGCGGAGAACACCGATGGTCTCGCGGTCGTGAATACCAACGATCTGAATCGCGGCCTGCAGCGAATTGCCGACGATCTGTCTTCGTACTACCTGCTCGGGTATTACTCGACGAACACGAAGCTGGATGGTCAGTTCCGTCGCATCACCGTGCGCGTTCACCGGCCTGGTGTCGACGTGCGGGCAAGACGGGGCTATCGGGCGGCGACAGCCGAGGAGGTCAACGCCTCGCGCGCGGCGGCCGCCGCGCCGATCCCTGAAGCGACGAAAACCGCGACCGCCGCGCTGGCGAGGCTGGGCCGCATCCGCCCGGAGCAGCGGTTCGTCATCCATGCGTCGCCGGTTCGCCAGTCTCCCTCGGCGCCGGTGAGCGCCGTCTGGGTCGCGGGAGAACTTCAAGGCCCGCTGGAGGAGTTCGGGACCGGTGCCAGCGCCACGATCGAAATCAGCGGTACGGCGACCGCCTCGTCGACGGCGGCGCTGAAGCTCGGGGAGCGGGGGTTCCTCGTCAAGATTCCAGTGCAGGCAGGCGCCGGACCGTTGGACATTCGCGCGCGGATGACGCCCGCCGCCGGCGGAACGCCTCTCCAGGACGCCGCCAAACTCGATCTCGATCCGTCGCTTCAGCAGCCGCTGCTGTTCAGGAGGGGACTCTCGACCGGCAACCGGCTGCAGCCGGCTGCCAACTTCCAGTTCAGTCGAACCGAGCGATTGCACCTCGAGTTGCCGATCTCCACCGCCACCCCCCGGACGGGCCGGCTACTGGACCGGAACGCCCAAGCCCTCCAGATCCCCGTGCAGGTCGGCGAAAAGACGGACGCTGACGGGCAGCGCTGGCTGACGGCCGACGCGACGCTCTCGGCACTGGGAGCCGGCGACTACGTGCTCGAGGTCACGATGACTGCGGACGGGACGGAGCAGCGAGTGCTTACAGCGATACGCGTGACCAGATAGTGTCGAGATCCAGCAGATCACCGTCCCCCGGTATCCGCCGTATAGGCAGTAATGGACCCATCCGGCCACTCACGAATGACGAGCAAGGCGTCGTGCTCGTCGACGACGACGAGGGGCCATTCCCTGGTGGGGGTCTGACGGGAGCGGGCCAGCTGATCGCGAGCCCAGGTAAAGAGCCGTTGCGTTTCCGGATCGAACCCTTGCCACATCCCTGACTCGCCCCCTCCCCCGGTGGACCTACCTCAGCCATTGTCGATCAACAGCCAAGGACTGTCACCTCCTTGCAGGGAGCAAGCCGGTCGTTCACCCTAAGCCAGACGCGTCGAATGTGACCTGGTCGTACCACCAGAGGTTCTGAAACAGGACACCTGCGGTGGTCAAGGGACCATTTGTGTAATCGATTATGTGTTTCACGGTGCGGCGGCCATCGATGGCGTCGAACATTCGCTTCTCGTGCGCGTTCAGCGCCAGGATCAGGTCAGGGTATGGGTGGCTGCGGTTGAGCACGACCGCGGCAGCACCGGCGGGCAGGCGTTCCTGGAGGCACAGGGTCGACGGAAGCCTCAGCGGGACGTACTCGGGCGATCGGTCGGGATCGAACCGAAAGGCTCGGCCGCTTTCACCGGTCTCGCTTCGGTACGCCACCAGGCTGTGAGCTGACATCGTTCCTCGCCACAGCTCGAGGGCGGCGAACTGTTCACGGGCGGAAAGCTCCGAGAGTCGCGCCGCGTGTGGTGTCGTCGCGATCGTTCCGCACTGGGGAAGGTACGGCGCCTGCCAGTACCATCGCTCGAATTGCAGACCGTTCCTTTCGAGAAAGTCGAAGACCTGCGGTACTGAGTACGAACGATCGCGCGGGTTGAGCAGGGCGTCGGCAATCGCGTCGGCATTGCCGGCATCTCGGGAGCCCCGCAGGACGGCCGCGAGCGGGTGCTGCGCGGGAATTGCCTTGAGCGTCGCCATCAGATCGGCGATCTCCTGCTCCGACGTCCCCAGCCCCAGTCTCCGGCAATAGTCCTGGACCATGTAGATCCCGGCCCGTCCGAACGGCGCATACAACATCAAGTAGACGGCGCCATCGGGCTTCAAAGCGGCGCGCAGCGCGCGAAGGCCCGCATCAGGATCCGCAAGATGGTGCAGTACGCCCGTACAGACGATGAGATCGAACTGCCGGCCCAGCGTGTCTACCGTTTCCACTGAGAGTTGATGGGTCTCGAGATTGGTGAGGCGGTATTTCTCAACGAGCCGGCGAGTGTGGTCCAGGCTCGTCGGGCTGACGTCGATCCCCACGACACGCGCCTGCGGCCGGCAGAGCGCGTACTTGGCCGCCTGCCACGTGCCGCAGCCGGCGATGAGAATGTCGAGATCGGCCCGGAATGGTTTCTGCGGCCAGAACAGGTGGTACTCGGCGCGAGCGCGATTCGGGTCACGCCATTCGTCTCGCGCCCGATCGAGATTCTCGACCGGCGGTGGGTAGGGATGCCGCGTGTAGAACTCAGCGATCGGATCGACGCTCGTCACCGGTGTGCGCGCCTCGCCAGCGTAGCATCATCGCCGCCTGAGGACGGAGGCGGCCGCCCGCGCGGACGACCGCCTCCTCTTCGTTGCGCGGCTATTTCACCCCGGCGCCGCCGCTCGTGGCCATGTTGGTCTGCGTTTGACGTGCCTTCTCCAGCGCCTGGTCGATGCTGAAGCTTGCGGGCCGCTGCCGCGGCGGGAACTCCTGGAAGGTCTTGAGAAATTCCCCGACGATGGCTTGCGCGGGCACCAACAGGAACGCCCGGTCCGCCTTCCACTTGTCGTAGAACATCGTGGCGTCCTCAGTCGCCCGCTCGAACGGGTCGGACCGCAGATTGTAGAGGTGCGGTCCGCGCAGGGAAACCGGGGGCTCGAACCACACCGCCAGCCCCTTCGCGCGCTGCTCGATGAACGTCGCCTTCCAATGGCCGAAGCGCAGCGCGAACAGGTCGCCGTCATCGCTCCAATAGAGGAAACCTTTTCGAGGATTCTCTTTGACCTCGCCCTTGAGGAAGGGAAGGAGGTTGTACCCGTCGATGTGGACCTTGAAGGTCTTGCTCCCGGACTTGTAGCCTTTCTTGAGCTTCTCGACAGCCTCGGGCTCACCTGCGGCCGCTGCCAGGGTCGGGAGCATGTCGGTGTGCGAGAACAGGTCGTTCGAAACGGTGCTCGGCGTGATCACGCCGGGCCAGCGAATGGCGCACGGCACGCGCCAGCCGCCCTCGAAGTTGGTGTCTTTCTCTCCACGGAATGGCGTCGTCCCGCCGTCCGGCCAGCTCATGACCTCGGCGCCATTGTCGGTCGAGTACATGACGATGGTGTTGTCGGCGATCCCCAGCGCGTCGAGCTTGTCGAGCAACTTGCCGACATGCCCGTCGTGTTCGACCATGCCGTCCGGATAGACGCCAAGGCCGGTCACGCCCTCAGACTCCTTCTTGAGATGCGTGAAGATGTGCATCCGCGTCGAGTTCCACCAGCAGAAGAACGGCTTCTCGTCCTTCACCGCCTTCTCCATGAACTTCAGGCTTGCGTCGAGGAACTCCTCATCCACGGTCTCCATACGCTTGACGGTGAGCGGGCCGGTGTCCTCGATCTTCTGTGTGCCGTCCGCATTCGCCCAGGTGTGGAGGACGCCTCGAGGCCCGAACTTTTTCTTGAACTCCGGATCCTTCGGATAGTCCGGGCACTCCGGCTCCTGCTCGGCGTTCAGGTGGTAGAGGTTTCCGAAGAACTCGTCGAATCCGTGCGCGGTGGGCAGGAACTCGTCGCGATCCCCGAGGTGGTTTTTCCCGAACTGCCCGGAGACGTAGCCGAGCGGTTTCAGCACATCGGCAATCGTCGGATCCTCCGGCTGCAGTCCGAGGTCCGCCCCCGGCAGCCCGACCTTGGTGAGGCCGGTCCGGATTGGCGACTGCCCCGTGATGAACGCGGCGCGGCCGGCGGTGCAGCTCTGCTGTCCGTACCAGTCCGTGTAGTTGCAGCCCTCCTTCGCAATCCGATCGATATTGGGCGTCCGGTAGCCCATGATCCCGTTGTTGTTCATGCTGACATTGAACCAGCCGATGTCGTCGCCCCAAATGATCAGGATGTTGGGCTTGCCGCTCTTCGGCATGACAGTGCTCCTTCCGTCGTCTTCTGCAGATGTTGCGGCCTCGTCGCGGAATCGTCATCGCACCCGAACGCTCGACCACGAAATGTCACGGCAGGACTCGGCCCGCCGTGCCATGAAACTGCAGCGGCCTGTCGTTTCCTCAAGCCGGCGTGGAGAAGCGAGGTGCGCTCGTGCGACTGCGCCCGCTATCGAAGAGACGAGCGGCAAACCTCGTTCCGGAGAACTGAAGCCAGCAGTGTCAGGAGCGGCGTCGATGCTGAGGTCAGGGCGGGGCCGCCGTGACTCACAGGAGGGCCAGGAGGTCAGGAGGAAATCCATGGCTTCAAACCAACGGATTCCTGAACTCCTGTCCTCCTGCCAAGAATCTACGGATGTGACTAGCGCAAGTGCTTGTTGAAGTGCGCGAGCGTGCGCTCCCACGCGAGCTTCGCCGCGACGGCGTCGTAGCGCGGCGTCGTGTCGTTGTTGAAACCGTGCTGCGTCCCCGGATACTGGAACCGCTCGTAGCGGACGTTCGCTGCCTTCAACGCTGTCTCGTAGGCCGGCCAGGCCGCGTTGATGCGCTCGTCGACTTCCGCTGACTGGATCAACATTGCGGCCTTGATCCTGGGCACGTCCTCGGCGTTCGGCGCGCTGCCGTAGAAGGCGACGCCGGCCGCGAGGTCCGGCGCACGGGTGGCCAGGAAGTTGACCATCCCCCCGCCGTAGCAGAAGCCGACCGCGCCCAGCTTGCCGCTGGTCTCCGGGCGGGCCTTGAGCCAGGCGCACGCCGCAACGAAATCCTCGCGCGTCTTCGCCTGATCCAGCTTTGGAAAGACCTCACGGGCCTTTTCTTCGTCGCCGGGATAGCCGCCGAGCGGGAAGAGCGCGTCGGGGGCGAACGCCACGAAGTTGTCGACCGCCAGCCGGCGGGCAATGTCTTCGATGTGCGGGTTCAGGCCACGGTTCTCATGGATCACCAGGACCGCGGGCAGCTTGCCGCCCGCCTTGGCCGGCTGCGCCAGGTAGCCGCGCATCTTGCCGTAGCCTTTCGGCGAGTCGTATTCGACGGACTGCACCTTGATGCGCGGGTCCTCCGGCTTGATCACCTGCGCCTCGAGGAACTTCGGGCTGAGCTGATCCAGCAGCATCGCGGCGGTCACGCCGCCCACCGCGTACTTGGCGGCTTTGTCGAGAAAGCCGCGGCGATCGATGGCGCCGTGCACATAGGCGTCGAACAGGATGAGCAGATCCTGGTCGAAATCGTGAGCGGTCTTGCGTTCCATCCGTGGTCCTCCTGAAAGTCGAGTGAAATACTCGCGGAACCGGGCCCGCGTTTACCTCGGACGATGCGGGCCCGTGCTGTTACCGCCCACCGACCGGAAGCCCGCTCGGGACCCGCGCCGGGACGGTACGGTCGAAGTCCGGGTCGTCCAGCGCGTGGAGGAAGGCGATCAGGTCCTCCTGGCCCCCGCGCATGTTCAGCTGGCGGGCCAGCGAGTCGATGCGGTCGCGACTCACGGCGGCGTTCAGACCGCCACCACCAGGGCCTCCGCGACGTCCCCCGTCGCGACTGATCCGGCGGTAGAAACCCAGCACTTCTGGCAGTGTCGCAAACAGGCCGTTGTGCATATAGGGCGCGGTCACGCCCAGGTTGCGAAGCGACGGCGTCCTGAACGCGTACTCGTTGCCCATGCCGGGATCGGACGCCGGAAGCCTTGGATTGTCGGGCACCGCCAGCACGTGCGCCGTGAAATCCGAGAACATCGGCCCGCTGTGGCAGTTGATGCACCCCGCTGACTGGAACCGCTCCATGCCTCGAACCTGCTCGGCGGTCAGTGCATCCGTCTCGCCTCTCATGTAGCGATCGAAGGGCGAGTTCGCGGCCAGGAGCGTGCGCTCGAAGGCGGCCAGGGCCCGGCCCAGGTTCCGATCGTTCACCGCGACCTGCCCGCCGAAGGCGCGCGCGAACAGCCGGCGATACTCGGCGTTGGCCTCGAGCCGCGACACGATCGCGGACACCGCCGCGTCCTCCGCGAGCGCGGTGCCGCGCATCTCGTCGAGCGCTTTGAGCGGCTCGAGCGCCTGCGTCTCGAGGCTCCGGACTCTGAGATCCCAGAACATCGGCGCAGATGCCGCCATCGCGTTGGCGGCGGCGCCGGAGAGCCCGTTGAAGCCGACGTTCAGGATGGTCTGGCTGTTGCGCTTGACCAGCCGCACCGGATGATCGGGCGGGAACGCCCGCGCCGGCCCTCGTCCGACGCCATTTGCGCCGACTGAGA
>Ga0075418_10008959_pt1 | contig 11225 bp, 10 predicted proteins | sample SoiMetdeltSBSDD2_FD_81776 | JGI IMG/M metagenome (GOLD analysis project Ga0075418, IMG submission 81776) | Bulk soil microbial communities from a Populus tree surrounding site in Tennessee, USA - Soil MetaG P. deltoides SBSDD2 | ecosystem: Environmental > Terrestrial > Soil > Tree plantation...
GACCGGCGCGATCGTTGTCGGCGACGTCGTCGAGGTTGGCCGGACCGTCCGGTTCCAGCTTCGCGACGCCGACGCTGCCAGGCTGGATCTCGACCAGGTGCTGGCCAAGTTCCGCGGAAGCACCGGCGAGCTGTCCGGCGCTCTGCTGTTCTCCTGCAACGGTCGTGGCGCCGACGTGTTCGGTACCGCGGACCATGATGTGCGTGCCGTAGAGGCCGGACTTGGCCTGTCCGGGGTCGCCGGGTTCTTTGCGGCCGGCGAGATCGGCCCGGTCGGCGGCCGCAACTACCTGCACGGGTTTACGGCCACGATCCTCGCTTTTGGTGGCCAACCGTCCGAACGTAGCCGGGCGGCGGCCGGCCCGGTGGGTGGCGATGGCTGACGCCGCGGTCGTCGCGCTCGACATCGGGGGCACCAAGCTCGCCGCGGGAGCGTACGACCAGTCCGGCCGGGTCTTGACGGTCGTGCGCACGCCGAGCGCGCCTGCGGTCCTGGACGCCGAAACCCTGTGGCGCGCGGTGCTCGGCCAACTGGACAAGGTCGATGCCGAGGTCGCCGGACGAGAAATGCTCGGCATCGGGGTGGGCTGCGGCGGTCCGATGCGCTGGCCATCCGGAGTCGTCTCACCGATGCACATCCCGGGTTGGCGGGACTTCCCGCTGCGCGCTCGACTTCAGAAGCGGTATCCGGGCGTGCCGGTGCACGTGCACAACGACGCGGTCTGCGTCGCGGTCGGCGAGCATTGGCGCGGCGCCGGACGCGGCCGAGCCAATGTCCTCGGCATGGTCGTGTCCACCGGGGTCGGAGGCGGCCTGATCCTTGACGGGCGCCTGATCAACGGGGCCGGCGGCCAGGCCGGCCACATCGGGCACGTGATCGTGGAGCCGGACGGGCCGACGTGCCCGTGCGGCGCCCGCGGCTGTCTGACCGTGGTCGCCAGCGGGCCGAAGCTGACCGAGTGGGCGCGTGCCGCGGGCTGGCGTTCGCGCGATGGCGAGACCGCGCAACACCTGGCGGCGGATGCCGTACGCGGTCATCCGCAAGCGATCGCGGCAATGCAGCGGGCCGGCCGGGCACTGGGGATGGCGATCGCCTCGGTGGCTCGGCTGTGCGATCTCGAGGTAGTGGCAATCGGCGGTGGCGTTTCCCAGGCCGGGCCGCTGCTGTTCGAACCGGTCGAGGCCGCGCTTCGGGAGTACCTGCGGATGCCCTACGGTCGCGGGCTGCGGGTGGTCCCGGCCGCGCTCGGTCAGGAGGCCGGGCTGATCGGTGCCGCTGCGTTGATCTTGGCGGCGGATCGCTACTGGCAGCCGGCGGCGGCCCGGTCCCGAGCTGCGCATTAGCCGGGTGGATCGGTGCGGAGCCTCCGGACGGTAGCCAGGATGCCCGCAAATGATGACAGACTGACAGACATGTCAACGGAGCCCGGCACGGTCTCTCTCGCCGACATCGAGGTGGCTCGCAAGCTGCTCCGCGAGGTGAGCCGGGTGACCCCGATGGAAGGCTCGCTGGCGCTGTCCGAGCGGGTCGGCGGCCCGGTCATGTTGAAGTGCGAGAACCTTCAGCGAGCCGGCTCGTTCAAGATCCGGGGCGCATACGTCCGGTTGTCGAGGCTGTCCGAGGCGGAGCTGGCCATGGGCGTGGTCGCCGCCAGCGCCGGCAACCATGCGCAGGGCGTTGCGCTGGCCGCACGGTTGCTCGGCGTGAAGTCCACCGTTTTCATGCCGGTCGGCGCGCCGCTGCCGAAGGTGGCGGCCACTACCGGCTACGGCGCCGACGTCCGGTTCCACGGTTCGACCATCGACGAGACGTTGATCGCGGCGCAGGACTACGCCGAGTCCACCGGCGCGGTGTTCATCCATCCGTTCGATCACCCGGACATCATCGCCGGCCAGGGCACGGTCGGCTTGGAGATCATGGAACAGTGTCCGGACGTGCGGACCATCGTGGTGCCAACCGGCGGGGGTGGGCTGCTGGCCGGGGTCGCGGTCGCCGCCAAGTCGATCCGGCCCGACGTTCGAGTGGTGGGGGTTCAGGCGGAGAAGGCCGCGGCGTACCCGGGCTCGCTGGCGGCCGGGCACCCGGTGGCGTTGCACTCGATGTCGACGATGGCCGACGGTATCGCTGTCGGCTGCCCGGGCGGGGTGCCGTTCGAGCTGATCCAGAACCAGGTCGACGACGTGGTCACGGCATCTGAGGAGGCCCTGTCCCGTGGGCTGCTCTACTGCATGGAGCGGGCCAAGATGGTCGTGGAGCCGGCCGGTGGGGCCGGCGTCGCCGCGCTGCTCGAGGAGCCGCACGCGTTCGAACCACCGGTCGTAGTCGTGCTCACCGGCGGCAATGTGGACCCGTTGCTGCTGTTGCGGGTGCTCCGGCACGGGCTGGCCGCGGCCGGACGGTTCCTGTCGTTCCGGCTACGGATCCCGGATCGACCCGGGGCGCTGGCGACCCTGCTCAGCGAGCTGGCGGCGGCCGATGCGAACGTGCTCGAGATCGAGCACCTGCGGACCACGCCCCGGCTGCACCTGGACGAGGTCGAGGTGGCGATCCAGATCGAGACCCGCGGTCCGCGGCACTGCGACGACGTGCTGGCGCGGCTGCGGGCCGCCGGTTACACACTGCTGTTCTCCTGAACCGGTTTCGCGCGCCCGGTCTTTCGATCTGGGCGCTTTTCGAAATCAGGGCGTCAGCCGGTGAACGGCTTCGCTTCGATGACCTCTACGGTCAGCTTGCGTCCGTTCGGGAGCGCATAGGTTGCCGACTGGCCGATCTTCTTCCCATTGATGGCCGAGCCGAGCGGCGACTGCTCCGAGTACACGTCGAGGTCCCCGGACGCGACCTCGCGCGACCCGAGCAGGAATGTCATCTCGTCGCCGTCGGCGAACCGCACACTGACAACGGTGCCGGGCACCGCCACCCCGGCCTCCTGCGGTGAGTGGCCTACCCGTGCCTTCTCGAGCAGCTGCTGAAGCTGCCGGATCCGCGCCTCCTGCTTGCCCTGCTCCTCCTTGGCGGCGTGGTAGCCGCCGTTCTCGCGGAGGTCACCCTCATCGCGCGCTGCCTCGATCCGGCGGGCCATCTCGAGGCGTCCGTCGCCGAGCAGGTACTCCAGCTCGCCGGAGAGCCGGTCGTACGCTTCCTGGGTCAGCCAGGTGACGTTCTCGCTGGACTGGGCCACAGTTGCTCCTTGCTTCGCGAATAGGGGTGATGGATCACTTCATCGCCGGATTCGGCGTGGGCAAAACACCGAGGTTATCAACCCGGGGTTCGAGCTGACCTTCGGTGATCTTGGTGGGTCAGCGACCTGGGGCGGCCCGGCACTCGCGAAGCTGGCCGGTGATCGCCCGGCCAAGCATGGTGAGCACCTGGGTGCGGGCTATGCGCCGGTCAGGACCGCCGGGAATGACGATCAACCGCCGACCTACCTCGGATCGGTCGGCGGCTGGAGCCCTGATGACGCGTGCGATGACGCCCGCTGTACGCACGATTCGGTATCTTACCGCCATCGCGCGGTGGGACGTTACTCCATATCCGGCCACATATCCGGCGACCTGGTCACGCTGGGCCGCACCATCGGCCGGCTCGGTTCACCACCGCCGGGGTGCCACGGTCACCGAGCTCGCCTCGGGAACTGTCGGTGACGTCGGCGAGTATTCTCGCCAACGCGATCGACCGCACGCAGTGCGGGCCCTACGGAGGTTGTGGTGAGTGATCAGTTCCGGCTGCTGGCGGTGCACGCCCATCCCGACGACGAGTCGAGCAAGGGCGCGGCGGCGATGGCCCGCTACGTGGCCGAGGGCGTCCAGGTGCTGGTCGCTACCTGCACCGGTGGCGAGCGCGGCTCGATCCTGAATCCGAAGCTCCAGCACGACCAGTCGATCTTGGACAACATGGCCGAGGTGCGGCAGCGTGAGATGGCGGAAGCCAGGCGGATCCTCGGCGTGCAGCAGGCGTGGCTCGGCTTCGTCGACTCCGGGCTGCCCGAGGGCGATCCGCTGCCGCCGCTGCCCGTGGGCTGCTTCGCGCTGCAACAGATCGATGTCGCCACCGAGCCGCTGGTCCGCCTGATCCGGGAGTTCCGCCCGCACGTGATCACTACCTATGACGAGACCGGCGGCTACCCGCATCCCGATCATGTGATGTGTCACAAGATCTCGGTGGCCGCGTTCGAGGCGGCCGGCGACCCCGATCGGTATCCGGATGCGGGCGAGCCCTGGCAGCCGCTGAAGCTGTACTACAACCAGACGTTCTCCAAGGCCCGGGTGCTCGCTTTTCACGAGGCGATGCTCGAGGCCGGCCTCGAGTCCCCGTTCGCCGAGTGGTTGGAGCGCTGGGACGACGGTGACGAGCGCGAGGTCACGACCCGGGTCGAGTGCGCGGATTACTTCGAGGTGCGCGATCGAGCGCTGATCGCGCATGCCACCCAGGTCGACCCGGACGGTTTCTGGTTCATGGTTCCGCTCGATGTGCAGGCCCGGATCTGGCCGACCGAGGATTTCGAGCTGGCGCGGTCGCTCGTCGATGTCGAGTTGCCGGAGACCGACCTGTTCGCCGGGATCAGAGAGTCCGTCAAGGCCTGATCGGGAGTCCGCGCTCGACTCGGCGGGCATGACGGGTGGAGGTGCGCGATGGATCGCATGGATGTGCTGGCCCAGGCGGTAGATCCGGACAAGGTGGCGCCGGGCACGATCGGGTTTCTGATCATTGCCGCACTCGGCGCCGCGACCTGGATGCTGATGCGCTCGATGAACAAACAGCTCAAGAAGATCGACTTTCCGCCGCCGGAACCCGGGGACGAGCCCGACGACGAGGAGCCCCGGCGCCCGGCCGAGCCCTGACCCGGCGGACCCACTGGCGCCGCCGTCAGGCACCCACTGGCGCCGCCGTCAGGCACCTACCGGCGGCCTGCGGCCAGTGGTGGCCGCTGTGAGATGGTGACCGAATGAACCGGCTCGGTCGTGCCACCTCGCCCTATCTTCTGCAGCACGCGGAGAACCCGGTGGACTGGTGGGAGTGGGGGGAGGACGCGTTCGCCGAGGCTCGCCGCCGGGACGTTCCGCTGCTCATCTCCGTCGGTTATTCGGCCTGCCACTGGTGCCATGTGATGGCGCACGAGTCGTTCGACGATCCGGCCACGGCCGAGGTGATGAACGACTCGTTCGTCAACATCAAGGTCGACCGGGAGGAACGGCCGGACGTCGACGCGGTCTACATGGAGGCCACCCAGGCAATGACCGGGCAAGGCGGCTGGCCGATGACGGTGTTCGCAACGCCGGACGGGGAGCCGTTCTTCACCGGCACCTACTTCCCGCCAGCTCCGAAGCTGGGGATGCCCAGCTTCGGTCAGGTGATGACCGCGATCCGGGAGGCCTGGCGGGACCGCCGCGACGAGATCCAGAAGGTCGGCCAGGATGTCGCGCGGCAGCTGCGCGAGCGCTCGTTCGCGTTCGAGTCGGCCCCGGTGCCCACCCCGGAGCTGCTGTCCACCGCGGTGGCCGGGCTGCAGAGCGACTACGACTCCGATCGTGGCGGGTTCGGCGGTGCTCCGAAGTTCCCGCCCTCGATGGTGCTGGAGTTCCTGCTGCGCGAGCACGCCCGCACCGGCAGCCAGCCGGCCCTGTCGATGGTGGCCGGGACCGCCGCTGCGATGGCGCGCGGCGGGATGTACGACCAGCTCGCTGGCGGGTTCGCGCGCTACTCGGTGGATGCGGACTGGGTGGTGCCGCACTTCGAGAAGATGCTGTACGACAACGCGCTGCTGCTGCGCGTCTACACGAACTGGTGGCGGGCCGGCGGCGAACCGCTGGCGGCTCGGGTCGCGCGGGAGACCGCGGACTGGATGATCCGGGAGCTGCAGACACCCGACGGCGGCTTCGCCTCCGCGCTGGACGCGGACAGCGAGGGCGCCGAGGGCCGGTTCTACGTGTGGACCCCGGTCGAGCTCACCGAGGTGCTCGGCGCCGACGACGGCGCGTGGGCGGCATCGCTGTTCGGGGTTTCCGACGCGGGTACGTTCGAGCGCGGCAGTTCGGTGCTGCAGCTGCGCGCTGACCCGGACGATGTCGCTCGCTATCGCCGAGTGCGCTCTGCGCTGCTTCATGCGCGCGATCACCGGGTCCGGCCAGGGCGGGACGACAAGGTGGTCGCCGCCTGGAACGGCCTGGCCATCGCCGCGCTGGCCGAGGCCGGTGCGGTGTTCGAGCGTCCGGACTACGTCGGAGCCGCGCTTGCCGCCGCCGATCTGCTGCTATCGGTCCACCTGGGTGCGGGCGCTCACGGCGATCGGCTGATCCGCACCTCCAGGGACGGCCGCGCCGGCTCATCCGCCGGTGTGCTCGAGGACTACGCGGACGTCGCCGAGGGTCTGCTGGCTCTCTACGCGGTCACCGGCGCGGAGGACTGGCTGACCACAGCCGGCGGACTGCTCGACGTGGCGGTTGCGCATTTCGGTGACGGCTCCGGCGGCTTCTACGACACCGCCGACGACGCGGAGACACTGATCAGGCGCCCACAGGATCCCACCGACAACGCCACTCCGGCGGGTCAGAGCGCGCTGTCCGGTGCCCTGTTGCGCTACTCGGCCTACACCGGGTCGGTGCCTCATCGCGAGATCGCGATCCGCGCGCTTGGCATCACGTCCGCGCTAGCGGTGCGGCACGCACGGTTCGCCGGATGGGGCCTAGCCGTCGCCGAGGCGCTGGCCGACGGCCCGCTCGAGATCGCGATCGTAGGTCCCGATGCCGACGAGCGCACCCGGCTGCTCCGGGATGTCGCGTTTCGGGCGACCGCGCCCGGCGCGGTGGTCGCACTGGGGGATCCCGCTCGTCCGGCGAACGTGCCGCTGCTGCGCGACCGGCCACTGGTCGGAGCGGCGCCTGCGGCCTACGTGTGTCGTGAGTTCGTCTGTGACGCCCCGACCACAGATCCCGAGGAACTCGCCGCCAAGGTCGGCGCGGGTGGGTGGTCGATTCCTGCGTAATGATGTAATTATTGTTACATGACAACTGGACAGCACCCGTCGCGGAAGTCGGCGGAAAAGATACGAGGCTGGCTCACCGGCCGCCTCCCCGAGGACTGGTTCACCGAACCGGTCGACGTCACCGTGGACCGGGACGAGATCACCATCATCGGCCGGATCCCCGAGCCGACCGTGAGCGACGATGCGTCCGATGCCGAGCGGGCCTCCGCATCCGCCGGAAAGGTCAAGGAGTTCCGGGAGCGGACCAGGGAGCGCCGGATCGAGATCGCTCGGGAGCTCGAGCACGCGGCTCGGCGCAAGGTGTCCTGGGGCGTCCAGGTCGGCGATCAGCGCGAGCTGTTCACGACGCTGTCGGCCCCGGTGATGACCCGGTTGCGCCAGCCCGAGCGCGCCGTACTGGACACCCTCGTGGACGCCGGCGTGGCGCGTAGCCGCAGCGAGGCGCTTGCCTGGTGCGTCCGGTTGGTGGCCAAGAACGCCGAGAGCTGGCTCGGCGAGCTGCGTGAGGCGATGCAGAAGGTGGAGCAGGTCCGGCAGACCGGACCGGACATCGCGGTCTAACCCAACCAGCTGGTCGCGGCGCGCGCATGGCCCGGCGTCGTGCGCTGCGCCCGACCCGACTGTGTCGGGCATTCTCGGCGCCGCACTCAGGCGCCTACGAGGCGAAGCTCAGGAGCGTTCCTACCCGAGTGCCTCGACCACGCCCGCGGCGATCCCTGAGTGCTGCTTCATGTAGTCCTGTCGCTCGGCCTTGAGCGTCGCGACCAGCTCGTCGTACTCGTTGACCCGGCCTTGGCGCTGGTACAGCCGTCGCGGCGCGAGCAGTTCGGCGTCGTCGAAGCCCGGCACCGACATGGCGACCAGATAGCCGAAGTCCGGGTCGTTCTCCCACTCGATGGTGCCCTCGGCGATCGCCTTCACGATGGCCGACGTGTGCGGAATCTTGACTTTCTTCGAGCGGTCGTCGTCGTCTCCGCCGCCGACTCGACCGGTGTTCAGCACGAACACCTCGAACTCGTAGTCCATCGAGTCGATCATCTCGCCGAGCCGGTTGCCCTGCTCGTAGTCATGACCCATGAAGAACGGGTTCGTGCCCGGCACCCGAAGGAACTTGCCCGCCTCGGCCTTACCGCCGGCCGAGGTGCCCTTGGTCTCGCCGAGCATGTAGTACGCGATCGCCTGTTCCTTGTTCGCCATCTTCGCGACCGCCGGAATGATCGATTCATTCCGGTTCAGTATCAGCAGCACGTCGGCCTTACCCAGCTTGCGCGGGTCGAAGTGCGGGATCTCGGCCAGTCCGAAGGTGCCCCGGCCGTTCGCGGTGTACGAGTCGTCGTAGAAGTCGACCTTGCCCTCCGGCGACACCGCGACGTTCTCCAGCCAGCCGGACGGCTTGGTCAGCGCGCCGTAGATGGTCGGCTCGTAGGCCGGGTCGAGACCGAAGGTCTTCGCGAAGCAGCCGTTCTCGGTCGCGTACGCGTCTCCGCCGGGAACCAGCGCGACGATGTCGTCCTGTACCGGCAGTGAGTCGTTCTGCCGGGTGAACGTGGTCGTCGTCTTCCCGGTACCGGACAGCCCGACGATCAGTACCACCTTCTCGCCGCCGTCCACCGGGATCACCTTGGCTCCGGCGTGCATGGCCAGGGCGCCCTGCTGGTAGGCCCACTCCATCCACATCCGCAGGCCGCCCATCTTGGACTCGCCGAAGTAGTCGATGTTGAAAACCCGGGTGACCCAGTTGTCCAGGTCGATGGTGACCAGGCGGCCGTCCGGGTAATCGCCGGGCGCCGCGCAGTTGGGCGTGTAGATGACGGTGAGCGCGTCCTCCTCCCGCCAGTCCGCGTCCTTCGGGTAGTACAGCTGGGTCTGCATGCCGGGGATGTTGGAGTTCGAGCGCTCGATGAACACCCGCGCCGGCCGGCGCAGCGGCGAGTTCTCCGGGCCGATGTACCCCTCGATCACGACCATGTCGGCGCCGGCGATGTAGTCGGCCTGGGCGGCGGCAACCTGCTGGTATTCCGAGCGAGGCATCGTCTGCTTGGTCGTACGGGCCGGGTCGTCGGTCACGATGAACGTCGAACCCGCCGACCGGGCGGTCACCCGGGCCTTGATGTTGTAGTTTCCGAACTCTGTGGTCTGCGCGTTCGGCATCTCGGCGACGAAGCCCTTGAGCTCATCCTGGGTCGGGTTGGCAAGCACCGACTTGGCGCCTGGAAGCTCGATCGCCACTTGGCGGTCCTTTCGACTACGGGGTTGTCGGCTCCACGCCAGGTGCGGGCGCGGGCCGTGGCCGGAGCATACCCACTACTCCAGAATGTGAGACGCCGGGACTGCCCGAATGGTCCCCGGCGACCGGTTTGGCCACGATACGCAGAGTGCTCGATGCGGCGGTTAGGGTGATCGGCTATGGGATTGCGCGATCTGCTGTATGGGCTTTACGAACGCCGACTCGCGGCATCCCTCCCGCCCGATCGGGTGCCGCGCCACGTCGGTGTGATCATCGATGGCAATCGGCGCTGGGCCCGCCAGGCCGGTAAGCCGTTGCAGGGCGGATACCGGCAGGGCGCGGCGAAGTACCACGAGATCGTCGAGTGGTGTGACCAGGCCGGCGTCGAAGTGGTCACGCTCTGGCTGCTGTCCACCGACAACCTGCACCGGCCCAAGGAGCAGCTCGAACCGCTGCTGCGGATCATCGAGGACATGGTGCGCGAGCTTGCTGCGAGCGAGCGTTGGCGGGTTCATCCGGTGGGCGCGCCCGATCTGCTTCCGCCGGAGACCGCGCGGGTGATCAAGGAGGCTGACGCGACCACCGCGGACCGGACCGGAATGTTGATCAACGTTGCGGTCGGCTACGGCGGCCGCCAGGAGATCGCCGATGCGGTCCGCTCGCTGCTGCACGACCACGCGAGCCGGGGCACGTCGATCGAGCAGCTCGCGGAGATCCTGGACGTCGAGCACATCGCCGAACACCTCTACACCAAGGGTCAACCCGATCCCGACCTGGTGATCAGAACTTCTGGCGAACAGCGCCTGTCCGGCTTCCTGTTGTGGCAGTCGGCGCACACCGAGCTGTACTTCTGCGAGGCGTACGGCCCGGACTTTCGCCGGGTCGACTTCCTCCGGGCGTTGCGCGACTACGCGGCGCGGAACCGCCGGTTCGGCGCCTAGGCACACCGCGACCTGACGGTCCTAGCTCCACTCCGCGGCTTCGCCCGGGAAATCGTCGTGGATCACCGGGAGTACGCAGAACAGGTTGCCGGCTGGATCGCGCATGATCCACCAGCCGTCCTCGATGAACGTGACCTTGGTCGCGCCGAGCTTCTCCAGCCTGGCCACCTCAGCCTCGACGTCGTCGGTCTCGATGTCCATGTGCAGCCGGCGGTTCGGCTCGCCGATGAGCTGGACGAACACCTGCTGACCGCCGTGCCGGCCGAGAAGGATGTACGGGTCGTCGTCCGGCTCGCGGCTCGGTTCCGCTCCGAGCGCGCCGGCCCAGAATGCCGCCGTGGACTCGAACAGATCCGCTGGGACGTCGATGCCGATCGCGGCCAGCCTGCTGCGATGCATGGCTACCTCCTCGGGGCCGAGCCTTGATCTTTCCACACCGGGAGCCGGGCCGATGTCGGGCCAGTGACGGGTCGCCGGCGGCCTCCGGTCGGCGCCCAGAGCCCCGCCCAGGTGTCGGGCCGTGCCTTCCGTGTGAGCGGCGGCCGGTGCGGGTACCGTCGCACTAAGGCTGCGGCATCCGATCGCGGCCCCGAGAGGCCACCAGTGGCGAACAGCGAACGCCGCCGTCCGTCCGAAGGGCGGCGAACCTACGTCCTAGACACCAGCGTTCTGCTCGCCGATCCCCGCGCGATCCTGCGCTTCGACGAGCACGAAGTGGTCCTCCCGGTCATCGTCATCAGTGAGCTGGAAGCCAAGCGGCATCACCCCGAGCTTGGCTATTTCGCCCGCGCGGCGCTCCGGTTGCTGGACGAGTTCCGGGTGCGGCATGGCCAGCTGGATGCCCCGATGGCGGTCGGCGAGTCGGGCGGCACCCTGCACGTCGAGCTGAACCACACCGATCCCGCGGTGTTGCCGCAGGGCTTCCGGCTCGGCGACAACGACGCCCGCATCCTCGCGGTGGCCCGGCACCTGGCCGCCGACGGCAAGCAGGTGGTACTGGTCTCCAAGGACCTACCGCTGCGGGTGAAGGCGTCCGCGGTCGGGTTGACCGCGGAGGAGTACCTGGCCGAGACGGTCA
>Ga0075418_10008960_pt1 | contig 11224 bp, 6 predicted proteins | sample SoiMetdeltSBSDD2_FD_81776 | JGI IMG/M metagenome (GOLD analysis project Ga0075418, IMG submission 81776) | Bulk soil microbial communities from a Populus tree surrounding site in Tennessee, USA - Soil MetaG P. deltoides SBSDD2 | ecosystem: Environmental > Terrestrial > Soil > Tree plantation...
GCGCGCGGCGTAGCCATGCGCTTCGTACGGCAAGGTCACATAGCGCACGGTGGCGCCGTGACCCTTGAGCGCCATGTAGAAGCGCTCGGATTGAATCGGGAAGGTCCCGGAGTTGTCGTCCATCTCGCCGTGCGTAAGGTAGATCGGATCTTTGACCTGATGCGCGTAGAAGAACGGTGACATCCTGGCGTAGAGATCTGGCACTTCCCAGAACGTTCGGCGCTCGCTCTGGAAACCGAACGGCGTCAACGTCCGGTTGTAGGCGCCGCTCTCGGCGAATCCAGCTCGGAAGAGCCGCGAGTGCGCGAGCAGATTGGCCGTCATGAAGGCGCCGTAACTATGGCCGCCAACGCCGATGCGATCGCGATCGGCGATGCCCATCTCGACCACCTTGTCGATGGCTGCTTCAGCGCTCGAGACGAGCTGTTCGACGTAGCGATCGTTCGCAGTTTCCCCGGGCCCGACGATCGGCATGGTCGGACCATCGAGGATCGCGTACCCGGCAAAGAGCAGGTACATATGCGAATTACCGGGCGTCACGAGCGTAAATCGATTCGGCGATCCGACCACCTGGCTTGCCGTGTCGGTGTCGGAGAATTCCCTCGGGTACGCCCACATGATGACCGGAAGGCGCTCGCCTTTCGTGTAGCCTGGCGGCAGGTATAGCGTCGCCGAGAGCTTGATGCCATCTTTGCGCTCGTAAGTGACGAACTGCCGCTGCACGCCGCGGAAGAATTCCTGCGGATCGCTGAACGCCGTCACGGCTTTCCTCGACCCACTGGCTCCGAGTGCACGTGTGTAGTAATTCGGGGGGTCGGTGTTGGATTCCGCGCGGGTCAGAATCGCGCTCCCGTCGTCGGTCAAGGGCACGATCGGAGTCTCGTACGATTTCGAATCGCTTCTGAACAGCCGCTCAGTCATGAGCGTCTTCAAATTCAACCGGTCGAGAAATGGCCGATCCCCGTCCGGCGAGGCACCGTCGCCGGCGAGATAGACGTCGTCGCCGTTCTGCATGATCGCACCGGGTTGGCCGCCGCCACGTCCGCCACCGAGTGTCGTCCGCTGATCCCGACGGAGAAGCGGTGTACCGGGATCGGCGTAGCGGTCCTCGCCGCGTCGCTCCCACAGCTTCCGCGGCTGTGACCCCGGCTCCAAAATCCACGTCCGAACGCGGCGCGTGGCTCGATCGGACTCGCCAACGAGCGCGATGCCCTTCTCGGTGAACGACAGATTCTGGAAGCGATACTCGGTCTTCGCGAACTCTGTTGGTGTACCCGTGAATGGCGCGTCAAGAGCAAGAATCTTGTCGCGGAACGGGACGTTGTTCTTCAGGTCGCCGCCGTCGAGTGCCTCCACCCAGATCAGTGTCGCCGGTTGATCCGGCCGCCAACGATATTCGCGAGGACCAGTGCGCACGCCGGTCAAAGTGACTCCCTCGCGCGACGGGATCTCGGCGACTGCTCGCGCAATCTCTCCGCGCCGATTCCAGATCTCGACTTGCTGCGGAAAGCCGTTTATTGGAATCAGATGCGAATACGGTCGCGTCACGCGCGATACCAGGATGAAGCCATCGTCAGGAGACGGCGTCACAGTTTCAAAGATTGCCGGATGGCCGATCAGCGTCCGCCGGCCGCTGGTCGCATCGATAGCTGCAAGCTGGCTCTTCAGGTAGTAGTCGAAAAGGGCTTCATCATGCGACGTCCGAATCATGTCTTCATACGTCGGCGCCGGGGCGGCTTTGGCAAAGTTCTCGAGCACGGTGGGTCCCGTCGGTACGGCAGCCTCAACCGGCACTGGCCCGCGGGTCGGCGGCACGAGTTGGCAGAGCATCGTCACACTGTCGTGCAGCCAATCGCAGGGGTCGCCGTTGGCAGCGTTCAATCGATCGGTCCCGCTTACTTTTCTCGCCTGACCGGTCGCCACCTCCGCGATCCAGAGTTCAATCGCGCTGTCGCGGGTATTGGTGAACGACAATCGCGAGCCGTCTGGTGAGAAATGAAGGTTCGACACGCTCGCCTGCGGCGGCACCGCAATAGCCAACTCACGTCCGTCGGCAATGCGTTTCAGCGTGATCGCGTAGCCGCCGCCATTGGTCGCGGTTCGGCGCGGACCATTGTTCTTGGGATCGACACGAACACCAGCAAGCCGCAGCGTCGGCCGCGCCAGTTCGGCCAACGGCGGACTCCCTTTGCGCATCGTCAACGCCAGGACTTGTCGCGTCGGGCTGACGATGGCCTGCGGAAGGGGCGGCGAGTCAAAGGTCGCCACGATCTGCGCGGAGGGCGTTCGGTATTTCGTGACATCCGAGCCGACCGGCGCTGACTGTGCCTTCGCCTGATAGTGCAGGGCGACGATTGAGAGGATGACAAGAAGGGCACCACACGCGGCTCGCCGTGTTGATCGTGCTGACATCAGAGCTCCTCGTTGCGTTCGCAATCGCGCCGTAACGATGAGCGGATCGCACCCCGGTTGTCAATGAAGTGATCCGCAGCGATTCGGCCGCCGTCATGTGCCGAATCCGCACAACCGGAATCGCGTTGCACGACCGCTGAATTCCGTCGTATAACCTTCCATTCAGCACCCCGCTTTTTATAGTTCGTTGCAGCTGTCGATTCGATTGTGCTCCTGTCGACGGCGTTGGAGATGGCAGATGGCACGAGCGCTGCAAACTGCGTTGGCCGCGACATGCGCACTTACTCTGTGCGCCTGCGGTGGCAGTCCGAACGGACCGGCACCGCAACCAACTCCCACCCCGCCGGCCACGCCAACGAACACATGGTCGATCGCCGGCCAGGTCGTGGCCACGGGATCGCAACAGCGCGTTGCCGGTGCCACGATCACGCCCGGATGGTCGCTGGCCGCGGTGAACGCTGACGAACAAGGAACCTTCGGGCTTGGCGATCGCACCAATCCGCCCGCAATGCCGGCCCCGGCGACGATCTCTCAGCCGGGATTCATCTCGCACGATGTGTGGTTGGCATGGCAGGCTGGCGCGAGGGCCAACGTGACCCTCGAGATCATTCGCGATGCCCTACCGTTTTCGTTGGAGTTCTATCAACAGTTCGTGCGCGACATGTACGACCATCCTTCGGGGCCTCCGTCGTTCTTGAGGCGCTGGGAGATGGCGCCAAGCTTCTATGTCCGGACCGTCGATCAGAACGGTCGTCCTGTCGAACCGGAGGTCCTGGCGGTCACGCTCGATGCACTGCGTCGCGCGGTGCCGGCTTACACCGCAGACCGCTATGCGGCCGCGGCGATCGAAACCGGTACCGATGTACGGCCCACGACGATAGGCTGGATTAACCTCGATTTCAGACGCGAATCGAATAGCCGGATCTGCGGCCAATCCTTCGTCGGCGCCAATCCGGGCACGATCACGTTGTTCGAGGACATCTGCTCGTGCGGCAGCATCAAGGTTCCAGGCTCGGTGACGATGCACGAGGTCGGGCACGCGCTGGGGTTCTTTCACGTTTCTGACAAGAACAGCTTGATGTACCCCTTCGACTCGGGCTTCTGCCGCGCGGGAGCACTTTCAGCTGCCGAGTCGTTTCACGCGGCGATTGCTTACTCGCGTCCCCGGCAGAATACCGACCCGGACAAGGATCCATCCTCATTCAGAAGCCTCGGCGCGCGCGCCGACGGGCCGCTCGTCGAGCGCTGATCAGATGCCGATTCATTCGCGGTGGTGTGGTCACCGTTGTCTCAGTTGATCCCACCCCCGCATCATCTCCTCGACAAGAGTCTTGGCTTCCGTTCGAAGGCGCGGCTGGAGAGCCGCGATCGCGCTGAGTGATTGCGACCGAAGGCTCCCGTCGTCCCCCTGATGGACGCTACCGGACCCGAGCTGGACGCCTGAATCGTAGATAAGATCCGACAGATCTTCGACCGATCGCAGATCGTCGAGCGTGATCTCGCGGTACGAGGCCTCCCAGCTGCGGACCCACCAGTTGCGGAGATGCTCGCCCGCGATCGCCATGTCAGGAATATCCTCTTCAGGGCCTGCCACCAGAATGTTGTGCCGTAATCGACCCACCTGCTGGCTGCCAACGATGACTCTGAACGCAGGTCGAGACTTGGGCACCTCGAGGCAACCGAGCCCCTTGAGTGCCCGCAGCGCCTTGGCTTCGAGCAGTTCATCGTCTCCGGGATCATCGGAAGGGCCTCGCACACGCATCAGGACCTTGCGGATGGCCGCGCTGCCAATACCCATCTGCAACCAGCCGGCGCGAATCACCTGAAAATATCCCTCAGGCAGCTCCGGCCGCTCGCGTCGCACAAGTCGCGAGAAGACGGTCATCGACGCGAGCAGTCCGTTCATCGACGCTTCGGGCATCGGCACCATCTTCGTCTCCGCCCACGCGAAGAAGGCGTCGCGCGAAGGCACGGGGTTTTTGCTTCTGACCCATCGCACGATGTCCGGCTTGGCGGGCTGGTATGCGGCTTGGGAAAGACCGCGGCGGTAGCCTTCAAAGAATCGATCGAACAGCCGATCGCGATCGCCGCTCCAGCCACGGCGGCGCGCGGCCAGGTCGATGGATCCGAGAAATCTCGAGATGTCGACCAATGCCGGGCCGCGCGTCGAATCGTCGAAGTCGTCCAGGCCCCACGCGTCGTTGGTCAACGCGTACTGTTCGATGTGTGCGTCACCGTGCAGCTGCACGATTGGTTGCTTCGCCAGGTCAGCGCCGAACACCTCGCAGACCCGCGATGTCCATTCGTGGTTGATGAATCGGAAGTAGTTGTAGGGATCTTCGCGCAGCCGATCGAGCAATTCGGGCGCCGCTGCCGCGAGCGCGGCGGGCTCGGCGGTCAGTGCGCGACGATCGGCGCATCCGGCAGTCGCGTCGACGACGAGCACGGCAAGCACGACGCGAGCGGCGTACCATCGGCGTGTTGATCGAGCACCGAAGCCGACGATAGCCAGCATGCAGGCGATTGAGGAATGGCGAGGTCGTGTGCCTATCGGTTTCGACGTTCGTGCGTTTCGTGACCGTCGAGGCGTGCCCTCAATATGTCACGAGACCTTCCGACTTGTATATGCCGATGGTCCGCGCGACAAGTTCATTCGTCGGCGACTTCCCGTCCTTCAGCGTGTACGGAATCCCGAGCTTCTCCCATTTGTACTGGCCCATTTGATGGAACGGCAAGACGTCGACGCGTTCAACGTTACCGAGCCCAGAGACGAATGCAGCAGTTTGTTTGATGTCTGCTGGATCGTCCGTCAGGTCTGGTACCAGCACGTAACGAACCCACACTTTCCGTTTGCGTGCCGCCAGGCGGCGAGCGAACTCGAATGTCGGCGCGTTGTCCATTCCCGTCAGGTGACGATGTCGCTCTGAATCCCAGGCCTTGATATCCAGCAGCACAAGATCGATGGCTTCCAGATCGTCGTCACTCAGTTTCTCGCCGTAATAGCCGTTCGTGTCGAGCGCCGTGTGGACCCCCATCTGCTTCGCGGCTCTGAAGAGCTTGACCACAAAACGGTGCTGCATCAGCGGTTCGCCGCCGCTGATGGTGAGACCGCCGGACATCACTTTCAGACCCTGTCGATACTTGCGAAGCTCCTCCGCGGCTCTCACGACGGTTACTGGTATTCCATTGCTCATCGTCCAGGTGTCGGGGTTGTGACAGTAGAGACACCGCCACATGCACCCGGCCGTCCATGCGACGACCCGCACACCGGGGCCGTCGACGGTAGCGCCGGTCGTGAACGAGTGGAGGAACCCCATGTCGCCGGTGGCAAGGGCGGATCGGACGTCTGATTCCGGAACGCCCTTGCCAAGGTTGACCCGTAGTTCAAAAGGGCTCTTCGCTTCGAGCGGCTGTTGTTGAATTGGTGTCGTCATACATACCCTACTTACGCAGCCGAAGCTACGTCGCCATCGTCGCGCCGTGGAACGTTCTGTTGATGACGTCCATCTGCTGCTCACGCGTCAGGCGCACAAAGTTGACCGCGTAGCCCGACACGCGAATCGTCAGACTGGGATACTTCTCCGGGTGTTCCATCGCATCGAGCAGCATGTCCCGGTTCAGCACGTTCACGTTCATGTGGTAGCCCGTGCTGCTGAAGAACGCATCGAGCATTGCCGTCAAATTGGTGGTGCGATCTTCGGCGACGCGGCCGAGCCCGCTCGGTACCAGCGATGAGGTGAGCGAGATCCCGTCGGCGGCATCGCGGTACGGAATCTTCGCCACCGACGCCGCCGAGGCGTGAATCCCGTGACTGTCTCGTCCGTGCATCGGATTAGCACCTGGGGCGAACGGCTCGCCATGTCGTCGGCCGTCTGGCGTGTTGCCTGTCCCTTTGCCGTAGACAACGTTCGATGTGATGGTCAGAACAGACTGTGTGTGAACGGCCTTGCGATAGGTCGGGTACTTCCTCAGCTTGCCCATGAACGTCGTGACCAGCCACACGGCGAGTTGATCGACGCGATTGTCGTTGTTGCCGAAGAAAGGAAACGTCCCTTCCGTCTGGTAGTCGGTGATGAGACCGGTTTCGTTGCGAACGACGCGCACCTTCGCGTACTTCATCGCCGAGAGACTGTCGGCGACGACCGATAAACCGGCAATTCCAAACGCCATGGTTCGGAGCGGCGCGTAGTCATGCAACGCCATCTCGACCCGTTCGTAGGCGTATTTGTCGTGCATGTAGTGGATGACGTTCATGGCATTGACGTAAACGCCGGCAAGCCAATCCATCATCTTGTCGAATTTGCCAAGCACGTCGTCGAACTCGAGATACTCACCCGTGACTGGTTCGACGGCCGGCGAGACCTGCTCGCCGCTGATTTCGTCGCGCCCGCCATTAATCGCGTAGAGGAGACACTTGGCGAGGTTGGCGCGCGCGCCGAAAAACTGCATCTGCTTGCCGAGGAGCATGGGCGAGACGCAGCACGCGATCGCCCCATCGTCTCCCCAGGCCTGGCGCATGATTTCGTCGCTCTCGAATTGCAGCGAGCTGGTGTCGATCGCGACCTTCGCGGCAAATCGCCGGAACCCGTCAGGCATCCGCGCTGAATACCAGATTGTCAGGTTCGGCTCGGGAGCCGGGCCAAGGTTGTAGAGCGTCTGAAGGATGCGAAAGCTCGTCTTGGTGACGAGCGACCGGCCATCGTCGCCCATCCCGCCGATTGACTCAGTCACCCAGGTCGGATCGCCGGCGAAGAGATTGTCGTACTCAGGGGTACGAAGAAAGCGAACGATGCGCAGCTTGATGACGAAGTCGTCGATGATTTCCTGCGCCTGCTCCTCGTTCAGGAGCCCTGCCGCAAGATCGCGCGCGAAGTAGACGTCAAGGAACGTCGTCGTACGGCCAAGAGACATCGCGGCGCCGTTCTGTTCCTTCACGCCGGCGAGATATCCAAAGTAGAGCCACTGCACCGCTTCCTTCGCCGTTCGCGCCGGGACAGAGATGTCGAAGCCGTAGCTCGCTGCCATCTTCTGCAGTTCTTTGAGCGCCCGAACCTGCTCCGATAGCTCCTCGCGATCGCGGATGATTTCGTCGCTCGACTGTAACGCGTCGAGCGCGCTCTTTTCTTCCTGCTTGCGCTCGATCAGCCGGGCGACGCCGTACAAGGCCACGCGCCGGTAGTCACCGATGATTCGGCCGCGTCCGTACGCATCGGGAAGTCCCGTCAGGATGTGCGAGCTTCGGCACCGTCGAATGTCGGCAGTGTAGGCATCAAAGACCGCTTCGTTGTGAGTCTTTCGATACTTTGTGAACGCCTCGACGATGTGCGGGTCTGGTTCGTAGCCATACGTCTTGAGAGCGGTGGCAACCATGCGCCAGCCGCCATTGGGCATGATCGCGCGCTTGAGCGGCGCGTCGGTCTGTAGCCCGACGATGATTTCGCTTTCCTTGTCGATGTAACCCGGCGCATGAGCCGTAATCGAACTGGGAATCTGCGAAATGTCGAGCACGCCCTTCTTGCGTTCCTCGATGAACAGCTTTTGCAGTTGTTCCCAGATCTTCAGCGTCCGCTTCGTCGCAGGCGAGAGAAACGATTCGTCGCCGTCGTACGGTTCGTAATTCTGCTGGATGAAATCGCGAACGTTGATCTCTTTCTGCCAGAGACCGGTTCGAAAGCCATGCCACGGCGATGTCTTTGCTGCAGCAGCTTTATCGGTGGATGTGACGACGTCCATTGCTCACTCCTGTATTGCCTTCAGCGCGCCGCCCGGGTCTCGACGAGGCCGAGTACTTTGCCCGTATGCCGCGCGATAACCAGTTCCTCGTTTGTCGGGATCACCCACACCGAGACCGCGCCACCGGTGCGGGAGATTCGCGTTTGTTTCCTGCTGTTCGCGTCGGTATCGAGCTCGATACCGAGCCACGCAGACGCATCACAGATGCGGCTGCGCACTTCGGCCGAGTTCTCGCCGATCCCTGCGGTGAACACGAGTGCGTCGATGCCACCCAGCACTGCCGCCAGCCCGCCAATCTCTCGGGCGGCGCGATAGACGAAATAGTCGACGGCAAGCCGTGCCGAAGGTTCGTTGCTGCCGAGGAGATCGCGCATGTCGTTGCTCGTCCCGGAGATGCCGAGCAGGCCGGATCGTTTGTAGAGAATCGTCTCGACGTCCTTCGCTGACAGTCCAAGTCCCTGAAACAGATACAGGACGACGCCAGGATCGAGGGCGCCGGGGCGTGTTCCCATGCAAAGACCGTCGAGGGCCGTAAACCCAAGCGAGCTGTCGAGGCTCTTCCGGTTTCTCATTGCGCACAGGCTGGCTCCACTTCCCAGGTGCGCCACGATCACCCGCCCGTTGGCGACCTCGGGCGCGACGTCCGGCAGCACCGACGCGATGTACTCGTACGACAAACCATGAAACCCGTAGCGCTGCACGCCGGCATTTCGAATCTCTCGCGGCAGGGGAACGAGTTCGGCGACCTCGGGCTGCCCTCGATGGAAGCTCGTATCAAAGCACGCGACTTGCGGCACGTCAGGCAGCTGGGCCGAGACGGCTTCGATGGCGGCAAGATTGTGCGGTTGATGTAACGGCGCAAGCGGTATGAGCTTGCGCAGTTCCGCCAGGACCTCGGGCGTGATGATAGTCGGTCCTGAGAAGCGCGCGCCGCCGTGAACGACGCGATGTCCGACACCGAGCACGCGCGCGCCACCGTAGGTTGAGCGAAGCCATGCCGCCAGCGAATCAAGAGCACCGCGCGCATCGCGAACCTTTGCTTTGTCCAGTTCGTTGTCGACCAGCCGCGTGCCGGCTCCGTCCTTCGCGGAGAAGCGCGGTGAGGTACCGATTCCTTCAATCTGACCGCGTGACTCGAGTCGCCAGGCTTCGGATTCCGGTCGCCGGTAGATGCTGAATTTGAGACTGGATGAACCTGCATTTAATACGATGACGAAATCGTCCATTTAGAATCCCTGTCTGCATTACTTACTGCGCGTGGGGCCCCACCCCCACGCGCTCTCGCTCGGCGCCCGCCAACCGCCAAACGCTAACCGCCAACAGCCAATCGCAGCGGGAAGCGGCCGCAGGCCCTACGTCGCCACCTCCAGCGTCTTCCGCCGCGCATGCGCGGCCAGCATCGCGACGCCGCAACTGGCAATCCGCGATCGCACGCTGTCGGCACGGCTCGTCAGGATGATCGGGACGCGAGCGCCGAGGACAAGACCGGCGCTGTCAGCGTTGGCCAGGAAACTCAGCTGCTTGGCGAGCATGTTCCCCGCCTCGAGATCGGGAGCGAGCAGGATGTCGGGATCACCGGCGACGTCGGACTTGATGCCTTTGATCTTTGCGGCCTCCTTGCTGATGGCGTTGTCGAACGCGAGCGGACCGTCGAGCAGGCCTCCCTTGATCTGGCCTCGATCGGCCATCTTGCAGAGCGCGGCCGCATCGATCGTGGCTGGCATTTTCGAGTTCACGGTTTCGACTGCGGCGAGAATCGCGACCTTCGGCGTCGACACGCCAAGCGAGACGGCCAGATCGATCGCGTTCTGAATGATATCGACCTTATCGTCCAGTGCCGGGGCGATGTTGATCGCGGCGTCGGTCACGATCAGGACCTTGTGATAGGTCGGCACGTCCATGATGAAGACGTGACTAATCCGTCGCCCGGTGCGGAGGCCCGTCTCGCGGGCAACCACGGCGCTCAGAAGTTCATCCGTGTGCAGGCTGCCCTTCATCAACAGCTCCGCCGTGCCCTGGCGCACGAGTTCAACTGCCTTGGATGCGGCCGCATGACTGTGCGACACGTCGACGATTTTGGCGTTGGCGAGGTCGATCCCTCCCTTCATGGCAATCTCGCGGATTTTCATTTCCGGTCCGACGAGGATGGGAGCGATCAATCCTTTCTGGCCGGCCTCAACCGCGCCCGCCAACGCCGATGCTTCACACGGATGTGCGACGGCCGTTGGCACGGGTTCCAGACTTCGGCATCGCTCGAGCAGCAATTCATACTTCCCGGTTCCAGTAATGTGACTCATATTTCCTCGTATGCGGCCGCGAGTGTCGTGCGACGAGCCGCGGGTCCGGTTTCTTTCAGGAAGAGCGTGAGCACAATCGCGAGACCGACGCCGTACAGCAATGGGTGAAACGCCGTCTGATAGTGCTCGATGTTCATCGTCGACGCGCCGCCGCTGACGTTCATCAGTATCCTGGCGAAGACAGGTCCGAGCAGTGCGCTGAACGTAAAGTTCAGGAAGTTCACGACACCGGTCGCGGTGCCGCTCATCTTCGGCGGGTTCGCTTCTTTGATCACGGTGTAAGGGAGCATCGCTGCCCCGGATGCGATGCCGGCGACAATAGCGAGCACGTACGGCGGAAAAACGTCGACAGGTCCGTAGAGAATCCACGCAAGGCACGCGAGCAGCACGGTCGCGCTGGCGATGATCACGGGCTTCCGACGTCCGATGCGATCGGAGATGAAACCAAGCAGCGGGCAACCGATGATCCATCCGAGTGGAACCGCGGCGGATCGGAGCACCGCCGTCGCATAATCGAATCCGCGGCCCTCCTGCATATAGCGGACACCCCACGTCATGTCGAAGATCGTCGTTGGAATGAACAGCAGTCCCGCGATGATCCCGCACAGGATCGATTGCGGATTGCGAAACACGACACCAAACGCACGACCCGCGTCCGTGAGCCACCCTTCGCGGTTTTGCGTCGTCTTCGATTCAGGGAGAAGAAGGAACAGCAGCACGCTGATTGCGAGACCGCCGATCCCCATGCCGACCCAGAAGGTGCTCCAGCTGATGCCTGCCCC
>Ga0075418_10008961_pt1 | contig 11224 bp, 11 predicted proteins | sample SoiMetdeltSBSDD2_FD_81776 | JGI IMG/M metagenome (GOLD analysis project Ga0075418, IMG submission 81776) | Bulk soil microbial communities from a Populus tree surrounding site in Tennessee, USA - Soil MetaG P. deltoides SBSDD2 | ecosystem: Environmental > Terrestrial > Soil > Tree plantation...
GCCACGCGCCGGCGGCGCCCTCGTTGTGGAGCAGCTCGGGCGGTGAGTCGAGGGCCGTGACGAGGATGTCGAGGCGGCCGTCGTTGTCGTAATCGCCGACCGCCACGCCGCGGTGCGAGCGGACGATCTCGAAGCCCGGGCCGGCGGCGGCGGTGACGTCGCGGAAGAGGGTCTCGGGCGGGGCGCCGGGAGGGACGTCGTCCCGGAGGCTGCGGTTCTCCAGGAGGAGGTTCCGCTGCCGATAGGTCCCGATGAGCTCGGGGTGGGCGTCGATCTGCGGATAGATGTGTCCGTTGGCCACGACGAGGTCGAGGTCGCCGTCGTTGTCCAGATCGGCCATGGCCGTGCCCCAGGAGAGGGGCCGGAACGTCGCGGGACCGACGCCGGTCGGCCGGCTCACGTCCTCGAAGAAGGCCTGGCCCATGCCTTTGTAGAGGGTCGAGAAGTCCTCGGAGAAATTCGTGACGAACAGATCCAGGACGGAGTCGCCGTCCACGTCGCCCGCTGCGACGCCCATGCTGGCCTGGGCCGCGCCGTTGGCGTCGAAGGCAGCGGAGGACGTCACGCCGATCTCCTTGAAGCGGCCCGCGCCGACGTTGCGGTAGAGGTAGTTGGGGTCGGAGTCGTTGGCCACGTACAGGTCGGGGAGCCCGTCGTCGTCGAAGTCCGCGGCGCGCGCCGCGAAGCCGAAGCCGAGGGCCAGGTCCTTGAGCCCCGCCTCGTCGGTGGCCTCGACGAAGCGTCCCTTCACGTTGCGGAAGAAGCGGTCGGGCGCGCCCTTCAGGCCGAAGGGCCCGAAGGCCACCCGCTCCAGTCCCCGCCACCAGAGCGTCCGTTTCGCCTTCAGGACGTCGTCGAGGGTGCAGTCCACGTAGCGGGCGATGTACAGGTCCAGCCAGCCGTCCCCATCCGCGTCGAAGAACGACGCGCCCGTGTTCCAGCCCGGAGCCTCGATCCCCAGCTTGCCGGCCACATCCTCGAAGCGGCCGTCGCCCAGGTTGCGGAAGAGAGCGTTGCGGCCGAAGCTCGTGACCAGGATGTCCGCCCGGCCGTCGTTGTCGTAATCGGCGACGGCCACTCCGGAGCCCCAGTCGCCGTTGCCGCCCACGCCGGCGGCGTCCGTTACGTCCTCGAAGGTGCCGTCCGTCCGCTGCCGATAGAGGGCGTGCTGGCCGCGGACCGCCACCGTCTCACCGTCGAGCCGCCACCCGTTCCCCAGGTAAATGTCGAGGCGGCCGTCCTGGTCGTAGTCGAGGAACGCCGCGCCCGCGCCCGCTGAATCGAGGAGGTGGTCCTTTGCCGGCCGCCCCGCCTCGAGCACCCGGGTGAGGTCGAGCCGCGGAGCGGCGTCGATGAAATGGAACCGTCCTCGTGGGGGAGACGCGGGCGGACCCTCCGGCGCGTCGGGACGGGCGGATCCCGTCGCGGCGGCCACGGCGGCCACGAACGAGACGCCGCGCGCGAGGGGCCCTATCGCGCCGCGGTGATGTGCTTGGCCCAGGCCGCCTCGACCTTCTTCCACTCGGCGTCGAGCGCGTCCGCCTTCGGGTCGCGCGCGAGCATGGCGATGGCCTTCGACGAGTCCAGGAAGGCCTGCTTGGCCACCTTGGTCACCACGACGTATCCGTCGTCGTAGATCCCCTGGGCCTCGCCTTCGGCGTTCGCGTGGTGGCCCCCTTCGAGCAGGCGCTTGCGGATGCCGGCCACGGCGTTGTCGCCCTCGGTCCCGATCTGGCCCACGGCAGCGGCGACGTTCTCGGTGGCGGCCTTCGCGGACGCGGCATCGCCCGCCTTCAGGGCGTCGCGCGCGCGCCCCAGCTCCGCCCGGGCGTGGGCGTAGGTCGCGGCCAGGATCGAGTGGCCGAGCTTCACCTCGGTCTTGTTGGCGCCGAGGATCGTGTCGGCCAGCGCTTCGTAGGCCGCGACCATCTCCGGGGGCGTGGCGGTCGGGCGGGCCTGGGCGCGGGCCGTGCCGGGGGTCGCGGCGAGCGCCGCGATCAGGGCGGCACCTGCGAGCCGACTTCCACGGCAAGCGTTGCTGAGGTTCATGGGATCCTCCTTGTCGGCGGAACCGGTGACGGACGGTACACCGGGCCGGCCCGCGCGTTCAAGCGGAGGAGGCGGGCTTGGCTTTCGGCAACTGGGGGTTGAGGCGCCGGACCTCCTCGATCAGGCGCGGGACGTCGGCCGCGTACCATTCGTTGACGGGTGGGACCAGCGTCCACGTCGATGCGACGTGTGGGGGGAGGCACTGCGTCGCCTTCACCTCGAACTCCGCGAGATCGTCCGCGGTCAAGCCGGCATCGACCGAGCCCTGCTCCGCCGCCGTCGGCAGTGGCTCCGGCTCCAGATCCACGGAGTGGCGCGTCGCCCGCTCCGTCTCCCCCCGCCGCATCCATTCAGAGAGTGTGTACGTCTCCTCGGTGTTGGGGTCCGTGCCCGGGCGGAACGACAGCTCCTGGACGTTGCCGCAAACCGGGCACCTCGCCCGCACGTCCACCGGCTCAAGGTCGGGGGCCTCCTCCGTGCGCCAGGCCACCGTGACGGCCTCCTCGTGGCACGAGTCGCAAAACCAGTGCTCGTTGATCTTTTCCACAGGCCGATTCTCGCACGCGGCCGAGCGACGTGGAGGACCGCGTCATACAATGCGCGGCGTGCCGGCCTACCGCTACCTCGTGACGGGACGCGTGCAGGGCGTGGGCTACCGCTACTTCGTCCTGCGCGAGGCGGAGCGGCTGGGAGTGGCCGGCTTCGCGCGCAACCTGCCCGACGGGAGCGTGGAGGTCGTGGCCGAGGGGACGGAAGAGGTCCTGGGCCAGCTCGAGGCGCGCCTGCGCGCCGGGCCGTCGTTCGCGAGCGTCGCGGCCGTGGACCGCGCGCCTATGCCTCCCCGCGGCGATGCGGGCTTCCACATCCGATAAGATGGCGCACGCCATGGAGCTCGACGCGCGCGTCGCGCCGCTCAAGGCGGCGATCCGGGACGTCCCCGATTTTCCGAAGCCGGGAATCGTCTTCAAGGACATCACCACGCTGCTCAAGGACCCGAAGCTCTTCCGGCAGACGGTCGACCTCCTCGCCGAGCTCTGCCGGGAGCAGCCGTGCGACAAGGTGGTGGCCATCGAGAGCCGGGGCTTCATCGTCGGCGGGGTGCTGGCCGAGCGGCTGGGGGCCGGCTTCGTCCCCGTCCGCAAGAAGGGCAAGCTCCCCGCCGGCACGCGCCGCCACGAGTACGACCTCGAGTACGGCACGGACACGGTGGAGATCCACGAGGACGCGCTCGTCCCGGGGGAGCGCGCGCTGATCGTGGACGACGTGATCGCCACCGGCGGCACCGCTCAGGCGGCGGGGCGGCTGGTCGAGACCCTCGGCGCCTCGGTCTCGGCCTTCGTCTTCCTGGTCGAGCTGACCTTCCTGAAGGGGCGCGCGAAGCTGGACGGCGAGGTCCTGAGCCTCATCCGGTACTGAACGGCCGCGCCGCCTGTGCTAACCTTGCCTGTCCTGGCGCCCGTGGCGGAGCGGACAGGAAGGATGCGCCCGTAGCTCAGCAGGATAGAGCAGCGGTTTCCTAAACCGCAGGCCGCCCGTTCGAGTCGGGCCGGGCGCACCACACCCGACAAACGGGAAGTTCATTTATCTAGTAACCTGACACTGAGGACGCCGATCGAATGAAGCGCGAGCACAGGAAGCAGATCAAGCGGGACGAGCTCGTCAACGGGATGGAGCGGGCCGCCCATTGGACGGTGGCGCATCGGAGCGAGGTCCGGGCCACCCTCATCGGGTTGGCGATCGTGATCGTGGGGGCGCTGGGGTTCACGACCTTCCAGGGGCGCCGCACGGCCTCGGCGGAGAAGCTGTTGGGCGAGGCCATCGACACCTTCCACGCTCCGGTGGCGGCGGAGCTGCCGCCGGGAGCCGACAGGCCGGCGCGGCTGGACTACGCGACCCCTGCCGAGAAGTACCAGAAGGCCGCTGCCGCCTTCGACGGGATCGAGCGGCGCTACGGCTCGCTGCCGGCGGGCCGGCGCGCGCGGTACTACGCCGCGCTCTCCCGGATCGAGTTGGGCGACTATGCCGAAGCGGAGAAGGCCCTGGACAAGCTGGCGGCGGAATCGGACCGGTCGTCGCTGGAGTCCGGTCTCGCGCGGCTGGCGCTGGCCGACCTCTATCGCCGCCGCGGGGAGACGGACAAGGCGGTGTCCGCGTATCGCCAGCTCGTGGACGACGCGTCCCTGGCCGTCCCCCGGGACCACGTCCTGATGAGCCTGGGATCGACCCTCGAGGAGGCTCACCGCGCCAAGGAGGCGCGCGCCTCCTACCGGCGGCTGACCGAGGAATTCCCCGCGAGCATCTTCCTCTCCGAGGCGCGGCGCCGGGCCGAGGACCTGCAGACCGCGGGCTGACGCCCTTCACGACATGAAGAAACGCACGGCGTGGATCCTGATCGCAGGGGTCGCCGCGGTGGCGATCGGGGCCGCCGGCGTGGGCGCCCTGGCGCTCGTCCTGCGCGGGTCCAAGGGCGCGACGTGGACCGCCGACAACTACCTCTACCTCCGGCTGGAGGGCGAGGTGCCCGAGCAGCCCGGCGACTTCGGCAGCTTCCTGGAGAAGCGGCCGGCGTCGCTGCGAACGCTGATGCAGAGCCTCGACCGGGCCGCGTCCGACCCCAAGGTACGGGCGGTGGTGGTGCGGGTGAGCCTGCTGCCCGACTCCGGCTGGGGCAAGGTCCAGGAGCTGCGCGACGCCATCACGCGCTTCCGCAAGTCCGGCAAGCCGGCGTACGCGCACCTCGAGATCACCGGCAACAAGGAGTACTACCTCGCCACCGCCTGCACGAAGATCTACGCGGTCCCCTCGGCGCTGCTGGACGTCACCGGCCTGCACAGCGAGGTGATGTTCTTCCGCAACACGCTCGACAAGCTGGGCGTGCAGGCGCAGTTCGAGGGCGTGGGCAAGTACAAGAACGCCCCCAACCAGTTCACGGAGACCGGCTTCACCGAGGCCCACCGCGAGCAGATGGAGGCGCTGCTCGACAGCGTGTACGCGCAGTACGTGGCGGCCATCGCCAGCGCGCGCGGCAAGACGCCGGAGGAGGTGCAGGCCATCGTGGACGCGGGCCCGTACGAGGGGCGCGACGCCCTCCAGGCCGGGCTCGTGGACGAGCTCCTTTACGAGGACCAGATCGAGGAGCGGCTCAAGGCGGAGCGGATCACGCCCGGACGGTACGTCCGCACCGCGAGCGGCTTCGGCATCGACGGCCGGCCCAAGGTGGCGCTCGTCTACGCGGTGGGGGACATCGCGCCCGGAGAGAGCCAGAACGGCCCGCTGGGCAGCGAGATGGCGGGCTCGGACACCGTCGCCGCCGCCATCCGCCAGGCCCGCAAGGACGACTCCATCAAGGCCATCGTGCTCCGCGTGGACAGCCCCGGCGGCTCGGGCACCGCCTCGGACGTGATCTGGCGCGAGGTGTCGCTCGCCCGGCGCAACAAGCCGGTGGTCGTCTCCATGGGCGACGTGGCCGCTTCCGGTGGCTACTACATCGCCATGAGCAGCGACGCGATCGTGGCCCAGCCCGCCACCATCACCGGTTCCATCGGCGTCTTCGGCGGCAAGTTCAGCATCCGCGGCCTCTACGACAAAATGGGCGTCACGAAGGAGATCCTGGCCCGGGGCGAGCGCGCGGCGATGTTCTCCGAGTACCGGCCCTGGACGGACGACGAGCGGGCGCGCATCCGGACCTTGATGGTGTCCTTCTACCAGGACTTCGTGGGCAAGGTCGCCCAGGGACGGAAGAAGTCCTACGAGGACGTCGACGCGGTGGCTCAGGGCCGCGTGTGGACCGGCTCCGACGCCCTGAGCCACGGCCTCGTGGACCGCCTGGGCGGTATGGACGTGGCCCTGGACGTGGCCAAGGAGAAGGCCCGCATCGGCCGCGACCAGGAGATCAACGTCGTCGTCCTCCCCGAGCGCAAGGGCTTCCTGGACCTGCTGCTCGAGCGCCAGGAGGAAGGTGCTCTGGATGCGGTTCCTTCCGACGCTCGCGTCCTGCTGAGGTGGGTCCGGCTTTTGGGCGATTCGCAGATCCTGGCGCGGCTGCCGTTCGATCTGAAAATCCGCTAGCCAGCTCGTCCCGGGACGAGTAACCAACAGTAACGCGTTCCGATTTTCGGAACCCGGTCCCCACGGCATCCGCCCGCCAGGGCGACTCGGAGTTCGAACAGAAGCTCGCCGTGATGACCGCAACCACGCTGGCCATCCATCAGCGCCAAGCTCCACGCACCAACAAAGAACAAGGCGCATCGGGATGATCGCCGAGATCGGACAATCCTGACTGTCACCCTTCTACCCGTTCCGGAACGGGTAGAACAGTAACGGGGAGGGACGGGGCGGCTTAACTCCCGTGCTGCTGCCGCAGCCGCACCATCCAGTCCGACCGCGCCGCCGCGTAGCCGCGGCCCTGCACCTTCTTGAAAGCCTCGTCCACGTCGCCCGTTTCGCCCATGGCCTTGAGCAGGTCGTTGACGCCGCCCATGCCGCGCTGGGCGATGAGGTGCTCCACGAAGGAGAGCGAGGCGAGGTAATACCCGCCCACGCCGCCGATGCGGCCGTCCGCGAGGGCCTTCAACTGCTCGCTCGTCAGCTCCGAGCCCAGGCGCTTGCCTTCCATGTACTGCGCCAGGCCCTCCTGGATGTCGCGCGGCGCCACGCCGCGGGTGCGGTCGGCCACGAAGGCGTGGGTCAGCTCGTGGATGAGGGTACCGTCCATATCGGGCGTGAGCGAGGCGGACAGCCCGCCGATCGGGATGCGGATGCGTCCGTCGATTCCGTCGTAGATCCCGCCCGACCAGGCCGGGGCGCCGCTCGCGTTGTAGTAGCCCTCGCGCGTGAAAAGGATCACGGGGATGGCGGCGGCCGGCTGGTGATCGAGGGTCGCCACCAGCGTCGCGTAATGGCGCTCCAGGGCGCGCAGGATCTCCCGCCCCACCGCGTCGTGGGTGTCGCCGTCGTAGCGCACGTGGAAATGGGAGAGCTGCTGCTCCGTCATGCCCTTCTCGTCGTCCATCCCCTTGCGGATGCGGGCCAGCAGCGCGCGGACCGCGTCGTCGTCCTTGACGTCCAGGGCGGCCTGGAGCGCGTCCGCCGCCTCCGCGTTGCGGTCCTGGCGCATGAGCGCGTAGCCGAGGCCGAGGAGCCCGTCGCGGTGGCGCGGCTCGAGCGAGAGCACGGCGCGGGCCGCGGACTCCGCGCCCGCCCAGTCCTCGGCCTCGAGCATCACCTGCACCAGCGCGGCGCGGGCCCGGGTCCCCGTGGGCTGGACGCCGGCGGCCCGCTGGAGGTGGGCCGCGGCCTGCGCGTAGAGCCGGCTCGTGCGCTCCTGCTCGGCCTTGGCCACCAGCACCCCTTCGAGGAGGTCGCGCAACGGGTCCTCGCCAGGGAAGCGCGCGAAGAGGTCTTCGGCGAGATCGACGTCTGCCGCGTAGACGGCGCCACGGCCATTCAGCCGCTGGGCGAGGGCGCTGGCCTTGTTGCGATCCGCCTCGGAGATCCCCGCTGCTTCCGGCTTCAGTTCCTCGATCGGTGGGGGGGCCTCGGCCTCGACGACCGGAGGCGGCGGCTCGGCGTCGCCTGGCAGGACCGCCGGGGCCTCGGTGGACGCTTCGGGGGGCGGGGCAGCCGCCGGCTTTCGCGCCCTGACCGCCAGGCCTGCTCCGGCGATCAGGACCGCGCCGAGCAGGACGTACGGCCACCGCGGCCGCGCCGGCTCCTCCTCGTCAGGCGCGGCGCCGATGCCCCGGGTCGCGGCGGGCGAGTCCGGCCGCGGATTGCGCATCTTGGCGAAGACGATCCCACAGACCGGGCACACCGGCTCTTCGACGGTGGCGTGCCCGCAGCGTGGGCAGATCAGCGGAGGCCTCCGGGCCGCATGGCCGGTGATCGTAGCAGTTCGAGGCCGGCGCTTCCTCGGGCGCTGATAGAATCGCCGGTCTGATGAGCGAGCGCCGTGTCGTGGAGGCCACCGCGCCAACGCGGATCGACCTGGCGGGCGGGACGCTGGACATCTGGCCCGTCTATCTCTTCCATCGCGGCGCGGTCACCGTGAACGCGGCCATCGACCGGCGGGCCTTCTGCCGGGTGGAGACCGGCATCGAAGGCGTCGTCATCGAGTCGAAGGACACGCGGACCCGCGCCGAAGGGAAGGACGTCTCGGAGGTGCTCCAGGGGGGCGCGCTCTCGCTCGTGGCCTACATCCTGCGGGCCCTCGGCATCGAGACGGGCGTGAAGGTGGTGACGGAGGCGCGCGTGCCCGCGGGCTCGGGGCTGGGCGGCTCATCCGCGCTGGCGGTGGCGGTGGCCGCGGCGGCCTCGAGGGCCGTCGGGCGCGACCTCGACGCGGACGGGCTCTGGCCCGTGGTGCGGGACGCCGAGGCCCAGTCCATCGCCGTCCCCACCGGCGTGCAGGACTACCTGGCCGCCATCCATGGCGGGATCCTGGGCATCCACCTGGAGCCCGGGCGGCTGCGCGTCGAGAAGCTGGCGACCGACCCCGGGCGCGTGGAGGAGTCGCTGCTCCTGGTGGACGCGGGCGTGACGCGCTTCTCGGGGATCAACAATTGGGAGGTCTTCAAGGCCCAGATCGACGGGCACGAGGGCGTGAGGGCGGCCCTCCGCGAGATCGTCTCCGCCGCCTCGCGGCTGCGCGAGGCCCTCGTCGGCCATCGCTACGACGATGTGGCCGGGCTGATGGCGGAGGAGTGGGCGGCGCGCAAGCGCCTGGCGCCGGGCGTGACGACGCCGGAGATCGACCGCATCGCCGAGATCGCGGCCGCGGCCGGCGGCGCGGCCAAGGTCTGCGGGGCCGGCGGGGGCGGCATGGTCACCGTCTGGGCCTTGCCCGGCCGCCGTGAGAAGGTCGAGGCCGCCCTCCAGCAGGCCGGGTTCAAGGCCATCCGGTTCCGGCTGGACCTGCGGGGCCTCGAGGTCGAAAACCTCTCGTAAACGTTCTATAATCGGCGTTTCCGCTCGAGGCAACAGACATGATACAGGCGACCCAGTTGAAGCGCGGGATGGTCATCAAGCACGACAACGACCTCTACCGTGTGGTGGAGGCCCAGCACAAGACCCCCGGGAACCTGCGCGGGCTGGTCCAGGCCAAGATCCGGAACCTGAGGAACGGCGCCATCAGCGAGCACCGCTTCCGCTCGGTGGACATGGTGGAGCGGGCCATCATGGACGAGACCGAGATGGAATACCTCTACGCGGACGGCGACATGTACCACTTCATGAACAGCGAGACCTACGAGCAGATCGCGCTGTCCGATGAGGTCCTGGGCGACGCCGTTCCGTACCTCATCCCCAACATCAAGCTGAAGATCGAGATGTTCGACGGCCGCCCCGTGGGCATCGAGCTGCCGCTGACCGTGGACCTCAAGGTGATGGAGACGGAGCCCGCCATCAAGGGCGCGTCGGTCTCCAACCAGAACAAGCCCGCCAAGATGGAGACGGGCCTCGTGGTCAACGTCCCTCCGTTCATCTCGGAGGGCGACGTGATCCGCATCGACACCGCGACCGGCGGCTACATCGAGCGCGCGCGCTCCTGATGAACCCGGTCGCGCGGCCCTCCTCGGGCTGGGTCGAGGTCATCACCGGGAGCATGTTCAGCGGCAAGAGCGAGGAGCTCATCCGGAGGATCCGCCGGGCCCAGATCGGCCGGCAGAAGGTCCAGATCTTCAAGCCCAGGATCGACGACCGTTACGCGGGGGACCACATCGTCAGCCACTCCGACATGAAGATGCCGTCCCAGGCCGTGGCCAGCGCCGCCCAGATCCTGGAGATGCTGGACCCGGCCACGGAGGTGGTGGGGATCGACGAGGGCCAGTTCTTCGACGCCTCGCTCGTCCAGGTGGTGAACGACCTGGCGGACCGAGGCCTGCGGGTGATCGTGGCCGGGCTCGACCAGGATTACCGCGGACGGCCCTTCGAGCCGATGCCCCAGCTCCTGGCCGTGGCGGAATACGTGGACAAGACGCTGGCCATCTGCGTCCGCTGCGGCGCGCCGGCCAATCGCACCCAGCGGCTCGTGGCGGCCACCGACCGGGTGGTCGTCGGAGGGGCGGAGCAGTACGAGGCGCGCTGCCGCCGCTGCTTCCAGCCCGGCGCCCCCGGTTCCGAATCGTAACACCTGGCCGTGGGCTGCGCGGCGCTCGAGTAACGCCGATTCGGTGCATTTCTCTAGTAACATCATTGAGTTAGGCGTGCTCTCCGATCGGCGGCACATGGCTTGCTCTAGTCCGGGCCGACATGGCCCAACCGGACGCCATCCCTCTCGTCCGCTGCCGCCTGGACGGCCCCGAAGACGAGCCCTCGACGGCCCTGCGGTACGTGCTGCTCGCGGAGCTGGACCTCTGGCAGTACCTCATGGAGACCCGGCACCGCCGCCGTGTGACGATCGAAAGCGTCTCGGTATGGATCCCCGACGTGGCGGCGCACGGGATGTGGGTCCTGCCGGTCGACGTCCTGGAGCCGGTCTTCCGGATCAGCCTGGAGCGGCCCGGCCCGCAGGGATCGATGGTCCCGGTGGAGCGCTTCTTCGCGGCCGAGACCTACCCGCTGGCCCGGGAGGCGCTGCTCTCGCACGTGCCCGGCCTTCGCCGGCTCCGCGCCACGGCCGGATACTTCGTGACCGAGCAGAGCGCGCGTCGGATCGCGCACTCCGCCTGAGCCCGCGCCCGCCGCGAAGGCGGGCCGCGTGACCGCGTCCCGGCTCATATCCCTCGACGGGTCGCAGGGTGAAGGCGGCGGCCAGATCGTGCGCACGGCCCTCGCGCTGTCCGCGGTCACGGGCCAGGGCTTCGAGATCACGCGCATCCGCGCCGGCCGGACGGTGCCCGGCCTCCGTCCCCAGCACCTGGCCGCCGTGCGCGCCGCAACCCTGGCGTGCGGGGCGCGGGTGGGCGGGGCCTTCGACGGCTCGCCGGACCTCCGCTTCGAGCCCGGCCCGATCGCGGCAGGCGACTTTCGCTTCGAGATCGCCACGGCCGGGGCGGCCACGCTCGTGCTGCAGACCGTCCTGCTGCCGCTGGCCACGGCGGCGCAGCCGAGCCGTGTCGAGGTGACCGGCGGCACACACGTCCCCGCGAGCCCATCCTTCCATTACCTGGACCGGCACTGGCGCGCGGTCGTGGCGCGGCTGGGCGTGGCAGTGTCCCTCGCGCTGACGCGGGCCGGC
>Ga0075418_10008965_pt1 | contig 11223 bp, 9 predicted proteins | sample SoiMetdeltSBSDD2_FD_81776 | JGI IMG/M metagenome (GOLD analysis project Ga0075418, IMG submission 81776) | Bulk soil microbial communities from a Populus tree surrounding site in Tennessee, USA - Soil MetaG P. deltoides SBSDD2 | ecosystem: Environmental > Terrestrial > Soil > Tree plantation...
GTTTCCCGGTGGTCATAGGGGCAGGGTCACACCCGTTCCCATTCCGAACACGGAAGTTAAGCCTGCCACCGCCGATGGTACTGCATGCGCAGGTGTGTGGGAGAGTAGGTCGCTGCCGGGATTGATAAACAAAAACGCCCGACGTGAGTTGTTCACGTCGGGCGTTTTGCCGTACAGACGTACTTGCCGCTGTCAATGACCGCGCCGACGGAACATGCCCAACCTCGTCTTCCCGAACGCTCAATGGAGGTAGGATTCCTCGGACGCTCTAGCCGTACGGGCCCGTTCCGCGCCGCGCTGCCAAGCTGACCGAATCGACGTCACAGGGACCGTTGCCGCCAGCTGCTCGGTCCTTGGAGGTGGCTCGCTTGCATTCGTCCGAGGAATCGACGTCTGGAAGGTCGGGGTTCCCGACCGACGGCGTTCCGTTGGTCTCACTCTGGCTCTTCGGCGCTGCGGTGGTCACCGCGTCGCGTTTCCTCAACGCGGCGGATCCCGGCCATGACGTCGGACGACAGGTACTCGCGGCACAGAATCTTCTTGCGGGCCGAGGACTCTCGTACTTTTCGCATTCGGCGTTGGATCTGAGCGAACCGGCGAACCTGGTGACGCTCACTGGGTTTTCGGCAGGCTACTCCCTGATAGCCGCGGCGCTGATCGCACTTGGCCTCGACGTCAGGCTTGCCGTGAAGGTGATTCCGGCAGCGGCCACCATTCTTGGATGGTGGGGCTGGGGCCGGCTCAGTAATCCGTTTCTCCAACCCGGTTGCTCCCGTGGCGGTGCCTGGCGCGTTGCGGCATCGCTCATGGCCATGATTACGCCGCTGCTGTTTACGATCCCATGGTCGGGTACAGACATTCTGCTGTGGGCATCGATCCCGTGGGCTCTCGAGTTCGTCATTCGCGGATCGAGGACGAATGGCGTGTCGTATCCTGCCTACGACTTCCTGGCCGGGGCTGTTTGCGGGCTGGCTGTGTTGATGCGCTATGCGAGCGTCTTTCTACCGGCATGCGTCGGACTTGTGGTCCTCTGGCAATCGCACCGCGACTGGAGAACGCTGGTACGCCGCTGGGCGTTCGTGGCAGTTGGTGTTCTGCCGCCGGTTCTCCTGCAGATATACATCAATTACGTCGCCGCGAACGTCACGGCCATGCCAGGAGGGCTCTTCAACGGCGCCGTGGTCACGCCGGTCGATCGGTTCGTGCACGGGATCTCGCTTCTATATACGGCGAACGAGTTCTGGGCATTCTGGGTGCCCGGGAAGATTAGGGCTCTCCTGACCGACGGCACCGCGGGCTCGGTGTGGCCTCTGCTGGTTGTACTTGTTGCCGCGGCGGTGCTCGCGATCGTATTGACGCAGTATCTCCGCGAAGCCAACGGCGACGACGCATCTCGGGATGCGCGGCTGGTGTCGTCGACGCTCTTCTTTCTCCTTCCGTGTGTGCTGCTCGCGAGCACGGCTGTGGGCGACTACGATTACGTCGCCGACCGCCGGTATTACTGGCCGCTGCTGCCGCTTGCCACGTTCGTGGCATATTCGGTTGCCGCCCGGAACGCGTCTGGGGCGATGAGCAGGCTGGTCAGTGGCGGCGCTGCGCTCTACGTTATTGGTTACATGTCGATGATTTGCGTGTTCGCGATCCTTCTGTTCACCCCGAGCAGAGTGGGCGCCACTCAACGATTGAAGCTGATGGGCGACGAAATTCGCGCCTGGCCCTCGTTTGCGGTTCGTCATGAGCTCTCGCCCGCTCGCCAGCTGTTCCTGGGGCTCCATCGCAAAGATCCCGGCGCGTTGCTGTTGACGAGCCAGACGGCGGCTCTGGTTTGGGATCCCGGAGTGGACCGCTCGAAGGTTGTCGAGCTGTCGTGTCCCATGCTGGAGGCTGAGCGTGTGACGGGTCCTGCGCATCTGATCATTCTCACGTTCGACCAGGGGGCGCCCGATCAACTCTGGTTCTATGCCGGGACCGGCCTGGGGGGAGGTGTTCTGCCTTCCGACTGCTTCCAGCGGCTGCCCGGTCTACGACTCGTTCAGCGGTTTCCGGTTGAGGGGCTGAAGGTGCTCGAGGCACGCGTACCGGCTGGTCAGCGAGTGGTTCTGAAGCCCTGAGTGCGACGGGCCTCGACTTACGCGTACGATGGGGCTACCCTAACAGCGTGTCGGATCGGCACCTGGCTGAGTTCGGCGAAGCTCCTGCAGCGGCTCCGGCGCGGATTCCCGCCCGAACCTGGGTGGTGACGGCCGCTTTCAACGAGGCTTCCCGGATCGGTCCCGTGCTCGACTCGCTGCTGACCGTCGCGCAAAACGTCGTGGTCATCGATGACGGATCGCAGGACGGTACGGCAGCCGTAGCGCTCACGCGTCCAGTGTGGACAGTTCGTCATGCCGTCAACCTCGGGCAGGGTGCCGCTCTTCAGACCGGGCTCGACTTCGCCTTGGAGCGCGGGGCAGAGTATCTCGTGACGTTTGACGCCGACGGTCAGCACGAGCCGGAAGATATTCCACGTCTCGTCTCGGCGCTTCGGGAGAGTGGAGCCGATTTTGCGCTCGGTTCCCGCTTTACCGGAAGCGTGGCAGGGATGCCCGTCTCCAGGCGCATTGTGCTGACGCTGGCGGTCTGGTTCACACGGGCCCTGTCGGGTTTGAAGCTGACGGACGCGCATAACGGGTTGCGAGCAATGACCCGACGCGGCGCGCAGCGGATTGCCATCACGTTCAACCGCATGGAGCATGCAAGCGAAATCATCGATCAGATTGCGCGCGCACGTTTGAAGTATGTCGAGGTCCCGGTGCACATCCGCTACACGACTGCGAGTCTCGCCAAGGGCCAACGGACGTCTGACGCCTTCGGTCTCGCGGCAAGGATTCTGCTGCATCGACTGGTCCGATGACGCTCTTTCAGTCGGTCTTCATCCCCGGATGCCTTCTCGCTGCGGTCCTGGTGCTGTTGCGAACGTTGAGAGGATCGGTCGCTCGCCGGAGTGGACTGTTCTGGGCTTGTATCTGGTTCGCGGCGGCTATTCTCATCTCATGGCCGGCGGTTACGACTATCGCCGCGAGCTGGTTCGGAATCGGTCGAGGCGCAGATCTCGTCCTCTACGTCGCCGTGCTCGCGGGGCTCGGCCTCGCACTGCACTTTTACAGTCGACAACGTCGACTCGAGATGCTGATTACGGCTCTGATGCGCCGTGAAGCGTTGGGCGCGCCCCGTCGCGGCGGATCGGATGCCGCGAGCGCATCCTGAGTGAAGACAGCGATCTGCGTCAGGCCTTGCGTGCCACGACCCGCATGGCATCCCCGAGAGTGAGAGGGATCGCGAGCCTGTTCAGCCAGGGCATCCGTCGCGGTGTCACGCCCACCATTCGCTCGAGTTGATACGCGACGAGCGACAGTGGCACGCGCTTCCACGGATGCGTGAGCGAGACGAGTTCGAGGCCGTTCCGTTTCAGCAAGGCGTTCATCGCGGCCGGAGTGAAGAACCAGAGATGCTGCGGCGGCGTCATCAGTCGCCATCGCGATCCGAGCACACGCGCTGAAAACGACGCCCAGTCGCCCGTCGTCATCACCAGGATTCCGGAAGGCGGCATGTGCTTCGCCAGCACCCGCACGACATCGTACGGATCCCGGACGTGCTCGATGACGTCGAGACCGACGACGGTATCGTAAACGCCTTCTAGAAGCTCCTCCTCGACCGGTCCCGTCTTGACGTCGAGTCCGCGCTGCCTGCAGGAGCGCGCGGCGGCGTCGCTGTACTCGACTCCATGTACGCTGCCAAAGTGCGGAGCAGCCTCGTCGAGGAAGAACCCGTACGCGCACCCGAATTCGAGCAGCCGACCACCTTTGCAGAGCGGCAGGAGGTCCCGGATGATGTGACGGAACTCGAGCCGCAGCGCATCCGCGCTTCCCTGGTAGTCTGCGTATCCGTCAGCAACGCCGCCCTGGAAATACGACTCATCGTAATAGGCTGCGGAGTCGAAGTTGCTGCTGAGGAGTGTTCGCCCCAATCCGCACGTTTCGCAGCGGTAAATCTGGAATGCTCCTTTGGAGAGCGCATAAGACTCGGCCGTGCCGTCACACGCAGGGCATTTGAACGGGACAGCCGGAGGAGACGGTGGCACTTCACTCGATCCGAAAGCCGGCTTCAACCCTCACGTTTTGGGTCGAGAGGTCACGCGACGTCGAGCTTCTGGTCGAAACGGCTACACTCGACTGTTGAGGCTCATCGAAGCTGAGTGGCGATCCGGAGAGGGGGCAGCTGGAGGACGAAAGCTGGGGACGATTCGCTGGAGGCCGGTAAGCACCTCGGAGGACTGGCCGAGTACCGCCATCTCGACGAGGGACGGGACCTCATGAGACAGCCTTGCCGCATCGAGCATCTCGGTGCGGCGAACCCTGAACACCTTCTCGACGTCCGAGGACTCGAGGACTTCGCCGAAGCCCGCGAGCTCTTCGACCAGCTTCTCGCCCGGCCTCAGGCCGATGATCGTGATCGGGATCTCTTCCTCCGGCACGTAACCTGACAGCCGAATCAGGTTCCTCGCCACATCGAGGACGCGGAGTTGCTCGCCCATGTCGAGCACGAAGATCTCGCGATCGTGGGCGAGCGCCGCCGCCTGCAGCACGAGCTGGACGGCCTCGGGAATCAACATGAAGTAGCGCCGAATCTCCGGATGCGTCACGGTGACCGGGCCGCCGGTCCGGATCTGATCGAGCATCCTGGGAATGACGCTGCCGTTGCTGCCGAGCACGTTGCCGAACCGAACCGTGACGAACCTGGTGCCGGGTGAGTCGGCGCCCAGGGCCTGGACGATGAGCTCGGCGACACGCTTGCTCGCGCCCATGACGCTCGAGGGGTTCGCCGCCTTGTCGGTCGAGATCAGGAGGAACCGCTCGGCGCCGAACTCGCGCGCTGTGGCGGCCACGACCTGCGTGCCGACCACGTTGTTCTTGATCGCCTCGCACGGATTGGCTTCCATCAGCGGCACGTGCTTGTGGGCGGCGGCGTGGAAGACCAGTTGCGGCCGGTGCTCGGCGAAGACCCTCTGCACGCGCGCCACGTCTGTCACGTCCCCGATCACGCTATGCACACGCGCCGCGACGGCCCGATCGCTCAGGTCGTTTTCGATCGCGTAAAGACTGTTCTCGTACCGTTCGTACAGGATCAGGTCAGACGGTCCGAACGAGGCAATCTGCCGACAGAGCTCGGAGCCGATGGATCCGCCGGCTCCCGTGACGAGCACTCGCTTGCCCCTGACCAGCCTTCGGACGTTGTCGGTGCTGAGCGCCACCTGGCCGCGGGGCAGCAAGTCCTCGATCGCCAAGGGTCGGATCTGCTTGACGCCGACCTTGCCGTTGACCAGCTCCTTCAAGCTTGGAAGCGTGGTGATGGGAAGCTTGTGGCCTTCAAGAAGGTGCACGAAACTGCGCACCGTCGCCGGCGACGCGCTCGGAATGGCGACGAGAGCCTCGACCGCCTTGGTCGCGGCGATCACGCGAGGGAGCTGAGACCGCGGGCCGAGAACCTTGACCCCGTGAATCGTTCGCCCAAGCTTCGAGGGGTCGTCGTCGATGAAGCCGACCGGCCGGTACCCGCCCCCCTTTCGCATCTCGCGGACGATCATTTCGCCGGCATCGCCGGCGCCGATGATCAACACTCGCCGGCCCTCGCTCGAACGGATGATCGCCGGCAACGCTCGTCTCAACAGGCGGAGTCCGCCCAGCGCCGAGACCAGGAGCATCGCATCGATGATCACGACCCCGCGCGGGTACAGCGCAGGACCCACGTCGCGGTAGACCAGGAGGTACAGCAGACAGCTGCTGGTAGTGACCGCCAGGACTATGCGCGTCAGGTCCCAGACGCTTGTGTATCGCCACAAGCCGCCGTAGAGGCCGAACGGAATGAAGATCATCCCGCGCACCGCGAGCAACCATGGCAGCGTCTGGACGAAAGCCGCATAGTTCTCTGGCGGGATGTTGAACTCGAAGCGCAGCCAGAACGCCGCGTAGGTCGCGCTCGGGATCAGCAACAGGTGCGTGAGAACGACCAGCGGAACCCGTTTCCCGAAGGGAAGCAGCCGGGAAAGCAGTGGCGTGCCCGCTTCGCTCCGTTCCGACCCGAAGGCCGTCAAGGTCGTCAACATCTGGCGCAAGCGAAGGGTCGCGGTCGAGTTGTCTGCTGGGATATGCACTCGCCTCCAGAAACGAGCAAGTTCGGAGCCAGCCCCTCCCGCATCCTGCCCGTAGGTTTTTCGTGGGATCTAAGGGAAAAGTGCCCCCACTGGATACGTGGCACCACTCTGTCGGAGACTTTTCTCTGCGCTAGTCCTCAGACTCTGCCGTTAGCAGGGTCGTGACATTGACATTCGAACTCAGCCGACCGCCGCCTTCCGGGTCTCCGACGAGCTCGTCCAAGAGGACGAAGTAGTTTGCCAACAATAGCATAGACACGTGCTGGCGACCACGAACGCTGTGCTCGAGGTGGCCGGCGCAGATGAAGGATTGCTCGGGCTGTGCCCAACCTGGCCCCGCGATGTCAAAGTACCGTCAAAGGCTGAAGTCGAAAGGCTGGCGGGGATGCGAGCGCGACTTAATCCTGCCTTATGGATGGCTTTGGAAGGTATTGGAAGGTAACAGGAGGAAACGGAGGAGTAAGGAAAGGATTCCCCGGAGCGGCCTATTTTCTGGCCATGCCGAGGATGCTCAGGAAAAAGCTCAACAGCGCAATCAGGTGATGCGTTCGAAGGCGACCTGTTCCAGATTCTCTGTCCCCCCGACAAACCGAAACCGCATCTGCGACGTCTCGAGGAACTCGTCAAATGCCTTGAGCTCATGGAGCCGATCGCAGAACTCATCGAAGATCACGATGGTCCCCGGGCGGATCGCGGAGGACAGCGCGCGGAGTACGAAGACGGTCGACGAATACAGATCGGCGTCCAGGTTCAGCACCAGTCGTTCGTGTTCGGGAAGAGCAAATGAAGGAAGTGTGTCGCTGAACCAGCCCTTGTGCAGGACGATCCGCGGATCGTCGAACGTGGGCAGAACGCCGGCGCGCGAGAACGTGCCGCGCGGCCGGTGCGCGTCCCAGGCTTCGGGCAGTCCCTCGAAGCTGTCGAACCCGTGGAGCGACGCGAGAGGGTTCTGCAGCAGCGCGCTCCAGCTGCGCATCGAGCTTCCCTGCCAGACGCCGAACTCGAGATACACCACGCGTTCGGTCCGCATCGGCTGGGCAAGCGCCGTGTACAGCTGCTGCCTGTCCGCGTAGCGCGGCCACGCCCGAAAGCCGTTCGCTTTCAGCCAGCGCCCGACCTCCAGGTAGTTGATGCAGGCGTTCAGCGTGCTGATCTGGCTGGAAGACACGCGCGTTCCCAGCCGGCTGAGCGCAGATTGGACTTTCACGCGAATCAAATCCTTGAGCTGGCGTTGTGCCATCAACGGAACCGGTTGCCCCTAGAGAGTTCGAACTTGCTAACTCGATAACGCGCCGCGGTAGTACTGCACCAGCTCGCGATCCGAGAACGTCGTGCCGTTCTTCCGTCCGAGAAAGAAAAAGCCCGAGGCCGCATCAACCGCGCCTGGCTTGCCTATCAACAGGCGATCGAAGTACTTCAGCGGGAAGGACGTCAGCTGCGCAAAGGCGCGAAGCAGACCGCGCAGCGGACGCGACGAGGCGAAACTCAGAAGAAAGTACTGGTAGGACCACGCCAGCGCCGTGCCCGGCCCGCCGATCGGTCCGCTGTCAATCTCCTCGAATCGCCTGAACAGCCGTCGATGTCCCGAGTGGGTGTAGCGGGTGAAGTCGTAGCGCCCCATGTGGACCTGCTGGATGAACGGCGTCTCGGCGTACACCAGCCCGTTGTCCCCGAGCACCCGGTGGATTTCCTCGACACAGCGGCACGGGTCCATCACGTGCTCGAGCACGGCCTGGACGATGACGCCGTCGAAGCAGCCATCTGCGAACGGGATGTCGTGCGCATCGCAGATGAGGGACGTCAGCGCTCCGAACGTGACATCGGTGCCGACGCATTCGAGCGCCGGATCGTCCGCCAGCGGCTGCATGCCCTCGCCGAGGATGCTTCCGCCGACGACGAGCACCCTGGGCTTCGCCGTTTTCCGGAGCAGCGCCTCTCTGAACCGAAGATAGTGCCCCTCGCTTTGAGTCGAGTCGTTGATAGTGGGCAGCTGGTTGAGAATCCCGTCGAGCAGCTTGGCGGGGCCGGAGCGTTCCAGGCGCGCCGTCGTATCCCGGCGCTGCAGGAAGTCGTCGATGGCGAAAATGCTCCGTGCTTCGTTCAGGAGCACCGGGATCCCGTCGACGATCGGAAACGCACCTGCGCAGGCCGGATTCGCGCACCGCAACCGCGCATCCTGCGCCTCGAGGCGGGTGCGGCAGATGGGACAGCGCAGCAGCTGACGCGTCCCGGAACTGAGCTGTCGATCGAACATGCCCGAGTCAAGCGTTGGAGGGCCTCCGACCGAAGCGCCTCCACGGTGACGGATCCGGATCTCGGTTATGGGTTAAGCGTTCCAGCTATCTTGGCTTCGTCCGCAGCAGCGCGGCAATCTGCCCCAGCGACTGCATCTGATCGAATTCCTCGGGCATGAACTCCACGCGAAAGCGCTGTTCGAGGGCGAGCACCAGGTTCAGGTGCTGTGCCGAATCCCAGCCCTCGACGGATCTGGGGGAGCTTGCCGGCGTCAGTGTGCCCGGCTGGGCCTGAAAGACATCGGCCGCAATCTGCATCACCTCGTCCTCGAGCGTCACCGCGTCAATCCTTTCGGGCCCTCGACGTCTGATGGACGGTCACCCACTCTGGAGCAGGCACGCGTGCGCCCGATTCCAGGTCGAGCTCCCACCGGGAACCTCCGTCCTGCTCTTCCACGAGAGCAAAGCCATGATCGGCGAAGAAGGACCTGCACGGCGCGTTCTTGCGCGTAGGCAGGAACCATCCCCGCATCGCCTTGCAGCCCTGGCTCGCCGCCTGCTCGACGAGCACGCTCAAAAGGGCCGTCTCGACCCCACGCCCGATGACCCGGCAGCTCATGAGGAAGCTGTCGATCTCGCAGATGCGGTCGGATGTGTGCGTGATCGCGACGCCAACGAGGCCGTTGTCGGCATATCGATCCTTGACCCGGAAGGTGGAGATCTTCCAGTCGGGATCACGCATCATGTCTTCGATCTGCTGCTCGGTGTAGCGCCGTGTGGTCAGGTTGAACTGATTGGTCTTCTGCGTCAGCTGCGCCGCGCGGCCGAGGGTCATCGCGTCGACAGGCGCGATCTCGGCCTCCTGGCCGAGCGATCGCAGGAAGTCCTCCACCGATGCCGTCGACTGCTGCAGCTGCTGACGCTCGCGCTCGGCCTGGTACAGCGCCGAGCGGTTGCGGTCTTCGTCCGAGAGCTTCAGCCGCTGAAAGACCGGTGACTCGCGCACTGCGGTGGCGAACTGCATCGGGTCGGCGGGCAGGTCGAGCACCGTCACCTCTGGCAGCGCTTCCCTGACGCGCTGGCGCTCGACGGGGTTGTCGTCGACGAAGGCCAGCGAGTCGACGCCGACGTTGAGCTCTTCGGCGATCCGCTGCAGGTTGAGCGCCTTGTCGTCCCAGTTGATCTGTCGTGCCGCGAAATGCGAATCCTTCAGCAGCATCCCGTCGTGGCCGTCGAAGACCTCCTGCACGTCGCCGGGATTGTTCTTACTCGCGATCGCCAGCAGGATGCCGCGACCGTGCAGCTCGAGCAGTGCCTGCTGCAGATTCCAGTACGGCGCGCCCCGATAGTCCTGCTGTGAGACCTGGATGCCCTTCAGGCCATCCTCGCCGATGACCCCTCCCCACAACGTGTTGTCGAGATCGACCACGCAGACCTTCGCGAGCTTGCCGGTGATCGGGTGGATGAACTTCATCCACTCGCGCACCATCGTCACGAGGTGGGGCGCGGCCACGGGCAGCCGCACTACCAGCCACTTCCGCGCGTCATGCCAGCTGCGGCGTCCATGCCGGGCGATCAGCCCGTCGTAGTCGAGGACGTACACTCCGCGGTAAGACCGGGCCAGCTGCTGCAGACCGCGGTTGATCTCGGCGACCACTGCTGTCTGTCCGTCCGGTTTCTGTGCATCGAGGATGCCCTCAGCAGGCAGATCGGGCCGATCGAGGTTATGGAGAATCAGGTGCGCCGACGACTGCCGGCGGAAGGCGTCGATCCACCCACGATACCGGTCGACCACTTCGCGCACGGTGCTCTGCCAGTCCTGGGGCTCGGAACCAGACGCTCCGGCCCAGAGCCCGGGCGCCACGTCGCGACTCTGGAGAGCCAGGATGACGCTCTGCGGGTCGAATCGATAGAGCGCGCTGCCGGCGTCGAGCAGCTCCTGAACGTAGGCGTTGAACTCGCCCACGTGGATCTGCAGCCGGATCCCGGCGTGCCATGCTGACGCTTCGAGAAGTGGACACATCGGCTCCACGGTGAATGAGCGCAGCAGCGCCACGCGGTGCGTCACGAATGACGAGGGCACGAGCTGCCGCGCGTCGAGCTGTTTCCACCGGGAACAGACAAACGCCGCGGTGGGCGAGTCGGGGGCGGCAAGCCACAGCTCGCGCAGACGAAGGGCGGCCGCCGCGCCATCGCCCGCGCTCACGAGCCGGTCGATCTCGTCCCTCAGGATCATGGGGCCAGACACGCTGTCCGAGGCCTGGGTCTCCATCGTCACGTCGTTCTCTCGAGGCCTGGCCTAGCGTTCGCGAATGCGCGCGGCCACGCGGAGATAAAGCGGGCCTCCCGCCGCCTTTGCGAGCTTCTTGCAGGTCCAGCCTGAACTCTGGCGCAGGCGCGCCCAGCGCGAGCCGCCTGCAAACGAGGCCGCCGCACTGGCGGGTGTGCCGCGCCGGATGTAGTACCTCCCGAGAATCGTGCACGTGCCTTCGTGCTCGAGGCGCGAAGTCGGCTCGGAGGTGAACAGGAACCGGAGACCGGCTCGATCGGCGGCGGCACCTACATCCCGCGAGTAATAGCCTCCCGGCACCGACGCCGTTGTCACCGGCTGACCGAGTATCTCGGCGAGGATTCTGGCGCTCGTCTGCCACTCGTGGTCGAGCTCGCGCGATGAGCAGGCGGACATCCGCGCCGGATGCGACACACCGTGACTCCCGATGCAGTGCCCGCGTCGAGCGAGCTCGGCCAGTTGCGACTCAGTCAAGAAGCCCGGCCTGCCGATGTAATCGGTGGCGATGA